>OJIO01000493.1_pt1 | contig 25367 bp, 23 predicted proteins | sample 1595621 | NCBI WGS metagenome assembly OJIO01 (sample SAMN05416776, study PRJEB24817) | seawater metagenome | isolation source: Sea water | place: Canada:Atlantic | collected 2013-07 | reverse complement strand
CGAGATTTCTGCCTGTCTCGTGGGCTCGGAGATGTGTATAAGAGACAGCAGTAAATACTTCTAGTCTACCAACGATCATAAGAAAAGAAAGAAAAAACTTACCGACAGCTGGTATATGGGCAAAATTATCAACTGGTCCAACACTCCCAATTGCAGGTCCCACATTACTAATACATGTGGCGGTAGAACCAATTCCTGTTAAAAATGGTGTAGGATCATGCTCCATGATCACAGTCATAATCATTGATCCGAAGATAAATAAAAAAAGATAGAAAAGTAAAAACACTAAGATATGAGTGATGACTCTTCCTTGGATAGTACTCCCGTCGATTTTAAGTCTTACAAATGCTGCTGGATGCAAAATTCTCTTAAATTCTAATATGGAATTTTTCAGGAATACTAGGTGTCTTATCATTTTGATGCCACCACTGGTAGATCCACCACATGCTCCTACAAAAAGGAGTACAAAAAACAACATTGTCAATCCATGATGCCAGGATGTATAATCTGCTGTTACATATCCTGTCGTAGTAATAACTGAAACCAATTGAAAAGCAGATTCACGAATCAATTGTTCCATTGGTAACTCTGAAATCAAGCTTCTTAAACCGCTCACAGAAACAATAAGTATGAGCACTATCGTAATGTAAAATCTAAGCTCATCACTCTTCCAAGCCTTCGTAAATCGACCTTTGAATAGTAAATAAATGATCGTATAGTTCAAACCTCCAACAAACATAAAAATCAATATAGGATACTGTACCCACAAACTCGTAAAGTGTGCAATACTCGCATTTTTTGTAGAAAATCCACCTGTTGACATTGTCGTCATCGCATGATTGATACTATCGAAGAAATTCATTTCACCAAAGAAGTAGAGAATGAAACAAAGAAAACCTGTCAATCCTACATAGATAAGCCATAATCGCTTTGCAACCTCCTTAATACGAGGATGAATTTTATCTGACTGAGGACCGGGAGATTCTGCCACAAACAGTTCTACTCCACCAATACCAAGAAGTGGGAATATTGCAATAGTAAATACAATGATTCCCATTCCCCCTATCCATTGGGTTAGACTTCGCCAGAAGAGCGTCCCAAAAGAAAGGCTCTCAATATCATTGAATATAGTAGCCCCAGTCGTTGTAAAACCTGACGTACTTTCAAACACAGCTTCACTTATCGATATACCATGATGAATAAGATATGGTAAAGAACCTGCCAAACACATGGCAATCCAACCCAATCCAACTATTAGGTAACCTTCTCTTTTTCTTATTGATTTATCTTTTGGTCGTATTAAAGCCAATACTCCACCTACACCTATGGTAATCAAACTAGAAACAAAGAAACAACCGACGTCATCTCCTTTGCTTAAATAAGAAACCAGTGCAGGTAACAACATAAATAGCCCCACTATAATGGTAATAAAACCGATGACGCTGATTACTATCCGACTATTGATCATAGATCTAATTGAATATTGATTCTACTGATTTAACGGCTATTGGCAATACAAAAATAATCACTTTATCTTCTTTACTAAGTACAAAACTACCTCTAGGAATCAAGCCCTTATCATCTCGAATTACTCCTGCGACGATTGCTTCTTTAGGCAGCCCAATTTCACTAATTTGTTTACCAATAACAGAATCACCTTCATCTAGAATAAATTCTATTACTTCTGCGTCTACCCCATGAAAAGAAGCTATCGCCTCAACTCTACCTCTACGAATAAATCTAAAGATATTGTTTGCAGCAAGCAACTTCTTATTGATAATTGTATCTACCCCTATATTCTGGGAAATATGTGTATACGCAGAATTATCCACTAGTGCAATTGTTTTGATATCACCTGTTCGCTCTGCCATCAAACAAGAAATAATATTCGTCTCTGAATTCGGTGTGAGCGCTACAAATGCATCCATTGATTCTAATCCATATTCTAGTAAAAACTCAGTATTATTAGGATCACCTTGAAGTATAAGGGTATTATTTAATTGTTCATGACACTTTTTACATTCAGCCTTATCTTTTATTATCAAAGAAACATTGTATTCCTTCTCTAATAGCTTTGCCGTTCTTCTCGCTAATGGCCCGTTGCCAATAATCATAACTTTTTTGACCTTTTTCAGTGTCTTACCTACAAAATGATTTACCCTATCAAAATCTTTGATATCTGTGGAAAGGTACAAGTGATCTTGTGGCTCAATAATCATATCCAAACTCGGTATGATCGTCTTAGAATCTCGAAGTAAGACAATTACTCTCATGTGATGATCAGTTGCTTCTTCAGAAAGTTGACGAAGTGACTTTCCTATAAGATTAGAATCCTCATCCGCAGTAAATCCAATGATCGATATTTTCCCTTCTTCAAATTCAAAAACATCTGTGACTGAAGCTCTACTAATCAATCTTTTGATTTCCTGAACTGCAAGTAGACTAGGGCTGAATAAGTTATCAATTCCAGAATCTTTGAAATTTTTTCTTTGAACTTTATGGAAATATTCTGGATTAGAAACTCTTGCAATGGTTTTCTTTGCACCTAGCTTTTTGGCTAAAATACATGCAAGAAGGTTAGCTGATTCATGGGTTGAGACCGCAATAAATAGATCTGCATTTTCTACTTTGCCATTCATTAGTGTCTCGATAGATGTAATCTCTCCTTTGATTGTAGATACATCAAGGTGCGTAGCTGAATATTCCAAGACCGCATCATCGTGATCGATAAGCGTAATATTCTGATCTTCGGACGTCATCAACTTTGCTAAATGAAAACCGACATCACCGGCACCTCCTATTAATATATTCATTTCTATAGTTTATCAGGATGTTGAGGTTCCTGTTTAGGATTGCAAAATTATGTCATTTTTTTTTGTGATGTGGTAAATGTTGTGATTAGTTTTACTTAAAGATTCGTTTTCTTTCAAATCAGCCCAACCAAGTCCTAAATTCAGGGGATCGACTTGAACTTGTATACAAGGAATTTTCTATCCCAATCATGCTAATACAAAGCTTATTTTTGAAGTGAGTTTCAAATTTCTGGATGTATTCTACATTGATGATTTCACTTCTATTAATCTGAAAAAACTTTGTAGGATCTAGAAGCTTCGTTATGTTCAATACACTTTGATTGATTGCATGCTTGTTTCTATCAACATCATAGGCTAATAAAAAGTCTCCTTGTGATTGGAAATAAACTATATCATCAACCGATAATAAATAGACCCCATTTGATTTCTTGATTGTGAATCTAGTTTTATATTCTGCTTTAGAGTTATTTACAATAAGTTTGAGCTTATCAAATATAATCTTAGGATCAATACTGTCTCGTTTATCAAAAAGAATCTGATATTTTTTCCACGCGTCTAAAAACTGTTCTTCGTTATATGGCTTAAGCAGGTAGGCGATACCATTTGTTTCAAATGCCTTCATTACAAACTGATCATAGGCAGTACAAAAAATAATTGGACAAGTTATTTGGACTTTCTCATAAACTGAGAACACGTTTCCATCCAACAGTTCAATATCAGAAAATATCATATCAAAACTATGCGGATTACTCAACAATTCATAGACTTCAGAAACACTTCTCACCCAGGAAATAGAGACATCTTGATTGATATATTTTTGTATATATCCTTTTAGTTTCTCACCTGCAATTTGTTCGTCTTCTATTATTAAAATATTCATCTTAAGCGTTCAATAAATTAATAAATGGAAGCTCAATTATGTATTCAGCGATAGAGTCCTCGACCTTTATCTTCTTATCACTCAATAATTTATATCTAGCTTTTAAGTTTCTGATGCCTATCCCATTGTTACCATCAGGATTAGACTTGAGTCTCTTTTCGTTCTTAATACTTACTTTATCCTGATCAATTGTTATTTGTGTTTCTAATGGATTATTCACGTTTCCTATGTTATGCTTTACAACATTTTCTAAGACCAATTGTAGAGAAGCAGGAGGCAATAATATTGAATCTTTATTATCCATATTATCTAAAATTGTAAATTTATATGACGCCCCATATCTTTGCTTCAACAGATAGATGTAATTATTAGCAAATTCTAATTCTTCCGAAAGTGTCACTACATCATTGTCTTTCGAATTGATTAAATATCTGTACAGTTGCGCTAATTTATTAACATACTTTTTTGCTTCCACAGGATTAGAACCTATCAACTCATCTAATGAATTCAAGTTATTAAACAGAAAATGAGGATTTACTTGAGACTGAAGAGCTTTGAGTTCGTTTGTCTTTGTTTCAGCTTCTAGTTTCAATAGATTTTGTTGTCCTTCGAAATATTTTTTTGCCAACAATATTCCTCCAAGTATTCCTAACGATTGACCATCACTGGTAATCTCATCTCCTAGATATTCAACGAGGGAATCTGGCACCCACCATCCCCAAATGATAGTCGTACCGCACCAATAGAGAAAGGATTCTACAAGTAATGCACCTAAAAGTCCAAGGAAAAAATGAATATATTTTCTTCGAGATAGATATTTTGGAGCAAGCCAAAAAACCAAAACAATACTATTTGCTGTAATCAAAATCAAGTCTAAAAACAATGATGACAAGCTCTGACTAACGCCCATATGAGAGATATAATCAGATATAATGATCGGTGTTGTCAATATCCAAAATCCGATAATGACCCACCAATCTGTTTTGCTTATATCTTTTATAATATTCATGACTTAACTATTGAACAACAAGATATGAATTACTTACTGTCTGAAGCCCTTCTTATCAATGATGAAGCTCCACCTTTTCTTTTCTGCTTCTTCTTCAAATGTTGATTTCCAAACTTGTAGCTTATTCTTGCTTCCACAACATTTACTTCCCATGTAGATTGCATAGTTGCCTGCATGTTTGCATAGTTAAGGTTTCCGTTCCAGTATCTTGATATTGGATCTGACCAACTGAGGTTTACACTCAATTTATCATCCATAAATTTCTTTTTTACCCCTATCTCTGTTCCATATAACTGACCATAATCTATAATGCCATCTTGACCACCAGATTGATGCCATCCTGAAGCTTCGAGAGATACACCCCATGGAAGATTGAAATTCATCTGGATAAATGAAGTGAAAGCCAACTTACTTCTATCAAATCGTTCTCCTAGATACTCAGAATCATAAGAAGCATAATTTGCTATTGTTCCTATATATCCTGAAAAAGGCAAAAACATATCAAATGGCAAGACAATCATTCCAGAATAATTATTCAATCGATCAAGGTTGACAGTTTGAGCTGAAGCTTGTCCAGTTGCATCATTTTGCTCAGTTACATACACCATTACATCTCTAGTATCTTTATATTCTAGATTAAAAAACGGCTGTCCTTCATATGTCAAAGTGAATTTACCACTGTGAGTAAGTTCAGGTCTGAGCATTGTATTTCCTTTTTCAGATGTCAATGGATCCAATGCCACCACAAAAGGATTTAATGTAGTATAGCTTGGTCGATTTATTCTATAACTATAAGCAAGAGCTGCCGAAATAGGCCCTGCAACTTTTCTTGAGATACTAGCACTTGGAAATAACTGATTAATATCTCGTGTAGAAGTGGAATCCAATGTTATAGAATATCCAGTAGATTTACTGTCTTCATAACGCAATCCAGCAGTCATATTCCAATCTCCAATCGACATGTTCAGTTTACCATAAGCCGCTGCAATCCTCTCGTCAAATAAGTAGTGATTACTTTCGTTTGTATTTTCATTCCATTTACTTTCTTTAAAAAACTCACTTTTGAAATTATTGTCAATAGATGCATCAGTATATTTCACTCCCGTTTTGAGCTCTATTGTCTTAGATAGAGGAAGTGAATAATCAATCTTTCCTACCCAAAAATTAGTTTTACCTGGCTGGTTATATCTAGTATCTAAGAAGTTATTCGATCTTCCATTCATTTCTTCACTAGTGATTATGTTGATCTTATTATTATCGAATTTTGATACATTAGCATCAAACTCTAACTTTTGGCCCATTGTATCTAGTTTGATCGTATAGTAGGCATCTGCAGATAGAAATTCCCATGATCTATCCACATCGTTTTTTGTTGTATAATTCCTAACGTCTTCATCTATTGGCGATAATATGTTCGATAAGTTAGTTTGTATCCTGTCACCGTTTGATTTTGTGCGCTTTACACTGATTCCGATTTCTTGATTATCTGTAATATAGTAATCTGCACCTGCATTTACTCTTAATGTTTTAGGATCATAAGGTGTTGTGTTCTCTGAAGCATAATGCGTATTTCCGATCACTCTATCTAAAAAAAATCGCTCATTATTCTTATTGTTACTATACCCTACTCCACCATATAGATTAAGCAACCCTTGGCGATAGCTAAGATTTACACCTCCACTTTTTTTCCATGTTTCTCCTTTTCCACCTCCTATAAAGACAGATCCATTAGTACCGTACATTCTATTATTTTTTAATACGATATTGATAATTGGGCCGGTTCCTGCTGCTTCATATTCCGCTCCAGGCTGTGTGATGACTTCTATCTTTTCTATGTTATCACTAGGCATTTCTCTTAATAGTGATTCCATATCAAGATACTGAGTACTCCTACCATTGATATAAATTGTAGGATTAGAGTTTCCAGGCATTCTGAGCTTACCATTTACTACAATCATCCCTGGCACTTTTTTCATTACATCAAGTAAACTACCACTTACAGATGTTAGGCTCCTGGCTACATTGATGACCAACTTATCAGCTCTTTGCTCCATCAGCGGCACTTTGGCAGTAATCTCTACGGTACCAAGCATATTAGTTTTCTCAATCATCACCATATCTAATTCAATAGTTTCATCTTTCAATTCAAATGATTCAGATTTCAAATCTTCATACGAGAGCATGAGCCCTGCAAGAAAGTAATTCCCATTTTCCAAATTATCAAATGCATATTTTCCATCTATGTTTGTAGATTGTACGCTTACAATATTGCTATCAGGAAGCGCATGTAGTACTACATTGACAAATCCTAAAGGACTATTTGCATCTGAAACATTGCCCTTTATACTGGACTGAGCATTTATGTTGATAATAACCCCAAGACATAAAGTTGTTATGAGTAGTAGATTTTTCATAGTTGTATCTTTTTTGACAGCCTTATAACCGCTATTTATTGTCTTCAAAAGACAATGAATCAAAACATGAGGCTGCTTCATTTCTTAATTCTAAGCCAAACATAAGCTCTACAACTACTAGCAAAATGTAATAACCTATGAATAAGGCCAATTCATCTTTGAATTGGGTGATATCGTATATGGATGATATTATATGATATCTATGACAATTATCTCCTATGAATTCCATTCCTAACTTTCATATATCCACCGATTGAAATCTTACGTATTGCAAATCATAATATTACATTTGCAATATTATTACCATATAATAAAATATGAATAGATTATTACTTGTGTTAGGTTTCGTTTTTTGCTCTAATTTCATTTTCAGTCAGACTTGTGATCTGGGATTAGAAGACTTTACAGGCAGCTCTTCGTCCAATCCACCACAAGATTGGATATTAAGCAGTAATGTATTTATTGGTGAATCATTTCCTGTGGATGCTATCCAGGATCCTGCGACCAGCCTAAATGTAGTTGGTGAGAATGTAATCACTAAACCGTACGAATGTCTATCTGATTTATGTTTTGACTGGCACTCTTCTAGCATTAATTCTTTACATCAAGTTGAAATATCTTTTGCACAAGGGGAGATAGATGGCAATACTGTTTGGACATCTCTAGATACCATTGCTACACCAGGTTCTGGCAGCACACCGAACACATATCAAAATGTGTGTTATACTATACCTACCAATGATCTCATATCTCCATTTGATGTAAGAATAAAATGGGAAATGATCCAAAGAACGAGTGGCACATTCTATATAGAAAATGTATGTGCAGATTCTGGGTCATGTAATGTCGATGCCACTGAATTTACATTTAGTAATATACAAAATGGATGCAAAGATATCGGATCTCAAGTATCTGTTACTGTCTGTGCTACTGACGTTGGTGGAGCTGTAGATCAGTCATATACTAATAACATTACAATATCTAAAGCAACTGGTAGTGGGATTGTTTCAGGTACATTAAGTGGAAATGCTGTAGATGGTTGTTTTTCGACAATGTTAGCATTTGACAACGATGATGTATTCACCGTTTCCGCTTCTTCAATTGACAATTCATTTACCGGAATATCACAAAATATAAACATCATCCAAGATTGCCCCAATGATGACACACTAAGAGTTATGTCTTATAACTTGCTTAACTTTCCTGACGGAAGAGACGATTGTGGCGCAAATAATACCGTCATTCCAAACAGATGGGACAGTCTGGCAAACATCAACACTTATTTGAATCCTGATATACTTTTGGTTTGTGAACTTCAAACGTCGGCGGGTGCAGATTCTATCCTCTCTAGATCACTAAATATCAATGGTGAGACTAAATATATGGCTGCAAACTTTGTCCCAAATCAATCATCTACCAATACCGATCTGAATAACATGTTTTACTACAATTCAGAAAAGGTAATTTTATACAGCCAAGAAGTAATTCAGACAGCTACTCGAGACTTCAATAAGTATACTGTGTTTTCTATTGATCCCAATTTAGCGGTAAGTGAAGATACCGTCTTTATTGATTTCTACATGGCTCACCTCAAAGCTGGGAATACAGCTCCTGATAGAGCAAAGAGAGCAATTGCTTGTCAGGTTCTAAGAGATTACCTAGATGCTAGACCAACTAGGAACAATGTATTTGCTGGAGACCTAAATCTGTACACAGATACTGAAGATGCTTATCAAATTTTAATATCTGGATCATATCCTTTTGATGACCCAGCTAATCAAGAGGGAAGTTGGGATAATAACCAAGCCTATGCGGATGTTTTGACTCAGTCCACGAGAGCAAATAATGATCCACCATTTGATTGTGGTGCTTCAGGAGGAATTGATAGTAGGTTTGATTTTGTAATGACATCTGAAACCATAAGAGATAGCGTAGATAATGTGAGTGTCATATCTGGAACATATAATACTGTTGGTAATAATGGAAGTACATATAATCAGGCGATTAATATTCCCTCTAACACTTCAGGTGTACCACCATCTGTACTCACTTCATTATACTACATGTCAGATCACATCCCAGTAACTTTAGACTTAAAAGTAACTTATCCAGAAATGCCTATCGATTCTTGCACTTATGTATATACCAATGCAGATAGTGGAGATGGTTCTTTGCGCTCAGCAATAGGTTGTGCGATAGATGGTACAGTTATAACTTTTAGTCCTGACTTGAATAATATGACCATTATTATAACATCTGATTCCCTGCAAATCGATAAGAATATTACAATACGAGCTAAAACAACAGCCAATATTATAGTTACATCTGTGATCCCACAATTACCGAGCATAGTTTCTCTTTTTAAAGTTAATGCTGGAAAAACCGTAAAGTTGGAAGGATTCCAAATAGATGGCGCTTTCGGACCAGAAGGATCGGCAATTTGTAATGAAGGGAATCTTACTTTAGATGATATGATCGTAACCAATGGTGGACATATTGGTCTAAACTCTGTTATACTAAATAAGCTTGGAGCAATATTAAAAACTCGTGGAGATACTCATGTAGAATAATCTCCCAAAAAGATGCAAATCTGTATCTTCGTTCAAAATTAAAAAACATGAAGATCTTTTATAACGTAACCGTCATTATTGATGATTCAATATTGGAAGAATGGAAATCTTGGATGATAAATGCACATATTCCAGATGTTATGGCTACGGGTGCATTTGAATCTTATCAATTGACTAAAGTAATTACTGAAGGTAGTGAAGGCGGAACAACATTTGCCATCCAATATCTGTCTCCTAGCAGAGAAGAATACGAACGATATCAAATGCAGCATGCTCCACAGTTGCAGGAAGAACACCAGAAAAAATATAATGGACAGTTTGGAGCATTTCGTACTTTAATGGAAGTCATAAGTCATGGCTAAGCTCTTTCCGATCGAAATATTGTACTTTTTTTACTGAAAGTCAAGATTCGCAACCATTTGACTTGTTTGCTTATTTATAAAATGCGACTTTTGTACTACCTTAACTCAAACGAATTATATATATGGAATTTCAATTGACAGAAGAACAATTAGCAGTACGAGATGCCGCTAGAGATTTTGCACAAAGAGAATGCCTGCCTGGTGTTATCGAAAGAGACCGTGAAATGAAGTTTGCAACAGATCAGATCAAAATGATGGGTGAACTTGGATTTATGGGAATGATGGTTTCTCCAGAATATGGAGGTGGCGGTATGGATAGTATAAGTTATACTCTTGCCATCGAAGAAATCTCGAAAGTTGACAACTCTTGCTCCGTTTGCATGTCAGTAAATAATTCTCTCATTTGTTGGGGTTTAGAAACTTATGGAAATGAAGCACAAAAAATCAAATACCTTACTAAACTAGCTACGGGAGAGTGGATAGGTGCATTCTGTCTTTCAGAACCAGAAGCTGGGAGTGATGCCACATCTCAAAGGACAACTGCGGTAGATATGGGAGATCATTATCTACTCAATGGAACTAAAAATTGGATAACAAACGGAAGTAGCTCAAGTGTTCATCTTGTGATAGCTCAGACAGATCCTGAAAAAAATCACAAAGGTATAAATGCATTGATTGTAGAAGCCGACTGGCCAGGAGTAGAAATCGGTGCAAAAGAAGATAAGCTTGGAATCAGATCTTCGGATACACATACGATATTATATAATGATGTAAAGGTGCCTAAAGAAAATAGAATCGGAGAAGATGGTTTCGGATTTAAATTTGCTATGAAAGTCCTTTCTGGAGGAAGAATTGGAATTGCAGCCCAAGCGGTAGGTATCGCAGCTGGAGCATACGAGCTTGCCATAAAATACTCTAAAGAAAGAGAAACTTTTGGTAAACCAATAAGTCAACACCAAGCTATAGCATTCAAACTGGCTGATATGGCCACTGAGATCGAAGCTGCTAGACTATTAGTCCATAGAGCTGCATGGCTCAAGGATAAGGGTGGAAATTATGATTCTGCAAGTTGTATGGCTAAATTATTTGCATCTGATGTTGCTATGAAGCATACGGTTGAAGCTGTACAAGTACATGGAGGTTACGGATTCGTAAAAGAGTATCACGTGGAAAGACTTATGAGAGATGCTAAGATCACACAAATCTATGAAGGCACTTCAGAAATTCAAAAATTGGTGATTAGTAGAAACATATTGAAAGGTGAACTGTACCCAGCACTATTGAAAGCTACAGTATAATTCACATAAATATAAATTGCGTTTTGAAATGTTCAAATAGCGAGAAAAATCCTCAAGTTTAAAAGGGCTTGAGGATTTTTTATTTGACTAAATCAATGGCAATGTAGAACAAATATTGATGTTACCCATTTAAAAAGAAGGATCTACTTAGTTCGAATAGAATCTATGAGAGTTCAAATTACTCAAACACCACTTATACATTAATATGATCTTTAGAGAACTACAATAACTTAAATAACATTATTAGTGTGATCCTATGAATCTTTATTAATCTAAATTGTTTCTAAGTCCAAAATTAAATATGAAAACCCTTCAAGTAGCGAAATTTGCCAACATCCCCATTAAAATCCATTGGTCCTTTGGTATATTTGTATTGCTCATACTTGGATATGGTATATCAAATCAGATGCATGGTTCTGATTTGATATGGTTTCTAGGATTTATTGGTGCTATGTTTCTGTGTGTTATATTACATGAATTCGGACATGCTCTTAGTGCAAGAAGATATGGCGTAAAAACTATAGATATTATCATTTCTCCTATTGGTGGGCTTGCTAGGCTCGAAAAACTTCCTGAGAAACCTATTCAAGAACTTATAGTAGCTTTTGCTGGGCCATTGGTTAATGTGGTAATAGGATCAATCTTGTTTGTAATCCTTTATACAATCAATCAAGATTTCTCTTTTTTAATAATAGATGAGAATCCATTTGACAATATTACCAATACCAAAGGTTTTTTTGGATTACTTGTTTGGACCAACGTTGTACTCTTTGTTTTTAATCTTATCCCAGCTTTCCCAATGGATGGTGGTAGAATTCTCAGAGCACTCTTGAGCATGCGATTTGGCCGAGTAAGAGGCACACAATGGGCAGCCCTTGTTGGAAGAATATTGGCAATCGGTTTCATTATTTTCGCCGTATTGATAAAAGATTATCCGCTCATATTCATAGGCATTTTCGTATTCGTAATGGCTGGTGCAGAAAACAATCAAGTGGTTGTAGAAAGTATTCTAGATAAGGCAATTGTTTCAGATATTATGAAATCTAAATTTTCAAAAATTCATATTTCTGAACCTCTCCAAACCATGTTCGATAAATACATAAGGGGTGGAGAGAAAAACTTCATCATATTCGACTCAATGGGAAATATATCTGGTGTAATACCAGAACTGTTTCTAAAACAGGCATACAAAGAAGGCATCTTAGAAAATACAGTTGCCAATGAATATATGAGCAAAAAAATATTAAAAGTAACCAAATATGTCACACTTAAAAATCTCTTTGACAAAATGAATAAAGAAGGTGTAGCTATCGCAGCGATTGAAGAAGAGGGAGAGTTACTTGGAGTAGTAGATAGAAGTATGTTGCAGAATTACCTCCAATTGCATATGGGAAAAAGCTAGGATCTATTACAAATAACTTAAATTAAAAATGGCTCCCTAAAAATAGGAAGCCATATGAAATATATCTTAGAAATTTAGACTGATTACCAACCCAAATCTGCTTTTACTCTTGCTAATAAATCCTCACCCTCCATTGCGAACAATAGTCCATTTGTAGATGTATCGAAGATCATAGTGTACTCTCCAGTTTTACCAAGGTTGTCTATTGCTACTTTCACTTTGTCCAAAATAGGCTTATATAGCTCTTCTCTTTTCATTGCCAATTTTTGCTGAACTTCTTGTTCATACTTTTGTATTGACTGTTGAGTTGCTTGAAGTGCACTTTCTCTTTGTTGAATTTGAATCTGGTTCAATATTTCAGCTTCTCTATCTGCCACATAAGCTGCATATTCACCTTCGAATTTCTTAACCATACCTTCACCTTTTGTAATCAAAGTTTTTTGATATTCTGTAATTTGTAAATCTGCCGCTTTCACAAGAGGAGACTCAACTAATAACTGCTGAGAGTTTATATGTCCAAACTTTTGAGACCACGATGTAGCGACTACGAATAATGCCATCACCATTGTTATGATCGCCTTTTTAAAATTTTTCATTTTTCTGTTTTTGTGTAATAAGATCTGCATCAGCACCTTTCTGCATCAGCTCTTTTTCAATACGGTGTCGACGTAAAAACTGCAAAAGTAACAGAACCACTCCATCTTTGGTAATTTTTAACGTAAGAATAAGAGAATCTTTGACTTTTATCGTCCTAATACAAATAATTACAGCCTAAAAATTAGTAATTCACTTCATTTTAAGATCTAAGAATCCTTATGATGATCAAATTTTCAAAACGTATACAACCTATGTGCACTTTTGTATCTTAGCCGAGTACAAATAAATCTCAATGGCTGAAATTATAAAAAATGTTAAGCGCACAATCAATGCGTGGGCACTATTCGACTGGGCTAATTCCGCTTATGCTCTGGTTATATCTACAGCCATTTTTCCAGTATACTTTATTAAGAATACTCCTGACCTTATCGAAATTGGTGGATATACTTTTACCAATACTTCTCTTTATAGTTTTGCCGTAGCTTTTTCCTATATTTTGATTGCACTTCTTTCTCCGATCTTATCAGGAATAGCTGATTATACTGGCAGGCGAATGTTCTTTCTAAAGATGTTCACATTTATGGGATCACTAGCTTGTATGGCCATGTGGTTTTTTAGTGGTGAAGATCAACTTTGGCTAGGTACATCGGCTTTCATTTTGGCTACCATAGGATTTACAGGAGGTATTGTTTTTTACAACTCATACCTCCCACTAATTGTTACAGAAGATAAATATGAAAAAGTCAGCGCCAAAGGTTTTGCAGCTGGGTATTTAGGTAGTGTCATACTGTTACTATTTATACTTTCAATGGTACTATCTCCTGATACGTATGGGATTGAAGATAGCCGAATGCCCGCTAGGATTGGTTTTGTAATGGTTGGTGTTTGGTGGCTTGGTTTTGCCTTGATCACCTTCAAATATTTACCAAAGGATGAAAGGCTTTTCACTGATAAGAATGTATTCAAAAAAGGATTTCAAGAGATCATAAAAGTTGCAAAAGAATTAATTCACAAACCAAATGTTGGTAAGTTCTTGATGGCTTTTTTCTTCTATTCCGCAGGAGTCCAGACAATCATCTACTTAGCTACTCCATATGCCGAGAAAGTTCTAAATTTCAAAGATGCAGAAATGATCATTATTGTCATTGTACTTCAATTGGTAGGAATCGCGGGAGCTTATTTATTTGCAGCTTTGAGTAATAAGGTAGGAAACAAAAATTCTATTATCACGATGGTGTTCATATGGCTTTTCATTTGTATTGCAGCACATTTCTGCACAGGAAAAGTGCTCTTCTACTTCATCGCAGGAGGAGTCGGTATGGTCATGGGAGGAATCCAATCCGTATCACGAGCCACCTATTCTAAGATGGTGGATGAAGAATCGTCTGATGTCACTTCCTATTTCAGTTTTTATGATATGCTCAACAAATTAGCTATTGTAGCCGGAACTATGGCTTTTGGAATAGTGGATAATATTACTAGTAATATGAGATATAGTGTATTAGCATTGGCTGTCTTTTTTGTAATAGCTTTGATTATTTTGTATGCTACTGATTTTAAGAAGGCTATAAATGTGAAAGTTGTTGGCCTTGAGTTGTGACGTAAAATGTCTATTCTTTTTCTTAAGAGTTAAAAACAAGATAGAAGCAATAAAAAAATCCCAGCAAGTCCAGCGTACTGAGATTTTGAAGTTGCGTCTTAACAAACTTAATATAGGGTGTGTACTTTATCTATTCCAACTGTTTTATTCAATTTTGATGCATCGGATAGTATATCCATCTCCACCCCAACTATTGGTAAGATCAATTACATCATATTCGTCATGCTCTACTCTATAAGTGTGAATATTTTTGTTTATGCCTCCTATTCTTGACATAAGGTAATTCCATTGTTTATTAAAACCATATGACCCATTGGAGCCATCTCTAATTCCTGACCCAAGAGCCGCGAATCCAGTTGCATTGGTTCCCTTTGCCCCAAAAGGATATGTTTGTGAAAAATCCCAAAATTCACCTGGAGGTAATTTTAGAGCCATCGATGCACTACTTGAATTACCATAAAAGCTAGTTGAGTAAGTCATCAAAGTATTTAGTTGTACATCAGTTGGCACTTCATATCACACAGGACATGCATTCTTCCCTCCATTAATAGTAGAATCTGCCACTCCCCAGTTGTATAAAGCCCCAAACTTGCTATAGGTTGTAGAATCATTATTATACCAGCAATAGGCATCATAAACATCCGTAAATTCTGAACCATTCCATGATAGATTCCAATCATCCCAATCGGTGGCATTTTCTATTTCTGGTATTGGAGTACCGTCATTATAATGAGTGGTTTTTAAATTTTCAAGCAACCATATCTGCCCATTGATATCTACTTCATTGTATACATTCCCATCAAAATCTTTGATATAATTGGCATCACTGATACCAGGTATTATTAACCAATTACCATCTGAAAGATACATTGTGTCTCCTTCAGTAGATGTTGATATAGTTTGGAGTTCGTTGATGGGATCTTTGTCTAAGTCAAGGTCTACATATGCCTTATTGACAGCATCATTATCATCAACAGGAGTAGGAACATTTTTTATGGAATTATCGTCCATATTTAGATCTGTGGTAGCAAGATGAGTTCCCAGGTTGTCAAATCCTATTTTTTTTCCATAATGCCCCATTGTAATAATAAAATAAATTATGAACAGTATCATAGACCATTTGCCCTGTATCAGGAAAGACTATAGCGGTGTGATCAGCTTTAGGAATAACCATACCATCTGGCATCACTTTCAAGCTTTGCCCATTAATATTGGGCATGACTAGTAAACAAAAGATAAAACTAAAAAGGATGTTAAGTTTCATGTGATTTGATTTTATAAGTTAATTGTTATAATTCTGAGTGTGTTGCACACTAACATTTTCACTTCACTTACCAAAACAAATATTCATATAAAATCAATGGATTAATCGGGTCAAGTTCCCTACGGTATATACAAAGCTCCGATTGGAGCTATTTCATTGTAAAACGGTAAAAGTACAATAAACTAGAAAAGAAGAATGGTATAGAGACTCTCTACCCTCTCCAAATCTTGATCTTTGAAAGTATAATACAAAGCACCAAGGCTGGTAATAAGTTTTCTAAGTTTATATCTCCTATGCCAAGTAAATTTATTGATATTCCAAGTATCAATATACCGCCGACCGAACTTAACACATCTATAGTAGTCTGATCAAAAACTGGTTTTAGTTTTTTTGCACTTAAAGTAAGTCCCCCTTGAAAAATAAGTAATGGTACAACAGAAAATAAAACTCCAATCCCCAAAGTAGCTGCAAGTGCAATAGATGAAAACCCATCTAATGTAGATTTCACAACAAGGAGTTCTCTTTTTTGATTGAGCCCTTCCTCAATAGCTCCAACTATTGTCATACTGCCAATACAAAACAGTAAAAATGCAGTAATCAATCCTTCTGAAAAACCACTATCTGAAGAACCAGAAAATGATTTTAAAGTATCAGAAAGGCTCATAATAATACTATCCAAATGGATCAGTTCTCCTACAATCCCGCCAAGTACCAAACTAAATATACAAACCAGCATATAACCATCAGGTAACTTGAGTGCCATCTTTAGGCCAATCAAAATAGTCCCTAATCCCAATGCTTGGAAGATGATAGTTTCCATGCCTTCGGTAAAGAACTGTTTCAAGAACAACCCGAGAAGGCTACCTAAAATTATTGCGCCTACATTTATTAATGTTCCTATTGGAAGATTTTTCATGAGTTATCGTTTGGTATATTTGAATCGAGCATGATCCATAGCTGCTAGTAAAATATTACACCCTTCATCTATCTGATCGTCATTGATAATTAGAGGTGGAGCAAGTCTGAATGATTTATTATTGAACAAGAAGTAGTCTATTAATGCTCCATTTTTGATGGTGTGATTGACAACGTGCTTTAAGTACTTTCTCCTGGTCAATTCTACTCCCATCATTAGACCAGAAGATCTTACTTCTTTAATTATCGGATGCTTCAGTTTACTTCTTATTAGCTCTTCTTTACGCCTCACGTCTTGATAGATTTCTTCATCTGTCAATGTCTCTAAAGTAGCAAGAGCAGCCGCTACACATACTGGATGTCCTCCAAAAGTTGTGATGTGGCCAAGCATAGGTTTTTTAGCGAGTGCCATCATGATTTCTTTTGGAGCTACGAATGCACTTACTGGCATACCTCCTCCCATAGCTTTGCCCATGAGCAAGATATCTGGTATAACATCATATTTCTTATGGGCGAAAATATCTCCAGTTCTTCCAAAACCAGTTTGTATTTCATCAAGGATCATTAAAGCTCCGACTTCATTACATCTCTTCCTGACTTTTTGTAGATAATTATCTTTTGGTGGTTTCACGCCTCCTTCTGCTTGTACCGGCTCTAAAATTATACAAGCTGTATTCTCATCAATCTTTGCTAACTGATCTTCATCATTAAAGTCAATGTGCCTAACACCAGGTACGCCTGGTAAGAAACTACGTGTAAATTCATCGTCACTTCTTAAAGACTCACTGCCCATGGTACTTCCATGATAAGCATTTGAACATGCTATAATTTCATATCTACCTGTGTACTTTCTAGCAAGTTTCATAGCCCCTTCTACCGCTTCCGTACCACTGGTTAGGTAATAGACAGAGTCTAACCCATTAGCTAGCACTTCGGTCAATAGTTTAGCAAATGCTACTTGTGGAGTGTGTATATGCTCACCATAAACCATCGTATGTAGGTGTTTATCCAATTGATCTTTGACTGCATTAATAACATTTGGATGTCTATGACCAAGAGAAGAAACAGATATACCACTATTCAAATCCAAGTATCGTTTCCCGTCTGTAGTATACATATACATTCCTTCAGCTCGTTCTATCTCCAACATCATGGAAATCTCACTGGTTTGAGCTACATGATTTATATACAATTCTCTTATAGACGGCATGATGTTTGATATTTACTACTTAAGTTTTGATAAATAGCCGACATAATTAATCAGCTTGTCATAAAAACTAAAAGTCAAAAATAGCTAGGATTTTTTAATTAATAAGGACACCAGGAAAATGAGCCACAAATTTAAATTTGTAATGATTTTTGCCACTATATGTATTGCACAAATATCATCGCAAGCCCAAACCCAAATTACCAGCTGTAGCACACAGTTTATCGACATCGGAGGAGGTAGTGCCAATTATCTTGACAATGAAAATTCTGAATGGCTTATTTGCCCTGATACCTTATCTGAATATTTGGAACTTGAATTCACTCATGTGAATATAGAAGCTGCAAACAATCAAGGTGTAGATAGCACAGGATGTAAAGATGTACTATCTATTTATGATGGCATGGATGATAATGCTCCACTGGTAGGATCTTTCTGTGGTGAAGAAAGCGGAACAGGAAAAGAAGCATTTATAGAGGGTCATACGCTCCGTATTGGTGATAAGTTTAAACCAACGAATAATACTGGATGTTTTTATATCAAATTCCAATCAGACAATACAGAAAGTCTTTCAGGGTGGTATGCAAATGTCACTTGTTGTGCCCCTACTCTAGAAAATGCAATTACTGATGGAATAGATTTACCGATTGCTATAAATGGAGGTAATTATTTTAACATAGAGATAGATAATAGCTGCGTTAGAAAAGGTAATCTCGGCATGTTTACAGAATTTTCAAGTTCAGGATCTTCATGCAACTACACAGGTCTCACACAACCAAACAAGAGTTTCTACGCATTTGAGTCTAATGGCACTGGAGGATATGTAGAATTATTAGTAGAACCTGTGGACAATGTAGGAATAATAGAGATGCTAGTTTATGGCCCTGTTACTTTAGATTCAGATTCCTATACTGGAGGAGTAGTAAATGACTGCGTCACAGGAGAAACTCCTTCGTCGTTATTCTTTAATGCAGGTCCAAATCAAACGTACATATTAGCAGTTGTAACCGAGCTACAGGGTAGAACTTTGATAAATACATTACCACTGACAGTAGGCCTGGGAGGCGTTTTGCCAGTAACTATTGAACAGTACACTATTAAGAAAGAAAACGAAAAGGCAAGGATCTCTTGGAGAACAAGTTCTGAAATCAATAATGATGGTTTCGAAATCTATAGATCATTGGATGGAAAAGCATTTTCAAAAATTGGTTGGGTAGATTCTCAATCAAGTTACAATGAAGGAAATTCGTACTCCTTTACTGATACTCCAAACCGTACAGGTGTCGTCTACTATTATATTAAACAGCTAGATTTAAATGGATTATCCGAAGATTTTGATGTTTTGAAAGTGAATTTTGAAAATAATAGAAATGTTTTTTCTTATCCAAACCCAAGCCAAGGTTACATTACTATAACAACTGGTATAACGTCTACGGATCAATCAAGCATCTTGAAGATATATAATCAAATTGGTCAATTAAAATTAAACTCTCATATCACTAATAACGGGAGTATAGACCTTTCAAGTTATAAATCTGGGATATATACAATTCAAATAATAAATGAAAATAACATCAACACCCATCAGCATATAATACGCAATTAATTAAGCTTTCTTGCTAAGAACAACAAGGTATTCATCAGACAGTAAGCGTACTCTAAAAAATGCCTTTAATTACTGATGAGTACCTTTTTTTATTAATCCAATTGCCCAAATTAACAAAATCAAATATTCATTCGTATTCGGATAGCTTTCATTAAGATCATATTCTAAAAATAAATACGCACATTACTGTTAACTCGGCTCTATTATGCGTAACAATGGATTTTGAATACAACCAACTGTTAACCTAATAATGATATTTTGATGATATAATATCTACAATAATCCTAAGTGGAATCAGTAGATTGCACTCCTATACTAAAACCACTTTTTATATGATAAATATTGCTTTAATAGCACATGATGGTAAAAAACCTGAGATGGTATCATTTGTTGTGAAAAACAAAAATTTCTTAGATAGCACCACGATTTATGCAACTGGAACTACTGGTGGGCATATCGAAAAAGAAGGCTTTAAGGTTATAAGACTTTTAAGTGGACCGTTAGGTGGAGATGCACAGATCGCAGCTAAAATCGCTGAAGGAGATATTGATGCCGTTATCTTTTTTAGAGATCCGTTGGATAAGCATCCGCACGAGCCTGACGTGCAGATGCTTTTGAGATTATGTGATGTACACAATGTACCATTAGCAACAAATCCAAAGTCAGCTTACTTTATACTTAAGGGCATTAAGCATTCTTTGGATGAAGATAATCTGCCATAAATCAATGGTATAAAATTACCTATATGCCCTTTTAAAATCATCACTAAAAGGATGATATTATTTCAAATAGGGCAATATCAATTTCAATTGCTAAATTATTCCTTTCAAATTATCAAACCGAACTTCAATACTTATGTTGTTTTAACTAAGTTGCAATAGAATTTAACATACACAATGACAACAAAGGAATTCAGAGAATTTTCACCTTCAATACCCAAAGAACCTGGTGTATATAGATTTCTGGATGAAGAGAATACAATCCTTTATGTTGGCAAGGCCAAAAATCTAAAGAATCGGCTCAATTCATATTTTGGAGAGAAAAAGCATCAACAATATAAGACCAAGGCATTGGTAAGGAATGCTCATCATATAGAATTCACAATAGTTGATTCTGAACATGACGCGTTACTTTTAGAGAATACACTCATAAAAAAAAATCAACCTAGATATAATGTATCTCTAAAGGATGGTAAATCATATACCTACTTATGTATTAAAAATGAAAGGTTCCCAAGAGTTTTTTTCACACGACAAGTTTGGAAAGATGGTTCTTCTTATTTCGGACCATACACTTCAAAATATAGAACCAAAGTTCTTCTAGAGGTTATCAAACGTTTATTTCCATTAAGAACATGTACTTATAATCTTTCGGAAGGCAACGTCAATAAAGGTAAGTTCAAGGTATGCCTTGAGTATCATATAAAGAACTGTAAAGGGCCATGTGAGGGTCTAGAAGATGAAGAAGACTATAATGAAAAAATTGATCAGGTCAAAAATATATTGAGAGGAAATTTCAAGCAAGTAAAAGACTATCTCAAACAAGAAATGGCAGATCAGTCGGCTGTAATGCAATTTGAGAGAGCACAACAAACAAAAGATAAGTTAGACGCGCTCGTGGATTATCAAGCTAAGTCAACAGTAGTGAGTGCTACAATAAGGGATGTTGATGTATTCACCATTCAAACTGATGAAAAGTATGCATTTGTAAATTACATAAAAGTAATAAATGGTGCCATGATCAATACTGACACAATTGAGATGGAGAAGAATCTAGATGAGGATGAAAGAGATCTTTTGTCATATGTTATTCCAGTAATAAGGGAAAAATACAATAGTATAGCACCAGAGGTTGTAGCCCCATTTGATGTTGATATGGAAGATGAATCAATATTAGTTACTGTCCCCCAACGAGGTGACAAGAAAAAACTAATGGATCTTTCTATTAAAAATGTGTCTTACCATCTATTACAAAAGAAAAAATCAGAGATCAATAATATTGGCAAGCAAACATCAGCTGAACGAATATTAAAAACATTGCAAGCAGATCTATATATGAAGGAAGTACCTTTTCACTTAGAATGCTTTGACAACTCTAATATACAAGGAACAAATCCAACAGCCAGTTGTGTTGTTTTCAAAAATGCAAAACCATCTAAGAAGGACTATCGCCACTTTAAAATCAAAACTGTAGTAGGCCCTGATGACTTTGCTTCTATGGAGGAAGTTGTTTACAGACGATACAGTAGACTTTTAAGAGAAAACCAGCCACTACCGCAGCTCATCGTTATCGATGGGGGAAAAGGTCAACTTTCTTCCGCTGTAAAAAGTTTGGAGAAATTAGATCTTATAGATAAGATAACAATCATTGGAATCGCTAAAAAGCTGGAAGAACTTTACTTTCCTAACGATTCGGTTCCATTGCATATCAATAAAAAGTCCGAGTCTCTCAAACTAATACAACAAGCAAGAGACGAAGCACATCGTTTTGCATTGACTTTACATAGAAATCTCAGATCAAAACATTTTCTCGGTACAGAATTAACTGATATTCCTGGAATTGGCAAAAAGACAGCAAATCTACTTCTGACAACATATAAAAGTGTAAATAAAGTAAAGAAACAATCAGAAGACACTTTATCAAGTGTGATTGGTAAGGCAAATGCTAAGAAAGTAATTAAGTATTTTAATCCTGATTTTGGAGAGGAGGAGTAATTCTGATAAACTTTAGAGGACAATAGCATAAAGTAAAAAAGTCTCTCCAAAATTAATTGAAGAGACTTTCTTATATCTGATTTCAAGATTATTAGTCTACACGTTTTCCCGCAGAATAATTCACTTTCAATTGATTAGCTTTTCTAAGCGCTGTTTTTACGTCAGCTACAATACCCATAGTAACCGATCCATCAATTTTCAAAGAACTAGTTATACCTTGTCTTTGATTCTCTGGTAGAGTTGCTTTGTGTTTCTCTAAGAACAATGGAATATCAGCCACGGTGGAGAATTTATCTCCTAACTGCATTCTAGGCTTTGTTCCATATGTATCTCTATAGTTAAGTTTCGGTCTTCCTATGAATATATAATTCACCAAAGACTTCTTTTCTAGCTTTGTGAGCTCAGTTGCTTCCGGTGTATTTACATCTACCTTCAGCTCTGCATCTCTCATTACTGTTACCATCATAAAGAAGAACAAGAGCATGAATATGATATCTGGTAAAGAAGCAGTCGAAACCTCAGGAGACGCTTTACCTCTTTTCTTTTCAAAATGTGCCATATGTTTACTTTTTTAAATGATTAATATTAACCCTCGTCTCCGAAACTAGTTGGTTCAGCCTCTGATATTACAACAGGTAGAATCTTTTTAATTTCATCACGTTGCGCCCTAGAACAGTACTCATATAGTTTTCCGAATCGTCTTTCTGATTCATCATTTCTTAAATCAGTATATGCAGCTTTCAGTTCATTATAAACTGTTAAGAAGGTCTTATACTTAGTCCCTCTATCGTTTTTAAGTGAGATAATAGCTTTGGTCGGATCTTCAGCTTTATCTGATTCCTTTCTAGGGTTTCTAATAAATAACTTAGTAGCCTCTTTTAGATTCTCAACTCTCATATTTTCACCTCTTACAAGAAGCTGATCATCAGCATTTACAAGCACTGAATATACATTACGTGTGTTCATCTTGAGGTTTTCAGGTGGCTCATTAGACCATGGTGGTAGTCTTACAAGTACACCTTTATCCTCAGCGATCGTTGTTGTTACTAGGAAGAATATCAATAACAAGAAGGCAATATCTGCCATAGACCCTGCATTGACCTCATTCTTCATTCTATCTCTAGTGTTAGTCTTTCCCATAATATATATTATTTGAATTGACTCCAGATTTCTCCTAGCACCACTGCTACTACTGAGAAACCTAACAGACCAAGGGTAGTCTTAATACCACCTGAGATGAATTTACTAATATTTTCTGTAATATCGAATTTCTCATTTAATCCAACAAGTCTTCCCGTATTATCGAAAGAAGAAGTAGAATATAGAATGAAAAATACCAATCCAATAAAAAGAATTCCTCCTCCAATTTTGATGGCATTCTTAGGAAATTTGATAAGGTCAGTCAAACCAAATACAACAAAAGCAAGTGCAAATGAAACAACTGTCATTACAATGGTAAGAAATATACCTGCATCAAAAAAGCTGATTGCTTTTTGATCTTCTTTTGGTAACTTATTTAAAGCCGTAGACATATCATATCCAGAGGAATTGAAACCAGTGTATATGTTTATGAAAAATATAGCAATCACTAAGACACCTAAACCCAGAGCCATCGTCTGGCCGTTTTTAGTTAAAAATTTATACATAATAAATTGTCTTTAATAAGTGATAAAATTAAGCTCCTAACTTATTGTTTCTTTCTAAGATGTCAACGAAACCAATTGTTGCATCTTCCATTTTATTTACAATACCATCAATCTTAGAAACGATGTAATTGTAAAGAATCTGAAGAATAATTGCCACAACAAGACCAAATACTGTAGTCAAAAGGGCAACTTTAATACCACCCGCTACTACTGAAGGAGAAAGATCACCTACAGCTTCAATTCTGTTAAAGGCCTCAATCATACCGATTACCGTACCCATAAATCCAAGCATCGGTGCAATTGCGATAAAGAGAGAGATCCAAACAAGTCCCTTTTCCAACAGACCCATTTGTACAGAACCGTTAGACACGATAGCTTTTTCAACAGCTACAGGTCCTTTATGAGAATTTTTTAATCCTTCTAATAATACACTAGCCGTAGGGCCAGGAGTAGATCTCAATGTCTCCATTGCACCTTCCATATCATTATCAGCAAGTCTTTCATCAACTTTCGCCAATAACTTATCTGTGTTAGTTGTAGCAATATTAAGAGTGATAATTCTTTCGATACAGAATGCTAATCCTAAGATTAGACAAACAAGTACGAAACTCATGAAGAACCAATCTCCTTCGATGAATTTTTCTTTTAATCCCTGAAAACCTGTTCCAGGCTCGGTAGCCGCAACTTGAGCAACTGATTCAATAGCCCCGAAAAAAGAGGCAAAAACAAACACTCCAAAGAGTACAAATAACTTTCGCATGATTTGAATATTTTCTGTTAGTATGTTAAGATTAACTTTCAATGAAACACTAAAATTATAAATATTCTATAAAGTAGTGCAAAGACATTGACATTTTTTCAAAAAGTCTTATTCTATTTCGCCTACAAGAAACGAAATGCATTTTCTTTTTATGCACGTTTCTTGTTTTTAAAAAAAAAATTCAAATACTTGAGAATAAAATCCCCCTGTATCTAGCGGAGAGTAAGGGATTCGAACCCTTGATACCCTTTTGAGGTATACACGCTTTCCAAGCGCTGTCTCTTATACACATCTGACGCTGCCGACGAAG
>OJIO01000482.1_pt1 | contig 25777 bp, 18 predicted proteins | sample 1595621 | NCBI WGS metagenome assembly OJIO01 (sample SAMN05416776, study PRJEB24817) | seawater metagenome | isolation source: Sea water | place: Canada:Atlantic | collected 2013-07 | reverse complement strand
AATAAATCTATGACAGTTGCAGTAAGAGTTTTTGCAGCAACCATCATCCCTTTTTCACCTATTGAGGTGCCGCCAGCAGCAACAGCTTGCCAACTATGAGCAGAAGTTCCAGGAACCCAAGTTGCAGTTCCAAAACCTACAGTAGGCACTACAAAACTCACATCTCCAACATCTGTAGAGCCATAAGCTCGGGCAGTTTCTTTGTATGGCTGTATGTTTTCTGCTCTATCTAAATCTGCTTTAGTCTGACCTAAAGTAATGGCTATTTTATCAGCAAATTCTTTTTCTTCTGCTGAATATGCAACCCCCCCTATGACAGAAAGATTATCATGAACAAGTTTTTGAAGGCTAAGATTTGGAAGTAGTTCATGAACACCGTTAATTATTTCATAATCCATAGTAGTTCCTGTACCTAAAGCTGCACCTTCACCTGCTTTCACAATTCTATTAAAAATACTTCGAACAACGTCCCTGCTATTGTGTCTAGAATAATAGTAGACTTCTGCATAATCTGGAACTACATTTGGCGCTTTCCCACCATCAGTTATTACATAATGAATTCTGGCTTCTTGTGGCACGTGTTCTCGCATCATATTCACCATAGCATTCATGGCTTCAACACCATCTAGAGAAGAACGACCCTTTTCTGGAGCACCTGCTGCATGGGCAGAAATCCCATAAAATCTAAATTTTGCAGAAATATTTGCTAGTGCTGCTGCGGCACTAGCCGCATTTTGAGAACCTGGGTGCCAGTGTAATGCAATATCAACATCATCAAACAACCCTTCTCTTGCCATATATACTTTTGCACCACCACCTTCTTCTGCTGGGCAACCATAAAATCTAATGGTTCCTTTGAGCTTCGTGTTTTCCATCCATTGTTTTACTGAGATAGCCGCTGCTGCAGATGCTGTTCCAAATAAATGATGACCACAAGCATGACCAGCATTACCGTTGGCAGATTTTTTTTCTGGAATGGCTTGTTGAGACAAACCCGGCAAGGCATCAAATTCGCCTATAATAGCAATAATCGGTAAGCCCGAACCATATTCAGCTAAAAAAGCCGTAGGAATATTAGCTACACCTTTTTTGATGGTAAAGCCTTCTTTTGACAGGGTTTCTTGTAAAAGAGTGGAACTTTGCTCTTCTAAATACCCCATCTCTGCTAAATTCCATATTTTCATTGCTATAGAACCGTATTTTTCACTTTGGGAATCTAGTTTTTTCAACACAGCTTCTTTGGTTTTTTGAGCTGACATAGCTACAGAAATTAATAGGGTAAATAGTAAAATATTGCTTCGGTTTTTCATGACTTTTCAATATATGATTAGTAGTTAAATATACTAAAATGAATTTTATCAACAGCTGTTGATCTATATGATTTTATTCTATCATAGTTAAAACATCGAAGACAAAAGGAGATTATAGTATCCTTGTAAATATAGTAAGGTATATTATGTTAAAGAATGAATATCATTAGCAATTGCGTACACTACTAATCCTACAGTATTTTTTGCGCCAATTTTTCCCAGAATTTTTTGCCTATGATTTTCAACAGTTCGTTTACTTATAAATAATTTATGTCCAATTTCTTGGTTTGTATACTCTAAACAAATTAGTTTTAAAATTTCGTTTTCTCTTTTAGACAATACTTCATTAGGGGTAAATCTTACTTTTTTAGAACGGCTACTCATGTATTTTGTAAGCATTTCTTGATCAGTCTGGGTAAAATATATGCCAGAATCATTGACTGACTCAATAGCTTCAATGAGTAATTTTTTAGTAGCGCTTTTAGGAATAAATGCAGAAACACCTAATTTAATCATGTGGCCTAACACATTACTCTTATAATGAGAATACAAAATAATAATCTTTAAATTAGGGTGTTTTTCCCTCAAAACTTCAACCAGTTCAAATCCATTCATAGGTTTCATTTGAAAATCTACTAAAGCAATGTCTGGAAAATTTGACTTGGATGTTTCTTCAAGTACATTAAGAAAATCTGACCTATTATTAGCAGTTTTAACAACTAGTATATTTTCTACATTTAAAAACATACTAGAAAATCCTTCAACCAATAAAGCCTCATCTTCTACTAGTGCTATTTTAATTATTTCATTCATTTTATTGGAAGTCTTATACTATTACCATTTAAGATTAAAGCTGTAAGGGTAAGTATTAATCCAAATCTTTCTAGATTTATCGGAGACAATAAATAAGAAATAGTTCTTCTAGCTTTAATTAATGATGGAATTTTCCGTATAATTTCATCTCTAGATCGTTTATTATTTATACAAAGAGAGAGTATGTTTAATTTATTCCCAATATCATCACGTAATATTTCAGCAATTCGTTTTCGTTCACTTTCTTTAGCGCTTTTATATTGAAGTGTCATTTCTTTTTGGAGTGCTAATTCTGATTTATACTGCTGTGATTTCTCCCTTAGTATTTTTTGTATACTAGTCCTGTATGCTATGAAAGCAAATATTATGATTATTGATAACATGAAAATCATAATAATAATATTGTTGATATTTAGTACAATTTCTTTAATTGGTAAAAATTATAAATAGAACTACATACATAAGTAAAAAAAGGGGTTTTCTTTTTTGATAAAGATGAGAATGTTTAGTCACTTAATCAATACCCATAAATGGTGAATTTTTTTTATCCCTATTTATAGGGGTATATCTATACCTAATTAAGAGAAAACCTTGTTTCTCGTACATAAAAAATCCCAAGCAATAAATTTGCTTGGGATTTTTTATGTACTAAAATAACCAACTTACATCTCTAAAGACTTTGTTGGGTTACTGTCCATTAAGAATGCTACTGGCTTTTCTAGCGCTTCTTTAATAGCTACTAAAAACCCTACAGACTCTCTACCATCTATAATTCTATGATCATAAGACAAGGCTACATACATGATAGGTTGTATAACAACTTCTCCAGCCACTGCCATAGGTCTGTTTACAATATTATGCATGCCAAGAATAGCACTTTGTGGTGGGTTAATAATAGGTGTAGATAGCATAGATCCAAAAACACCCCCATTGGTAATGGTAAATGTACCTCCAGTCATTTCATCAATGGTAATTTGTCCATCCCTAGCTCTTATAGCTAAACGTTTTACTTCGCTCTCAACTCCTTTAAAGCTTAATTTTTCTGCATTTCTAATAACAGGCACCATCAATCCTTTTGGGCCTGAAACTGCTATGGATATATCTTGAAAATCATGTTCTATTTTAAAGTCTCCATCAATCATAGAGTTTACATCTGGATACATTTTTAAAGCTCTTACAACTGCTAATGTGAAGAAAGACATAAACCCTAAGCCAACACCGTGCTTGGCTTTAAAATCTTCTTTATATTGTGTTCTTAGATCAAAAATAGGTTGCATGTTTACTTCGTTAAAAGTAGTTAACATGGCTGTTTCGCTCTTTACAGCTACCAAACGTTCTGCTACTTTTCTTCGTAGCATAGACATTTTTTTACGTGTTGTTCCTCTGTTACCATCTGCTGGCATGGTTCCCATAGAAGGTACTGCTTTTACAGCATCGTCTTTGGTTATTCTACCAGCTTTACCTGTTCCTTTAATTGTTGTAGTATCCATACCTTTCTCCGCTAAAATTTTCTTAGCTGCTGGAGAGGCAGTTCCTGATGCGTAGGTATTAGCAACTTCTTCTTTTATTGGGTTTACTTTTGGTGTTTCTTTTACTGTAGCTTTTTCTGACGCAGTAGATGACCCTTCTGGTTTTGCTGCAGCAGTGTCTATTAAACAGACCACCGCTCCAACCTCCACAGCATCTCCTTCTTCTGCTTGTAAAGTAATGATCCCGCTTTCTTCCGCCGGCAACTCTAAGGTAGCTTTGTCTGAATCTACTTCAGCAATCGGTTGGTCTTTTTCTACATACTCTCCATCTTCAACTAACCATGTTGCAATTTCTACTTCTGTAATTGATTCTCCTGGCGAAGGAACTCTCATTTCTAAAATCATCAGTTCTTATTTTACGTAGGCTGAACTAGTCAGCTTACATTTATTTTTTTTCTTTACTATTTTACTTGGCATCATTAAAAACACTGTCTATGACTGCTTTGTGACGTTTTTTAAATCGTGTGCTAGAGCCTGCTGCAGGAACTGCATAATATTTTCGAGAACACACATTTAATTTCACCAAATCTAATCGTTCTAACATAAAACTCCAAGCACCCATATTTCTAGGTTCTTCTTGTGCCCAAACATAGTTTTCTACAGATGGGTACCGATCTATAACTTGTTGTAATTTTTCTAAATGCAATGGAAATAATTGTTCTATTCTAACCAAAGCCACATCTTCTCTTGCTAAGATATCGCGTTCTGCTAATAAATCATAATAGAATTTACCCATACAAAAAACAAGTTTGGTAACCTTGGCTGGGTTTAGTGTGTCATCTATAACTTCTTGAAATTCTCCTGTAGCTAAATCTTCTATAGTATTAACTACTTTTGGATGACGCAGTAAACTTTTAGGTGTAAAAACAATTAAAGGTTTTCTGTAATTTCGTTTCATCTGTCTACGTAACAAATGATAAAAGTTGCTGGGTGTAGTACAATTAGCAACTGTCATATTGTCTTCTGCACAGAGTTGTAAATAACGCTCTATTCTTGCAGATGAATGTTCTGATCCTTGTCCTTCATATCCGTGTGGAAGTAGCACTACTATTCCGTTTTGCATTTTCCATTTGTCTTCTGCAGCAGAAATATACTGGTCAAACATAATTTGGGCTCCATTAGAAAAATCTCCAAATTGTGCTTCCCAAATTGTTAAGGTATTAGGGTTTGCCATGGCATACCCATAATCAAATCCTAAGACACCATATTCAGATAATAACGAATTGTAAATCGTCATATTCCCTATGTTATTAGGGTTGGTATTTAGTAAATTAATACGTTCTTCAGATACTTCATCTCTAAGAACTGCATGCCTATGAGAGAAGGTTCCTCTTTCTACGTCTTGTCCAGAGATACGCACGTTAAAACCTTCTTCTAGCAAACTACCGTAGGCAAGATTTTCAGCCATCCCCCAGTCTAAAGTGTTGGTTTCAAATACCATTTTAGCTCTTCCTTGTAAAATACGTTCTGCTTTTCTAACAAACTGAACATTTTCTGGAACAGTAGAAACTACTTTGGCAATATTTTTTAATTTATCAACTGAATAAGTAGTATTTTCTGTTTCTAGCATTGATGCTAATCGCTGTCTTTTAAACCCTTTCCAAGTAGACTCCATAAACTCTCTAACTTTGGAAGTTTTTACTTTTTTAGATTCGTTAAATTCAGTTTCTAAAAGTTGTTTAAAATTATTGGTTATGGTCTCTAAGTATTCTGAATTAATATTGTTTTCTGCCAATAACTGGGCAGCATAAATATCTTTTACATTTTTATGCTTTGAGATTGCTTTGTATAGTTTTGGCTGTGTAAAACGAGGTTCATCTCCTTCGTTATGGCCGTATTTTCTGTAACCCAATAAATCTATAAAAACATCTGATTTAAATTTCATTCTAAAATCTAATGCCATTTCCATAGCATGACATACAGCTTCTGTATCATCTGCGTTTACATGCAATACTGGAGACAGGGTTACCTTGGCAACATCTGTACAATAAGTACTAGAACGTGCATCTAAATAATTGGTGGTAAAACCAATCTGATTATTTACAACAATATGAATAGTTCCTCCAGTCTTATAGCCGTTTAATTTTGCCATTTGAGTAATTTCATAGGCAATACCCTGTCCGGCTATGGCAGCATCTCCATGAACAATAATGGGAAGAATTTTACTTTCGTCTCCGTTATATTTTCTATCTATTTTGGCTCTGGTAATTCCTTCAGCAACAGCTGCAACAGTTTCTAAATGTGACGGGTTGGGCACCAAATTCATTTTAATTTGTTTCCCGTTTCTAAAGGTTTTACTCAGGGTTAAGCCTAAGTGATATTTTACATCACCATCTATATTTGTGTCTTCAAAATCTTTCCCTTCAAATTCACTAAATAAATCTCTAACGGGTTTTTTGAAAATATTTACTAAGGTGTTTAATCGTCCTCTATGTGCCATTCCTAAAACACACTCTTCCACTCCATATACTTCTGCAGCATTTCTAAGAGCAACACTAATTCCAGGAATTAAAGCTTCACCTCCTTCTAGAGAAAAACGCTTTTGACCTACATATTTTGTTTGTAAAAAACTTTCAAAGGTAACTGCTTGGTTTAATTTTGATAAGATGTATTTTTTAGAATCTTCAGAATAATTAGGATGATTGTCATTTTTTATCAAACGATCTTTCCACCATGATAATTTTTCTGGATTTCGCATGTACATATACTCTACTCCAATAGAATCACAATAAATAAGTTCTAAGTGAGCTACAATTTCTGAGAGTTTTTTAGGACCAATCCCTACTATTTCTCCAGCATTAAAAGTGCTATCTAAATCATTTTGTGATAAACCAAAATTTTCAATATCTAGACTAGGAGAATATTTTCTTCTATCTCTAACTGGGTTTGTTTTTGTAAACAAATGACCTCTAGTTCTATACCCGTTAATTAAATCTACAACTAAAAACTCTTTTTTTACAGATTGTGGTATTTCAACAGAAGTTTCTACCTCCTCTGTGAGAGAAAAATTCTCATTTGCCAAATCATAGCCCTGAAAAAAGCTCCTCCAACTAGGTTCTACAGCATCTGGATTCTGTAAATATTGATCGTATAAATCGGCTATAAAGCCTGTGTGTGCTGCGTTTAAGAAAGAAAACTTATCCATAAAAATAGAATACTATGTATCTAAGCTAATTATTAGCTGTAAAAATACAACTTTTACAAAAAATAGAAATAATATTCAGTATTTAAATATACTGTAATAGTTAAGAATATACGCTCTAAAAAACTATGTAATAACATAAAGTAGATGTTCTGTTCACTCTTTTTTTAATGATTTATAATATTAGGTGTTTTTTTACGAAAAAAGTTTTTGTGCTTTTTGTAAAAGATATATATTTGCACACGCTAAAATAAAAATATTCTAGCAAATTCCTCCTTAGCTCAGTTGGTTAGAGCATCTGACTGTTAATCAGAGGGTCCTTGGTTCGAGCCCAAGAGGGGGAGCAAAAAGGTTTACAGCGATGTAAGCCTTTTTTTTGTAGTATGAAGAAGTTGCGTTTTATCTTTTTTTATTCAAGAGTAAATTAAATCCATAAACTTGGTGGAGGATGGCAGCCATAAATGTTAGTACAATTGACTTTTGAGCGATCACTTGTAGCATAAGATCTGTTTCACTATATATTTTTCCAGGACCAATCTGAGGACCATAAAATATAATTCTCAAATAAATAAATAGCACGATACAAAAGGCTACATATCCTAGCACATAGGTGTTGCTGAGTGAGTTAGAATGATAAACTGTAATACTATGAAGAATACAAAGAATGAAAAGAGTTAGAAAGGCATAATTTGCAAAAAACACATGAGCCTCAAAATGAAGGTCGTGAGGTACCAATCCAACTCCAGCATAAAAAAATCCTGCTAGTAACCCTACTGGCATGGTAATTTTAGAATAAAATATTGACTTGCTAGAGTCCTCAATAAGACCAAACACTTTTTTAAAATTAACGTAAAATAGCATTAGTGTTACCCCAATTAAAATCAAACTCCCATTAAATAAAAGCATAGAAGGGGTATTATCTTTTTGAATAATAGCTGGGTTTGTCTCGTCTGTATTTGTTTGTAAACTGCCTAATTCACTCAGAAAATTATGGGTGAAAGAGTAGTAATCTGATTGATATCCAATAATTTCTTTGTGAGATCCTGGGTGAATTAATGCAGCAGTAACACAACAAAAAAAGAATATTGTAATTGATATAATGGGAAGCCTAACTAGATAAAACCTTGCTTTATTCAAATGTAAATAATTTTCAGAAACCTAAATTACTGCAAATATTTTGTAATTCTTTGAGGTTCGGGGTATTTATGGTGGTGTGGGGTGATTTAATTTAAGAAAAAAATTAGCTCTGCTGCAACTTTGAATAATAAGGGGAGCTATAAGGTTTTCAGAAATGTAGGCCTTTTTTGATGGCTTGTGAATTAATTGAGGTACACTAAAAAATTACAATTACATAAACATACTTCTAAAGTACAGCAGATTTTATTTTATACTCCTTCTGTAATTTCTTAATAGCGTTATTTTTATCATGATTCATGGCATCTAATATTGGATGAAGATCTATTTTTTGATGTATTGATCTTAAATTATGATCACTCCATAATGCCAACTCTACAATTATAGGAGTTAATGAGAGCCCTTTCTGCGTTAAAAGATAAATATTTGTTTTCTTGTTTTGAAGGATTTTTTTCTTTTCAATAAATCTAAATTTTTCTAATTTTTTTAATCTAGCCGATAATATGTTTGGTGCAATAGCCTCAGTGCTTTCAGAGAAATCCTTAAAGGTTCTACATTCTTGTAATAACATTTGTTTAATGATAACCAAGCTCCACTTATCTCCCAATAAATCTAACGCAGAGGTTACAGGGCAATTGCAACGAAAATCTTCATTAATCATAAAATATTGATATTAATTATTACTTTTATTTTAATAGTAATTACTATATTTACTATCAAAACAAAAGTAAACAATTTTAAAACTATTATTATGAACAAACTCTATGTAATTTTAATTGCAATAACCATGATTAGTTGCAATGAAACTCCTAATCAAGAATATCAAAATCTTCAACAATCTAAGGTAAAATTAGACGCCAATATTTCTATGTATTCTAATGTTTGGGATAAAGTCATGAATGATAGAGATATTAATTTAATTAATACCGATAGCTTTGATTCTGAGGTTACCGTAATTACTGCAACAGGACCAATTACTGGTATAGATGGTTTTAAAGCATACTATAACAACTATCTAACAGGGTTTTCTGATGCTAAATTTTCAATGATTGATGTGTACGGACAAGGAGATTTAATTACAAAGCATTGGCGCTTTCAAGGAACTCATGACGGAGATTTATTTGGTATTCCTGCATCAAACAATAAAGTAGATCTTTATGGTGTAACCCTGGTAGTTATGAAAGACGGAAAGATTTTTCAAGAACAGGATTACTTTGACAATAACGTATTTATGAAACAACTTGGTTTAATGGAATAAGTTTTTGTCGTTAATAACAAATATTTTTAGTAAAACTAAAAGTTATACAAAGCAAAAAGTCTTACAGAAATGTGAGGCTTTTTTATTGACTCTTATTGTTCTTGAAGTATCACTAATAACTAAATTTTAGTTGTACTCTGAAATTTATTGAACTTTTAATGTTTAAATTTATAGAATGAAAAAAATATGGTTTTTATTGAAAGTTATTTTAGCACTCTTTTTAATCTTTGGTGGTATACAGCATTTTATAAGCCCTAATAATTACATTGCATTTGTTCCTTCTTTTTTACCATTTACTATAGCTATTATATATGTATCTGGCTTGTTTGAAATTTTATTTGGTCTTGCATTGTTTTTTAAAAAAGTGGAAATTATTGGTGCCTGGGGTGTTTTAATTTTAATGCTTTTATTTTTACCAATTCATGTTTGGGATGTATTCTCTGAGACGCCTGCCATAGGAAGCCGAAACGCTGCTCTTATAAGGTTGCCTCTCCAATTTTTGCTTGTAGGTATTGCCTGGAAGGTTAAAAACAATGTTTCAGAACATAAATTGACCAAACCGTAGCCCTTTTATTACTAAAAATGAATACCAGTATTTTGTTATTAAATTTTTAACTAAATTGTGTTGTTTACCCGTTTGATTTAGTTATTTATCGAAGTTATTCATATAGTTTTAAAAGTTTAACCCATATTAATAAAACTTTTGTAGGATAGGTATATAAGAGTATCAAAACTATTAATAAAAAACATTAATTATGAATTTAAAACCTCTTTTAATAGCTTTATTATTACCACTAGCATGTTCCCAAAAAATAAATTCTCAAGACTGGAATGAATTTGCAAATACAAGCCGGTATGACAAAGCTAATCTAGAACTTAAACTACACACAACAGCTAATAATAGAGTTGTTTTTATGGGCAATTCAATTACCGAAGGATGGATTCAAATGCGGCCAGAATTTTTTAACAATAGAGATTATATCAACAGAGGTATAGGTGGTCAAACTACACCTCAAATGCTTTTACGATTTAGAGAAGATGTGATTAATTTAAACCCATCAGTTGTAATCATTTTAGCGGGCACAAATGATATTGCTGGTAATAGTGGATACATCTCTCTTGAATCTATTATAGATAATATTAAGTCTATGGCTGAAATTGCAAATGCCAATGGAATAAAAGTAATCATCTCTTCAATTTTACCAGCTATAGACTATCCATGGAAACCAGGGCTAGATCCTGCATCTAAAATTATTATAATTAACAAAGCCTTAAAAGCATTTTCTGAGGAAAATAATTTTATTTATTTAGATTATTATGCTGCTATGGTAGATGACAAAGGGGGCTTAAAAGTGCCAGAATATACAACAGCTAATGATCTTGTTCATCCCAATAAAGACGGATATTTGGTGATGGAAAAGTTAGCGGAAATAGCTATAAATAAAGCATTAAATAAATGATTATGAAAAAGAGTGTTTTTAGTTTAATTATCTTTTCTATTTTATTATTGTTTACCTCTTGTAAACCTATAGAACAACAAGAATTAAAATTAAATTCTCTTTTTTCTAATCATATGGTATTACAACAAAAGCAAGATGTTGCTTTTTGGGGAACCTATACACCAAATGAAAAAGTTACAGTTAGCGGAAGTTGGGGAAAAGAATCAAAAAGTGTTGCAGACAAAAATGGCAATTGGAAACTAAAGATACCTGCACCTAATGCTGGTGGGCCTTATGAAGTAAATATTATCACAAAAGACACAACAGTTTTGTTAAAAGATGTAATGATTGGAGAGGTTTGGTTGGCTTCTGGTCAATCAAATATGCAGATGTCTCTAAAAGGGTGGCCTCCTAATGATACTATAAAAAATGCTAAGGAAGAAATAGCAAAAGCCAATTATTCAGCAGTGAGAATGTTTAATGTGACAAGAAACTTTAACTTAAAAGTTGTTGATACTGTTAGTGGTAAATGGGACATTTGTTCGCCAAAATCAGTTGAAGATTTTAGTGCTACTGCATATTTTTTTGCAAGACGTCTATATAAAGAATTAAATATTCCGATTGGAATTATTCATTCTAGTTGGGGCGGAACGGTGGCAGAAGCTTGGACAAGTACTAAATCTCTAGAAGAACTTGGTGGTTTTAAAAAATCTATTGCTGCATTAAAAGACTTTAAAAGGTGGCAAAAGACCAAAGATTGGTATTCAAATTTTGACTCTTTGCACATACCTATAACAAATAAAAGTTGGGCAGTATTAAGTTTTAACGATTTAAAAATTTCTCAATCTAGTTTTAACATTGAAAAGTGGAAAAAAATAGAACTACCAGGTAGATATGATACATTTAATGAATGGGAATTTGATGGAGCTGTATGGCTCAAAAAAGATATTGAAATAGTCGATATAACTGCTGATTACACACTTTTGATGGGAGTTATTGATGATATGGATGCTGTTTATTTTAATGGTAAAAAAGTTGGTGGCTTAACAGGTAGTGGACACCATCAAACAGAGAGGGTATATACTATTTCTAAAAAACTTCTTAAAAAAGGAAAAAACACTATAGCAATAAGAGCTATAGATTCAGGTGGCCCTGGAACAATAACTGGAACTTTACAGCTATCTAATAAAAACAACATTACTATTTCTTTAACAGGGTCTTGGAAATATCAACCTATAGCAGAAATATATAATGGAAAATTTTATGTTTATGATTTAGATAAAATTGATTTTTCTAAGCGACCAGAAATAATGATGATAGGACCTAATTTACCCAGTGTTCTTTATAATGCTATGATTCATCCATTGGTTCCCTATAGTATAAAAGGAGCTATTTGGTATCAAGGTGAATCTAATGTTGGTAGAGCAGAACAATATTCTCGCTTATTCCCAAAAATGATGAATGATTGGCGTAGTCAATGGAAAACAGATTTTCCTTTTTACTTTGTTCAAATTGCGCCATATAATTATGGAACTCCGCCAAATAAGGAAGGATCTATGGATTTAAGAGATGCGCAAAGAAAAAGCTTAAAAACCAAAAACACGGGTATGGTGGTTACAATGGATATCGGTAATTTTACGAATATCCATCCTGCTAACAAACAAGATGTTGGCAGTAGACTTGCAGGACTTGCCTTAAACAATAATTACAATAATAAAATGGTTGCTTCTGGTCCTTTGTATAAAAAGCATAGGATTTCTGAAAATAAATTAATACTTCAATTCGATCATATTGGATCTGGTTTAACGACTATTAATTCTAAATTGAAAGGATTTGAGATTGCTGGTGCTGATAAAAAATACGTTATAGCTCGTGCGAAAATTACAGATAACAATGTTGAATTATATGCCAAAACTGTAAAAAAACCAGTATACGCGCGTTATGCTTGGAGCGATAAAGGAAATGCTAGTTTATTTAATAAAGAAGGCTTGCCAGCATCCTCTTTTACAACAGAATAAATTCATAAAACAAGAAAAAGCTTGCTAGACAACTATTTTAAAGTACGTTGTCTATAATTTCTTGAACCACTTCTTGGTTTAATAGTGTACTTGTATCACCTAAGCTATCGGATTCACTACAGGCAATTTTTCTTAAAATTCTTCGCATAATTTTACCGGAACGTGTTTTTGGCAAACCATTGGTAAATTGAATTTTATCAAGCTTAGCGATGGGCCCTATTCTATCTGTAATCAATTGGTTAATTTCTGTTCTTAAATTATCTTGATTTCTAGACTCACTAATGTCTTTTATTGTGATATAACCATACAAAGCGCTTCCTTTAATATCGTGTGGAAAACCAACAATGGCAGATTCTGCAACCGCAGGGTGTTCATTAATAGCATCTTCTATTGGGGCTGTTCCAAGATTGTGACCAGATACAATAATTACATCATCTACTCTACCGGTTATTCTATAATAGCCTACTTCATCTCTTAAGGCTCCGTCACCAGTAAAATATTTGTTTTCAAATGCTGAAAAATAGGTTTCTTTATATCGTTGATGATTTCCCCAAATAGTTCTTGCAATACTTGGCCAAGGAAATTTTATACACAACCGACCTTCCACTTGATTTCCTTTTAACTCATTTCCGTTCTCATCCATGATTGCTGGTTGAACTCCAATAAATGGCAAAGTTGCATAGGTTGGTTTGGTAGGAGTTACATATGGAATTGGAGAAATCATAATTCCACCGGTTTCTGTTTGCCACCAAGAGTCTATAATAGGACTCTTCCTTTTTCCTATGTTTTCATTATACCAATGCCAAGCTTCTTCGTTTATAGGCTCTCCAACAGAACCTAAAACTTTTAAGGAAGAAAGATCATAGTTTTCTATGAAATCAGTGCCTTGTTTTGCCAAAGCTCTAATGGCGGTAGGAGCTGTATAAAACTGACTAACTTTGTGCTTTTGAACAATGTCCCAAAAACGACCATAATCTGGGTAGCTTGGTACACCTTCAAACATAACCGTAGTTGCGCCATTTGCTAGTGGTCCATAAACAATATAACTGTGTCCTGTAATCCAACCAATGTCTGCAGTACACCAGTACACATCATTTTCTGTGTATTGAAATGCATTTTTAAACGTGTAGGCAGTATACACCATATATCCAGCTGTGGTATGAACCATTCCTTTAGGCATTCCTGTAGAACCCGAAGTATACAAAATAAATAAAGGGTCTTCTGCATCCATGATTTCTGGAGCACAATCATCAGAAGCTTTTTCTAATAATGGTGCTAACCATTTATCGCGCCCCATGTTCATATGTATATCTGTTTGTATTCTTTTAGCAACTAACACTGTTTCTACACAAGAACAACTTTCTAGTGCTTCATCTACAATTCCTTTTAAATCGATGGTTTTTGCACCTCTATAAGAACCATCTGAAGTGATGACCATTTTACAATCTGAATCATTAATTCTAGTAGCCAAAGCAGTTGATGAAAATCCGGCAAATACCACAGAATGTATGGCTCCTATTCTAGCACAGGCTAATACAGAAATGGCTAATTCTGGAATCATTGGCAAGTAAATACAGACTCTATCTCCTTTTTTAATTCCTTGTTCTTTTAAAACGTTTGCAAATTTATTAACTCTTTTATGTAGCTCATTGTAGGATATATGTTGTGCTCCCTCATCTGGATTGTTAGGCTCAAATAAAATGGCTGTTTTATCTCCACGAGTAGTTAAGTGTCTATCAATACAATTCTCGGTAATATTTAATTTCGCTCCTTTAAACCATGAAATTTCTGGTGTTGAAAAATCCCAATCTAAAACAGAATCCCACTTTTTTCTCCATAAAAAATGTTCTTCAGCTATTTCTTCCCAAAAACTCTCTGGTTCACGAATAGACTTTCTATACACTTGATAATATTCTTCGAGATGTTTTATATGATAGTTACTCATTGTGTTTTTTAATTTTTTGTTTAGTAATTGATCAATGTTTTTTTATTACCATTCAATATTTTTATCAATAAACTGAATTAAACTCTTTGCCATTATTTCCTGATCTTGAATGGACGGATGAACAGATGATTCAATATAGGGCATAAAGTGGGTATAAACTCTATTATCATCTAAATTTGCTGTTGCCAGTTTTATATAATCTATCCATTTTGATCCTTTTTTTGCAGCGTCCATACTTCCTAAAGAACACACAATATTTGCCTCTGGATACTTTGTTCTGATGTTGGCCACAAATTGCTGATAAGCATTAATAATATATTCTTCTGAAGGAGCTTGATCTCCAAATCTTTTTTTAAACTCTTCATTCTCTGGCAAATTAACCAACCAAGAATCATTCTGCAGCAAATTAATGATAACAACATTGGGGGTATATGAAGAAAAATCCCATTTACTAGTGCTGTCTGTTGGAATTAATCTATCATATATTTCTGGCATAATTAGAGGGTCCCAACTAACGGTAATTCCAATACCACTTTTACAGATACAATGATACTGAGCATTAAAATGTCTAGCAGTAAGAGATGAATAGCTTAAATAATTATTGGTGTAGGTACTGTCTGGAGAATCATTCCCTGAAAAATCTTCAATAGCATAGCCTGCTGTAATAGAATTCCCATAAAATTCTATCTTTCTTTTTTTAGAAGCTGGTTTTGATAAAATCCTTGAACTGTTAGTAAGCTTGAAGCCATAAAAACTTGTTTTTCCTCTATTCCACTCTGTTCTTCTAAATATCTCAATACTGTGTTTTCCTTCAGGTAAATTTGAAGCTAACTCGTAATATTGTTTGGTTGTATTGGGTCTCAAAATAAAAGTACTGTCATTATCTAGGATAATGTTATAATAGTTATCTCCTGATGCGTCTTTTAACAATGCTTGAATAGATTCTCCTTCAAAATATATCTTTATTGAACTTCCTGACCAATAGATTTCTGCTGCTTCTTCTTGAGAGAAATCTATTCTCCCAGAAAATTCTATTTCAGAATTTGAAAAAGGTATCACTAATTCATTGTTGTCTTTACAAGCCATGAAAACCATAATAATAAATAGCAGTTGATGAATTTTTCTCATGTCTATTATTATCTAAAATTTCACACTAATTAATGTGTTGCATTTCCAGCACCACTTGGAATCCTAATATTGGCAACTATCTCTTGTACTTCTTTTGGTGGTTCTGGGGTAAATTTAGAAATGATAATTGATACCGTAAAATTAAGAATCATTGCTACAGTTCCAAAACCCTCTGGTGATATTCCAAACCACCAATCTTCTTTTGTGCCTCCACCAAACCAATCAAATTTAAATTTCAACATATAAAATAGCATCACCACAATACCTACTACCATTCCTGAAATGGCTCCTTCTTTGTTCATTTTTTTAGTAAAAATTCCTAAAATAATTGCTGGGAAAAAAGAGGCTGCCGCCAAACCAAATGCCAAAGCAACTGTAGCGGCGACAAAATCTGGCGGGTTGATGCCAAAATACCCTGCAACACAAACGGCAACTACTGCAGACAAGCGAGCGGCTACTAATTCACCTTTTTCTGAAATATCTGGTTTAATCATTTTCTTAATTAAGTCATGAGATACTGATGCAGAAATAACCAATAATAACCCTGCTGCTGTAGACAATGCAGCAGCTAATGCTCCTGCTGCCACTAATGCAATAACCCAATTTGGTAACCCTGCAATTTCAGGATTGGCTAATACCATAATGTCTTTATCTACTATTAATTCATTTTTAGAAGTGTCTGCGAGGTACTGTATTTTACCATCATTATTTTTATCATTAAAAGACAGTAAGCCCGTTTCTTCCCAAGTAGTAAACCAGTCTGGCATATTCTTATATTCTTGATTGTTTACTGTTTCTATCATATTAGTTCTCGAAAAAACAGCAATTGCTGGTGCCGTTGTATATAAAATCATGATAAATAATAATGCCCAACCGGCAGATTTACGTGCATCAGAAACTTTTTTTACCGTAAAAAAACGAACGATTACATGAGGTAAACCAGCAGTTCCTACCATTAAGGCTGCTGTAATAAAAAATACATCTAATTTTGATTTACTTCCTGAAGTATATTCAGCAAAACCAAGATCTCTATGTAAGCCATCTAACTTATCTAATAAATAAACCCCATTTGCATCTTGTCCGCCAAACCCTATTTGTGGAATTGGATTCCCTGTCATTTGAACAGAAATAAAAATTGCAGGAACCATAAATGCAAAAATTAACACACAATATTGAGCAACTTGCGTATAAGTGATTCCTTTCATACCTCCCAAAACCGCATAAAATAAAACGATAATCATCCCTATAACAACACCTGTGTTTATATCTACTTCTAAAAATCTAGAAAATACCAAACCAACACCACGCATTTGCCCTGCTACGTAAGTAAAAGAGACAATGAGCGCACAAAATACTGCAACAGTTCTGGCAACATTAGAATAATAACGATCTCCAATAAAGTCTGGCACTGTAAATTTTCCAAATTTTCGAAGATAAGGTGCTAATAAAAGTGCTAATAAAACGTATCCTCCTGTCCAGCCCATCAAATAAACAGACCCGTCATACCCATTAAATGAAATAATTCCAGCCATTGATATAAATGATGCAGCAGACATCCAGTCTGCGGCTGTTGCCAATCCGTTTGCAAGTGGTGAAACTCCTCCTCCAGCAACATAAAATTCTTTAGTAGAACCTGCTCTAGACCAAATTGCGATACCAATATATAAGGTGAATGTGATTCCAACTAAAATCCATGTCCAAGTTTGTAAATCCATAATTAGCTATCTAGATTGTATTTTTTGTCTAATTTATTCATCAATCTAATGTAAACAAAAATTAAAATAGTAAATACATAAATTGACCCTTGTTGAGCAAACCAAAACCCAAGTTTAAAACCACCCATTCTAATGGCATTTAATTCATCAACTAAGATAATTCCAAAGCCGTAAGAAACAACAAACCATATGGTTAATAAAATTGCTAAGTATTTTAAGTTTGTTTTCCAATAGCTATTTTGATCGCTTATTTTCATTTATTGTTTATTTAGTTTGTTTTTTGTTGTGAATTATCTTTTTTTTAGCATCAATTTTTTTAAATATTTCTTTAATCAGCTCAACACCAATACTTTTACATTCTTGAATGCTTAAAGACAATTTATCTATATTTCTAACAACTACAGGTATTGAAATATACATAAATTGATGATTGTCTTTAGGTGTCATAATGATGACAATACCATCTACACAGCCATCTTTTAATCTATCTACACATGTTATCTCCCCATCTTTATAAGAAGAATACTGTTCTATTAGAACTTTAGAACCTTTATTATAAGCAAATTCCTGTATGTAATGTAACATATTACAATATACAAGATTATTAATTTCTGGAACAATTACAGCTATTGTATTTGTTTTTCTCGATTGTAAACTTAAGGCAGCGTTATTAGGTATGTAATCATATGCTATGGCTAAATCTTTAATTTTATTTTTTGTTATTAAACTTACATCACGTCTGTTCTTTAATGCTTTAGAGGCTGTAGAAACAGAAACTCCTGCCATAAATGCTAAATCTTTTAATCTTATGCTAGTTCTCATTTATAAATTAAATTTTATAAGATGATTGCTCTAATTTTACTCCAAGTTTTCATCAATAAAACTCCTGAAATAATTGCAATAATTGTGAGTGGCAGGGCATAGTTATAATCACCATAAATCCAATATCCGGTGGCAAACATGCAGCTATAAATTAACACACATCCTAATAACATTGCTAAAATTCCAAATGGCACACTCCATCCTTTATCATTATTTTCCAATAATATTCCCTCTTTTTTTGCTTCATTAATTATTTTAATCCATCCGGGACCTCCTGGCTGAATTTTTTTATAAAAATTTTGCAATACTTCTTTGCTCTCTGGTTGTGTTAAATAAGTGGCGGTTATCCAAATAAATGTTGTTGTTAAAACTACGAATGGGTATTCATAATAATTTTTAAAAACTCCAGTTTCTGTAGCAAAAAAATAATCCCCTATTGATGTTAATTTTAATACAATTGAGATAATCCCTGAGGCAAACATTGCTGTAATTTCACTCCATGAATTTATGCGCCACCAAAACCACCGTAGTATAAAGATTAGACCGGTTCCTGCACCAAAAACCAATAACAGTTCAAATAATTGTAACGCATTTTGAAGTAGTAATGCTAATGCTGCACTTAAAACCATTAAAAATACAGTAGATATTCGTCCAACAAAAACAAGTTTTTTTTCAGAGGCATTAGGGTTGATTTGTTGCTTGTAAAAATCATACACCATGTATGATGAACCCCAATTAAGTTGCGTTGAAATAGTACTCATGTAAGCAGCTATTAATGATGTTAACACCAATCCAAGCAATCCGCTTGGCAACATTGTAAGCATCGCTGAGTAAGCTAAATCATGCCCTAATTTATCATCTGCAACATTTGGGAAGGCTTGTTGAATACTCGCTAAATCTGGAAATATAACTAAAGATGCTAAGGCAACTATAATCCATGGCCAAGGCCTCAATGCATAGTGCATAATATTAAAGAAAAAAGTAGCACCTATTGCATGATTTTCATCTTTAGCTGCTAACATTCTTTGTGCAATATATCCACCTCCACCTGGTTCTGCTCCAGGATACCAAGAACTCCACCACTGAACAGATAAGGGAATAATTAATAAGGTTATGATAGCTTCTTTATCACTAAAATCTGGGAGTATTGAGAGCTTATCAGCTACTTGTTCATTTGCTAATAGAGCTTCTATGCCACCTACCTCTGGAATATTTACTAAATAAAAAGCTGCTCCAATAGCACCCCCCATAGCAACAAAAAATAATACAAAGTCAGTATATACTACACCTTTAAAGCCACCTAATGCGCTAAATATAACTGTGATTAATCCAGCGCTAATTACTGTTTGCCAAGGCTCTAAACCTAACATAATCCCTCCAATTTTAATGGCAGCTAATGTTACGGCAGACATGGTAATAACATTAAAAATAACACCTAAATATACTGCTCTAAATTTTCTTAAAAATCTTGCTGGCGCACCTCCATATCTAAGTTCATAAAATTCAATATCTGTATTAACATTTGACTTTCTCCATAGTTTAGCATATACAAAAACGGTGAGTAATCCTGTTATTAAAAAGGCCCACCATACCCAATTACCTGAAACACCATTTGTTCTAACAATATCTGTAACTAAATTAGGTGTATCTGTAGAAAATGTTGTTGCCACCATAGACACACCTAGTAACCACCAGGGCATGGTTCTTCCTGAAAGAAAAAATTCTGAGGAACTTTTCCCTGATTTTTTTGAAACATAAATACCTATAGAAAGTGTGATGGTGAAAAATAAAAGAATAATGACAAAGTCTAATGTACTTAAAGCTACCATCTATTAAAATAATTTTAATTATTCTTCAAACTAAAGGAGTCGTTTCAGTTACTAATATTGAATTATTTGCTGGTTTTATAATAGAAATTTATAATTGAGAAAAATTCTTAATTTTATACAATCATGAACTCTATTAAAATGAAAATAAAAGAAGAGTGATATAATCACTCTTCTTGAATTCAAAATTAAAACTTTATAAACTGAAAAACTCGTTTCATTTATAAAGTAACAGATTATGAGTCTAAAAAAGAAAATATTTCGACAAATGACATCTTAAAGATGATTAAAACTGCAAAAAATTAGTCTATAGTTGTTTATGCAGAACATTACTCTAGAAAAAACATTCATACCTTTCTTAGTATTAATTTTTTTGAGCTACTATTTTAATTAGATTGTTCTTTTTAAAGTTTTCTATTAAATAATCTGCGTATCTCAAAAATCCTAAATCGGTAAGGTGTACTCCATCTACAGTCCCATCATTATCTAATAAAAGCTCTTGATTGTCTTTGATATAAAAAATATTTGGAGTGCCTCTTTTTATAATTTTATCAAACTCATTTTTGAGCGCTTCATTTTCCTGAATCAATGTGGTTTCTATAGTTTGATCTAAAAAAGCCGTTGTATACATCATGTTTTCCACTAAAACTATTGGTGTGAGCGGGTGCTTAGTTCTAATAATATCCACCAATGGTCTGACTCTTTCACTAACCTGTTCAGAATCCATATTTTGCAAGCATTCTATCACATAAAAACTAGCATCAATATCTGATATAAGTTCAACAATAGGCATTTCCATTCGTCCATTACCGCTGAATCCGTAATTTATACAGCTCACATCTAGTTTTCTAGATATAATATTAGTGTGAGCCATTCCTGGGCGAGAAGCACAACCACCTTGAGTAATACTTGTACCATAAAAAACAATGGGTTTTAATAGGTTGGGCGTCGCTTTTTTAATGGAGGCATTATTATCAATTCCTATTTCTAGTTTTGTAACTCCATCGTACAAGGGTAAAAATAATTTATACTCTCTAAATTCAGGAGTCATGTTTTTTATTAGTTCATATTCATTTATACTATCTGATGGTATGGATTTATTTTGAGATGTCTTAAGACCCACAAGAGCTCCAGCTGTAGTTACATATCTCCATTTGTTATTATACTTTGTATATAAATCTATTCCTTTAATACCTGTAGATGCCATATGAGGCATCTCAAAATCATTTAAAACAGTCCATTTTAAACCAATACTTGTGGAATTCGAATGAAATCTTACAGTTATTCCAGCGGATGCTTTTGACAAGTCCCAAACTGGCTCTCTTACTTTTTCTTTATACGAAATAGGCAACCTATCGTAAGGACTCTCCTTTAAAGAGTCAGCAATGGCCGTGCCTTCAATTAAAAAATGTTTTCTACCATAGTAGCTGATATTGTTATCTTTAGTGATTTCTTTTTCTTGAGAAAAACCTGTTAGAGAAAGTCCACTTATTATAATTAATAAAATATACTTCATTGTAGTTATAAATTTATTAATAAAAAGGGAGATTTTATAAAAAATCTCCCTTTTTAAATTTTAATTTAAATATACCTATCTAGCAAACCATAATTTGGTAGCCATTTTATCAGGACCTTGAGTAGACACCGCTGACTGAGCATTAGCAGAATTTGATGTATACACACTTGTTCCATATTGTAATCTTTGAGGATAAACACCATTAAGATCTCCAGCAAAGCTTATGATATCATTATTAGTTGATTCAATAAACGCTGCACTTGGATAACCAGTATCTCTAACAATTGCCCAAGATTCATACCCGTTTGTATAATTAGCTACCCATCTTTGTGTTGCTATCTTTTCTAGCTGTTCTTCCATGGTTCCACTTAGTGATCCCATGTCAGATGCTAAAAAATCAGATGACGTAGATGTTTGCCATAGAGCCATCGCTTTATCTAAACCTATTTGATAATATGAGTTAGCATCTCCAGAGACAAGGCCCTTAAGAATTGCTTCTGCTATCATAAAATGTGAGTCGGCAGTTGTCATAACAATTGTAGGAAATATTAGACTAGCTTCATTTGTTTTCTGAGTAACTATCTCTGAAGGTTCAGAGAATAAATCAGGATGCATATAGCTTTTAATTTTCCCACTTAGTCGGGAAGGTAACCCAACGTAGTTAGTAAATTCTGGCATTGTTATAGTTATATCTGTAGCTGTTTCTGTCCAAGTATAATCTGTACCCAAAACAAGACCAGCTCCGTTTAACGTACTCTGTAAAAAGGCTACGTGATCATCAATTAGAGCAACATTTTCACCAGTTGTTGGCTTTAAAATTGTCATTGTTCCACCAACACTAGGCTTCGTAATTTTACTTAATCTTGGGTCATTGTTATTTTGTAAGATATTGACCATCGCTTCAGTCGCTCTCCATTGACTGCCAGCGAAATTATGCCATATATCACCATATGACGCAGAACCTCCCCAAATATTTGACTCTTCTATATATGCTGCAAATAATGCATCTGTTTCAGCAAGTACTCCTGAAGCAATAGCTTCAGAGGCTGCGTTTGCAGAAAAATCTTCTCCTGGAGCCCCACTAGCTCTTAATGCAATTCGCAATTTTAAACTATTTGCAAGTTTTTTCCAGTTTTGCATATTCCCGCCAAATATTACATCATTTTCACCTAATTGATCAACACCTTCTCCGGTTGTTGTATTTGAACCAATGATAGTGATAGCCTGATCTAACTCAGCAATAATTCCTTTGTAGATATCTATTTGAGCATCATACTTTGGTAATTTAATGTCAGGATCAGATGCCTCAGAGTAAGGAATCATTCCATGAGTCTCAGTGAATTGTGCATAATATAATCCTTTCATGACAAGTCCTAAAGCATAATATTGATCATTTTCTAAAGGTCCTTCTTCACCAACAAGATTCATGTAGGCTGTTAAGGTACTATTATAAGCTGCATACCAGTCCCAGGCACCTAGATCTGTATAAAAACTGTTATATACCCATCCTAAATCACCACTCCAGTCGGAACCAGCCCAACCGTTTGAGATTTGAGCTGAAAACCCATCAGGATGTATTAAGTCTCCAAACCACAATGGAACCATTGTCGGTCTGTAAAATTGCTGTTGTAATGTAGTTACAAAAAACTTAGCACTAACATCAGAAGTAGAAAGAGCATCTGGTTGTTGATTAATGTCATTAAAGTCATCTGTACATGACACAGATATTGCCAGCACAAGACTTACTATTATTAAAATTTTATTTTTCATTGTTACGTATTTTTATGTTAAAAAGTTAAATTTAAATTTAATCCTATACTTCTTAAAGTAGGCATAGCATTATGAGACAACCCTTGAACTCCTATAGAAGTTCCAAGCATAGATTCTGGATCAATATCTTCAGCCTTATTCATAAGGAAAAATAGATTTCTACCAACAACTTGAACTGTTGCACTTTGTATTCCTACTTTATTAGATTTCACAGGAATACTGTACCCTAATGATAATTCTCTTAATCTAATATTATCCTGGTCATAAATATAATTCTCAGAAATATTAGACATAGAAGTCCAGTATTGTTGACCTGTAATACTTTCAGTATTGGAACCACCTGTACCTGTATTTGTACCACTAACTGTAATCCCTGTATCACGGTATTGTAAACTTCTTTCAGACACCCCGTTACGATCTAAATCAGCAGATGTTTGTGAGTATATTTTACCACCAATTCTTGCATCTATTAGGAAGTTTAACGATAAGTTTTTGTACTTGATTGAATTTGACCATGCACCTTTCCAATCTGGTTGAGCGTTTCCTAGAAATACATCTGGAGCAGCTGAGGCAATTGGTACTCCATCAGCATCTACTTCTCCAGTCCAAACTCTACCGTATATATCTCCAATACTTCCTCCCTTAGTTGCAACAATTGCAACATTACCATCGGTTGAAGTATTGTATCGAAAACTTTCAATACCCTCTACTAATTCTTCTATTTTATTTGTATTTTTTGAGTAGAACAGAGATGTATTCCAAGAAAAATCATTGCTTTCTAATAAAGTAGCCCCAAGTGCAATCTCCAGGCCTTTATTGGTTACTTTACCAATGTTTTCTCTATTGAATAAATATCCTGTAGCCGCTGGTACTGGAACATCAAAAATTAAATCTTCAGTTGACATATTATAAACAGATACATCTAGAGTAAGTTTATTGCTGAACATTCCTAGTTCTAAACCAAACTCTGATGAAGTTACAGTTTCAGGTTTCAAACCTGAATTTAATTTAACTGTAGGTGATAACAAAGTGGTAAGCCCAAGGTATCCCTGTCCTGGAACACTAAAAGTTTGATTAAGCTGGTAAGGTTCTGTATCATTTCCTACTTGTGCAACACTTCCTCTAACCTTAATTAAATTAAATAGTTCTCTATCTGGATCAATAAATTTATTAAGAATAGCTGATAGACTTGCTGAGTTGTACATGTAAGATCTATTTTCTTCACTCAAAGTAGAAGACCAGTCATTACGTGCAGAAACATCTAAATATAAAAAGTTGTCGTAAGCTACATTAAGAGAGCCATATAATGAGTTCACCTTTTTGATAGCTAATGGAGACTCTTCAGGTGCATTAACAACATTTAAATTTGAAATGAAAAACGCAGTTGGTATTTTAAAATCTGTACCTCTCACTAACATTCCTTCAGAAGTTCTCTTAGATAAATTACCTCCTACATTGGCTACTATATTAAGTTTGTCTGTAAAATCATGTTTTGCAGTTACCAAGAATTCAGAGTTTAATTCGTTAAATGTACTTTCTCCTATTTCCATAGATCCTCTGCTAATAAAGTGGTGTCCTGGCTTGTATATTTTAATATCTCTTATATTGGTAACATCAGCACCAACTCTAACAAAAGCGCTTAGCCAATCTGTAAATTCGTAGTTTATCTTAGCGAAACCTAAAAATCTACTTCTGCGAACACTAGTCTCGTCATTATATACTTGCCAAAATGGATTCCCAGTATTTCCATCAGCATATCGAATTACATTAAAATCTTCTGGAGCTCCTGGATTAGCCATTTGGTAATCACGTAAATCGTCAACAGCAACATTTCTTGGCATATTATAAACATAAGCTAAAAGTCCTTGAGCTCCTGTTGTTGAAGCTCTATTATTAACATTCTGAGTAAAATAAGTAGCTTTGGTATCAACAGTTAGTTTGTCTGATAAATTTGTAACTGCTCTTAAATTAAAGTTATGACTAGCTAGATCTGAATTCTCCACAATTGAATTAGAAGAATTGTTAGTGTAAGAAAAACGAACTGAAGAATTTTCAGATCCTTTATCGATAGAAAGTGATGTTATTTTTCTTGTAGCTTGTCTAAAAAAGTCTTTAACATTATTAGATTGAGCACTATATGCCTTATTGGTTCCATTATAATAGGCTTGTTGAGATCCATCTAATGGAGCTCCCCAAGAAAGTTCTCCCCAGTCATTTAAACGGTCTGTGTAAGCAGCTCCGAAAGAACCTTGACCATATTGATTTTGAAATTCAGGTAATAACATTGGATTATCAATATATAAATTTGATCTTATACTAACACCCAAATTATTTGAACGTGACCCTTTTTTGGTTGTAATTAAAATCTGTCTCTTATACACATCTCCGAGCCCACGAGACAGGCAGAAATCT
>OJIO01000467.1_pt1 | contig 26417 bp, 26 predicted proteins | sample 1595621 | NCBI WGS metagenome assembly OJIO01 (sample SAMN05416776, study PRJEB24817) | seawater metagenome | isolation source: Sea water | place: Canada:Atlantic | collected 2013-07 | reverse complement strand
GCATACGAGATTTCTGCCTGTCTCGTGGGCTCGGAAGATGTGTATAAGAGACAGGCCATTATCGACGGTCATGATCAAATCCGGACGTCTGCTAACCGCGACCTCCACCAACTCCGGTGTCAGGCCGTAGCCAAAATCAAAGCGGTTGGGAACCAGATAGTCAATCGAGGTGGCTCCCATCAAGCGCAGGGCGCGAATCGCCAGCGCCGTGCTGGTCGCGCCATCAACATCAAAATCGCCAACAATCAGTAATCGCTGATTCTGCTGAACAACCTGCACCAGCAAATTCACCGCCTGCTGCACCCCTTTCATTGAGTGATAGGGCAACAACTGCTGCAGCGACAACCGCGTTTGCTCGGCTGTTGTTACCCCTCGGGCAGCATATACCCGCTGCAATACAGGTGATATTTGCTCTGACGGCCCTGCTTGCCATGCGGCTGGCAACACCCGTTGTACGACTCGACCCATAAACTGCTCTTAAATTCGTCAGTCTACCACCATCGGCTCCGCGCTTATTCCTCTGGACGCACCCGAACAAAGCGGGCAAAGCGTGGTAGCCCATTGGCGGTATAACCGTTAAAGGCATAGCTAACCCGGTCTCCACGGGGAGGGGGGTTCTTGCGTAACGCATCTGTCAGGCCGGAGCCAAGACGAATTTCTCGACCATCATCGGTTAATACCCGCAGTGCACCGGTCATACCCAGGTATTTACCCTTGCCCGGCACGTAGCCGATCACAGTACCTTCCGCATCCTGCAAGGGTTTGTATTTAAGCAAATCATCGCTCCGCCGGGCCTGATAAAGCGATTGACGACGTTTGAGCATCAAGCCTTCCCCGCCCTCAGCCAGCACACTGTCGAGCCTGGCCAACAAGGCGGTCTGATCATTAACCGTTTGCTGCCTGACCACATCGACACAGGGCGAATTCAGCTCCTCTACCAGGGTTTTGAGTAACCAGTAGCGATCCGTAAACGTCACCGGACTGTCAGGTAAATCAAACGCCATAAAGCGTACTCCCTGCCAGGCCTCATCCTGCGGCTTGATAGCACGAACCAACAGACTGACCCGTTCAAAAGAACCGCGCCCTGCCCACAGTTCGCCATCCAGGGGCAACTCCGGCAGTTGCGCCAGAAACCAGGCCGGTGCATGAATCTGCAAACCACTGCGACTGAGCAGTTGCTTGCCATTCCAGTAGGCCCGAACACCATCCAGCTTTTCGCTAACCAGATAGGCCGACGGGTCAAGGGACTCACGCCAGACTTTTGCCAGCATCAAAGGGGGGGAATAATCACCAGACGCCATAACCGGAACAACACACAGTACAAACGCCAGAACCAGAGTAAACAGCCAGATAATTTCCATATCAGCCTCCTTGCCGCATCCAATAGCTTTACAATTTTTACAATCAAGACGATAAGCAGAGCAACAGCTTGCCCGTAATTAACAGTACCGTTTTATCCAACAACGTCAATGTTTACGAGAATCCGGGATAACAGAATCACTTGACAGCTGACACACCGGTTTCCCATTCTTGTACAACTTTTCATCGGTGGGAGTTGTTATGGCATTTTATCTGCTTGGCCTGGGCAGCAATCTAAACCCGGATGAGCACTTGCCACTGGCACGACAGGCACTGCTTCAGCACTTTGAGCTGCTGGCGACCTCTCCCGAGCTGGAAACTGCGCCAGTGGGTGATACCTTTCAATACCCCTTCAAAAATCAGCTGGCGGTAATCAGTACTGGCCTGGGCGCCACTCGGGTCAAGGAAATATTACTGGAAATCGAACGCACGTTAGGACGCGAAGCCAAATCCCCTGCTCGCAAACTCAAGGATCGCACCATCGACCTGGACATTCTCGCCGAAGGCAGTGCTGCGCCCGAGTGTCTTAACCAGATCCTCGACGAGAGCTACTATCGCCGGGTGCAGCAAATCTGGCAGCCAGTACTGACCCATGACACCACACATCAATCCGTACTAAAGGTCTGATCGTAACGATTGGCGACAAAACGACCGCCGTCCACCCGCATCACCGACCCGGTCACTGCCTCGTTATCCAACAGATAATCACATGCCTTGACGATGGCACCATAGCCCAGTTCATGCGGCACCAGAGATTGTGACAATACCCGCTGCCGATAGGCATCATCATGATCCGGTAAAAACTGGATCGGCCCCGGCTGAATCACATTGACCCGCACCCGACCTGCCAGACGCTGCGCCATGCTTAAGGCCCAATTTTGCAATCCCGCCTTGCTGGAGCAGTACGCACTGAAACGCTGATTGGGAAGATCGGCATAAATATCGGCAAGTACCACCATCGCAGCTCCCGCGTTCCAGTGATGCTCCAGACACTGGGTAATCAAGGCCGGAGCCACAACATGAACATTCAGATGCGCCGTCAGATGCGCCGCCTGCTCTGCCGGGGTATGGCCGCCAGCGGCATCCGGAACAAAACAGGAAGCATTATGAATCACCGCATCAAATGCTGGCTGATGCTGCAACTGCTGGCATAACCGCAAGGTATCCGCAGTGTCTGCGAGATTGGCTTGCAACAAGGACAAACTGTCATGATCCGGTAGCTCGCTGACCGTATTATAGTGGCCGACCACCTGCCAGTCCTGCTGCAAAAAATGCAACGCCAGCACCTTGCCCAATCGCCGCCCTGCCCCGGTAATCAGTATCCGTTTCGACATACAACACAACCCCCTTGCACAAGTGCCACCCAGCTTAGCGGCTTTGAAAACAGAGACAAAGGAGAGAACCATATATCGGGCGGCCCTTACCTGGTCATCGGTATACATGACCAAATACATCAGACAGACAGATGTTCCTTGGCCCAATTAATTGCCTGTACCCGGTTCTTGACGCCCACTTTTCTGAACAAGTTGTACAAATGGGTTTTCACCGTATGTGTACTGAGTTCCAGAATTTCAGCAATAGCCTGATTAGTCGCACCCGTCGCTACCAAATGCAGAATTTCAGATTCCCGACTGGTCAGCGATACCGGAGGAGGTTCAAATGCACGAGGGCGTTGCCGGGTACGTTCAAGATGAGCATTCACCAGCTTTCGGGGTAACCAGAGTTCCCCTTTAAAAACAGCTTCTACGCCTCGAATCAATTGTTGCTGGGTTGAATCGCGATAGAACAAGGCACACACCCTGGGCCAGCAAACAAACGATTCCATGGCATGGCGCGGGGGAACATTAAACAGTGCGATGGCAGGCGAGGTGTCGTCACCTTTTTCATAGACTGTATCCAGCACCCTGGCGAGGCGTTCAGGACGAACACCATCAGTGTCAAACATCAACAACGTTTGTCCATCAGCCGGCAAACAGGCTGGCGGCCAAACCAGCTCATGTACAAGCTGGCTATGCATGCCCAGTTGACCCTGGATGTAGGCCAGCAACACCGTATTTTGCAGATTCTGGCGCCCGAACAACAGGATATGACGCCTACCCGCGTCGTCTTGCAGATGCATAACGTCTCTCCTTGACTAAACCTCACCACCACGGGCGACATCCTGTCCGTAGCGGTTTCGGATAATTCTACCCTAACAACCGGTCAAAAAAAGAGCGCTGGCCTGTAGTGCTGGCAAGTTTTTATGGAATTTAATGGGAAGCACAGACTCCCATGCGTCATTGCTGAAAACTGATCGTTATTCCTGTTAAACTAGCGCACTTTTTAAACCCGACTGCCGTCACCGACCCCGGAAGCCAGGGCTGGCTCCTCTCATTGGACTTCGCATGACCGCCATACCTGAATCTGCTCAACAGCGTGCTATCGCATCACTCGCTGCTCTCTACGCCCTGCGTATGCTGGGCCTGTTTATGGTACTTCCGGTATTGATGCTGGATGGCCTGACACTGAAAGATGCCACTCCCCAACTCCTCGGCCTGGCAATGGGTGTCTATGGTCTGACCCAGGCGTTACTGCAGATTCCTGCAGGTGCCCTGTCAGATCGTATTGGCCGCAAGCCGGTCATTGTTGTCGGGCTGCTGATTTTTGCAGCAGGCAGCCTGATTGCTGCCCATGCTGACAGCGTTTACGGCCTGATTATTGGCCGTGCCCTGCAAGGCGGCGGTGCCATTGCCAGTGCCATCATGGCGTTGGTCACTGACCTCACCAATGAACAGAGCCGGATGAAAGCCATGGCCTTTATTGGTGCCAGTATTGGCCTGTCATTTTCTGTTGCCCTGGTACTGGGCCCCTGGTTATCGAGTATCGGTGGATTATCGCTGATTTTTACACTCACTGGCGTGCTGGCACTGGGGGGCATTGCCGTGACCCTGCTACTGATACCATCCCCCCCAAAAACCCATCACCGCGACTCGGTGGCGGTACTCAGCGAAGTTCGATTGCAGCTGGCTAATGGCTCACTCTGGCCGCTGAATATCGGCGTTTTTGTACTCCATGCCTTGATGGTGGCCATTTTTGTCGCCATTCCACTGCAGCTCACACAACTTGATCTGCCAGCAGAACACCATAGTTACCTCTACCTGCCGGTATTACTGCTGGCGTTTGCCCTGATGGTGCCACTGATAATCATTGCAGAAAAACGCCGCCAGATGAAAAATGTCGTGCTGATTGCAGCGACCCTGATTCTGATCGCTCTGCTGCTAATGACACAAGCCGCCACGCTCTGGCAATGGGCCGGACTGATGCTGCTTTACTTCCTCGGCTTTAACCTGATGGAAGCCAGTCTGCCTTCCTGGCTCAGCAAAATCGCTCCAGCCGGAGCCAAAGGCAGTGCAATGGGCATTTATTCCAGCATGCAATTTCTGGGGGCCTTCGCTGGCGGCAGTATTGGTGGCTGGGTGCTATCCCATTGGGGAGCAAGCAGCGTGTTTGCCATCTTTGCTGCGGCTGTGTTGTTATGGGGACTGCTGATGGTGGCAACACCTCCTCCCCGCCATCTCACCAGCGTGCGGTTGGCCTTGCTACAACCATTAACCCAATATCAACACCGAGCTTTGCTGGCGCTCAGCGGCGTAGCCGAACTGACCGAATTACCTGAAGAACAGGCCGTTTATTTAAAAGTGACGGCCAGCGAGTTTGATCAGGAACTGGCACAAGCCATTACACATACCACAGGAGAATCTTATGGGTCGCAGCGTTAACAAAGTGACACTGATTGGTACTCTGGGCCGCGACCCGGAAGTACGTTACATGCCCAATGGCAATGCCGTTGCCAACCTGACAATGGCGACCGATGAGAGCTATAACGACAAGCAAACCGGTCAGAAAGTGGAGCAAACCGAATGGCACCGCCTGGTGGTCTACGGCAAGCTGGCTGAAATCGTTCAGCAATATCTGAAAAAAGGTTCCAAGGCCTATTTTGAAGGGCGTCTGAAAACCCGCGAATGGGAAAAAGACGGCGTTAAGCGTTACACCACAGAAATCGTCTGCAACGACATGATGATGCTCGACAATCGTAATAATGGTGGTGGCGACATGAGCGGGGGTATGAACAATGGTATGGGCGGTGGCATGAACAGCGGCTATCCGCAACAAGGGGCAGCAGGCATGATGAATCCGACCGCTGCTCCGTCACCGGCTCAAGGAGGAATGGGCGGACAAGGCTATGGCCAGCCACAACAACCAGCCCAGCAAGCGCCAATGCACAACCCGCAGGGTAGTTATCAGCAGCCGTATCAACAACCGGCCCCTGCGCCGCAACAGCCGATGCACCAACAACCACAGCAGGCACCGCAACAAGTACCACAACAAGTACCACAACAAGTACCACAACAGCCAACATCTAGGCCGCAACAACCACCTGGTGGTTATCAGCAAGCGCCTGCACCCCAAGCCGCACCGCAGCCGGGCAACAGCTTTGATGATTTTGACGACGATATTCCGTTCTAGGATTTCGTCTGGTAGCACGTACATATTCACCACGGCCACATACATGTTCACCACGGCCACGCACGGAGGCGGGCCCTACGTGGCTGTCCGCAACGCTGGTGAATTTTGCGCACATATTAACTGCGGCCTCGTATATGTTCACCACGGCCACGCACGGAGGCGGGCCCTACGTGGCTTCTGGTGAATTTTGCGCACATGCTCACCACGGCCACACACGGAGGCGGGCCCTACGATAACAACCCGTCAAACAGCTCAACCCGGACATATTTACCTTCTTCCAGGCTGGCCGTACCCCCATCAAGCAGGATATAGGCATTAGCTTCCGCCATGGTGCTCAGCAGCGCTGATCCCTGACGAGCCAGAGGTGTCACTGCAAGTACGCCATCGGCTGTGGTTGACACCACCGCCCGCTGAAATTCCAGACGTCCAGGTCGACGGCGTAACCCACAGGTTAATCGGGCGCGCATTTTTAATCGTGGCGGTGTATTTTCTCCGGCCAGTTTTTTCAGCATCGGCACCACCAGCTGATCAAAGGTAATCATGGTGGATACCGGATTACCCGGCAAACCGGTAAACCAGCTATTGGCTAAACGGCCGAACGCAAAGGGCTTGCCTGGCTTGATGGCCAACTTCCACAACCCCACCTGACCCAGTTCATCCAATACTTGCTTGCTGAAGTCTGCTTCTCCAACCGAGACGCCACCTGATGCAATGACCAGGTCAGCCTGATTGTCGGCATTCTGGTAAGCCAGGCGTAATGCCTGCGGGTCATCTGGCACAATACCAAAGTGAATGACCGTACAACCCAGCCGCACCAGCAGTGCGGCCAGCACTTGACTGTTGGACTCGTAAATCTGTCCCGCTTGCAGTGCTTGTCCGGGGGCCACCAGTTCGTTTCCGGTTGCCATAATCGCAACCCTCACCCGGCAACACACCGCCACACGGTCAATCCCAAGGCTCGCCAGCAGACCAATATCTGCCGCCCGTAAACGCCGTCCGGCTGATAACACGGTATCACCAGAGGCTATTTCCTCACCTCGACGACGAATATTGGCGGCCGGTTTTACCGCAGCCAGAAAACGTACCTTGCCGTTGTCACCCAGCTCGGCATCTTCCTGCATGATGACGGTATCCGCACCCTCCGGCACCATGGCACCAGTCATGATACGAGCACACTCACCCGGCAAAATCGGCTGGGTAATGGCGTCTCCCGCCAGAATGCGCTGATTAATGGTGAGCCAATCAAACTCTGTCAGATCCTCCACCCGTACGGCATAACCATCCATGGCGGAGTTGTCTGCCGGAGGCAGATCCAGGCAACTTTGAACGTCAGCTGCCAACACTCTGCCATCAGCTTGTGACAATGAAATCCATTCCTGCTCATGCAGCGGTGACAACTGCGACAGGATTTGCTCCAGTGCTTCGTCCAACGTTTGCAAGCCAGGAGCATCACAAGAAGCCATTACTTACCTCCCTGCTCTTCAGCATTTTGTCGCGCCACAACCTGGCACGAGACCGACAACCAATCTTGCAGAGTCGCCGTTAACTGGTCGCCTGGCTCAAGCGGACCCACTCCAGCCGGAGTACCGGTCAATACCAGATCGCCAGGGTTCAGAGTAAAGTGCTGGCTGATTTCAACCAGCAAATCAGCCACCGGAAACAGCATCGCCGCACTGCTACCTTGCTGTTGCATGGTGCCGTTACGCAATAGCGACAAATTCAGATCGGCCCAGTCATTCACTTGCTCTGCTGCCACAAAGCGGGAAACCGGGCAAGCACCATCAAACGCTTTGGCACGCTCCCAAGGGTGGCCTTTCTGTTTCAAGCCATCCTGAACATCCCGCAGCGTCAAATCCAGTGCCAGACCAACCCCGGCGATTGCCGCCAATGCCTGCTGATGATTGGCGAATGATAACGGCCGCCCGATCAGCAGGGCGATTTCCAGCTCGTGATGCACAGCACCGGCATTAACCGGAATCGTGATATCACCTTCCATCGCCACAATAGCGTCAGCTGGTTTGATAAACAGTAATGGCCGCTCAGGGACAGGATTATTCAACTCGGCGGCGTGGGCAGCATAATTACGGCCCACACAGACGGCTTTGCCAATAGCAGACAAAAATGGAACATCATTCAGAAACGGATAGTACATGGCAAACCTCGGCTGGCGTCGAAGGCGTTACTATACCGCGAATTGGCACCCAAACTGACGTCAGGTGCACAAATTAGCCGTGAACGTATTTGTCGCCCCGGATCAGTTCGGCCAGTTCACGCTGCACATGAGACGGCTCAGGCAAGTTCAGTTCCAGTACCCGCCGTAACAACGTCAGGCTCTCCAACCCCAATGAATCACAGGCACAGCCAACCACATCATCATCGATATGAGCGACCGAGCAATCCATCACAATCTGATTCTGATCACCCAACGTCAGGACAAACTGAATATGCTGTTCCAACGCCCAATTGGATTCCATTGGACGGGCCAGCAATACACCACGCAAACTCAGATCCAGGCACTGAACTTCCATACGCTGACCCCTGGTTTCTATCTGGGCGCGGCGCAAAAACGGCACTCGGGTGTAGCGTCGCTGGTTCATAGCGTTTTCCTGATTGAATACATGATCAACTCTCCCTCATACAGGTTTAGCTGAATCACACAGCTTCGCAACTTCCAGCTGCCGATCTCACGCCAGATAACGAATACAGCGCTGACGACCGCGAGCGGAAGCACATTGAAGGCAGCCGCCGATGAGATCTTTTGCTGCCAGGATTTATCTGTTGCCGTGCTGGTGTCGTAGCATGACAGCCACAGCTGACTGACGAACATTTTTTGAACAATAGTCAGCATAACAGCGGCCCAAAATTGCCTGCAGCCCTGGCAACCCGCACTATTAGCATCCCTTACCCGAATCAGCCAAATGGAGACCGCCATGGGCAGTGCCGTAGCAGCCAACTTTCAGTCCTCCTCGCAGCCAGCCAACGCTGCCATTCGTAACGACTGGACCCTGGACGAAATACAGGCACTGCTGAACCAGCCGTTTAACGACTTGCTGTTTCAGGCCCAGACGGTTCACCGCCAATACTTTGACCCGAACGCGGTACAGGTCAGCACACTGCTATCGATCAAGACCGGTGCCTGTCCGGAAGACTGCGCTTACTGCCCACAAAGTGCCCGCTACGATACCGGTCTCGAGAAAGAACGCTTGATGGAAGTGGAAGCCGTACTGGAAAAAGCCAAAGCCGCCAAGGCCGCCGGTTCTGACCGCTTCTGTATGGGTGCCGCCTGGCGCTCGCCACGAGAAAAAGACATGCCGTACGTACTGGCAATGGTTAAAGGCGTCAAGGAACTCGGCCTGGAAACCTGCATGACCCTGGGCATGCTCGACGAAGACAAAGCCAGCCGCCTGGGTCAAGCCGGGCTGGATTATTACAACCACAACTTGGATACCTCGCCTGACTATTACGGCGAAATCATCACCACCCGTTCCTACGGCGACCGCCTCGAAACCCTCGACAATGTTCGTAAGGCCGGTATGAAAGTCTGTTCCGGCGGCATTCTTGGTATGGGCGAAAGCCAGCGTGATCGCGCTGGCCTGTTACAACAACTGGCCAACCTGCCCCAACACCCGGATTCAGTGCCCATCAACCAACTGGTCAAAGTAGCCGGTACGCCACTGGAACATGCAGCTGACGTTGATCCACTCGACTTTATCCGCAGCATTGCAGTTGCCCGTATCCTGATGCCAAAGTCCCATGTGCGATTAAGCGCTGGACGCGAGGAAATGAGCGAGGAAATGCAAGCGATGTGTTTCTTTGCCGGAGCCAACTCCATCTTCTACGGCGAATGCTTGCTGACCACGCCTAACCCGGCGGCCAACAAGGATCAGGCGCTGTTCCGCAAACTGGGGATCAACTCCGAACACAAGGTCACTCAGGCACCACAACAACTGGACGACCTGATTGCGGCACCCCGGGATGAATCCGAGCTGTATGCTCGTCTCGGAGCCTGACTTCAACGGTCGCAAAAAGCAGACGCTAACGGTTCTTGCCGTCAGCGTCTAAGACCATAGTGATTCGTGACACAGTTCCGCTTTCCTTTGACCGCTGCCTGGCAGTACCATGGCTAACAGGTTCCAGTCACAAGTGATCGCCATGATTCATGACTCTGCCAGTCAATGCTCACCGGAAACATCCGGACTCAGTCCGCAACGTCTGAAATTACTTCAGAATATGCCTATTTTTGGCGCACTCAGTGCCGATGCCATCAATTTTATCGAAAGCCGCTGCATCCAGCGACAAGTCCAGGCACGACAGGCCTTCTTTTACGAAGACGATCCTGCCAGCTCGATTTTTGTACTGGAAACCGGCAACGCCGAAGTGATGAAACAATGCGGTAACGAAATGCGCCAGCTACGACAGTTGGGGCCGGGCGACAGCTTTGGTGAAATGGCCGTTGTCGATATGAACCCCCGTGGGGCAACGGTACGTGCCATTACCGATTGCGATGCACTGGAGCTGCCAGCAGCGGCCTTATACGAGCTGTACCAATACGATCTCGAGCAATTCACCCTGATCCAGATGAACATGCTGCGTGAAATCAGCCGCCGTTTGCGTTATCTCAACGCCAAGCTTGCCGCCACACGACCGGACATACTCGAAACTGCCTCAAAGGTTTAACGGCACCAAGCTCACCGCTGTTCACTCATAACACGGGCGTATTTCCCTTACGTCCTGTGCCCTCCCGTACCCACGCCCATGTTGTACGGCAAACTCCGGTCAGTGAACACCGTGCTCACACCGCTATCGGGAGGGATTCCGGACGTCCATTAAAAACTTGCCATTCTCTGATAGTGTGATTGTCGATTAAGGTCAAAATACACCGACTCATATTCGACAGGAGCAGTTCATGATTACAGGTTACGCGGTATTTGAAGCAGGTGGAGAGCTTCGTCCTTATGAATACGATCCGGGGCCATTAGGCAGTCATCAGGTCGAGATTGCCGTTGAGTATTGCGGTCTGTGTCACAGCGATCTGAGCATGATCAACAACGACTGGGGCGTCAGCCAATACCCTTTTATTCCCGGCCATGAGGCTGTCGGTCGCATTGCTGCAACCGGCGATCTGGTCACCCAGTTCGCCGTCGGTGATATTGTCGGGCTAGGCTGGCAATCCGGTTTTTGCCACACCTGCGAATGCTGCATGAACGGCGACCACAACCTGTGTTATGCCGTTGAAGAAACCATTGTTGGTCGACACGGTGGCTTTGCCGATCGTGTGCGGGCCGAAGCCAGCAGTGTGATCGCGATACCAGCCGCTATTCCCATGGAACAGGCCGGGCCACTGTTTTGTGCTGGCGTCACAACCTTTAACCCGCTGATGCAGCAACAGTTATCACCTACCGCCAGAGTTGCGGTGATTGGTATCGGCGGACTCGGTCATTTGGCGCTGCAGTTTCTCAAAGCCTGGGGCTGCGAAGTCACAGCCTTCACCTCCTCCCCCGACAAAGCCGATGAGGCCCGACGCTTTGGTGCCCACGAAATCATCAACAGCCGCGATAGCGCAGCGCTGAAAGAGGCAAAAAACCGCTTTGATCTGATTATTTCAACCGTCAATGTCAAACTTGAATGGCAGCGCTACATCGCTACACTCAAACCCAAGGGCAAGCTGGTGTTGCTGGGGGTATTACTGGAACCGCTGGATATCAATCTGATTGGTCAACGAGCGGTGATGGCTTCTGAAGTGGGCAGTCCTGGTACCATCAAGACCATGCTCGAATTTGCCGCTCGCCACGGTATATTGCCGCAAACAGAAGTCATGCCGATGAGTGAAATTAACCAAGCCCTGGGCTATCTGGAAGCAGGCAAGCCGCGCTACCGCATTGTGCTGCAGCAAAATATCGCCGACCAACAGGGAGTAACCCCTGTCTGACCACTGGCCCCAATGCAGCCGAGCCGATCAGAAAAACCGACTCAGCAAACTCGGCTTGTGCTGAATACGCAACCTCAACTTGCCTTCGGCATTTTGCGACAAGGTCTCAAACTGGCTGGCAATAAACTCACTTTTGCCAGAACTGCGAATAGTACGATCTTCCAGTTTGGCAAAAGTGGTACTCCACAGATGCTTGGGACTCCAGTCATCAGGAACACTGCCAACAGGAATCGTCATGCCGGTATCCCGTAAAAAAAACTCGATGGAAAGACCAATCCGGGGTTTAAAAGAGGCAACATGAGTGCTGATATTGCTGACCGATTTCCATTCTCCCGAAGGGAATACGGTCAGTTGAGTGCTGTTATGGGTTGCACCACGGATACTGAACTTTTCAAACTGAAAAGTATGACTGTCCTGTCTGGTTTTGGCAGATGGGCTGACTATTGATTCATCCATTACGCGTCCTTACAGCTTACAGGGTGTGCCGATAAAACGGGCTGGGTGCCAACAAATGCTACCGAGTCCTGAGAGGGGAAACACGATAGCACTTGCTGACAATACTAATATTACATTGAGGAAATTTCGGAATAAAGACAAGAGTGTGTATCAGTATTGATGCCAGCCAGTAATAAACCTATCAGACAATCCGACAATCTCTATCAAAGCCAGATGATTCGGGATCTGTTGTAGACAGGTTAGCAGATCCCGATAGATTCTCAGACCAGGCTATTAATAAAATTAACCACTTTGTCTCTGGTGAAACCGAAGTGTGCCATCAGATCAGCAGCCGGTGCAGACTCCCCAAACGTATCCATACCAACAATGACACCCTGCAAGCCAACAAACTTGTACCAGTAATCCTTATGCAGCGCCTCAACGGCAACGCGTGCTGTCACGGCAGCGGGCAATACGGATTCAATGTACTGGGCATCCTGTTTACAGAACACTTCAGCACACGGCATGGACACCACGCGAACGGCCTTGTCGGCAATCTGCGCCGCCGCATCCATCGCCAGCCCGACCTCTGAACCGGTTGCAATCACAATCACGTCCGGGGTACCTGCGCACTCTTTCAGGATATAGCCACCACGAGCCACATTGGCAACCTGTTCTGCGGTGCGTTGTTGATGAGGTAGATTCTGACGTGAGAATACCAGTGCTGATGGACCATCTGCACGCTCTACCGCCGACTTCCAGGCCACTGCGCTTTCAACCGTATCACATGGGCGCCAGGTTTCCAGATTTGGCGTATTACGCAGACTGGCAACCTGTTCTACCGGCTGATGGGTAGGGCCATCTTCACCCAAACCAATGGAATCGTGGGTGTATACAAAAATAGCGCGTTGCTTCATCAGCGACGCCATACGCACAGCGTTGCGGGCGTATTCCATAAACATCAGAAAGGTAGCGCCGTAAGGAATAAAGCCCTTGTGTAATGCAAGGCCGTTCATCATGGCGCTCATGCCAAATTCACGCACGCCATAAAACAGATAGTTGCCGCTGGCATCTTCAGCGCTGATGCCGTTGGCACCCGACCACAAGGTCAGGTTGGAACCGGCCAGGTCGGCAGAACCGCCGAGGAGTTCTGGCAGCAGCGGACCAAACGTGTTCAGTGTGTTCTGGGATGCTTTACGAGAGGCGATTGTATCGCCCTTGGTCTGGCATTCGGTGATGTAGGCAGCCGCTTTCACGCTGAAGTCAGCAGGCAATTCACCTTTCATCCGACGCTCAAATTCAGCAGCCAGTTCCGGGTAAGCCACAGCGTAGGCAGCAAATTTGTCGTTCCAGGATTGTTCGGCGGCGGCACCCTTTGCTTTCGCGCTCCAGCCTTCATACACATTGGCCGGGATTTCAAACGGGCCATGTGTCCAACCCAGACGTGCACGCGTCAGAGCAATTTCGTCATCACCCAGTGGTGCACCGTGGCAGTCTTCCTTGCCTTCTTTATTTGGTGAGCCAAAACCAATGATGGTCTTGCAACAGATCAGTGTCGGTTGCTCGGTATTGGCCCGCGCAGTGTCAATCGCCATCTTGATTTCTTCGGAATCATGACCGTCCACGTGGCGAATGACCTGCCAGCCGTAGGATTCAAAACGGGCAGCCGTATCGTCGGTAAACCAGCCATCAACGTCTCCGTCGATAGAAATGCCGTTGTCGTCGTAGAAAGCGACCAGCTTGCCCAGACCCAGAGTACCCGCCAGAGAACAGACTTCATGAGAGATACCTTCCATCATGCAACCGTCACCCATAAAGACATAGGTGTTGTGGTCAACGATGTCGTGGCCCTTGCGATTAAACTGGGCGGCCAATACTTTTTCTGCTACCGCCATACCAACACCATTGGCAATGCCCTGACCCAAAGGTCCTGTGGTGGTTTCAATGCCCGGGGCGTAGCCGTATTCGGGGTGACCTGGCGTTTTGCTGTGCAGTTGACGAAAACTCTTCAGGTCATCAATGGACAGCTCGTAGCCAGTCAGGTGCAGCAGCGAGTAAATCAGCATGGAGCCATGACCATTGGACAGGATAAAGCGGTCGCGGTCAGCCCATTCCGGATTGTTCGGGTTGTGTTGGAGATAGTCGTTCCACAGTACCTCGGCGATATCAGCCATGCCCATTGGGGCGCCTGGATGGCCACTTTTGGCCTTCTGGACAGCGTCCATACTTAATGCGCGGATGGCGTTAGCCAGTTCGGTACGAGAGGTCATGTTACGACTCCTGATTGTGTCAATGTTAGCAAGCACAGGATAGCAGACCGGTAGCCTGTCGATGGAAATCACTCTCCTGGCAGCTGCTGTGCCATATGCTGTGTCATATAAAGGCGCGCATTGTCGCTCAGAGCCACAGCAAGGGCAATGACGTTGCCGCAGACCGACGACCTTCATTGCTATGCAACAGAACCAACCAGGGCAGGAACCACCCGCGCCTGCATCTGGGAGCAGACATAGACGGGGCGAGGCTTACTGGGCGTACCCGGTTCAAGCATGGGTTTTCTACACCGCAACAGGTACAATCGCGACCTTCACGCTTTTACCGGATGGTTCATGAACGACGAAATCAATTACAAAAACAACCCACTGCATGGCGTAGGGTTAAAACAGATGCTGGTTGAGCTGGTGGGGCACTACGGCTTTGATATTCTGTTTGCGTATTTGAACATCAACTGTTTCAAAACCAATCCGGGGATTGATGCCAGTGTGAAGTTTCTGAAAAAGACCACCTGGGCCAGAGAAAAGGTTGAGGTCTTTTATTTGTATCAGTTCAAGAATTTGCCCAAGGCTTCATCCACCCAGTTTGCTCTGCCTCCCAGAGACCGGATTATTCCCGCCCATCAGGCACCAGGGGAACCTGCAGTTCTGAGCCTGGAAGATGCTGATCGGTTGCGGGAAAAACGTGAAAAGCAGGCCACGGAACATGGCAAAGGGCCTCGTTCGCGCCAGGGTAACAATGGCAGACACAGCGGCACTGGCCATTCCCGCAATACAACGCCATCAACAACGTCGTCAACAACACCTGACAGCCGCAAAATTGATCCCTGGGCCAAAGCACGGGACAAGTTTGAATAACCGCTGAAGCCGATGACCAATTACTTCGGCAGTAGCCGATACAGCTTGGTATCCGTGATATCAGCAGCCTCCGGCAACGGCATGTCTATCTGGCTACGTTCTGCCTGAATCACCTCAATCTCAAACGTCGTCTGATACAGCGCCAACAACTCCTGATCAATATCAAAAGGTTGTTCCTGTTCGTCCGGGTCTTCCACTGTCAGCAGATAGACCGGGCATTGCCCGGCTGGCAAAATGTCATGCATGTGCTGCACATAGAGACCACGAATCGCCGGATTCAGCGCGGTCAGGGATGCCCGATCAAACACCAGATCAATATGGCCCAGCTGCGCCATCGTCAGCTGAAAAAAGTCGCCACTGAGTATGGTGATGTGCTCGCTGCGCCAGCAGATAAAATCACCCGCCCGGCTGCGCTGGTAATCAATCTGGTTTTCGACAAAAAACGCTTTAACAGCAACCTGGCTGAGTTCTACTCCTACGACGTCATAGCCCTGTTGCGCCAGCCACAGCATATCGAGGCTTTTGCCACACAACGGCACAAACACCCGGCTGTTGTCTGCCAGCCCCAGCCTGGGCCAATGGCGCACCAGTAAACGACTCGCAGCATCCTGATGAAACTCAATCTGGTCGTTACGCCACATGGATAACCAGGCTTGATTATCCTGACCTGCGCTGATGGCTGCTATCGCAGTTGCCGTTTTACGTTTATTCATGAAGATCCGGCGTGAGTCACAGCACACGCGAATCAAAACCGACACAGGGTATGTCAGCTCAGGCTTGTGGTGACACACCCTATCACAAAATCAGGGGGCATCCGGATCAACACCAATAACCACACAAAAGTTATGGACTAATACCCGCAATCTGAACATTGTGATCCCACACTGACCGAATCGCTCTTATATAGTGAATACCTTTTATGCTCATGCATTTTTTTTATCGATGACAAGGAACCATTCAGCCACCGATTTATCCACTGCGATTCGGCGTTACAACAACATCGGCCTGCGCAGGATACTGCCATGAATAATGACCCTATCGATCCACAGGTTTACGATTTATACGACGAATATTGTCATTCAGGCATGAGCAGGCGAGATTTTCTCTCTCGTGCTGCAGCTCTCACTCTGGTCACCGGCTCCGGTCTGGCCATGGCACAGGCACTCCTGCCCCGTTATGCCGAGGCGGCAACGATTTCCTTTACCGATGATCGCATCAAGGCAACTTATATAGACTACGACTCTTCTGGCGGGACGTCGGGTCGCATGCGAGGTTATCTGGTCAAACCTGTGGGAGAGGGTCCTTTCCCGACCGTAGTAGTGATTCATGAAAACCGGGGCCTCAACCCCTATATAGAAGATGTCGCCCGGCGTCTGGCAGTCGCCGGGTTTCTGGCACTGGCACCGGACGGGTTATCACCCGTCGGGGGTTATCCAGGGAATGACGACGACGGTAAACAGTTACAGGCCAGCCTGAATCAGGAAAAATTGTTCACCGATATGTTGAACGGTGCCCGTTTTGTCAAAACTCATCCACTGTCCAGCGGCAAGCTGGGGGCAACCGGTTTCTGTTATGGCGGTGGCGTCGTGAACCAGCTGGCGGTTGTTATGGGGTCTGACCTGAATGCCGCAGTACCGTTTTACGGTCGCGCCGCAGAGAGTCATGAAGTACCCAACATCCAGGCACCACTGATGATTCATTACGCTGAGAACGATCCGCGTATCAATGCCATGCGTTCAGGCTACAAGGCGGCGTTGACAACCCACAAAAAAGACTTCGTGATGTACAGCTATGAAGGTACCCGTCATGGCTTCCACAACAATTCCACCCCACGCTTTAATGAGCTGCAAGCCGATATCGCCTGGGAACGGACAGAAAATTTCTTTAAAAAACAGCTATCCTGACCCTCTCACTCTACCGATCAGACTGATTCAACTGGCTCCGGGATAACGCTCTGCGCTACAGTCGCGGGCGTTATGGTTTGTCTACCGACAAGGAGCCTGAATGAAGTATGTGTTTCCCCTGTTCTCAGGGTTAGTGGGCGTGCTGCTTAACGGTGTGGCGCTGGCGGCCAACGAAGAGTCGGACAACAGAACCAGCCGTGACCCGGTCATGGACAACTCGCCAAAAAGCGATGGAATACCCTCGCCGATTGACTGGTTAGCCAGTTTGCCAACGCTTCACTACCACAGTCTGGTATATGGCTTTCAGGGTGAACTGATCCCAACCACGGAACCCATGCTGCTGGGTCAGCATCATGTATTGGCAACCGGCCTGGAGCTGCCGCACTACGACCGCAACATCCGTATGGATTTGCAATCACTGGTCGAAGAACAAACCGTTTTTTATCCAGCCGTGATTTTGCTCGATGCGCAATTTGATGCCTTGGAAATCTACAACAATCCCGTACTGATCAGCGACACCAGCAGCCGCAACGAAGGAGTTTACCTCCAGCTGGAAGTAGATCCTGAAACCCGCTATCTGGTGGTGTTTACGGATGCCGAATGGTTGGGACGTACGCTGACGCAGCAACCGCAAACCAAGCGTTTGATCATAGGCGACAGCTATGTGACCGATCAGACGGTGCTCCAGCAAGGCAGCTACCTGACCACCGATACCCCGACCCTGAAGCTGGCCATTCCAGCCCGAACCGAGTCCGCCCCCAACTACTTGCACCGGGGCTGGGAAATCGGCCTGGGAATGGATTTTGGCGGTGACAAAGTCGCCGAAAATAAACAGGGCGAGCCGTACAATGCCGGAGCTGGTGCAATTTTGTATGGCGGTTACGCCATACCCGCCAGCCGTCGCATCGAAACACGGGCACGACTGGGTATTCTGTACCAGGGCGGCGAAGGTAATAGTCAGGGCTTAGTGATGCAGCTTGATGCCGGTTATCACTATCCCCGGTGGGCAGCCGGTGCCGGTTTGCACATCGATATAGCCCATAGCATCAAGGACAGGGATGGTACCCGGACGGCGTTGGACAATACCCTCAGCCCACGGCTTTTTATTGAATACAAGGTGACCCGAGAGATGCGCTTTGAACTGGCCTATAAATCCGCCACCTATCATTCAGACCGACAGACCTTTAACGGCGACTCGCTTGGTGTTTTTATGACCTACCACTACTGAGTCCGTTGTCATGCTGTATACGACCAAGCACACCAAACGACCCACTACATCGGAGTACCAACAACTATGGCCAACTTATTACGTCCAATACTGCTGGGCCTGATCGCGGTCATCTCCGCCACAGCACACGCAGAGGTGGTCGGCGAAGTCGACACCGCCTTCAAGCTGATTGGCAAAAACCACAAGATAGTCATAGAAGCGTTTGATGATCCCAAGGTAGCGGGAGTGACCTGCCATCTGAGCCGCGCCCAGACTGGAGGTATCAGTGGCTCACTCGGGCTGGCGGAAGACACGTCGGACGCCTCCATCGCTTGCCGCCAGATTGGTCCGATCCGTTTTCTGGATACTCTTGACGATGGTGAACAGGTATTCACCAAGCGCACTTCCTTGCTGTTCAAGACCATGCAAGTGGTGCGATTTTTTGACCGTAAGCGTAATACGCTGATCTACCTGGTGTACTCCGACAAAATGGTCGATGGCTCGCCGAAGAACAGTATTTCTACCGTCCCTATCCAGGACTGGCGTGCGCCAGCAAACAACTAATCATACGAACTCTCAGCGACCATGGATCCGGCAAGCCCTGTTTATCCGCTCGTAACCGCTTGCTGGACGGCGACGAGCGGGCGGTACGCTGGAGCTGGCTAATGCTTGTTCACCACACCACACTGCTGATCACCGTAGTAGTTATCCGCATAGTTACACCCCTGAGTCGGGCAGCGGCCCGATTGTGGGGCCGGTGTAGCAGAACGCGCTTGAGGTTGCCGGGTCGCACCTGCTTCAAGCTGGGAAACCACGGCGATATAACGAAAGATACTATTCATGGCTAATCCTCTGTTTGTCTATCAACACAGTCAGATTAATCCGTCTGGCCTACCAGGGATAATGACATTTTGCTCTCTCGCCAATAGATTAAGGCAATAAGAAAATAGGTTTCAATAATTTTACCAACATCTTCACCCATAACCTTACTAATAACCTTACCCGTCGAACTTACTTCAATTCACCCACCGCAGTGCTGTTTCTGACCAATAAAGCATGGAAAATCTACTCTGCCGTTATCCTCGTTGCCCTGGGAGGTGCCGCAGTACCAGACATCAACGCGCGCTGACGCACCCGCAGATCAAACCAGAGCATCATCGCGGCGACCAGCAACGCCGCCAGATCCACGGCCAAACTCGCGCCATGGACAGAGATCTCTGCGGTGTTCCCGAGCAACGCCAGCAGCAGACTGCAGGCCGGAATCAACAAGACGCAAATCGCCGTTGCTTGTAGCAACTCACGTCCAGCACGCTCACTGCCACGTATACATGCCCACAACAGCCAGGCCAACCAGGTCAGGTAATAACCCCAGACCACCAGCACATTGGCCTGATCATTATGGCTACCCAGCAACCCTGCTGATGTTTTGCTGACGACCATGGCAATCGCAACCCCGGCGATGGTTCCCAGACAAACCCCTGTTGTGGCATTAGCCATCCAGCGTACCGAGCGGGACTGCGCGGACATCGGCAAATCGGCTTTGCCGTCTTTTTTGCGCCGACTCTGAATCCACAACAGATTACCGCTGTAGAACACAAACGCACCGCTGATCCCCAACACAAAGTACAGCCACTTCACTGGTGTGCCACCAAAGCTGCCAAAGTGCATGCCAAAGAAACTGCTGACCAGCACACTCCAGCCATCCTGTTGCCCCGGTAATACACTGGTATTGGTGACTTCCAGCGTGTACGGATTGAGAATGACATAACCCTCGCGTGCGCCACGGGTGAGGTAAGCGTCATGAGTAACCGCCACTCTGGCCATCGCCCGCGCCGACTCCAGATTCATCAACTCGACCGCCTTGACGTCAAAACCCGGTGCTTGTTCATGTACCCGCGCAAGCAACTGGCTGATTGGCGGCAACTCGCTGAGCGGCTGCGCCGTGGCCACGGCTCGCGGCCCAAACATCGCTTGCTCACCGTACACGACGCCTTTCAAGGCACCATATAATAGGTCATGAAAGGCAAATACCACCACGGTAACGGCAATCACCAGATGGAACGGCAAACTGGTGATGCCGATCAGATTATGAGCGTCTAGCCAGAAACGCTTGCGGCTTTTTTCCGGGCGCAGAATCAGAAAATCACGCAACAGCGTGGGTAACACCAGCACGACACCTGACACCAGCGCCAAGCTGTAAAGCAGGGCGGCCACTCCCATCAGGTACACACCAACAAGCTCGTGTCCCAGCTGCCCAGGTATACCGGCGCTGCGATGAAGCAGATCAATCAGCTCACCCAATTGGCCAGGAGTCTGCTGCTGCACCTGCAATTGTCCGCTTTCATCCAGACTGGCTTGCCAACGTGAAGCCGACAAGTTCAGTTGATGATGATCCCCCTCTCCCTCGTTCCAGAATACCGGGGCGTTGCCCGGCGGATGGTCGCCCAGCTGTAATGTCAGTTCATGCCGGGCTGCCGGATACCGTTCCAGCACCTGACCCACCAGCAAATCCAGTTCGGCAGTGGTCAGTCTTGATGTCGGTACGACTTGTTGATCCAGCGCTTCTGACCATTGTTGAACAGGTTCTTCAAACATGGTTAATGCACCGGCAAAAAAACCGATAAACAACAACATCCCGGAGCTAATGCCCACCCAGGTATGCAAGGTTTTGTACATTTTTAATACATCACCACGCACCTTGAAGCCGTTTTTCATAACATGGCTCCATAGCGGACACAGTACAACGCAACATGACTGACTAATGCCAGCCCCCCCAGAATCAGCCAGGCCCGTGCGCCGCTTCGAAACAGATATACCGTCGTCAATATTGGTAACCAGACCAGTACGATCAGCCACATATTGAACTGCACCTTGTTCGCCGCAGCGATACCCCCTGGCCCCAGCCAGGCAAACAGACCACTAATACCCAGTGCCAACAAAAATCCGGCGACCACACCACTCAGGCTCTTTGACCACCAGTCATAACGCAAAGAACGTGACGACATCAGTCAGCCCTCCGACGCAGCAAAAACAGCGCCGGAAGTAACCCCAGCGCCAGCATGATCACCACCAGCCAGCTCAATATTGCGGCCAGCGGCGACAGCAGTAGTAGCCAGCCCAGCAACGACACACCCAGCGCGGCAAGTACAATCGGCCAGAACGCCTTGGATAACGGCTGTGACAGCCAGCGCTGATTGGGCAGGCACAGATACAGCAAGGCAACCGCCAGTATGGTCAGGCCGATAAGCAAAATAGTCGTGATCATCAGGATGTCCATCAGAAGCTGTAGGTGCCGCCCAGATAATAATTGCGCCCCAGTTCCACGGTGGTGATATGGGAATCCATATTATCCAGATTGGTATCGCCAATATTATTCACGCCAAACTTCAGTCGAACTGCCTCGTTCAGATCCATCAGGAAGCCGAGATCGGTACGGTAATACGACAGTTTGTGCACATTGGTCTGGGAATTGGCCCAGAAGGAGTAGGTCATACCTCCCACATAATTAACGCTCAGGCTGGCGCTAAGGGCATCTGTTGCCTGCATTTTCAGAGCGAGATTCGCCTGATGCTCGGGGCGATACTCAATCACCGCATCATCACCGTCCTTGACGCTCAGGCGGGTGTAGTTACCACTGACGGCCAGATGATCGGCAACATCCAGATCACCGCTCAATTCATACCCCCTGGACGTTACCTTGCTCAGATTGACCCAGATCGGGTGATACACCCCATCGTCATCTGCTGCACCCAGCTCACGCTCGATCTTGTCTTTCACTTCCGTATCAAACACATCCGCGCTCAAGGCCCAGTCAGGCTGACGCACTTCAACACCCAGCTCTTTGGTGATACTGGTTTCTGGCGTCAAATCCGGATTACCGGGAATATAACAACCCCCACCACAACTGATCTCGTTGTATTCCGGGCTTAACTTACGTCCGTCTGGAGCCTTGAAGGCTTTGCCGATTCCCCCTTTCAGAGTCACCGCATCGTTTAACTGGTACACCAGATAGCCTTTGGGAGAAAAGTGGCCACCAAAAATTTCATGATTATCCCAACGACCACCGAGCGTCAGTGTCAGCGCCTCCATCAGGGCAATTTCATCCTGCACAAAAACACCCACCTGATCGATGCTGTACTTGCCGGTGGCAACATAATTGATCGGGTCTTCCAGCTCCTGATGGCGGTAATCCACCCCGGCCACCAGGTCATTGGCTCCAAATGCCGTATTGCCGTAAGCCTTGGCATACAGGTTGGATTCCTTGGTGTGATGCTGGGGGGTCACGTAGCTGGTATTAAAATCGTCGACATCGCTGTGCTCGTACTTGATGTAGGCGGTGGTTGATGCGCTGTCCCATAATCCGGTATGTGTCAGCGCCAGGTCGTAACGACTGATTTCCTGCTCACGATACGAGCTGCTGCTATAGGCCTGGTAGGGCCGCTTATCCTGGTTGTAGCCAAAATCAATATCAATACTTTGCTGCTCGTTCAGATCCAGCGTCAACGTTGATGTCAGGTTGCTGGCGGTTTTTTCTTCCTGATCCGGCACATCGTCATCGTCATTGGCGTACCAGGCTTCGCGACTGTATTGATCTGCGGAAACAGACAAGCTCACCTGGTCACTCAGGGAACCCATTGCGGTGCCTCCCAGACGATAGCGGCCACCGTCTTCACCCGAATCGACCACGGTGTATTCGCCACTGACACTGCCGCGCCAGTCGCCCGCCGATTTTTTGGTGATGATATTGATCACCCCACCAATCGCATCCGAGCCATACAGTGCCGCCATCGGCCCACGAATCACTTCAATCCGCTCAATCGAAGTTACCGGAATGGAATTGAAATCAACGTCGGTTCCCTTGGCAAAAGCACCGCCAGACGACACCCGCTTACCATTCACCAACACCATGGTGTAATCACCGTCCAGACCACGAATCTGGATATCATCCCGGCCATTGCCATCCGTCAGGTTGTTCAACCCTGCATTCGCTCGCAGCAGATCACCAAGACTGTCCACAGGTGCCGCTTCAATCGCTTCAGCATCCAGAACCGTCGTAAAGGCAGGCGCAGTTTCAATCGGGCGCGCACTCATCGTTGCGGTAACGACCACGGCTTCAAGTTCAATAACAGACGAATCATCCGCCACAACGACAGATGAAAAGCAGGTAGCGAGCGTCAGGCAGGCAGGAGTCAGACAGGGGTAAATCCCATTCAGGAGGGTAGAACTGCGGTTGAACTTGGTCATGAATCAGTGCTCTTAGTGGGTGGTTGAGACTTTGACATCCATATCAAATACAAATGATATTATTTATCATTTGTATTTGCATGTAAATACCACACACTTGCCACTGCTGGCGGAACTCGTCAGCAGCGAACCGGATCAATAATGACCCGGTGATTGGCAGCCACAGCTTCTGGCAACCCAGGACACACTCTGCCAGGACACATTCTGGTTGTGGCCCTTTAAATCTCACCAAATTTCACCACGATCGTCTTTCAGACTTCGTACACCGGGTTATTCTGGTAAAGTAACGTCCGATTTGGCAAAGACGACATTCACAGAGGTTATTATGAAGTCCTTCTGGTCCCTGTTTACGACGGTTTTTCTGCTGTTGGCCTTGGTACAACCGGCTGAGGCAGGTAAAAAATTTGGCGGCGGCGGCTTTGGTAAAAGCTTTTCCACAGCCCCTGCCCAGAAAAAATCGGCAGCCCCTTCTTCCACTCAAAAAGATCAACCCGGTGTCAGCAATGCTCAACCTGCAGGCAAAACAGCGGGCAGTAAAACTGGTCTGATGGGCGGTATGCTCGGTGGCCTGCTCGCCGGTGGCATGTTTGCCTACCTGCTGGGCAGCGGTGCATTTGATGGCATCCAGTTTATGGACATCCTGTTGCTGGCATTGGTGGGGTTTGTACTGTTCAAACTGTTTGCCGGACGACGTCCACAGCCCCAATCGCAGCCACAAGCGGCGGGCCATCAACGACATGAACCCTTCCAGGCTGCAGCCAGTGAACCCGACACCGTGGCCCAGCGCAACGATCTGAGTGCCATGATGACCCCGACAGGCAACGAGGCACCGGTCAACCTGCCAGACGACTTTGACCAGATCGCCTTTATTGGCGGCGCACTGGATCATTATCGCCAGGTACAACAAGCCTGGAACGACGGTGATATGAACACCATCAAGGAATACGTTGCCCCCGAGCTGTACGCCGAACTGGCCCAACAACGTGCCGCCATGGCCGATGCGCCACCACAGACCGAAGTACTCGATCTTGCGGCCGACATCGTACGGGCAGAACAAGACGGCTCCGTGCGTCAAATCAGCGTCCTGTTCCGTGGCCGCAGCCGTGATAACGGTGACCACTCCGAAGATGGCATCTTCGACACCTGGCATCTGGAGCGCGATATGTCGATCGACAACGCCCCCTGGCTAGTAGTTGGAATTGAAGCCGACTGATAACCGCTACACCCTGCTTATCACTGAACGGAGCCTCACGGCTCCGTTTTTGTATCCAGACAACCGTCCGGTTCACATCCAGCGCCCTGCAGCAAGCGCCATACTTTTGTCATAATGACCTGCTCTTTCCCGGAGCAGTGGGTATAATCACCCACACTTTTTCACGGTAGCGATTACTGCCAGTCGTTGTCCTTGTCGTTGTCCTTGTTGGTGCCACATGAATCCAGACCTGAGCAAACTCCAGCCCTATCCGTTTGAAAAGCTTGCAAAACTGAAAGCAGCTGTCAGCCCTAATGCGGCACTGGAGCATATATCCCTATCGATCGGCGAACCCAAACACCCGTCTCCGGCCTTTGTGCAACAGGCCATGATCGACAACATCCAGGCACTGGAAAACTACCCCACCACCAAAGGCCTGCCAGAACTCAGTGATGCCTGCGCCCATTGGCTCAAGCGCCGCTTCACCCTCAATCGCATCGATCCTGTGGCCCAGGTTATTCCCGTCAACGGCACCCGCGAAGCCATCTTTGCCTTCGCCCAGGCCGCCGTCGATCGTACTCAGCCACACCCGCTGGTGCTCAGCCCGAACCCCTTCTACCAGATTTACGAAGGTGCAGCTTACCTCGCGGGTGCCGAACCCTACTTCCTGCCCTGTATGGAAGCAACCGGCTTTAACGCCGATTATGCCTCCGTACCAACTGACGTTTGGGAACGCTGCCAACTGCTGTTTGTCTGCTCACCGGGCAACCCGACCGGCTCGACCCTGAGTATTGAGCAGTACAAGGAACTGATTGCACTGGCCGACCAATACGACTTTATTGTGGCCTCGGACGAGTGTTACTCCGAGCTCTGGGTCGATGGCAAAGAAGCTCCGGTTGGCCTACTGCAAGCCTGCGCCGAACTGGGCCGCGACGACTACGACAAGTGCGTGGTATTCCACTCGTTGTCGAAACGCTCCAACCTGCCTGGCCTGCGCTCCGGTTTTATTGCGGGCGACGCCAAACTGCTGAAACCTTTCCTGCTGTACCGCACCTACCACGGTTGTGCCCAGCCAATTCAGACCCAAATGGCCGCCATCGCCGCCTGGAACGACGAAGCCCACGTGGAAGACAACCGCCGCCAGTACACGCAGAAATTCAACACCTTTATCGAGATACTCAAGCCAGTCATCGACATCCAGCAAACCGACGCCAGCTTCTACCTGTGGTTAAAAACCCCGATTGCCGATGACCTGTTTGCCCAGCGCCTGTTCGCCGAGCAGCACATCACCGTACTGCCCGGCTCCTACGTTTCCCGCACCGTGAATGGCATCAATCCCGGCGCTGGCCGCGTCCGCATGGCACTGGTCGCCAGCGTGGAAGAATGCCGCGAAGCCGCTCAACGCATCCGCAGCTTTATTGAAACACTAAACACCGAACTGGCTGAACCAGCCTGAGGAGATAACCTGTCTCTTATACACATCTCCGAGCCCACGAGACAGGCAGAAATCTCG
>OJIO01000465.1_pt1 | contig 26477 bp, 29 predicted proteins | sample 1595621 | NCBI WGS metagenome assembly OJIO01 (sample SAMN05416776, study PRJEB24817) | seawater metagenome | isolation source: Sea water | place: Canada:Atlantic | collected 2013-07 | reverse complement strand
AGATTTCTGCCTGTCTCGTGGGCTCGGAGATGTGTATAAGAGACAGGTTATCAATACACCTTGGATTTTTGATTTATATAGATTCTGCAAGGAGAATGATATCACAATAACAGGGTATGAAAATCTGGAAAAGATCAACTATAATCCCAATGAAGCGAAGATAAATATAAGCTTGAGTTCTGGAATAGATTGGTTTGAAGGTGATATAGACATGACTTTCGGAGGATTATCAGTAGAACTAAAAACATTAAGAGATGCCATTCTTAATAATGACACTACTGTAAAATTAACTGATGGAACACAAGGTCTCCTGCCTGAAGAATGGATTGAGAGGCTATCCGCAATGTTTAGAAACAGTGATGTAGTAGATGGCAAATTATTGATCAGTAAGATGAAGTTCAATCTTATAGATTCACTCTTTGAGGAGATCAATGATGACCAGCTTAAGATGGAGATTGACTACAGAAAGCGTCTCTTGATGGATTTTGATAATATAGAAGAGATTCCGCTGCCAGAAACTGTAAATGCAGAATTAAGGCCGTACCAAAAAACTGGTTTTTATTGGCTGAAGTTCTTAGATGATTTTGGATTTGGAGGCTGTCTTGCGGATGATATGGGGCTTGGTAAGACTTTACAAGTAATTACATTCCTAGCTTACAAAAAGTCACAAGGTGCAGGTACGAACTTAATAGTGTTGCCTAAGTCCTTATTATTCAACTGGGAAGATGAGATCCGCAAGTTTTGTCCTGATCTTACATATCTTATCTATCATGGAAATAAAAGAAAATTGGATTTGAAAAAATTCAAGGATTATGATATGATTTTATCTACATATGGAACAGTAACGAATGATATAGAAGACATCATGGTTCATCACTTCTCTTATTGTGTATTGGATGAAAGTCAAGCTATAAAAAACCCAACTAGTAAGCGATATAAAGCAATGCGACTTGTCAAATCTGATAATAAGATTGTGATGACGGGTACACCAATCGAAAATCAGACTTTTGATTTATATGCACAGTTTAACTTTATAAATCCTGGATTTTTCGGATCAGCAAATCAATTTAAAATGCACTTTGCAGAGCCGATCGATATGTACGGGAACCAAGCCGTAAGTATAGAACTAAGAAAACTGGTAAAACCTTTCCTCCTAAGAAGAACCAAGGAGCAAGTTGCAAAAGATCTTCCACCGAAAACTGAGAGTATCATCCATGTAGAGATGACAAAGAAACAGAGAGTGATCTATGATGCATTCGTACAGAGATATAAAGATTATGTAAGTCAAAAGATCAGCGAAAACGGGATTCAGAGATCAAAAATGTTTGTCATCGAAGCATTGCTTAAGTTGAGACAGATTTGTAACTCCCCTGCCCTATTGAACGAGGACAAGGACTATCCGAATGAGTCTGTGAAAATCGATGTGATCATGGAACGATTGGCTGAACTCGTGCCTGGTCATAAAGTATTGGTGATATCTCAATTCACTTCTATGCTAGCGCTTATTCGTGAGAAAGTAGAGGCCGCTCAAATTCCATATTCTTACCTTGATGGCTCTACTCGAAATAGAAAAGCAGTCGTAGATCAATTCAATGATAATGATGAATACCGAGTGTTTTTATTATCCCTAAAGGCAGGTGGCGTAGGCCTGAATCTTGCATCGGCAGATTATGTATTCTTGGTAGATCCATGGTGGAATCCTGCTGCAGAATCACAAGCAATAGATAGAGCTCACCGTATTGGGCAAGAGAATCATGTATTCGCCTACCGTTTGATTTGTAAAGACTCTATTGAAGAGAAAATACAACTCCTACAACAGAAAAAGCGTAAGATGGCTAAAGATATCATACAAGTGGAAGAGAGCTTTATCAAGTCACTTACTCAGGATGATATTATGGCGCTGTTTAGCTAAAATGAAAGGCAATTACTTATGATGTTAAGAATTCTTATGTCTAATTATAAATATCCTAGGTTGACTTTTCTTTTTTAGTAAGATTGGTGAATTCATATATCCTTTCATTTAGCATACCGCGAATAATAGATTTAATTAATATTCCTTATGAATTTACAATGATTAACAAAATATAACAAATATTCAATCATTTTCATTCTCGTGTCCAGCGCAACATCGCAGGAAAAGGTAGAATTTTATCATCAATCAATTCATCTTCAAAAGCGGCTAGACCCATCCACTGCAATAAGGGTAGACCTATATAATTCTTAGAACTATACTGTGCCAATATCCATTCTCCCTCTCCTTTATACCCGCCTTGATTAAATATTTCTAAAAGCGGTATATCTAAATGAAAGGCAGCAGCAACAGACCATGCTATCACTCCCATCTCAAAAGTATATTTCTCGCCTACGGACTTACTAATATCATCATTTGCACGCTGTCTCAGATTAGATGGAATACATGCAATATGACCCGCTTCATGAAGAACATCCCCGATACTAATCAGCTTTGTGGGATTTATTTTAAGCTTGCCATTTTCTATTAAAACTCCACCCAAAAAAGAATCAAAATCTTCATTGGATATATGATATTCTATTCCTATTTGGTTGAGAAAACTAGCAGTTTTTTCAAGATAAGTGGCTTGATTTTTTATAGTTTCGGGATGAGATTCTTTCGTTTTCTGTGAAGTCAATGTAGTAGTGTTTTTAGTTTTTTTTTTGCCGTATTTGTTAGATCAAATCCACCGTCCCATTTAGGAGTTGCAGGAGAAAAAAAAGCAATAGTTGAATATTAGGTATTGGTGTAATTTCATTTTTGGGTTTATGAAAGCTCAGCTTGATAGTGTGATTTCTACTTTGATAATAAATGACTTTCATTTTTTGGGGTGTAATTTTCAGCTTAGAAGTCGCAAAGGGTTCTCAACCTTTAATTTCGTATAAAGATAAGAATAGATTATCAAAACAATACCGTCATCATCAGCGACAAAAACCTTATGCTTTTTAGGTGATGTTATAACCATCTTTTTCGTTTCAAAACGCACTGAATCATACACCTTTTCGATCAGGATTGCAGGAATTACTATGTCAAATGGTTAAGTTCTGTTGCCAGCGACTTTTATGAGTTATACCATTTACGTATAAAATTGTCAGTTAATATTTAATTTGTTTTGCTTAAATAGATAAGCCAACTAAACATGCTTTGCAAAATAATCACCATTTTTACTATCATTAATTTATTTACACTTAACGTCAATTCATGAAAAAAGCTTATTTAGTTCTAACTCTACTGTTCGTTTCAGGATTCATTAATGGTCAAATTAGCGGGAGTTTAATGCAACACCCAGATGTTTCTGATGCACAAATCACTTTTGTTTATGGGGACGACATGTGGATCGCTTCAAAATCGGGCGGAGATGCACATCCCTTAAGTTCTCCTGATGGGGCAGAAAGATATCCAAGATTCCTCTCCTGATGAAAATACAATAGCTTACACCGCCAATTATCACAGAAACAATGATGTTTATATAATTGATGTAAATGTGGTGTTCCACAAAGATTAACCTTTCATGGTATGAATGATAAAGTATTGGGATGGACGCCTGATGGCAAATCAGTTTTATTTGCATCGTCAAGAGAAAATGGACGTCAGAGATACAGTCAGTTCTTACCGTCGATATTAATGGTGGAGCACCTATAAAGCTGAAAGTCCCTTACGGGGAGTATGCTTCAATTTCACCGGATGGAAAAAGAATAGCCTACACGGATAGATCACGTGTGAACAGAAACTAGAAAAGGTATCGTGGCGGTACAGCTCCAGACATTACTGTTTTTTTGATCTCTCTACTTTTAAATCAGAAAACATAACGAACACTACTGCGAATGATGAATTACCTATGTGGAACGCAGATGGGATTTACTATATGTCAGACAATGGTCCAGACAAACGAAGTAATTTATGGAAACACGATTTATCATCAAAAATAAATTCTCAATTAACTCACTTTAAGGAATTTGACATCACCTTTCCAGAAAGCGGCTCTTCGGACATCATCTTCGAAGCCGGCGGCAAATTGTATTTATACAATTTAACATCTGCCAGTACAATGGAAATTGCAATCAACATCATATCTGATCAAAAAGCATTAATTGCTCAACAGAAGAAAGTTACTTCATCTATGCACGATGCTACAATATCTCCGGGCGGCAAAAGAGTTGTGATAGAAGCAAGAGGGGAACTGTTCAATTTACCAGCAACAGAAGGGTATGTATCGAATATTTCTGGTACATCAGGAAGTGCAGAACGAAAACCATCATGGTCACCGGATGGTAAATATGTTGCGTACTGGAGTGATGCAAGTGGAGAGTATCAATTGGTATTGAAAGATATGACAAGTGATGCGGAACCGAAGACGATAACGAAACTAACGAGTGGATTTAATTACACGATTTATTGGTCACCGGACAGTAAAAAGATCATTTATGTTGATCAGTCAATGCGTATTAATTGTCTGGATGTAGAATCAGGAAAGATTGCAGCGGCGGATAAAGACAAGTACATGTTTGAGGGTGCCCTACGTAATTTTAGTGTTGCCTGGTCTCCTGACAGTAAATGGGCAACTTATTCAAGAAGTGATGAGAACCGTTCAAGTTCTGCCATATTTCTATACAATGTATCAAACAATAAAGCGACACAGCTTACCTCAGGGTATTATGCCGATCATTCCCCGGTATATAGCACGGATGGGAAACATTTATTTTATGTAACGGGAAGAAACTTCAACCCCGTTTATTCAGATTTGGACAATACGTTTATATATCCAAACTCATGCATGATAGCGGTAGGGACCTTGGATAAATCGACAAGTTCGATATTAGAGATTAAAAATGATGAAGAAGAGGATGCTGAGGAGAAAGATGACAAAACCAAATTGCTGTAAATGAGAATCATTCCAAAATAGCAAACTTCCTAGAAAAAGCTAGTAATGAAGAGCTCCTCAAAGTAATAGACAAAATCGCTTGGATAGAAATAAAAGACAGCAAACTACTCAGCACAAGATCAAAAGGCAAAACAGCATATTAATTCCCGGAGGAAAGCGAGATGAAGGAGAAAATGACAAACAAACACTTATCCGCGAAATAAAAGAAGAGCTCTCAGTCGATATCATGCCTGATTCAATAAACTACATGGGCACATATAATGCTCAAGCAGATGATCATAAAAAAGGAATCATCGTAAAAATGACTTGCTATACTGCAGAATACTCTGGTGACCTAGCTACTGCGAACGAAATTGAAGAAATGAAATGGATTGATTATAATGACTATGATAAGATCTCCTATGTTGACAAGGTGATATTTGATCATTTGCATTTTCAAAATCGAATATAACTATCTCTTTACTTTATCTGGCTCGATTCTGCAGCTGACATATCAAGTCCCCATTTTAATATTGAGAAGCCCATAGTAAATATCCAAAGGATTTTCACGTAAAAAACTGGCTTGTAATACTCATAATAATCTGGAATGAACAGAATAAGACACATAGCTAATAATCCAAGAACAAGTGTAAACCATGCTGTAGGTAAATTGATAAGCTTCCATTTTATCAGTCCAACACCTAGCAGAACTAAGCCTACACCAGAGAAGATCCGACCGAATCGCACAAAACATGTAACGTACTGATTTGTGTATAAGATGTCATTCATAAATACCTGGATCTCTTCAGCTGACTTGCCACTGGTCTGCCCTACTCCCCAAGCTCCATAATTATAATAAAAGGCGGCTGCGATAGCTAGTGTAAAAGTACCAACAATAAGCATCCCAGCTCCTGGAAACAACAATACTCTAAACGGCTTCCTCGACGAAATAGTAATGAGTGCAAATGCAGCTATGATGAGCGTTACCCATCCGAATATATATATTCTAAACATCCAAATCCAAAACCATACACTCTCACCAACTTTTGCAAAGTCAGAAGCGATAATATATTCACCTAACTTATGAGGCAAAAGTACCCAACCTAATAATAACATTAGAGCTGAAGCAATAAAAAACCAACCTGTAATTGTAGTTTCGATGTCTTTTTTAATATTCATAATATGTGCTATAAACTAGAAGATGTTGCAAATAATTAAATTTTCATGTGACATTATCAAAGTTGAAATAATAATTGTCTGATATAGTAACCATCTATTAAATTAGTGAACAAATAATTTTGACTTATTGGAGAACTCTCTCATTTCCACAATATACATTAAATCCATTCTTTTTCAAAAAACCAACAAGTGTCATTCCTTGCTCCTCCGCCAATTGTACCGCCAACGAAGATGGAGCACCTATCGCAGCCATGAGTCCAACTCCCGCCTTACTAGCTTTCTGGACCAGCTCAAAGCTCGCTCTTCCACTTACTAAAATCATAGCATCTGATAATGGATAATTTGGATTCGCACCGATCAATTTATCCATTGCATTGTGTCTACCGACATCCTCTTTGACATCTATGAAAGCACCACGCTTATCAACAAGCGCACAGGCGTGGATCCCTCCCGTTTTTGAGAAATTAATTTGCTGGTCGAATAGCGCTTTTGGCAACTTCATAAGTTTTTCACTTTCGATCTGAAAATTAGATTTCCAAGGCAGATGGATTGTCTCCGAATGTATGCTCTCAATAGAAGCTTTACCACATACTCCACAACTCGATGTCGTATAAAAATTTCGACTAAATTGACTCGGATCAAAAAATACATTCTCCGCAAATAAAATCTCGATAATATTCGGTTCGGTTATTTCTGTATCCAGTATTTGAGATTGATCTGAGATCATACCTTCAGTAAATAAGAAACCTCTGGCAAGAAAGTCATCGTCACCAGGTGTCCTCATCGTCACAGCTATACTCACAGTCCTGTATATACCATGACTCGTATGATACCGGACTCGAATCTCCAGTGGTTCTTCAATTGATAGCTCATCTACCACCTTAGACACTGCACCTCTCTTGTACCTTATTATTTCTTTTGATATTATTGGATCCAAAAGACCTATGAATTAGGATTAGGATACAGATCTGACTCGTCTTCATCTCTAGGCTTAAGGCATTGCCAGTCTTTTTCGATTAATACATATAATCCTGCATCAGTCCCATTGTCCATCTCAGCATCAAATCCTTCGAGATCTGTTTTGTACCATTCTTTTACATCTTTGCTAGACAATTCTATCTTGATATGATTCTTTTTCAAGTCAATGCATAAGTAATCAGGATTTGCTTTTTTATTTGATACTACAGAGTATTTAAAAGCAGTCGAAGTACCAAATTTACAAGAACTTGCAACTTTCCCTTTTTTGTATAATCTCTTTAAATCAGAACTTGATAATCTAAATCTAATTGAAGAGTCTTTGATTCTTACTTTCATAATTTCTTTTATTTTCTTTTATCACTCTATTTGATGATAAGTTAATTCTAAATTTTAAATGATATGTATCTACTAACGGCTTTCCTTTTCAATTAAAAAGAATAAACTGAACTACGAGAGTTGATATACAAGCCCTACCAGTTCAATCATCTCCCATTTCTTCTCCATGTATTGCTTCTCCACAATATTTGCAATATTCTGCATCTTCATCGTGGCCTTCCGCACTACAATGTCTACAAGCTTGAGTAGACACTTTTTGTTCATTTGTTTTTTGAGCGTATTGCATTGCTTCCGCTGTTACTATTCCTGTAGGAACTGCAATGATAGCGTACCCAGAGATCATAATCACAGCGGCAATTGCTTGGCCAAACGGAGTAACAGGCGAAATATCTCCATAACCCACGGTTGTTAATGTCACAATAGCCCAATATATACTCCTTGGAATGCTATCAAATTTAGTGTTATACGTGCCTTCGACAAGATACATAATCGACCCAAAAATACTAACCATAATCAATATGAATATGACAAATACAACAATCTTATCTCGACTAGCTTTGAGTGCTGCAATGATTACTTGGCCTTGAGATTGGAAATTACCCAATTTGAAAATCCTAAATACACGAAGTAATCGCAGCCCCCTCACGATCATTAGACTCTGAGTTCCAACAAAGACCAAACTAAGGTATGTCGGAAGAATTGACATCAAATCTATGATTCCAAAAAAACTCTTTGCGTACTTTATTGGCTTGTAAACAGCATACAATCTCAACCCATACTCGATGGTGAAGAATATTGTAAATATCCACTCCAAGGCTATAAATAAAGATCCATACTCATCCTGAAAACTTGGAACAGATTCTAGGATCACAATGATCACACTTGCCAATATCGCTATCAATAAAATGACATCAAACAACTTGCCTTCTTTAGTATCTGCCTCGAATATCACTTCATGCAGACGCTCTCTCATTGACCTAAGTTTCTCTTTTTTGTTTTGACTCATATGGCATAAAAATATGAATTATTGCTCAAACGACTTCAATATATCGATCACATCCATCAATAGTTTCTTTCCTTCATCAGAAAAACCAGAATAATCATTGTCTCTGTGTGCAATAATAGCCATCATAAAATTATCCGCTAAGATTTCATCTGGATGGATTATATATTGAGTGTTGTCTTTTATTAATTTGAAAAAATCAGAATTATGTTCTAGTGATAGTGATGATTCTCCTTTTTGATTGAGACCCAACGTCACTTGATTTTCAGTGATTTTGATCAATGGGAACAGATCGAAATGAAGATAAGCAAAGAAAGATGGCATTGTCTCGTCATATCTCTCTTTTTTTGTGAGAATAAGAGGAACAGCACGTTGAATTTCTCCTTTTTCATTTTTAAGATTAATAGCATAATCCCTTCTTCCTCCATCTGGGTTTGTGAGTAATCTGTCTTGAACATATTTTGGCAATACTAAATCTTCCTCAAATTTTTCAAAACCAATGAGTGCATACATCTTATCTCTGAAATCATCATTGTATCGACTCAGGATATGAAAAATCTCATGCAACATAATTGGCATTTGTGCATTTACAGAGGGGACTTCGAATATGTTTTCAGGCAGTATAATTGCATCTTCCCTTGTGTAGTATACATCTGGACCATAGTGATTGGTCTTTGTTTTTAGCAATTCTATATGATCAGGATAAAGTTTAGGATTGATCTTATCTATAGCGGCTTTTGCAGAGATAAATACTTCTTGCATAAATGCCTTCTCTTCTGGTTTGAATTCTGACATTTCATTCTTCAACATCGTTTGGTATAATTCTTTTGATTCACCTCCACTTGCTGGCATATCTGTTTTCCTTAGCTGAATAGACATATCCGCAATAGACAATGAACCAAAGAAATTGTCAATTCTATCAACTATTATTTTTGCCTCCGATTCTTCTTTGCTCAAAAACTTAAGTCCAGTTTCCGTTGATACAGCTACCTCCTTTACAACTTCCTTTTTATTTGATTTACATCCGACTGCCGCAACTAAAAAACAAGCCAACAGAAAGTTGTTTATTATTGATTTCATATTTATAATATCTATTTTATTCTTCTTTTTTATAACTAGGGTGAAAACGTAATAACGTATCCCGTAAATATGTTCGATCCAGGTGCGTATATATTTCAGTGGTGGTTATGCTTTCATGTCCTAGCATGTCTTGCACCACTCTTAAGTCCGCACCACCTTCTACCAAGTGCGTTGCAAATGAATGGCGAAATGTGTGAGGGCTTACCACTTTGTCTATACCTGCTTGCTCCACTGCTTTTTTGATCACTAAAAAAACCATCACTCGACTTAACTTCTTCCCTCTTCTATTCAAAAAAACATAGTCTTCATGACCATGAGCTATGTTTAGCGTTTTTCGAGTATGATCTACATATTGAGATATTTGGTTAATTGCCGAACCGCCAATAGGTACTATCCGCTCTTTATCCCCCTTACCTATTACCCTTACAAATTCTTCTTCAGGAAAATAATTACTAATTCTCAGATTCACCAATTCGCTCACTCTGATTCCACACGCATACATCGTTTCTAGTATGGCTCTGTTTCTATGCCCTCCTTTCTTCTCATCACTTACGTCCATACTGTCAAAGATCAATCTGATCTCTTCATAACTCAAGACATCAGGAATCTTTCGTCTCAATTTTGGGCCTTCCAATAATTCAGTAGGGTCCACATCGATCATATCTTCCATCAATAAAAACTTATAGAAAGCTTTAACTCCAGAAATGATCCTAGCTTGTGTAAATTCACCTATTCCAATTTTATTAATATACAAAATGAAAGCCTCTAGATCAGATAATTTAACTTGCTCTGGGGTCTTTTCTTGTTCAGTTTGCACGAAATATTTGTATAACTTATCTACATCATATTTATATGCTTCTATAGAATTCTCTGATAAAGAGCGCTCTAACAGCAAGTATGTTTCGAAACCTTTGATGTATGGTGACCAATTCATATGGCGAAGTTAATCAAACGGAGGCAAATCAGGTTGCAAATATTGACTCTTAGATTTACCAGAATTATAAATATCAATCCCATAATGTGTATTCATTAGTCCTTTAAAATTATTTTTTAGTTGTGGATATTCAGTAATAAAATCTTTGAAGTTTTCAGAGTTAGACTTAAGTTTAAAATGATAGACAGCTTTTATCGCTGCAACGGACAATGTAATATTGTACTTATCTGTTGCACCCACAGATTCCACATAATTTTTTAACTGGTTTTGAATACTTATTATTGATTGCTCAATACCATACAATTTGATATTTATCCAAAAAAACCTCAAGTGCGCTTCATGTGAAAAATCGATAGGAAGAAAATCACAATCAATAATTTTTTGTAAAAATTTAGCATCTGAAAAATTAAAATGATTTTCCATAAGGTACTATATAAAAGTTTTCAAAATTTGACAAAGAAGTATACTCAAAGGTACTTTTACCTTTTATTTTTCTACAATCCCACCGTTCAGGCACTCAAACACCCTTGCTGGGAATTTCTCTATCAACATATAGTCATGTGTGGCAAGTAATATAGCTGTCTTATTCTCCGATGCTACTGAATATAACATCCTCATGATCTCTTCGCTAGATTCAGGGTCTAGATTTCCTGTAGGCTCGTCAGCGATTATTATTTCTGGCTTATTTAAGATAGCTCTTCCGATAACAACTTTTTGTTGTTCTCCACCTGAAAGTCGAAACACAGGACTATTTTTTTTATCCATTAATCCTGTCTGAGTGAGCACTTCATCTACTCTTTGACTTCGTAAGTTAGCGTCTTTCCATTCTATAGCTTTAAGCGCGTAGTCTAAATTTTGCTCTACTGTCCATTTCTCAAACAGATGGAATTGTTGGAAGACCATACCGATCTTACGACGCATCATTGGAATTGATTTTCTATCTATTTTTGTGAGATCATAACCAGCAATCTGTCCGCTTCCACTGATCATAGGTAATGCCCCATAGAGCGTCTTTAAAAGTGTAGACTTCCCAGAGCCTGACTTTCCTATCAAATAACACATCTCAGCATCTGCCATCGAAAAATCTAGATCTCTAAAAACTTCCGTACCACCTTGACCGATAGTCACTTTCTTAAGATCTAAAACCAATGGGATACTGCTCATGGTTTAGTTTTGTGATGGTGATTCTGGCATTTGGGCTATGACAGTGTATTTATCTCCTTTATTATTCAATACAGTCGACCAGAGTGAAGACTCTTCATCTTTAAAGGCATAGTTGGCATATAAATCATCTACGATCCATGTCCCTTCGTCTAGTTCCGATTGTAATTGACCACCCGACCAGCCTGAGTATCCGATAAAGAACTTGATATTATCCTTTTTTATGAGTCCTGACGAGATCAGGAATTTCAATTTATCAAAATCACCTCCCCAATATACTCCTCTGCTTACTTCATTGCTATTATCCAGTAAATCACCAAGATTATGGATATAATGAATTGTATCAGTATCTACAGGGCCGCCATAAAACACTGGCGCATCAAACTCTGGAAAATCAGCCACAAGCGTCTCGATTGTCATATCAATACTTTTGTTCAATATGAAACCGACAGTACCATCAGGTCTATGTTCACATACTGCAATCACAGAACGTTTGAATGGATTTCCCATCATAAACGGTTCAGCTATAAGTATACTTCCAGCTTTGACCACATGTTTTGACATATCTTCTTTTTTATATAGCTGAGGTAGGAAATTTACGATCTACTTTCTTAAATAAACCTGAAATTACTTTTCCGTTTCCACCTACTTCAATAATAGATTCTACTCCGTTTGAAATCATATTTTCCATGATTTGAGTCCACTTAACAGCTCCAGTCAATTGCGCTACCAAGTTTTTCTTGATTTCTGTTGGATCTGTTTCTGGCTTAGCTGTGATGTTTTGATATATGGGACAGTTCGGAGCATTGAATATTGTTTTCTCTATAGCTTCCGCCAACTGCTCTTGTGCAGGCATCATCAATGGACTATGGAATGCTCCACCTACGGGCAACACTAAGGCTCTTCGTGCTCCTGCTTCTGTAAATTTCACTACTGCAGTATCGATACCTGTTTTACTTCCAGAAATCACCAATTGACCAGGGCAGTTATAATTTGCAGGGACTACTATATCATCTATACTCGAACAAATTTCTTCTACTTGCGTGTTTTCTAATCCAAGAATAGCAGCCATAGTACCTGGCACTTTGTCACATGCTGCTTGCATTGCCATGGCTCTTTGATAGACTAGTTTAAGTCCATCCTCAAAAGTCAATGTGTCGTTGGCCACCAATGCAGAAAACTCACCCAATGAATGCCCTGCCACTGCATCAGGTTTATGACCTCCGCCGTCTTTAGCAAATGAAGCTATAGCATGTACAAACAATGCTGGTTGAGTTATTTTTGTCTCCTTAAGATCTTCCGCCGATCCCTCGAACATAATTTCGCTCAACTTATATCCTAGGATTTCGTCAGCTTGATCAAATATTAATTTACTATCTGGATCATTAGCGTATAAGTCCTTGCCCATTCCTTCGAATTGTGCTCCCTGACCAGGGAAAACGTATGCTATCATCTTTGTTTTTTTATATTATTTTGATTTAACTCTTCCTTACAATAAGAAAAGGCATTACGATTTCAGATTTACTCACCTCGATATTCGGCAAATATATTCTCCGTCTCTATCAACTTCACACTTGACAATTCACATCCATTTATATGAGGTACCAATTGCTCCCATATGAGAATTGTTAGATTTTCAGATGTAGGTTGCACATCCTTTATAAATTCAACATCAAGATTTAGATTCATATGATCTAACTTCTCTGTGATTTCACGCTTCATAATATCTCCTAATTTCTTAGCATCAATTACAAATCCTGTTTGAGGATCTGGAGTACCTTTTACAGTCACTTCTAGTCGGTAGTTATGTCCATGCCAGTTCTTATTGGCGCATTTTCCGAAGAAAGCAAAGTTTTTTTCTTCACTCCATTCCTCAACCCACAGTTTGTGTGCTGCATTGAATCTCTCTACTCTTGTTACATAAACAATCGCCATGTATTTCTTACTTTTAATTTTCATACCTTCTATTCCTTAGGAAGGATGCATTAATAAAGTGTGTTTTTCTGTGCTGATATTTATTCATTCTCCAAGGCAAAAAACGTAGGCTATGCATCGCATAGGCGAGGCTTTTTAACGCAGAAGAAGGGAAAAAGATCAAACAGAAGAATGTAACTTTATTATTGTTTCATTCCTTAAGCTATATTCTGATGCAAAAATAAACAATAGAAATCACATCAAGGCTATTCATAGAGAAATCATATTTTCGGACTTATTTTCTCATACTGTGCCTATGGTTTAGACTTCTATCGTCACTTATTATACATGGGATTAACTGATAGGTCACTTACTTTTGTTCCTATTTAGATTTACTTAACGTATCCATCGAAGTGGTTCTGCACCTATCCAAAATGACAATTCAAACAAAATCTAACTTTTTTCTTTCTCAATTCAGCTCATAATGCCCACCTTTGTCGTTTGTATTTAAATCAAGATTCAGTTCCATGCCTAGAAATATATTATTTTTCATTCTAATTTTTTCATTTGCATCTGGCTTTTCACAAAGAACTGAAAAGTCTTTTGATGAAGAAAACTTCCTTAATATAGGCATGAAAAATCTCAGTTTTGGATACGGAATGGAATTCCCTGTAGGTGATTTGGCTGATCGATTTTCTACGAACCTTAAATTCACACTAGGTGCTGAGCGCATAACAAAGAACAATTGGATATATGGAATTGAGTTCGCATTTATGTTTGGTGATACCGTAAAAGAAGACCCACTCGCTCAACTTAGACTCTCTAATAATGAACTCCTTGGTGCTGATAATGATTATGCAGATGTATTCCAAAGAGAAAGAGGAGCATTTCTAGGTGTCAGCTTTGGTAAAATAATCCCTTTTAGTGAAAAATCTAGATCAGGATTAAGAATTACTGGTGCGATCGGAATTCTTGCCCATAAAATAAGAATCATTGACGAATCAAGGTCACTTCCTCAGATCGAAGGAGATTATCTTAAAGGATATGACAGACTTACAAGAGGTCTTGCAATAAGAGAATTTGTAGGTTATCAACACATAAGTGAGGACAAACGAATCAATTTTTACATTGGTTTAGAATTCACACAAGGATTTACAAAACATGTAAGGTCCATAAATTTTGATACAGGTCTTGCCCCTGATCCATCGACAAGATTTGATGGACTCGTAAGCTTGAAAGCCGCTTGGGTGCTTCCATTTTTTGATGATTATGTGGATGAGCAAGTTTTCTATTAATTCCAAACATTAATATGTTAACCTTCCTCTATTCTGTATTAATTTTAAAATATAAGTTAGCTACTAATGTCTTTGCCATATTCAATACTAAAGCTAGACATAGGATAAAAGGTCTAAATGCTCAACAATCTGATTTCGAAAATCAATTATCGTCAATTTCAAATAATAGGGTATTAATTCACTGTGCATCTCTAGGCGAATATGAGCAAGCTACTCCTGTAGTCAATTGGATTCTTAGCAACACAGAATATGATATTGTAGTTTCATTCTTTTCTCCATCAGGATATGAAAATTGTGATCTTCCCAAATCCCGCTGCCTAAAATGCTATCTACCTTTTGATCTTAAATCTGATATGGTATCATTCATACAAAAAGTAGACCCAACAAAGGTTATAATTACTAAAAACGAATGGTGGTGGAACATGATGGATATTCTAAAGTCGAAGCAAATACAGACATATCTAATCTCAAGCACGATTAGGAATAATCATTATTTTATAAAATATCCATTGTCGTTTTTTAAAGATAGAATGGCTGTTTTTACTTCTGGATTTGTATTAAATGAAGACTCAAAAAACTCATTGTCAAAGATTTACGTTGGACAAATAAATGTTTCTGGTGATTCTCGAAAAGATCAAGTTCTTGCAATTAAAAACAAAACAGAACCACACAAAAAAATAGAACCTACTGTAATATATGGGAGTGCTTGGTTAAATGATTTGCCCATCATCAAGGAAATGATTAATGAATTACCAAATTACAACCATTTTGTATATCCTCATGACCTAAACAAAAAAAATGTAGGGAACTTTTGTGCTGAATTGGCTTGTAAAAGCACGGATTCTATATGTGATATTTCTGGTACGTTTGTTATCAATAGCATGGGACAGCTTAAAAAAAATTACTCCGCAGCGCAAATAGCATACATTGGAGGCGGATTTGGTGAAGGATTGCATAATGTTTTAGAAGCTGCAGTTTATTCTATCCCTACCATATTCGGTCCACGATTTCAAAAAAGTGAAGAAGCTAAAGATCTTATTGATTTGGAAGTTGCATATACTGTTACAAAGCCATCTCAACTGAAAGCAATATTAAAAAAGCTTTGCACAAATGAATCTCAAGAAGAGATCAATCTTAAACTAAATGGCTATTTTTCCGCCTCGAAATCTGCAACTAAAATCATATGTGCAGAAATTTTTAAATAAAAAGACCCTAGAAAGGTTATATAGCGTGCATGTTAGAGCGATTTTCAAAAGTTTCAGATCTTAATATAATAGTCATTGGTGACATTATCCTTGACGAATATATTGATGGTACTATTTCAAGAATGTCAGCTGAAGCTCCTATTCCGATAGTTGACAAAACAGGTTTTAATTTTGTATTAGGAGGTAGCGCAAACGTAGCTACCAATCTCAAATCCCTTGGAGCAAATCCTATTTTATTAGGAACAATTGGAATGGATGAATATGGAAAGTATATCTCTCAAAAACTTGATGAAAAAGGAATTCTTAGCAAACACCTAACTGTAATCAACAAACCAACTACTGTTAAGACTAGAGTCACGGTAGATAACAAACAAATATTCCGTATTGATAATGAAGATACTTCATATATATCCCTTGAAGAAGAGGAAATCGTACTAAACCAACTCAGTTTGATTCTCGAAAATAAAACCATACATGGTATAATACTCCAGGATTACAACAAAGGTATCTTTTCCGAATCTATGATTAAATCGGTCATAGCAATTGCAAAATCACATGAGATAACAACTTTTGTAGATCCAAAATTTGATAATTACTGGTTTTATAATGAAGTAGATTTTTTCAAACCGAATAGAAAAGAAATATATTCGGCTCTTAATGATGATGCATTATCGATTGAAGAAGCAATGAAACAAACCATATCAAAATTGAGTTGTGGTCAAGTAATCTGTACCCTTGCACAAGACGGAATCGTATATTTATCAGAAACAGAGTTTATTCAACACCCTACACAAAAGATAGATGTAGTGGATGTTAGTGGAGCAGGCGACACTACAATGTCAATGATTGCAATAGCAGCTTTATTAGGTTATAATGCGAATCAAATATTGGAATTAAGCAACGCAGCTGGTCGAGCAGCGTGTTTAAAATACGGTGTTTCAACTATAACATTATCTGATCTTAAATTTCCATAATAATTCAAGCTTTCATCTTACTATTTAGTATATCAATCTAAAACCTTTCAGTCTACTCTAATATCTAAACTTTTAGTTTAATTTTGCACTTATGTCAACAAATTGGAAAAAAAATGGCCAAAATTTGGTCTACAACGTACTCAATCCCTTTATAAAACTCCTTATCAAAATGGGGATCACACCTAACATGATCACTCTTTTAGGATTGGTCATTAATGTGGTAGCAGCGGTTGTATTAATTAATGGAGCTGAAAACTCTGACAGAAGTGACCATGGTTGCTTAGCATGGGCTGGTTTAATCATTCTTCTTGGAGGTCTGATGGATATGATTGATGGTCGGTTAGCTCGAGTTACCAATACATCTTCTGATTATGGTGCTCTTTTTGATTCTGTATTAGATAGATACAGTGAAATGATCATGTTTCTAGGAATTTGCTATTATTTGGTTTCGAACGATTATTTCTATAGTTCCATTTTTGCTTTCATAGCTATGATAGGAAGTATTATGGTAAGCTATACAAGAGCAAGAGCTGAAGGCTTAGGAGTAAATGCTAGTGTAGGAATCATGCAACGACCTGAACGTGTCATAATTATTGGAGTATCAGCATTGGCATGTGGAATATTTAGTAATGTTTTCGGTGGCGACTTTAAGATCGAAGCACATATGATACCTATTCCTCTGTTCGAAACTATTACTATATTTACATTCCCGGTATTCATACTTGCTATATTGGCAAACATTACTGCAGTAACAAGGTTGTTATATGCTAAAAAAGCCATTGCTAATAAATAAAAGATATGTTACTATCCTTAAATGACAAGCAAAATATTTACGACATTTCAGGGCATAAAGGTTTGCCAGAGCACTACCCTGTGCCTGAAGTTGAAGATATGCTTTTCTATATTCAAAGGAATCAGAATACAAATACTGTAGTTTACAAAATCAACAGAGACTGCAACAATCGTCTTAATAATAGCGATCCGTTCTATGTATTTTGGAAACAGTACTATAAAGGAGGTAAAGATTCTGAAATAAATATTATCCAACAAAAACTAGCTTATGGTGTTGAATATGACATCATAAATTCAGATTCTATAAAGATGAACATTATTTCTTATCCAGTTTACAATCTATTTGTAAACAAAGACGAGAATAATAGGTTTAAGGCTATAAGTAAGATAGATGGTTTTTGGTCACAATTGTCTAATGTTTATGTTTTTGCAGAAGAGAGAGGAGCGTTTCCTGTCGTTAAGTATCTGGAATTATATGGTACAAGGTTAGATGACGGACTACCTTGTTACGAAAAAATAATTATTTAAGTTTAAGTTTAAGTTTCTACTTTATGTCCAGCAACGTACGAATGGGAAATAACCCTATCGACAATGTATTTTCTAAATTAACTCTGTCAATAGCTGGAATATTTCTTGCTATTTATCTTCCATGGCACATATTTGCTATTGGGTTTAGGACTGATCATTTTTATTTCCTATTAATCGTAACAACATTATTTTTTGCATCTTCGACAACTAGGAAGATAGTGATTGGTTTTATCTTCTTTTTGATCTATTGGTTCATTTACGATGCAATGAGAATTTACCCCAACTTCAATTTTAATGATATACATATCCTTGAGCCATATAATCTAGAGAAAAGTCTATTTGGCATACAATCAACAATTGGGCAATTAACACCAAATGAATATTTGGTTCAAAATACAAACTATTACTCTGATTTAGCTTCAGGTATATTCTACCTTACATGGGTACCTTTGCCTATAATGTATTGTATTTATTTGTTTTTCACTGACAAGCGAATGTTATTAATATTCTCAGGTACTTTTCTATTGGCCAACATTATAGGTTTCATTATATATTACCTTTACCCAGCTGCGCCACCTTGGTATGTTGCAGATTTTGGATTTGATGTAGACTTCACTATTCCAGGCAATGCAGCGCAGTTACTACGTTTTGATAGTATTATTGGGTATCCTATATTTGAAAATATGTATAACAAGAATGCAAATGTTTTTGCTGCTATACCAAGTTTACATTCAGCTTACCCAGTAGTTTTACTATATTTTGCAAGTAAAAAAAGAAAATGGTGGTTGACAACCCTTTGTGTAGTTGATGTAATCGGTATATGGTATGCAGCAGTCTATTCAATGCATCACTATATAATTGACGTAATTTTAGGTGCTTTTTGTGCAATTATTGCCATCTTTGCATTTGATCTTCTATTAAAGAATATCCGGATTAAAAATTTCGTAGATAAATATGTAACGTTTATATCATAAATTAGGCTATAAACTGAATTAATGCATAATTGCGCTAATTTCACAGAGAGATCAAGAATTTACAAGACATAAGAAACAAAAACTAATGAGTATTCTAAAGAAAAAAATGGCCGCTTATAACACCCCTCAAAAGATAGTGGACATGGGATTATACCCTTACTTCAGAACTATAGAGTCAGAACAAGACACTGTAGTGACTATCAGTGGTAAGGACGTATTAATGTTTGGTAGCAATAGTTACTTAGGATTGACCAATCACCCAAATCTTAAAGAAGCCTCGAAAAAGGCAATTGATAAATATGGCTCTGGCTGCGCAGGTTCAAGATTCCTCAATGGAACTTTGGATCTTCATTTAGAACTAGAAGAAAGATTGGCGAGTTATGTAGGCAAGGAGGCTGCTCTTGTATTCAGTACAGGTTTTCAAGTAAACCTTGGTGTACTATCTTCTTTACCAGGAAGACATGATTATATCATTATGGACGAACTCGATCATGCCTGTATCATAGATGGTGCAAGGCTATCATTTGCCAAAGTGCTAAAATATAAGCACAACGATATGGCATCTCTAGAAAAAGTACTCTCAAAAACTGAACCGGAAAGTTTAAAAATAATAGCAGTTGATGGTGTATTCAGCATGGAAGGAGACCTTGCGAAATTGCCAGAAATTAGTGCTCTTGCAAAAAAATATGCCGCAAGCATCTACTTAGATGATGCGCATGGTTTGGGTGTAATGGGCCCTGGAGGACGAGGCACAGCTGCGCACTTTGGACTCACTGATGAAGTAGATATTATCATGGGTACTTTTAGTAAATCATTAGCATCAATTGGTGGTTTTGTAGCTGCCGATAAAGATACGATCAACTTCTTGAAACATAATGCACGATCTCTAATATTTTCAGCTAGTATAGCTCCCGCTAATGCAGCAAGTGTAATTGCCGCTGTAGATATCATGGAAAAAGAGCCAGAAAGAATAGAAAAATTATGGTACAATACTAGGTTAGCAATGAAAGCCTTTCGACAGGCTGGATTTGATATAGGGCATACCGAAACTCCTATTATACCAATTTATATAAGGGATGATTTCAAGACATTCAAACTCACGAAATTGCTTCTTGAACAAGGAGTATTTGTAAATCCTGTAGTATCACCTGCCGTACCAAGTACTTCTTCATTAATCAGATATTCACTAATGTCTACTCACACTGAGGCTCAAATATTGGAATCTATAGAAAAGATTACTAAAATAGCTAAGCAACTGGATATATTAGAATCCGTTAATAGTATAGCATGACCTTTGAAATCTCCAAAGTAACCACCAAGAAAGACAAAAAAGACTTCATCAATTTTCCCCATGATTTATATTCTGGCGACAAAAATTATGTCCCAGAATTATATCTCAATATTTCTGAGGTACTTAGTGAACACAAGAACCCTTTTTTTAAGCATTCTACTGCTGATTTGTTTCTTGCAAAGAATAATCAAGGAAAAATCGTTGGTAGGATAGCAGCCATCAAAGACAATAACTATAACGCTCATCATGATAGCAATGCAGGATTCTTTGGATTTTTTGATGTTATCGAGGATTTTGATGTGGCAAAACTATTATTAGACACAGCATATGATTGGGTAAAAGCAAATGGCGCTGACCAGATACTTGGTCCTACTAACTTTACTACAAACGATACAGCAGGCGTATTAGTTGATGGTTTTGACTCTCCTCCTACAGTAATGATGACTTATAACAAACCATACTACTCTTCTCTTTTAGAGCAGTACGGTTTCAGCAAAGAGATGGATCTATTTGCATATCTTATTCCCGCTGATGAAGTGAATGAGAAATCTCTTAGATTAGCTTCAATGCTACAAGAGCGACTTAAAAAGAAAGGCATCACAATAAGAACTTCAACAAGAAAGAATAAAAAGAGTGATATCAAAAAGATAAAACATGTCTATTTGGCTGCTTGGGAGAAGAATTGGGGTTTTGTGCCACCAACTGATGCAGAGTATGACCACCTTGCTGAAGGGCTTAATTTACTATTAGATTTAAGGTATGTCTACTTAGCTGAACATGAAGGTAAACTAGTAGGATTTGGAGTTGCACTTCCAGATATTAACGAAATCACTAAAGATTTCAATAAAGGAAAACTTCTACCATTCAATATTTTCAAGTTACTGACAAGGAAATCAAAGGTTTCCCTTATTAGAATAATCCTTTTAGGCGTATTAGAGGAGTATCGTAAATTAGGTATCGAAGCTATATTTTTTGCCAATTACATTAAAGCGGCAAAAGAGAATAACCTTAAAGCTGGAGAAGCATCATGGATACTCGAAAGCAACACGATGATGGTACAAGCTGCCGAAAAACTAAATGGCAAAAGATATAAAACTTACAGAATCTATAGTAAGTCTATTTAACTCACTACTTAATGCAAAAAATATTAATAACAGGTGCTAGCGGTTTTGTAGGAGGATTCCTTGTGAATGATGCTATAAATAGAGGATTAGAGGTTTATGCAGCTGTTAGAAAATCCTCCAATTTGCAAAATCTCAAAGATGATCGCATCAATTTCATTTTCATAGATTTTGAAGATAAAGAATCACTCAAGGAAATTTTCTTTAAAAACAACTTTGATCTCATTATTCATAATGCAGGTCTTACTAAGACTCCAATTAAAGAGCAATACTTCAATGTAAATGCGACTTACTTAGAAAACATGGTAGAAGCATTAATTGAAAGCAATACTATTCCTTCAAAATTTACATTTATCAGTAGTCTTGCAGCTTACGGTCCTGCCGAATATACTACGAACGGACTTCTCACTGAAGATTCAGAACCACATCCAGTTACTAACTATGGTAGAAGTAAATTACAAGCTGAAAGATATCTCAAATCAAAAAGTGAAATAAATTATACAATAATACGACCAACAGCTGTATATGGACCAAGAGAAAAAGATCTGTTTAAAGTATATGATCTAATCAATAAAGGCATTGAACTGACCGTAGGTTTTACTGACCAAAAGTTGACATTTATTTATGTTAAAGATTTAGTGAGAGTAATTCTTGACTCAACATTAGACAGTAGAAAAAATGTTGCGTACTTTGTGTCTGATTTAGAGATTTATTCTTCTACACTTTACAATGAATTAATAAGAAAAGCACTAGGCAGAAAAAGAAGTTTCAAATTAAGACTTCCAATCCCATTGGTTAAAATATTGGGATTCATAGCTGAGAAAGCTGGTAAACTAACTGGCAGCTACCCTGCTCTTAATATTGAAAAAGTAAACGAGCTAGAAGCTAAAAGTTGGAACTGTGATTCAAAGAATCTTATCGAAGATTTAAACTTTAAGCCAACTTATAAGTTATCAGATGGGCTAGAAGAATCAATAGCTTGGTATAGAAAACACAATTGGTTAAAATAATTATATAATATGTCAAAAAAAGGAAAAGCTAGCAAAGCAAGTGGAAAACTAGGTATTTTATTACCAGGTATGGGAGCAGTAGCTACTACTGTTATTGCAGGTGTATATGCTGTAAATAAGGGACTCTCAAGCCCAATCGGATCATTGACTCAAATGGGAAGAATTCGAGTTGGGAAAAGAACGAAAGACGACCAACCCCTCATCAAAGATTTAGTTCCAGTTCATAATATCAAAAAAGTAGTTTTTGGTGGATGGGATGTGTATGATGATAATGTATATGAAGCAGCTGTAAATGCAGAGGTTTTAGAGCCATCTTTACTAAAAAAGTTAAAGCCACAACTTTCGAAAATCAAGCCTATGAAGGCTGTATTCGATAAGAAGTACGCCAATCGTCTTGAAGGAAAGCATATTAAAAAAGGAAAGAACAAAATGGTTCTTGCTAAAGCTTTGATGAAAGACATCGAGAACTTTAAAAAAGAAAACAAGTGTGACAGGTTAGTCATGGTTTGGTGTGGTAGTACAGAAATATACATAGAAGAATCAGCAGTACATAAAAACATCAAGAGCTTCGAAAAGGGACTTGAGAATAGTCATGATGATATTCCACCAAGTATGATCTATGCTTATGCAGCGATCAAGATGGGTATTCCCTATGCAAATGGTGCACCTAATTTATCTTGTGATGTACCTGCATTGATTCAATTGGCTAAAGAAACTCAGACTCCAATAATGGGGAAAGATTTCAAAACTGGTCAAACATTGATGAAAACTATCTTAGCTCCAGGATTAAAAGCGAGAGCACTTGGTATTGAAGGTTGGTTTTCAACTAATATCTTAGGAAACAGAGATGGAGAAGTTCTTGATGATCCTGCAAACTTCAAAACTAAAGAAGTATCAAAGTTAGGTGTGTTGGAGCAAATTCTTGAGCCAGAAATCAATCCTGAATTATATGCAGATCTTTATCATAAAGTCAGAATCAACTACTATCCACCAAGAGGTGATGCAAAGGAAGGTTGGGACAACATCGATATAAGAGGATGGTTGAATTACCCAATGCAGATTAAAATAGATTTCTTATGTAGAGATTCTATCCTTGCTGCACCTATCGTATTGGATCTTGCATTATTCCTTGACCTTGCTAAGAGAGCAGGAATGGGTGGCATTCAAGAATGGTTAGGATTCTACCTTAAGTCGCCACAAGCGCATAAAGGAGTAAAGCCTATCCATGATATATTCAAGCAACAAATCAAACTAGAGAATACACTTCGTCATATTGCTGGCGAGACACTTCTTGATCATCTTGGATTAGACTATGACAAATAGGTCCTGATAAGACAGTCGGTATACGAGGGACGGACATTCATGTCTGTCCCTTTTTTGTAAACGTAATTCAGCAAAAATTAAAAACTCTCAACAAAAACAAAAAGATTCGGCAAAGGTGCCATTTATGATTTCGTTTTGGCGATCACAAGCCACTTCGTTCATTTCGAGCACAGCTGATTTCAGCCTTTATGGGCTTCTTTTTTATTTATTGACTGTAAATTATGTGATAGCATCGGCTCTAGGTAATATAGCGGGAGCAATTGTCAGCTTTTATCTCGGTCGCAATTGGTCATTTAAGAGCCAAGATGGAAATGTAAGTAAACAAGCTATAAAATATGCATTCACTTCACTGTCTAGCGCAGGAATCAATAGTACTTGCATATATTTGTTGACAGAGAACACATCTTTACATCCTACATATAGTAAAATAATTATTGCCTTATTTGTAGGAATCACTTTTAACTTCTTTATGTTTAGGTACTTTGTATTTAAAAAGTAGTGGATATTAAGCCCCATGTCAGAAAAGAAAAAAATAGTTTTTATCATCAACCCTTTTTCAGGGACTTCAGCCAAGGTTTCTGCACCTGAGCTGATAGCTAGACGGATAGACTCTAGTAAATTTAATCATTCAATTTCATTCACAGAATATGCCGGACATGCTATAACTTTATCAAAAGAGGCTGCTGAAAATGGTGCAGACATAGTCGTAGCAGTTGGTGGGGATGGCAGTGTGAATGAAGTAGCACAATCACTTGTAGGTACTAATACTTGTTTAGGAGTATTGCCGGGTGGATCCGGTAATGGTTTTGCAATGCATCTTGGTTTGGGGAGGAATCAAGAGAAAGCGATAGAGTTCCTAAATACAGGTAAAGAAATATGGATAGATACATGTACAGTAAACGATCGATTCTTTGCTAATGTGGCAGGCATAGGCTTCGATGCTAGGATTGCATTCATGACCAAAATGAACAAAAAGAGAGGCTTCCTACCCTACTTCTCTACATCTATCAAAGAAAGCAATAAATTCAAACCTACATCACTCAAAATAAAACTCGACGGGAAACTTATCGAAGGTGAATATGCTGCCGCAGTAGTAGCAAATGCATCTATGTATGGATTTTACTTCACTGTAGCTCCTCAAGCATCTCTACAAGATGGCATAATGGACATCATGTTAATTAAGAAATCTCCATTGTATAAGTATATTCTAACCAGTTTTAGATTTCTAAACCGTTCCTTACATTTGAGTAAAATCACAGAAACCTACCAAGGAAAAGAATTGACTATTTCATTAGATGAGAAAGACTATCTACATGTAGATGGTGAGGGTTATGAGTCAGAGCTCAAATTAAGCTTCAAGATTAATCCAAAATCATTGAAAGTTCTGGTACCTGGAATACAAAAAGTAGAGTGGATGTTATAATTCTAATTAATCCAATTACTTTTGGAGTGATTATAATTAAATATGGTTTCTAATAAAGTATGACTTCACATAGTCCTTCTTTCTAAATAGTATTTCATTTACTTGAAAAATGAAAATATAGTAGTTCCGTAATTTCTTTCCTCCTTATATCTTGGATGATTCTTAAAGTCATGATCTGGATTATGCTCCATTACAAACAAACCACCTTCAGCTAAAAGATCATGTTTGAATATTTCATCTGGAATTTCATCTAGAATAGGAAGAGGATATGGAGGGCCAGCAAATATATAATCATACTTGATTCTTACACCTCTTATAAACTTAAAAACGTCAGATTTTACGATAGTAATGTTATCTTCTATACCTAATACTTCAGCTGTCTTCTTCACAAAGGCAACACATCCACCAAATTTATCAACATAAGTAACATCTTCACAGCCTCTAGAGATAAACTCGTAGCAATGATTCCCTGTTCCCCCAAAAAGGTCAAGCATCTTTGTATCTTCGAAATAAATTCTGTTTTGGAGTATGTTGAATAATCCTTCTTTAGAAAAATCCGTAGTAGGTCTTGTAGGCCAATTTTTAGCTGGCGGGTTAAACCTTCTCCCTTTAAATTTACCTCCGATTATACGCATATAGATGTTGCAAATAGATCTAAATAATAATGTTGTTTGGCTTTATATCTCAAATCCTTAACATTTAAAACAGATGATTGCATGATATCTATATTTCTTATATAATCTTGCAATAACTTAAATATTGGTGAATCCCTATCCACTTTACCTGATAATTCTAACGGAGAAGACTCAGGATTAAGTTTCATTTCTTTAAATGCCAATTTTATAAAATATAGGTAATCATTCTCATGCACACAATCAAATTGATTATAAAACAAAAACTTTCTATCCTTAGCATACATCACATGCAGCTTAGAATTATCAACACATGCGACTAACTTTCCCGCAGTATATGGATAATAATAATTTGCCAAAACAGTCGACAAGTGAAACTTCACATCTATTCGCCCAAGTACCTCATTTAGAAATGCTGTATGTGTCTTAGTACTGTCTCTTATACACATCTCC
>OJIO01000463.1_pt1 | contig 26516 bp, 22 predicted proteins | sample 1595621 | NCBI WGS metagenome assembly OJIO01 (sample SAMN05416776, study PRJEB24817) | seawater metagenome | isolation source: Sea water | place: Canada:Atlantic | collected 2013-07 | reverse complement strand
CTATCCTCTTCGTCGGCAGCGTCAGATGTGTATAAGAGACAGCGCCAGGGACGTGTAACAACCGTTGGCGCAATGATTCGGCATTACGGACCAATAACCGCTGCGGTTCGCCTTTGGCTTTTAAAGCAAAGAGGGCAAAAGTCACATCAGAATATTCGTCATTAATCATCGGCCCGATGACGCCTGCAGGCAAATTTCTGGTTTCATCGCCAAGCTTCTTGCGGGCCTGGTAAAACTCGTCCTGCACTTTTGCTGGCGGTGTGTTGTCGAGTAATGACAGGGTCGTAAAGGCCATGCCGGGACGGGTGTAGGTTTCTGAACGGTCGTACCAGGTCAGTTCTTGCAGCCGTTTTTCCAGCGGCTCGGCCACCTGATCTTGCATTTCTTGCGCTGTAGCACCCGGCCATACCGTGATCACGGTCATCTGTTTGACGGTAAAGGGGGGATCTTCTGCCCGTCCCAGCTTGAAGAACGACAGTGTGCCAGCAATAAAGATCAGGATGATCAGAAACAGGGTAATGGAGCGCTCTTGAACGGCAAGCGCAGACAAATTAAAACGCGGCTGGCTCATAGCCGTTCCTCAACACTGTCCTGTTGTGCCAGTCTGACTTTTTCTCCATCTCGCAGCAGCTGTGCGCCCAGTGCCACGATCTGTTCTCCAGGCTGGAGATTGCCTGTGACCTTGGCCAGCTCGTAGCCCAAGCCCTGCAGCTGGACTGGTCGCCAGGTCACTGTTGCCGGAGTGCCAGCGATGACCCATACGCCGGTGCCTTTGCCAAAGTCATAAACGGCCGCGATGGGTACTTGTAAACTCCGGGTTGGCGTTGGGCCTGCGGTGATTTGCAGGGTAACGGTTGCACCGAGCGGTGCAGCAGACAGATCTCCCTCCAGTACATACCGTGCTTCGAAGGTGCGGGTGACGGGGTCGGCAGCGTCGGAAAGTAAGCGCAGTGTCGCTCTGACAGGGGCAATCGGGTTGCCATACTGGGTTGCCTGAGCGACCGATCCTACGTTTGGACGCAGGGTCTCTGGCAGATGAATGATGGCCTCCCGCTGCCCGGCCTGTGCCAGTCGAACCACGGATTGTCCGGCACTGACGACTTGTCCGGGTTCGGCCAAGGTCTGCACCACAACCCCATCGGCATCTGCCACCAGAGTGCTATAGCCAGAGGCATGGCTGGAAACCATCGCCTGGGCTTCTGCGGCGCTGAGATTAGCCTTGGCAGTAGCCGCTGCGGCCTTGATCTGTTCATAGGCCGATACCGAAACGGCTCCGGTGTCGATCAGGTCGCGATAACGTGTTTCCTCGAGTGCGGTTTGTCTGGCCAAGGCATGAGCTGCGGCGACAGATTGTTGTTGTACTTGCGCTTGCAAGCCAAGGTCTATCGGGTCGAGCCGCATCAGTGGCTGGCCACGTTTGACCGTTTGTCCGGTATCGACCAAGCGTTCCAGCACCTTGCCAGAGACACGAAAGCTCAGTTCAGCTTGCACGCGCGCGGCGACAACGCCGCTGAAAGAGCGCGAGCTATCGGACGCCTGCTGAACGGTAGCGGCTTTGACTAGCAGGGACTGATTACGGGGATCTTCAATGGCAGTAGAACCTCCACACGCTTCCAGCATGAGAGACAACAAACCAACGGCGATGAGAGTGGATGGATGTGGAAACATGGATTCCCTTGTTTGATAAACAGAACAAGCGCCAATCCTGTTTCTTGTGACCAAAAAAGTCAATGGTCACAGAGTGGTGAATACCAAGGGGCGTTCTCAATTAGTTAACGCGTCCTGTGATGGAGAAAAAATCCATCAGGCAAGGCGTTGAACGCAGAGAATGGTGAGCCCTTTTCAAGTTCAACAACACCGCATGATGGATTTTTAACCATAACCCTTCGGGCTGAGGCCAGTTGACTCCAGAACGGTGTTATTCGTCGCTTATTGAGCTCGCCCTGTTTATTAAACACAGGAGGCACTCCTCATGCCTTGTTCTGAAGCCAACGGGCTCTCAGCAGATCCCAACGGGCTCTCAGCAGGTCCGATTGACCAATTGAGAACGCCCCCTAGCCCCATTCGTTGATTTATTGTCCGCCATCTTTTAGCGGCTTACGTGAATGTGCACCGGTTGCAGATTTAACCGCTGCAGGTTTAACCGCATGGGGCCATGAACAAGACTCGGTGAAGAATGACTGTTACCGATAAAGGGAACAGAAATACGAGAGAGCAGAACACACCATTCCATCAGGGCACCAAAAACACCTAAGGTGCCAGGCTTCGTAATATCAGTGTCGACAGCAGGTCTGCCGCTTCTGGTGCCTGTTCCAGGTTGTGTTGTAATTGCACCGGATTGGCGTATGGCCGCATGATCAGGTAGATGCCATCGGCGACTTCGTCCAGTGGCGTTTTGGTTTCAAACTCACCCGACTCGCGCCCTTCACGAATGATTCGCTGGATGAGTAAGCGCAGGTGCTCACAGTGCTGCTGAGCCGATGGCCAATGCTCCCGCGAGGAGACAGCAGCAATGTCGTAGAGTTTACGGTCATGGAAAAACAGGTTGCTGCCGCCGTTGACCAGCGCCAGAAAAAGACGCCTCAGAGTCTCAGAAGCGTTGGGCGCATCCGCTGTTTCAGCGTCGACAACTTGCATCAGTTCAGCGAGTCGATTGGCACATATGACTTCTCCGATCGCCTGCTTGGAGTCGAAGAACTTGTAGATATAAGCCTTGGAGTAACCAATGGCTTTGGCCAGATCGGACACGGTGGTTTTTTCATAACCATAGTGTCCGAAGTGTTCTGTGGCCGCCTCCACAATCTGATCGCGGATGCTGTGTTCCGAAGGCCCCCGCAGGGGTGGTTCGTGTCTGGATTCAGTCATTGCTACAACTTGATTCGAATAATCTGGAACGTAATAGTGACCGGTTTAGAGCAATCCAGCTACATCCCGGTTTTTAATGCTTCCCAGTACTGGTTAAACAATGCATTGGCTGCTTCACCGACATCTTCCTGGAATTCACCATGGCTGATGATTTCCTGTGATGGGAAAATAATCGGGTTGCTACGGGTTTCTTCGTCGAGCAGCGCCAGCGCATCCTTGTTGGGGGTGGCGTAGCCGATGTAATCCACGGTACGGGCCGCAATGTCAGGGCGCAGCATAAAGTTGATGAACTTGAGGGCGGCGTCCTTATGTTCCGCGTTGGCGGGAATGGCGAAGCTGTCGACCCACAGAATCACGCCTTCGGACGGGTAGATGTAGTCCATTTCTGGCATGTCTTCCTGCGCCATGATCACTTCGCCGTTCCAGATCATACCGAGGCTGACGTCGCCTGCCAGATAAGGCTCGCGTGGGGCGTCAGAGTTGAATACCAGCACATTGGGCATCAGCTTCTTCAACAGTTCGTAAGCCTGTTTTATTTCAGCCGGATCGCGGGTGTTGGCGGAGTGGCCGTTGATGGCCAGTGCCATCTGGAATACTTCCCGCACGTCATCGGTCAGCAGCAGGCTGCCTTTCCATTTTGGATCCCAGAGGTCTTTCCAGCTGCTGATGCTGTTCTTGTCGATCGTTGCCGTGTCGATGCCAATACCGGTGCTGCCCCAAGTGTAAGGCACACTGTATTGGTTGCCGGGGTCGTAAGGCTTGTTCAGCAGGGTGGTGTCGAGGTGTTTGAAGTTGCTGAGTTGGCTTTTGTCGATGTCTGCCAGCAGGCCTTCTTTGGCCATGCGGGAAATGTAGTAGGCAGATGGCACGATGACGTCATAGCCAGTGGCATTCTGGATCTTGATTTTGGAATACATCACCTCGTTGCTTTCATAAGTGTTGTATTCCACCTCGATGCCGGTTGCTGCGGTGAACTCTTGCAGTACGCCTTCCGGGATGTACTCGGTCCAGTTATACACCACGACCTTGTCAGCTGCGCTGGCAGACATCGCCACCATCAATGCCGCCACGGTGGTGGACGCAAAACGAAATACAGAGGTCATTGTCATCAAGATTTCTGCCTTTTAATGAGAGAGGATATTACGGCAACCAGTACCAGCGACATCACCAGTAGCAGGGTAGCCAATGCATTGACTTCGGGCGATACGCCCACTTTTACCATCGAAAAAATACGGATTGGTAAGATTTCAAAGCCGGGGCCGGTAACAAATGAGCTGATAATTACGTCATCCAGCGACAAGGTAAAGCTCAACAGCCAGCCCGCCAAGATGGCCGGTGCCATGAGTGGCACAATGATCACTTTAAAAATACGTGCTTCGCTGGCACCGAGGTCTTGCGCGGCTTCGAGAATATTGGGATCGAGACTTTTCATCTGGGCGTAAACGGTGATCACCACAAACGGCAGACAGAAAGTGATATGGGCAATCAGCAACGACCAGAACCCGAGCTGTACTCCCAAGGCGATAAAAATAATCAGAAAGGTAATGGCCAGGACAATATCGGGCGACATCATCAACACAAATAACAGGCTGCTGGCGGAGGCTTTCAACGGGAACCGGTAGCGGTGGATGGCCAGCGCCATCAGGGTGCCAAGCAGAGTGGCGGCACTGGCGGCCAGCATGGCAATTAACAGCGAGTGGCCGAACGCCTGCATCATGGCGTCGTTGTGCCAGAGTTTTTCATACCACTTGAATGAAAAGCCGGACCAGGTGTAACCGTAGCGGGACTGGTTAAACGAGTTGCTCACCAGCACCGCCATCGGCAGGTACAAATACAGAAAGACCAATCCGATAAACAGCCATTTGCAGACGCCGGTGTTAGAGATTCTGGTCATCCATGCCTCCCTTGCGTTGGACGTACTGGTTGGCTTTGAAGTACAACCACAGCAACAAACCCATTAAGACAATCAGGAAGACGCTGAAGGCCGAACCAAAGGGCCAGTCACGTGCCACCAGAAACTGGTTTTTGATGACGTTGCCAAGCAGCAGGCTTTTGGCACCACCAAGCAGATCGGCGACATAAAACATGCCCATGGCAGGCAAGAAGACAATCAAACAGCCCGCAATGACGCCGGGCATGGTGAGTGGCAGAATAATTTGTACAAAACGCTGGTGGGCACCGGCTCCGAGATCACGTCCGGCTTCAATTAACGCGGGGTCGAGTTTGTCGAAGCTGGCCATCAGTGGCAACACCATAAAAGGCAGCAGAATATACACCAGCCCGAATATCACCGCGAAGTCGGTGTAAATCAGTTGCATGGGCTGGTCGATGATACCACTGCCCACCAGCAGGGTATTAAACAGACCTTTTTTACCCAGCAGCATTTTGATGGCGTAAATCCGGATCAGGCTGTTGGTCCAGAAGGGCACCACCATCATAAACAGTAACAAGGCCCGGACGGTGGTGGTCATGCGGGATAACAAAAACGCGAACGGGTAGCCGACAGCGAGGCAGATCAGCGTGGTGATACCCGACAACACCAGGCTGTCCAGGAATACTCCGGCGTAGATTGGATCCATCACCTGACGGTAATTGTCGAAGGTGATGGGCCAGACGGCAAAATGCTCGGAATCGGTGGTGAAAACGCTGGTCAGTATCACCATCAGGTGGGGTAGCAGGACAAACAGTCCCAGCCAACCAAGTGTCAGGCCAATAACAACCCGGCGGAAATTGATGTGCTTCAGCATTTTGTTCTCCCGCCGTTCAGAGGCCATCGGCCCTGATCACGTGTTCCCAGCCATGCACCCAGTTGACCCAGACTTTTTGCTGAATGTTGTAGTCAAAATCCGGGTCGTCTTCATCAAAAAATTCACTGGCGACCAAGGTATGGCCGTTGTCCAGCTTGATCACGGAGTCGAGGGTTTTGCCGGTGTAGTTACGTTCCACCACGCTGCCAAAAAAGCCGGGGCGTTCGTCGGCGTCTTCTATGTACTCAATACGCAGATCTTCTGGGCGCAGCAGTACGTGCACCGCTTCATTGGCAACCAGTCGCTGGTTGGCAATGATTTTCCATTCCTTGCCGTGGATTTCGGCCATGTATTCGTAGTCGTCCAGGCATTGGGTGATACGTCCATCAAATACATTGATTTCACCGATAAAGCGCGCCACAAACAGGTTGACCGGCGATTCGTAAATTTCTCGTGGCGTGCCGACTTGTTGGGGTTGGCCATTATTCATGACTAACACCCGGTCGGACATCGACAAGGCTTCTTCCTGATCGTGGGTGACATAGATAAAAGTGATGCCCAGCTGACGCTGGATGCGCTTCAGTTCGATCTGCATTTGCTGGCGCAGCTTGTAATCCAGTGCCGACAGTGACTCGTCGAGCAGCAGTACCTTGGGGCGATTGACGATGGCACGGGCGATGGCGACCCGCTGTTTTTGACCGCCAGACAACTGGTGAGGTTTACGTTGCTCAAAACCGGACAGCTGTACAACTGTGAGGGCGTCGCTCACCCGTGCGAGGATGTCTGCCTTGTCAGTGCCAGCCATTTTCAAGCCGAAGGCGACGTTGTCGAACACCGTCATATGGGGGAACAGGGCGTAGCTCTGGAATACGGTATTGGTCGGGCGCTTTTCTGCATCAAGCTGGCTGATGTCCTGACCATCAAGAATAAGCTGGCCTTCATCCGGTGTTTCAAAACCGGCAATCAGTCGCAGCACCGTGGTTTTGCCGCAACCGGAGGGGCCAAGGATGGTAAAGAACTCGCCATCCTCAATGGTGAGGTCAAACCCGGTCAGCACTTCCTGGGTCTGAAAGCGTTTGGTGACCTTGTTCAACGACAGAAACGAAGAAGCGCTCACGCAAGCTCTCCTGAATGATAAACGATGAATTTTCAGCAACCATAATGCAGTTTCGTGATGAATACATCCGTGATTCCGAATTGGTTGGAAAGGCCGTTGCGGATAGCATATTGATGAGACAAAGCGCTGCCTATAGTCCCGTCTACGGTCACGGCGACGGGACTATAGACAGCGGCAGACCGGTATGCAATACGGCATTTTTTAATAGAAAATTCATCGTTTTAGACCGGGTCGCTTCAGGCTGCGGCCAGCTGCGCTTTTTTCTTGCTCTGCTGAAACAGCAGTACCAACACCAGTCCAAACGCTGACGTACCGGCACCGGCCAGTGCGACAGCAGGCAGGCCCAACCCCAGATGAATCACGCCACCACCCAGCGCGGCGCCGAAAGCATTACCCAGATTAAAAGCCCCAATGTTCATGGCCGAAGCCAGGTTGGGGGCATCATGAGCTTCGCGCACCACTAACGCCTGTAAGGGCGGTACAATGGCAAAGCTTGAAATCCCCCAGAGGAAAATCACTGGGGCGACGATCAGCGCAGATTGCATCGTCGCGGCAAACACAACCAGCAACAGAATGGTTGCGACCAGGCAGACAATCAGCGCACCACTGAGGTTACGGTCGGCAAACCGGCCCGACAGATAGTTACCCACGGCCAGCCCGACGCCGTACAACACCAGCATACAGGTAACAAACAGGCTACTGGCGTGGGTTTCGTCCAGTAAAATCGGCGATATATAGCTGAACACCGTAAACATCGAGCTGGCCCCCACCACCGTTAGTAGTAGCGCAAATAACACCGATCCACGCTTCAACACCTTGATTTCATCCGCCATGCTGGTTTGGCCATCCAGAGCCAGCTTCGGTAATGAAACACGTAGGGCCACCAGAGTAATCAAGCCGAGTGCTGTCATACCCAAAAAGGCGCTACGCCAACCGATGGTTTCGCCCACCCAGGTGGCCAGTGGCACGCCGCCGATATTGGCAATGGTCAGGCCGGAGAATACCGCCGCTACAGCACTGGCTCGTTTGTCGGCGGGCACCAGCTGGGTTGCCACCACAGCACCGACACCAAAGAAGGCACCGTGATTAAACGAAGTAATAATGCGGCCAATCAGCAGCGTGGTGTAACTGTCGGAAAGAGCAGAAACCAGGTTACCCAGAGTGAATATGCTCATCGACAGCATTAACAGCCGCCGTCGTGACATGCTGGCGAACCCGAGGGTCATGATCGGAGCACCAATCACCACACCAAAGGCGTAGGCGCTGATCAGCATTCCGGCGCTGGGAATGCTGACATCCAGATCCCTGGCGATCACCGACAACATACCCATCGGGGAAAATTCGGTCACGCCAATGGCGAAGGCGCCAAGGGCCAGTGCCAGTAGTGGCGTATTCAGTTTCATTGCTAAAGCTCCCTTATTTATGCTTTCGGCAATATAGTGGCATGCTGTAGCCCTGAATAGATCGCTTGTCGGTCAGGCAGCTGTGCGTAAGAATCACAAGTTGGCTCAATATTCTGCTGCTGCTTCAGTACCACGAACACGCCAAAACACACAGATAAGCACACACATTGACGACACAGGAGGCGCATCATGGAGTTGGGTAGAACCGATCGTACTGGCGATATGGCGATTTTCTTGGCGGTGGCCTGTGCCGGGTCGCTCAGTGGTGCGGCCCGAGAGTTGGGGCTGACGCCATCGGCGGTGAGCCGAGTGGTGTCGAGAATAGAAAAACGCTTGCGGGTGCAGTTGATGGTACGCACCACGCGCAGCTTGCGATTAACCCGTGAAGGCGAAGACTACGCCTTGGCGGCCCGGCGAATTTTGGCCGATCTGGATCATACCGAGTCGGCCATTGCCGACCGAGCCAGACCCACAGGCCGGGTCAGGGTCAGTTCGGCCATGGCGCATGGACGTATGGTCATTGTGCCCTTGTTGCAGGAGTTCAGCCGTCGCTACCCGGATATCCTGGTGGACATGCAGTTGAGTGATGAAATATCCGATGTGCTGGCGGGACAGGCCGATGTAGCGATTCGGTTTGGCGCGTTGGCCGACAGCCCACTGACGGCCCGCCGCTTGGGAGCAACCGGTCGCATGGTGGTGGCGTCACCGGAGTATCTTGAGCGTGAAGGAACACCACAAACGCCGACCGAGCTGGTGCATCACAATTGCCTTGATTTCAGCTTCCGGCGGATTGAACCGGGGTGGCCATTCCGCCAGAACAATGAGTACGCCATGTTACCGGTGAGTGGCAATATTCAGGCGAACAACGGTGAAACCTTGGTGCAATTGGCATTGCAAGGGGTGGGCATTACTCGGGTTGGTTTATTTCATATTCAACAAGAATTGGCGAAAGGGGAGCTGGTGCCGTTATTGGAAGCATTTAACCCCCGAGACTTTGAAGACATACATGCAGTGTTTGTTGGGGGAGCCAACATGCCCGCCCGAGTACGGGTGTTTGTCGACTTTCTGGTGGAAAAACTCTGCCCACCGCCATCCAAAGCCGAGACCGGTAGCAGGACACACCGGGGAGTACACGCCTTACGATGACAACCAGATTTCCATCGTCGTGACCAGTGGGTTAAAACCAATACTTTGGGCCTATATTCAGGGCGCTAAAGTAGCCTTTAAAGAATTCGGCGAGTGGAAGAAACTGGATCTATCATCATCAGTAACGGCAGTGCCAATCATTTTGGCGGCCTGAAGGCTGGTGGTGTTCACAACCGGGTTTCCCCATTCAATGGGTGTAAGACCTACGGTGTGTATCCATAGACCCAAGGTGTTCTGGTTCACTCACAGATGCTTTGGGAAGCTGTTCAGGGAGCAGGAATAAACCTGTTTCATAACAATAAGAGGAAACAACTATGTGGACTAAACCAGCCTACAACGATCTGCGTATTGGCTTCGAAGTCACCATGTACTTCAGCCACCGTTAAGCCTTGAGGGGATACAGGCATCGGTTCATCTCTCTGCCAATGCCTGAAACCCGAAAGGTGGAACCGTGTGTTCCTTTAAATGCCTGGGCGTAGTTGCTATTCCCGGGCATTTTTGCAACTGCTGACGGTCTTTTTGCAGCTGTAAGAGCAACCGAATCTCCAGCGATCAACAGCGGCTGTGCGTACCAGCAAAACAATAATTAGAACAACAGATAACAGGCCATTCTATGAAAATTCACGTACTCGGCTCCGCTGCCGGTGGCGGCTTCCCGCAGTGGAACTGTAACTGCGTTAACTGCAAGGGCTATCGAGACGGCACCATCAAGGCCACCGCCCGCACCCAGTCTTCTATTTGTGTTTCTGCCGATGGCGAACGCTGGTTGCTGTTTAATACCTCGCCGGATATTCGTGCCCAGCTGGCGTCCTTTGCGCCGTTGCAGCCTGCGCGTCAGGATCGTGATACCGGTATCCACGCGATTGTGTTGATAGATGCTCAAATTGATCATTCCACCGGTCTGTTGATGTTACGGGAAGGCCTGCCGCTCGACGTTTACACCACCGCCCCGGTACATCAAGACCTGAGTTCCGGCTTCCCGCTGTTCAGCATGCTGAAAAAGTGGAACGGCGGTCCGGCGCATCATGAGATTCCGCTGGATGGCCGTTCGTTCTCGATACCCGGTATGGAAGCATTAAAAATTACCGCCATGCCGCTCGACAGCAATGCACCGCCGTACTCTCCCCGCCGTGGCAATCCCATGCCGGGCGACAATATCGGTATTTTTATTGAAGACACGACCACCGGGGGCACGCTGTTTTATGCGCCGGGGCTGGGCGTTATTGAAGATCACCTGTTGCCCTGGATGGCAAAGGCCGATTGCCTGCTGGTGGACGGCACGCTGTGGAGGGATGACGAAATGATCAATATGGGCTTGAGCCAGTCGACCGGCCAGATGATGGGTCACCTGGCCCAGTCGGGCGACGGCGGTATGCTGGAGGTGCTGGCAAATTACCCGGATGCTCGCAAAGTATTGATTCACATTAACAACACCAATCCGATTTTGAACGAAGAGTCGGAGCAACGCGCCATCGTCGAGGCACAGGGGGTTGAGATTTCCTTCGATGGTATGGAAATCGATATCTAACGGGCGTTGGGCATTAAAAAATAACAAACAACCACCGGCTTCGTGATTCGAAACCATCCGAAAGCCCAGAGCGGGCACCGGATTAAATAGATGTCCCCCTTGAGGTGCCGGTGTGAGGGGAAGCGCAGAACAATAACAATATCCCCATCAGTAACCTCTTTGAGGTGGAGACACAGCATGACAGAACACCACCGTAACCCGCCCTGGTCACGCGAAGAATTTGAACAACGCCTGCGCGCCAAAGGGGCGCTGTACCATATTCACCACCCTTATCATCAGGCGATGCACAACGGCGAATGCAACGAAGCGCAAATTCGTGGCTGGGTCGCCAATCGTTTTTACTATCAGATTAATATTCCGGTAAAAGACGCCAATGTGCTGGCCAACTGCCGCGACCGGGATGAGCGCCGTCAGTGGGTGCAGCGTATTCTCGATCACGACGGTTACGACGGCGCCCATGGTGGTATTGAAGCCTGGTTGATGCTGGGCGAAGCGGTCGGAATCGATCGCGATACCATGCTGTCACAGGAGCTGGTGCTACCGGGTGTGCGGTTTGCTGTTGATGCCTATGTGAATTTTGCTCGTCGCTCAAGCTGGCAAGAAGCCGCCTGCTCCTCGTTAACCGAGATGTTTGCCCCGGAAATTCATCAGTCACGACTGGATACCTGGCCCCAAAATTACCCCTGGATCGATATGCAGGGTTTGCAGTATTTTCGTGGTCGCTTGAGTGAAGCACGGCGCGATGTGCAGCATGGCTTGCGGGTGACGCTGGATCATTTTGTGACCCGTCAGGAGCAGGAGCGGGCGCTGGATATTCTGCAGTTCAAGCTGGATATTCTCTGGACCATGCTGGATGCCATGACCATGGCTTATTATCAAAACCGGGCGCCGTACCACAATGTCGAAGCCGACGGTATGGGCAACCCGGTGCGTTATCACCACGGGGCTTATCGATGATCACCGCCGAGCAGATACCGCTACTGAACCGCTTGTACCGGATGCAATGGGAAGAAAGCCAGCAGTCACACGTCCTGCTGTACCCGGAAGGCATGGTGCAACTGAATGGCAGTGCCGGAGAAATCATGGCGCTGGTGGATGGCACACGTTCCGGGGCCGATATTATTGCGCTGCTGGAACAGAAGTTCCCGGAAGCCGGTGACCTGAGTGCCGATATCATTGAATTTCTCGGAGTCGCCCATGAGCACAACTGGATCACCTTTGGCTAACCCGGTTATTCAGCCTTCGGCGGATAACCCTCACGGTGCCGGACGACCGTTCTGGCTGCTGGCTGAGTTGACGTACAAGTGTCCATTACAATGCAGTTACTGCTCCAATCCGCTTGATCTGACCGGCAGTGGCGCAGAGCTCACCACCGATCAGTGGCTCAGTGTGTTTGAGCAGGGCCGCAAGATGGGCGCGGCCCAGCTGGGATTTTCTGGTGGTGAACCCTTGCTACGTCGTGACCTGGAAGTGCTGATTCGTGAAGCGCGCAACATGGGTTATTACACCAACCTGATCACCTCCGGGCTGGGCATGGACGACCGCCGGGTGTCTGATTTCAAGGCGGCGGGGCTGGATCATATTCAGGTCAGTTTTCAGGCCAGCACCGAAGAGCTCAACAACCAGTTAGCCGGTAGTCAGAAGGCGTTCGCGCAGAAGCTGGCGATGGCCAAGGAAGTAAAAGCCCAAGGCTATCCGATGGTGCTTAACTTCGTGATTCACCGCGACAATATCGAGCAAATCGACAAGATCATCGAACTGTCGATCGAGTTGCAGGCTGACTTCGTTGAACTGGCCATTGCCCAGTACTACGGTTGGGCGTTTATCAATCGTGCTCACTTGCTGCCCACCAAAACACAGTTAATCAAAGCCGAAGCCATTACCAATCAGTACCGGGATCAATTAAATGGCAAAGGCCCGAAATTGATTTTTGTGACCCCGGATTATTATGAAGAACGGCCAAAAGGCTGCATGAACGGCTGGGGTAATATCTTCCTCACTATTGCCCCGGATGGCACCGCCTTGCCCTGTCACAGTGCTCGGGAATTGCCGATTCAGTTCCCCAACGTCAAAGACGAATCACTGGCCGACATCTGGTATCGCTCCACCGGTTTTAATCACTTTCGCGGTTACGAATGGATGAAGGAGCCGTGCCGCTCTTGCGATGAAAAAGAAAAGGACTTTGGTGGTTGCCGCTGTCAGGCATTCAAATTGACCGGTGATGCCGCCAATGCCGATCCGGTGTGCAGCAAGTCGGAGCACCACAGCAAAATTGTGGCGGCACGCAACGAGGCCGAGCAGCTGGCAGCAGGGGTTGCACCACAATCGCCATTGCTGGCCCGTAATACCCGTAATCAGCGGATGGCACTTGATATTATTGCTCGCAGCGAATGACCGCCATCAGCGCCCAGCAGGCTGCGGCTCAAGGGAAGCAATGGGCTGAACTGAGCAGTGCCGGTGGCTGGCTTGGCTGGCTGGAATTTGATCCGGTCACGGCTGTTAACCGGGTGCTGGTGGCGACAGCAACCACGCAGCCGTTAGACCCCAGTGTTGTTACACCAACAGGATTTTCTGCCCGCAGCCGGGTACATGAATACGGCGGCGGTAGCTGGTGCCTGTTTGCGAATGGGCTGATTTTTGTTAATGAAGCCGATCAGGCGTTGTATCGAGTGGATCTCTCCAATGGTCTGGCGGCGGTGTCGGCTCCTGAACGCCTGTTTCATCGCCAGGGTTGCCGGTATGGCGACCTGGTGTGGGATGCTATTCACCAGCGGGTACTGGCGGTCGAAGAAGATCATTCCGGGCCTGCGCCGGAGCCGGTCAATCGGCTGGTGGCGCTGAGCCTGACCACGCAGCAAACGCAGCAAATACCGCTGCTCTCTCAACCACTCGCCGTACCGCAACGCCAGCTACTGGCAGAAGGGTGGGATTTTTATTCCAGTCCGGCGCTAGCAGAAGATGGTTGTGCGCTGGCCTGGTTATGCTGGAATCATCCTCATCAACCTTGGCGATCGACAACGTTGCAACTGGCGGAGCTGGATGCCGCAGGGCAGCTTCAGTCGCTGGTCACCGCCGCCACTCCGGGACAAACCGAGGTCTCGTTATGTCAGCCAGGCTTTTTGGCCAACGGTGAGTTATGGGTTGTCTCGGATCAATCAGCAGGCATGCTGTCACCTGGGCAGCAGGAGGCGGATTCTTATTGGAATTTATACCGTTATCTTTCTGAATCGTCGTTGGAGCCGGTGTTCCAGCTGGCGGCAGAGTTTGCGACGGCTCAGTGGCAATTGGGTTTGCGTCACTGGGTTGCCGGTGCCGCAGGCGTGGTGGCCAGTTTTTTCCAACAGGGCCAAGCGGGCATCGGCTGGCTGAATCCTCAATCCGGTATGTTTGAGCGTCTGTCACCCAATGACTCTGCGGCTGCCCGCTACCATGGCCTGTGTTGGAATGCACAGAGCGGGCGTTATTACGCCTTGCAGGAACGTTGGGACTCGGCATCGCAGTTGGTGAGCTGGGATCTGTCGCTTCAATCAGGGCGTGATTCAGCGTTATGTCATGCAAGGCTGGATGTCGGGGTTATGCCTGCTGTGATTACCCGTCCCCAGCCTTGTGTTATGACTTGTATGACAGCGTTTGAACCGGCAGAGCAAGCGCTGTTCGGTTGGTATTACCCGCCGACAGCAGAATATTCGGACGCTCATCAACCGGCACTGATTATTCAGTTGCATGGAGGGCCGACTTCGATGGCCGACAGCCGTTTTGATCCGCAAAAGCAGTTCTGGTGCGATCGAGGTTTTGGTCTGTTAACGCTGAACTATCGCGGTAGCAGTGGTTTTGGTCGGCGTTATCGCCAACGTCTGGCAGGGCAATGGGGGCTGCTGGATGTGGAGGATGTGCTGGTGGCTTGCCAGTACGCGCTGGCTCAGGGCTGGGCGCTACCGGGCAGAATACTGGTGCGTGGCAACAGTGCCGGTGGTTATACGGTATTGCGGGTGTTGTCAGACTCGCGGGCGGCAGCGGCCGGGATTGGCGGTGGCGCAAGCCTTTACGGGATCAGTGATCTGGCCTTGTTGAATGAGCATACCCACAAGTTCGAATCACATTATCTGTCTTGGCTGATCGGTGATCCTGAAACCGCTGCCGAGTATTATCGGCAGCGTTCGCCGATTTTCCAGCTGGATGATTTCCAGCTGCCGGTGATTTTCTTTCAGGGCCGCCGGGATCGGGTGGTGCCGCCACAACAAACCCGCCAGTTGTTTGATGCCTTGCAGGGGCGGGCGGTAACAACCGAGTACGTGTTGTTTGATGAGGAGGGCCATGGTTTCCGGCAAGCGCAAAACCGTACGGTTGTGTTGCAGCGGGAGTTCGCCTTTTATGATCAATTACTGGCGGCGGCTTCTGTTTAAAGCCGTCTGTTTGGATCGCTAACCGCCAGCGGGAGGGTTGTGCACGCTCCCGCTGGCTGTGGTTGTGACGGGACGTTGAGAGTCAGACCCGGAAGCGGTTTACCATCTTGTCGAGTTCGCTGGCCAGCTGGTTGAGGTTTTCACAGGAGGAACGGGTTTGTTCCGCACTGCTGACGGTCTGGTCGGCAGCATTACGCACGTTACTCAACCGCTCGTTGACTTCCCGCGCCATACTGGATTGCTCTTCTGTGGCACTGGCAATATTGAGGTTACGATCGTTGATCTGGCTGATGACCGTGGCAATCTGATCGAGGGCTTCGCCGGACTTGCGCGATATATCCAGCGCCTGTTTGACACTGAGATTGCTGCTGTTCATTGCGTTCATTGCCTTGTCACTGCCATTCTGCACTTCGCTGATAATGGTGGAGATTTCTCGTGTCGAGGCTTCGGTACGATGCGCTAATGAGCGAACTTCGTCAGCGACAACGGCGAATCCCCGGCCACTTTCTCCGGCCCGGGCTGACTCAATCGCGGCGTTCAGCGCCAGCAGATTGGTTTGTTCGGCAATGGCTCGAATAACATCCAGTACGGTGCCGATTTTGCCCAGCTGACCCGCCAGAGTGGTCATCATTTCGGCGGTGGCTTCGGTCTCGCTGGTCAGCCCGGTAATGGCACTGACAATACTGTTGACGCTGGCCTGTCCGGCTCGTGACTGTTCTGCTCCGTCGACCGAGGCATCTGCAGCCAAGGCGGCATTGCTGGCAACTTCCTGAAACGCACTGGCCATTTCTGACAGCGCAACCGCTGCCTGATCGAGATCGGTATGCTGTTTTTGCAAGGAGTTGCTGGAGGTATTGGCCTGACGAGTCAGTTCGGTGGCCGTACCTGTCAGTGCTTTGGAGGAAGTCATGATCTGGCTCACGGTATGACGCAAGTCGTTCTGCATCCGGCCCAGGGCACTGAGTAGTCGTCCTCCTTCATCGTTGCCACTGGCCTGGATGTCCTGGCTTAAATCTCCCTGAGCAATACGTTCTGCCGCTTGCATGGCAGTGGTCAAACGCTGTAACAGTGGCCGGGTGATCGCATAGACCAGCAATACCAGCACCAGTGCACCAACGACGGTACAGATGATTGCCGTCGTCATCATTTGTTGGCGTAAACTGATCAGCGGTGCGGTGTATTCCGACACTGGCAGGGCGGCAACCAGAATCAGTTTGCCATCGTTAAAAGCCTGGTGATTGGCAATATAATCAATCCCTTCAAGCTGGAAGTGGCCGGTGGCATTACGGCCGGATTGAATCTGACTGAAGTAGTCTTGCAGGTGAGCATCTTTGGAAAAGTCGAGTTTGAGAAAATGGTTTTTATTTTCAGATGACAGCACCAGTCCATGGCTATCCAGCAGGAAATTATTACTTTCACTGTCATCATTGATTAGCCGGGAAGCGATATTTTGCAGATCGATCGGAGTATTCAGCGTGCCGACTACCTTGCCGGAACGGTTTTTGACCGGTGCTGTAATCATTAACACAGGACGGCCGGTCACCGGGGAAAGCAGGGTATGACCAATTGAGACGTCATCCGATAACAGGGTACGAGCATCGACATCTTCATTCGCTCTTGAAAAGCCTTCGGATTTACCGCCAATGCCATCAACACCAAGTGTGTAGTCGTTGAGCATGATAAAGACGTTTTCATAAACACCGGCGCCATCAGTCATAACCTTGCCAAGATAACGGCGTAATTGGTCATGCAGTTGCTGGTCTTGCTGACCGGTGTCAGCGAAACCTGCAGCGTAGTCTACGACTGCGGGTGCATTGGCGATGATCTGGCTGATTTGTAATTGTTTCTGCAGCACCACATCAATTTGTCCGGCTTTGTCCTTCACCGTGTGCTGAATGCTGGCATGCGCGCGTGCTTCCAGGACATTACTGGCCAGGCCGGTGGCTATAAAAATCAGTACCGCCATGGCAACGCCAAGGCAGATAACAGCAGCGATAACAATTTTGGTAAACAGCCGGTTTTTGCTGGTTTCAACTGGGGCGTTCATTACTACCTCGCACGATGGTCTGATGGCTCAACAACACAAGGTCGTTTGGTCAGTTATTTCGTATTTCAGTGTAGTCACGAATCGGACGTTGTGTATCCGCTGATGGTTAAGTTACCGTCGCGCCATGATTGGGTGGGTGTGAGCAGGTCTTGTAAAGGGAAGGAGAGGGCACAATGGAGGGTTGCCAGAAAGCCCTGACTGGGAGGCCCAATATCCAGTCATGTTGCGGTGCAGACAGCACCAGGGCGGCTATTTTGTCGAGCGCCAAGAGGCCATGCGCTTGAGCATGGCTTCGTCAGCATCATATAAAGTAAGGGCTTCGAACATAGACTGGCGTGTTATTCGATACGGCGTCCTTGAAGTACCTTGCGTTCCGTCGTCTTTTCTTTTAGCGAATCTGCATCAATCCACAGCCGGGGTTGCGAATAGACCTTGCCTTCGCATTCGCCAGCGGTGTTATCAATGGTGTAATACCATTCGCCATCGTAATACACCTGAAAGTGATCATCCTTGTTGCGGCCAAGTGGAGTGTAATCCCCCTGAGAAAGACCCTGTTCCACACCAAAAGTTAACGCCGTACCTTCTTCAAAACTGACCGCCAGAAAGTGCTCATCCACCTGGACAGCAACGCCCGGTGTCCATTGCGGCACGACGACTTCATTCACCAGTTGTCCCTGACGCCGAATCAATTTGCCGCTGGAGATGTTTTTTTCGACCATCCTGAACTGGCGTTCGGCCTTGAACGGCGGGCAGACATAATACTGTAGCTGTTGCAGATCGGCGTTGTTAAAGCCCTCACTGAAACGCAGCTCCTGGGTAAACGGGATGTACGATTGATGGCTACAAGCAGTGAGCAATAAAAGACAGCCTGCTGAGACGATCGCTCTCATGAAAATCCTCATGTCGTAACGGTGACCTGTTTATTTTTAAACATCTGCCGCTGCCTTTCGCCAGCGTGTTGCCGGATCGGCATTAAATGCGTATGGCGGTTATTATGCCAGTCATTAGCGTGTTTTAGGCAACCGCCCCTTGTCATTATTGGTAAATCTGCCAAATCCGGGCGGCAATCAGCGCGCTTTGTGCTGCGAAACGCGGTTTGTTACAGAAAATGATAGCGCTGATCTCGTAAACTGGTTATGGCAAAACGGAATATAGAGTGATGGAAGAGAGGTGATTATGAAGGTTTGGGACGGTTTTATTCGTGGCTACCACTGGTTACAGGTCATGTTACTGGTTGCTTGCTGGTGGACAGCGGAAGAGGGAGAGATGGAATGGCATATGAGTCTGGCGGCATGCCTGGTTGCTCTCTGGGTGACCCGATTGGTATGGGGTGTGCTCGGATCATCGAACGCACGTTTTAGTCATTTTGTGCAGGGGCCACAAGCGGTCACCCACTTTGCCCGTTGCCTGTTAGTGGGTAAGGGCGTGCCGCGTCATGCCGGACATAATCCACTGGGTGCGCTGATGGTGGTGGCTTTACTGCTGCTGATTGCGCTGCAGTGGATCAGTGGACTGTTTGCCACCGATGAAATTTTTACCGAAGGGCCGCTGGCGAGCTGGGTCTCTGCGGATACCGCGACTTGGCTGACCCAGTGGCATCACCTGAATTTTAATCTGATCATCGGTCTGGTGGTGCTGCATATTGCGGCGGTGGTGTTGCATCAATGGCGGGGTGAGCCGCTGGTGCAGGCGATGGTAACGGGAAAGCGAGATGATTTGAGGGATGTTCAGGTTCCTGTTCTGGTACCTGCATGGCGCGCCTGGGGGGTGTTTCTGCTGCTGTGGGCGGTCAGCTACTATTTGATTGTGGCTGGCTGATGGCTGCTGCTGCGTGCAGGCAAGTTGGGGATGGACGGTGTTCGTAGCGGGATCAGGAGACAGGCCCTATGGCCTGCATCCTGAGCTATGGCATAACCGGTTTTAACGATTTTTAAAGTCGGTATGACAGCTTTTGCAGTTTTTGGCGGTTTCCATAAATACCGGTTTGATGGTGTCCATATTGCCGGATTGAGCGGCTTTGGCCAGCGCGCTTGAATCCTTCTGAAACTTGGTCAGCTTCTCGCGGAACAGCTCTGGCTTTTCCCACACTGCGGGCTTGGCCTTGGTTTCACCTTTGTCGGAGCCAGGTACGGTAAAGCCCTCCAGCGGCATTTTTGCCAGCGCGTCCAGGCTGTTGGCGCGATACTGGAATTCCACCGCGTCAAAATTTTTCTTGCCTTTCACCATGTCGCCCATATGGCCAAAATGGGTGCCGACCAGGTGGAACACCGACTGGCGGTATTCGATAGCATCTTCAACGTCGTCATTACCGTGTGCCAATGCGCTGAAAGCGCAGCTGGATGCCAGAGAGATTGCCACGAGTTGTTTGCTGATGTGATTCATCAAGAGTCCTTCTTTTGGTTGCCGGGGTTGATTTATTCGAGGGGCTTCGTTCAGGCCCCTGGGTGTAGCAGTATTGCCTGAAGGTACAGTGTACACAGGGCATTTTTACCCTGCATCAAACCGCACTGGCGTTATGTGACCGTGTTGGTGTTAAAAATGCTGCACTCTGGCGAGATTCTGGCAGGATTTTTGAGATGTTTTACCTTTATTGACCTTCACGGTGCTATCCGTGTGGGATATCAGCTGAACATCGCTTCCAGAGACTGACTGGCGCGCAGGGCAGCATGGGCCTTGTTGTCGAGCAGCTGCTGTGGCGGAGTATCAGCCGCTTGTTCCAGCATGTTGAGGTACGGCACATGACCCCAAAGGGGAATGTGTTGCTGCGCCAGGACGTCGGTCAGGTATTCCAGGTTGGCCTGTTCGACATCCATGGCTGGACTCAGGCTATTGGCGACCCAGCCTGCCAGTGTCAGCCCGCGAGAGCGTATGGCTTCGACGCTGAGCAAGGCATGATTGATACATCCCAAACGTAAGCCGACCACCAGAATCACTTCCAGTGGCTGTTGCGCATCGTCACCGTCGAGTTCAACGGCGAGGTCGGCCAGTGAATGGATGGTATTGATTGGTACCAGCCAGCCACCGGCACCTTCGATCAGTTCAAAGCTGGCATTCGCTGTTGCGAGAGAGTGGCGGCAGGCACGGGTCAGCTCATCCAACTTCAGCGGTCGTTGTTCTTGCCGGGCGGCGATATGGGGTGCGATCGCGGCCTCAAATGCAAACGGATTATGGATGGCATAGGGCTGCTCGACATTACTGAAGCGTTGCAACAGCAGTGCATCGTCGTTACGCAGTTGGCCGGGGTGCTGTGCGTTGCCATCTGTTATGCGCTCGCATCCGGCCGCGACTGGCTTTAACCCAAAGGTCTGATAGCCCGCCCGGCCAGCGGCTGCCAGCAGCGCGGCGGAGATCAGTGTCTTGCCAGCATCGGTATCGGTTCCGGTAATAAATACGCGGCGGTTGGGCAGAGCGGGGGCAGCAGGCGTCATGGGTCTTATCCGTGGTCGGGTTTGGTCGCTAATATCCAGCAGAGCTGGTAGCTCAACGGGCATTGGCCGTTGGCATCTTTGGGGTAGTGTTGATCAAACAGTCGGATCAGCTGGCGTCCGGCCAATCCTGGGCGGCGGCCACTGTTGACGTTCGTCGCACCAATCGCTTTTAACGCCTGTAACAGGCTGAGGCTATCCGGGTAGTGTTCCTGATAGCTGGCCTGTTGCTGCAGCTGAATATCAAAACCGGCCTGTTGCAGCGCAATGCTCAGCTCCACCGCACTGGCAAAGCGGTTGATATGGCGGAAGTGATCTATCTGCTGCCAGGTGGCGGCAATTTCGCGGTGGGTGCCGGGCAACAGCGTGGCAATGGCAAGGGTTGCGCCAGGAGCCAGTACCCGATACCACTCTGCCAGAGTCTGTTGCGGGGCTTCGCTCCATTGCAGCATCAGGCTGGAAATCGCCCCACAGGGGGACTGTTGGCTAACGTCGGGGGCAGCATCGATTGTGCTGTCGATCGTAGTATCGGAGCGACGGCCAGCCGCCAGCGGTAGCTGATCGGCATCCGCTAACAACAGGGTACGGGAACACTGTGGTTGAGAAGACGATCCTGGCGCTGACAGCGGACGTCGGGCTGCCACCTCCAGCATTCCGGCGGCCATATCAATCGCGGTGATGTGTTGCGCTCCCATGGCGGCCAGTGGTTCGAGGGCGGCACCGGTGCCGCAACCGATATCGAGCCAGTGGCCGTGCAGACCGTCTGGCAGATGCTGCTGCAAGCGCTGCAGTAATTGCTGTTGTGCCCATTGCTGTACTGTGGCGGCCTGATCATAACTGCGCGCCGCACGGCTGAACTGCTGTCCGACCTGGCGTTTGTCGCGCATCGGGAGTGGATTCATGGCTGCTTCCCGGCGCTGGCGTTTATCAGTTCGAGCAAGGCGCGTTGCAACAGGGGAATGGTGGCTTGCTCCAGCAACAGGGCGTGGCTGCTGCCGCAAGATGGTATCGTTGACAGCGCTGCGCTGGATGTCAGTCCGGCCGGATGCAACGCGTCATGTTGGCCGTACCAGGCCAGTCGTAAGATGTCAGCGTGTTGGTTGTTGAGCTGGCGGTCGTCGAGTTGATATTGAGTCAGCCAGTCCAGCGAGGTGGCCAGCAGCGGCGCATATTGATCAGTTAATTGCTGGCTGGACAAGGCCGCGATGCAAGCTCGTGGTTGTTCCGCTCCCTGGCAGCACAAGGCGAGGAAACGTTTCAGTGTTTTGGCGGGGAAGCGCTCAAAGCCGTTACGAAAAGCGCTGAATGTGGCTTCATCCATCCCTTGTTGCGACGTGTCTGACTGGCGGAGAAAACGGCTGCCAGTGGCGAGGGTGCACAGCGCCCGTGGCTGAATTCTGCTCGTGGTATCGGCCGCTGCCTGGCTCTGTATATCGTGAGAAAGCCGGTCATGAGAAAGCGTGGCATGGGCCAGCGCTCCTCCCAACGACCAGCCGACCCAGAGCGCATCAGCGCTGGCGGTCTGACGCAACAGTGTGACAGCATCGTTGAAAGTGGGGGTCTGCCCGGATTGAGTCAGGCACTGATAGAACGCCCGATAGTCGAGGCCCAGATGCCTGCCCGGCAGAGCGGCCAGCAAGGGTTCGAAGATAGTCGCCGTGAAGCTCCAGCCGGGCAGCCAGTACCACAGCGGCTCGGACTTTGAGGCGGTGTGGGCGTTCAGTGGCACCCAGAAATCGGCCTGGCTCACAGGGTGCTTCCCTGTGACGGCAGCGCGTTGTCAGTAGCGCTGCGTAACGACTCTGGGATCAGTTCATCCAGCGCAGAGAGTAGTGCGTCGATCTGCTCGGTGGCATGGGCGGCGGTCAGGGTGATACGTAAACGACTGCTGCCATCGGGCACAGTGGGAGGGCGAATCGCCGTGACCCATAAGCCACGCCGCTGCAATTCAGCGCTGATGGCCATGGCAGCGGCTTCGTCGCCGATCATCAAAGGCTGAATCGGTGATACCGATGGCATCAACTGTAGCCCGAGCTGGCTGGCCTGCTGGCGAAAATAGCGAATATGCTGATTGAGGGTTTGCCGCAGAGCATCATCTTGCAGACGTTCGAGATTCGACAGCATGGCCTCGGCAACGGCGGGAGGCAGGGCGGTGGTGTAAATGTAGGGGCGGGCAAACTGCACCAGATAGTCGATCAGGTTTTGATCTCCGGCGACGAAGGCACCAAAGCCGCCGAGGCCCTTGCCCAGCGTGCCGATATAAACCGGCAGTTGTGCGGCGCCGAGATCAAAGGCCGAACGGACACCTGCACCATGGGTACCGATAACGCCCAAGCCGTGGGCATCATCCACCATCAACAACGCTTGTTGCTGCTGACAGATCTGACTGAGCCTGGCGACATCCGCCAGATCGCCATCCATACTGAAAATACTGTCACTGACCACCAGTGTCAGTGCTTGAGTGTTTTGGGGCTGTTGTTGACGTTGTTGGAGTTGTTGTTGGAGTTGGAGTTGTTGTTGGCGATGTTCCAGCCGTTGTTGCAGCTGGGCGTAATCGAGATGGCGATAACGCAAGAAATCGGCTCGACTGAGCAAGGCACCGTCGATCAGGGAGGCATGGTTCAGCTTGTCTTGCAGGATCAGATCACCGCGCTGGGTCAAGGCATTGATACAGCCGACATTGGCCATATAACCGGTCGAAAACAACAAGGCTGCCGGATATCCGGTGTGTTTGGCTAACGCCTGTTCCAATTCCTCGTGGGCGCTTGAATGCCCGCAGACCAGGTGTGATGCACCGCTGCCCAGACCCCAGCGCTGGGCACTGTGGGCCAGTGCTGCTGCGCCACTGGCTGCCAGGCCGAGGTAATCATTGCTGCAAAAATTGATCAGTTGTTGGCCATCCCGCTCAACCAGCGGCCCTTGCTGGCTGCTCAGGGTTGAGCGCTGACGCCATTGATTGAGATTGCGGCGCTGTTGGCTGGCGTCATTCAGGCGTTGTTGCCAGGGCGTAGAGCAGGAACTGGGCATGGTAACGGGGTCGACCTGTGGTTGTATTCGTATCAGTGAGTGGGCAGTACTCGGCTGCTTGACAATAAGACGGTGGCGGAACAGGTCAATACGGTCAGCAAGCTTTGGTTTACTAATGGTGAGGGTGGCTCCGGCTGTTTAGCAAAAAGGCTGAAATAGCGCCGCCAGGGCGGTTTGTCAGTGGGTTGTAGCGGAGTTGAAGACTGAAATCCGTTAACCTCTGTTTTGTTGATTTTTTTGAGAGCGAATGATGACAGGTCATGATCACCAAGCCGCCAAACCCTGGTCTGAATCGGCATTGACCGATACCGAGTTTGATCGCCACCATTTATGGCACCCCTATAGCTCGATGACCACACCGTCACCGGTGTGGCAAGTGGCGTCGGCCAGTGGGGTGCGCTTGCGCTTGCGTGACGGCCGCGAATTGATCGACGGCATGGCATCCTGGTGGTGTGCGGTACATGGCTACAATCATCCGCGCCTCAATCAGGCCGCGACCGAGCAGCTGGATAGCATGGCTCATGTGATGTTTGGTGGTTTGACCCATGGACCTGCGATTGCCTTGGGGCGACGGCTGGTGGCACTGACACCACCAGGGCTGGACAAGGTGTTTCTGGCCGATTCTGGTTCGGTGGCGGTCGAAGTTGCGATGAAAATGGCGATTCAGTACCAGCAGGCTCGGGGCAAGCCGGAGAAGCAGCGATTACTGGCACTGCAGCGCGGTTATCACGGCGACACCATGGGCGCGATGTCAGTCTGTGATCCACAGCGGGGTATGCATCATCTGTTTGCCGGTGTTTTGACGGCGCAGCATTTTGTTCGTGAACCTCAGGCGGTTTTCCCCCGAACGGGGCCACTTCAGCACGAACCACTTCAGCACGACCAACCCAGGGACGACTCGATTCTGGCTGCGGATATCGCCGCACTGCGTCAGGCGTTGGCGTTACACCACCAGCACCTGGCGGCGCTGATTCTTGAACCTGTGGTGCAGGGTGCTGGCGGTATGCGCTTTTACCATCCGGACTATCTGCGTGCTGCCCGGCGCTTGTGTGATGAGTTTGATGTGTTATTGATTGCCGATGAAATTGCCACCGGTTTTGGCCGTACCGGCAAGCTGTTTGCCTGTGAACACGCCGATATCACACCGGATATCCTGTGCCTTGGCAAGGCACTTACCGGTGGTTATATGACCTTGTCAGCGACGCTGGCGACGACCTTGGTGGCGGAAACCATCAGTCAGGGAGACGCCGGTTGTTTTATGCACGGGCCAACCTTTATGGGTAATCCGCTGGCGTGTCGAGTGGCGTGTGAAAGCATCGACCTGTTGCTGGAATCCGACTGGCAAACTCAGGTGCAGCGTATCGAACAGCAGCTGGAGCAAGGGCTGACGCCACTCAGGGGTCAGGCGGGCATCAAGGATGTGCGGGTATTGGGCGCGATTGGTGTGGTGCAACTGGAGCAGGCGGCTAATGTGGCCGAGCTGCAGCCGTTATGTGTGGCACAGGGAATCTGGGTACGCCCGTTTGCCGATTGCGTTTACGTGATGCCGCCCTTTGTGATGAACAACGACGATCTGGTCACCCTGACGACAGGTATACAAACTGCCTTGGGGCAGTATCTTGCCGCTGAATAATGGCCAAGTGTAAGCTGTGGTGCCTGTCATGTGGTGCACGTCATGTGGTGCACGTCATGTGGTGCACGTCATGTGGTGCCCGTTATTTATTGTTCCAGTAAATAGGCCATCAACGCACGGAGCTTGGCCGGTTTTACCGGCTTGTTCAGTCGGGTTGCCCCCAGACGCGTGATTTCCTGGCGGATGTCGTCGCTGCGGTCGGCGGTGATCACGATCAGCGGAGTTGTTAAAACATCGGAATCCTCGGTCGCCAGCGCACGAATCACGGCAGTACCGGTTTCATTATGGTCGAGGTGGTAATCGGCCAGCACAATATCCGGGCGAAAGTGGTACCAGGCATCCTGGGCGACTTCACCATTACTGGCGGTAATCACGTTACAGCCCCAGGCTTGCAGCAGGCTTTTCATGCTGAGGCGGATGGTTTCTTCGTTATCAATCACCAGTACGCGCACGTGGTCAAGCCGAGCGCTGGTCGCCAGTCCTTCGGGCACCGTATCCGCCCGGTCGGCACAGGGACTGCTGACCTGATCATCCGGATGAGCCAGCGGCACGGTGACAGAGAAGCAGCTACCGACCCCGACACGGGAGTGGATCGCCACCGGGTGATCCATCATGCGGGCAATCCGCTCGACAATGGCGAGGCCAAGACCAACGCCCTTGCTGCGTCCCTGGTTGGCATTATCGAGCTGGCGAAACTCACGAAAAATCTCGCTACGCTGGTGTTCGGCAATACCGGGGCCGGAATCACAGACCATCAATTGCAGCTGTTCACCACGCCGACGACAGCCAATCAAGACTCTGCCAGCCGGGGTGTAGCGAATGGCGTTACTGACGAAGTTACGCAAAATGCGCATCAGCAGGCGGGAGTCACTGCGAATACGCAGGCGGCTTTGCACCATGTGTAATGCCAGGCTGGCTTGCTGGGCCTGGGGCTGAAATTCACTGTAGAGCGTGTTAAACAAATCGCTGACGGCAAATTCTTCATTGTCGGGAGTGACGGCATTGGCATCAAGCCGGGAAATATCGAGTAAATCGGCCAGCAGTTCTTCTGCGCCGGTCAGCGCGGTATGGATACGTTCAACCAGAATCTGATTGTCGCTATCGAGCGGGCGTTCTTGCAGTGTGGCTACCAGCAAGCGGGCGGCATTCATCGGCTGCAACAGGTCGTGGCTGGC
>OJIO01000461.1_pt1 | contig 26579 bp, 16 predicted proteins | sample 1595621 | NCBI WGS metagenome assembly OJIO01 (sample SAMN05416776, study PRJEB24817) | seawater metagenome | isolation source: Sea water | place: Canada:Atlantic | collected 2013-07 | reverse complement strand
CGAGATTTCTGCCTGTCTCGTGGGCTCGGAGATGTGTATAAGAGACAGGATTAGAGTTTACCGTTGTAGATCAAGAAGGTGAAGAATTGAGGAATGTTTATAATTATCCTAATCCCTTTTCTACCAATACATCATTTATGTTTGAGCATGATCTAGTAGGCTCTGATTTAGAAGTGTTTGTAGATATATATACAATCTCCGGTAAGCTTGTCAAGACCATAGAACACAACGTGTTCTCAAGTGGATATAGAGTTGATGATGTAAAATGGGATGCAAAAGATGACTATGGCGCTGGGATAGCCAAAGGATTATATTTATATAAAATAAAAGTCATCTCAAGAGAATTAAATCAATACAGAGAGAGCGATTTTGAAAAGCTAGTGATACTATAATATTGGCAATAGCTTTTTTGATACAATGATTCCGTTAATTTGATGTTCTAGATTGAACAAAATAAATTACTTTTGCGCCCTGATAATTTTTTTAGGGCTGGAAGAATAGTACGTGAAAAGTCAAAACTAAACCTTAATATACTTTTAGAAAATAAATTTCGAAATCTACCTAGTAACGTAATAAATGAGATGTTCACCTCGTTACGTAGGTTGTCAATTCAAATAAAATAATGAAAAAACTTATTCAAGCTACCACGATTATTGTTGTTTTTCTGCTTGCTAGTACTTCTGGTAAAGCGCAATTTGATCCTACTTTAGGATGTGTTATTGGACCAAATGGAGAATGTATTCCTAATACGCTACTTACAGCTATGCCTTTCTTAAGAATAGCACCAGATGCAAGAGGTGGAGCCATGGGAGATGTAGGTATTACAGTAGTCCCGGATGCAAATTCAATTCACTATAATGCATCTAATCTTGCTTTTGCTGAAAAATCTACTTCATTAGCATTGACTTATACACCATGGTTAAGAGAATTAAATCTTAATGACGTATTCTTATTGCATTTTTCTGGGTACAAGAAATTAGATAAGCTACAAACTATAGGTTTTGGGTTGAGGTACTTCTCATTAGGAGAAATTAACTTCACTGATGCTCAAGGGATTAATATCGGACTTGGAAACCCTAGAGAACTAGAATTCAATGTAGCGTATGCAAGAAAATTAGGGGATAACTTATCTGCATCATTAAGTGCAAAGTATGTATACTCTAACTTAGCTTCTGGTCAGCAAGTAAACGGAATAAATATCAATAGTGCCAATGCATTCGCTGCGGATATTGGGTTTACATATAAAAAGAAATCTAAACTAGGTGGATATGATAGTCAGTGGACATATGGAGCTGCGATTACTAACCTAGGATCTAAAGTGTCATATACTGATCAAGCAGATGTGCAAGATTTTCTTCCAGCTAATTTAGGCTTTGGTGCAGGCCTCTTGATGAATTTTGATCAACACAATTCAATGTCATTTCACGTGGAACTGAATAAGTTACTGGTTCCTTCTCCACAATCAAAGACTATTGTATTAGATGATGGAACTATAATAGACAATCCTGATTATGATGCTAATCAAAATAACATCGCCGACTACAGAGAAAAATCATTATTCTCAGGAGTCTTTGGATCATTTACAGATGCACAAGGTGGTTTTAGTGAAGAGATCAAAGAGCTAGCATTTTCATTTGGAACAGAATACTGGTATGATAAACAATTCGCAGTTAGAGCGGGTTACTACTATGAGCACCAAGATAAAGGTGACAGACAATACCTTACAGTAGGTTTAGGTATCCAATATAATATATTCGGTATCAATCTATCATACTTAGTACCAACTAACAATAGAAGAAATCCTCTTGATAATACTTTAAGATTTAGTTTGATATTTGATTTTGAAGGATATCAAGCGAAGTATGCTGAAGATGAGTAAGGGCTTGATTATCTGAATTTTCAATAATAAAAGATATATAAAATGCGCTGCAATTGATTTTGTAGCGCATTTTTTGTCATTTCATATTTTGGATGGGTTCGTTAATCTGACTATTTGTCCATTTTAAATTCTAATTATAGACAGAATTACAGATATCGTCGAGTATTTGGTGATGGAATAATAGTTGATTATAAATACCTAGAAATTGAAAACAACTACTCAATTCGTTTTTGTAAGATGAAGAGTAGAAAAATATATATATAGATGTTTGATGAATTAAAAAGAATGGCAATAAATCAGAATGAGGATATGGTACCGTTATTTTCAGTGTCTGACTCCGATGATGAAAGTATTGAAAAGGAATCTTATCCTGATCAATTACCGTTGCTTGCACTCAAGAATACGGTATTGTTTCCTGGTCAAGTTATTCCAATAACAATAGGGAGAACCAAGTCACTCAAAGCACTAAAAGCTGCAGATAAGAATGGTAAATTACTAGCGGTCATAGCACAAAGAGAAACCAGTGTAGAAGATCCGGCAATCAACGATCTTTTTGAAATTGGAACGGTAGCAAGAATTATCAAAGTGATAAAAATGCCAGATGGCAATACAACTGCAATATTACAAGGAAGGAAAAGATTTCATCTCGATGAAATAGTATCCACAGACCCATATCAGACAGTTGCTATTTCAGCATTGTCTATAGGGGAAGTTAAAGACAAACAAGAGTTTAAAGCTGCAATATCATCAATACGAGATTTAGCAAAAAGTATAATTGAGCTTTCTCCTCAGATCCCAACTGAAGCTGTTATGATGCTTCAAAATATCAAAAATGATAACTTTTTACTTTCTTTTATATCTTCTAATCTTAATATTAAAATAGATGAGAAGCAAAAGATATTAGAAATAAATGACCTGGGGGAAAAAGCAAAAGTGATCCTTACACAAATGCATAAGGAACTTCAATTGCTAGAACTAAAAGATAAAATTGAATCGAAAGTAAGAGGAGGAATAGACAAGCAACAAAAAGAATACTTCTTGAATCAACAATTGAAAACAATTCAAGAAGAGCTAGGTCAAAATCCTCAAGCAGATGAGCTTAAACAATTAGAAGAAAGAGCTGCTAAAAAGAAATGGCCAAAGACAGCAAAAGCAGCTTTCGAGAAAGACCTAGCTAAGGCAAAAAGGATTAATCCACAAATGGCTGAATTTTCAGTGACCTTATCCTATTTGGAGACATTACTAGATCTTCCTTGGGATGATATCACAGAAGATAACTTTGATCTAAAGAAAGTTAAAAAAGTACTCGATGCCGATCATCATGGATTGGATAAAATAAAGGAGAGAATTTTAGAGCATCTTGCAGTCCTGAAGCTAAAAGGAGACATGAAAGCTCCTATAATCTGTTTAGTTGGCCCTCCAGGTGTTGGAAAAACGAGCCTTGGGAAATCAATAGCAAATGCACTTAACAGAAAGTTTGTAAGGATGTCTCTTGGTGGGTTACATGATGAAAGTGAAATTCGCGGACATAGAAAAACTTATATAGGTGCGATGCCGGGTAGAATCATCAAGTCTCTGCAAAAAGCAAAGACTTCTAATCCAGTGTTCATTCTTGACGAGATAGATAAGATTGGTAAAGATTTCAGAGGTGATCCTTCTTCTGCATTGTTGGAGGTGCTTGACCCTGAGCAAAACGAATCTTTTTATGACAACTACTTAGAGTTAGAGTACGACTTAAGTAAAGTTCTATTTATCGCAACTGCAAACTCTCTTAATACTATTCAACCCGCTCTTAGGGATAGAATGGAAATCATCCAGTTGAGTGGATATTCAACAGAAGAAAAAATAGAAATATCTAAAAAGCACCTAATCCCTAAACAGAGAAAGAACCATGGATTAAAAGCTACTGACCTATCTCTTCCGGCAAAGTCTGTTGAGAAAATCATTCAGTCTTATACAAGAGAAGCGGGTGTCAGATCTCTAGATCGTACAATAGGTTCTGTGATGAGAAACATTGCGAAAAAAGTAGCAATGGAAATTGAGTATGAGAAAAAAATATCTCCAGAAACAATAGAAATTATACTGGGACCTACGAAAGTGGACCTAGATAAGTACAGCAAAGTTGATGTGCCAGGTGTAGCAGTTGGATTAGCTTGGACTAGTGTTGGTGGTGATATCTTATTCATAGAAGTGAGCAAAAGTCAGGGGAAGGGTAAATTGAACCTCACTGGAAATCTTGGTGATGTGATGAAAGAATCTGCAACGACGGCACTAAGTTTCATTAAAGCACATAGTGAGGAATTAGGAATTCCAGTTGATACATTTGACAAGACAGATATTCATATCCATGTGCCTGAAGGTGCAGTACCAAAAGACGGACCATCTGCAGGTATTACAATGATGACGGCCATAACATCAGCGTTGACAGAAAAGAAGGTGAAAGCGCATCTTGCTATGACTGGTGAGATCACATTGAGGGGTAAAGTCTTGCCAGTAGGAGGTATTAAAGAAAAAATTCTAGCGGCAAAACGTGCCGGACTGACCAAAATAATACTTTGCAAAGATAATGAGAAGCATGTAAAAGAAATAGGAGATCAGTATCTTAAAGGCGTAGAATTCGTTTTCGTAGACAGAATGATGGACGTTATTAAAGAAGCAATTAGTAAATAAAAATATGGCATCAGTATTTGGGCATGCAGCATTAGCAGGAGCTATGGGAACGGCATTGCCCAAAGTATTGAGGCGAAAGGGAGTCATTGTATTAGGGATACTGTGTTCTATGATGCCTGATATTGATATAATCTCATTCAATTTAGGAATCCCATATCATGGATTTTGGGGACATAGAGGAATGACACACTCTATTGTTTTTGGAGCTGCTTTTGGTTTGTTAATGATGTTTTTATTTCATTTCAGGGCTGAGATAAAAGATAAACTGATACTTGCTTTTTATTACATGATTTGCACGGTCAGTCATGGAGTATTAGATGGTATGACAACTGGTGGTATGGGGATCGCTTACTTTTCTCCATTTGATGATGACAGATATTTTTTACCATTTAGAATGATTAGAGTTTCTCCAATCGGAATATCTAAATTCTTTAATGAATGGGGATTGACTGTTCTCAAAAGCGAGTTTGTTTGGATAGGTGTTCCTTCAATGATATTTGTAACTTTGGTATTTGCCATCAGAAAGATGAAATAGCTAGATGGAGAGATCTGCCGCACATGACCAAAATGATTCATTTGAAATATTGGCTGAGGTCAATAACGATGACACTTTTCATGATTTTATTGGAGCACAGTTAAAGAAAAGATCATTTTCTATAAATTTATACATAGCTTTTTTATTTATTTTGATTTGGGTTTTAATTTCAATTTTCATTTCGAAATTTACTGAGCATTCATCGATGGAATTGTTTTTTTATCAGATTGGATTTGGTATTTTCTTCGGTTTGCTTTTGATACCGTTACATGAAATTTTGCATGGATTATACTTAAAGATTTTAGGATGTATCTCGGTTGACTTCGAATGGGATATTCTAAAGTTTCGATTTAGTTGTTTCTCAGATAGATTTGTAATGTCTAAGAAGGAATTTCATCGTTTTTTACTTGCACCGTTTATCTTCATTACAATTAGCTTGCTGTTACTTGCATGTTTTTTTAGTCAGTATGAAGTATTGCTTTTATCTATGTTGCTTATGCACAGTTCAATGTGTGCAGGAGATTTTGCTCTGGTAAATTTCTCTTCAAAATTAAATAGGAACCTCTTATTCATATACTATGACAGTAAAGTGAAGAAAACTGTATTTCAAGCGGATAAATAGATTCGTCAAAAAATGGATAACATTGATATGTTGAGTACTTTTGTGCCATGAATTCTTTAAACTGTAACGGTAAACTAGTAGATCTTTCTTTTCCGATAATAATGGGGATTTTGAATATGACTCCTGATTCATTTTATGATGGTGGAAAGCACAATTCTTTAGGGGATGCAATAATGAAAGCTGAACAGATGATTGGTGATGGTGCTTCTATCATTGACATTGGTGGAATGTCTTCTAGACCAAGTGCCGAGATTCTCACACCGGATGAGGAACTTGGGAGAGTATTACCTGTGATCAAGCTGATTAAAGAAAAATATCCTAATCAAATTATGTCAATTGATACCGTGCATGGTGATGTGGCTGAAGCTGCAATCAATGCTGGTGCAAGTATGATCAATGATATTTCAGCGGGTAGTATTGACCCTTCTATAATACAAGTGGCTATTGATAAAAAAGTGCCTTATGTGCTTATGCACATGCAAGGAAAACCAATGGATATGCAGGATAGTCCGACGTATGATAATGTTGTGATGGATGTTCTGTCATTTATGAAACAAAAAGTTTATGATTTAAGAAAAGCGGGAATTATTGACCTTATTATTGATCCAGGTTTTGGATTTGGAAAAACGGTAGAGCAAAATTATCAACTACTCAAAAAAATGTCTGTGTTTAGTATACTTGATTGCCCAATTATGGTAGGGTTAAGTAGAAAGTCAATGATATATAAAACGCTTACAATAACTTCAGAAGAATCACTTAATGGCTCTACAGCATTGCATATGGTAGCCTTACAAAATGGTGCAAAAATCCTTAGAGTTCATGATGTGAAAGAAGCATGTCAGACTATAAAATTATTTAGCTTAGTCGATTAATAAATTATGACTATATATAATATGTCTATTATGGAGTAATAGTCGATTAGCTTTATGTATTTTGCAATTTGGTATTAATGATTTTATTTACCAAATTAAGTTCTTGTTAAACAATCAAAATATTAACAAATAAAGCCTCTTAAAAGGTTATAATATTGATGAAGGAAAAGGAAAATATAGAAAACGTAAAGCGATCTTCTCCATGGAGGAAGAGATTGTTATACGGGTTACTTTTTATAGTCCTATTACCAATTTTATTTTTCTTTCTAATACAATGGTCCCCTGTTCAAAACAAAGTGGTGGACTATATGATTACAAGAATAAGCGATTCCATAGAAGGGGAAGTGTCTATTGATAGAGTAGATGTAAGTATGAGAAATGGTCTACAATTAGTCGGGTTTAGACTAATAGGAACTCGATCAGACACAATCTTATCTGCAAGTTCATTAGATGTAAGCCTTACACAGAGTTTGTACAGTCTATTTGATAATGCTGTAGCAATTGATGCCATTAACTTAGATTCTCTTCATGCCGAAATCACAATGTATTTAGGAGAAAAAGAGAGCAATCTATCTAAAATAATCGCATCTCTGAGTAGTCCTGAAAATGAAAGTAAAGGTGGAAAACCTTTTAATATAGACATCAAAAAAGTAAATTTAACGAACGTAGGATTACTGGTCAAAGATGAAAACACTAAGCAAATCCAATCAATAGAAGTAGCTAGAGGATATATTGAGATCAATTCGTTTTTAGAGGACGGCGGAGTAGATATTGAAGAATTAGTTCTCGAGCAACCTATAGTTAGAGTAGTCAAAGAAGGAAATGGAATAACGATTCAAAATGATAGTGAGCAACTGGCTGAAGTAATAGATACAGTTGCTAACAAAGAACAGAAGATGACCATATTGTTGAAACAGATTTTAATCAAGAAGGGCATATTTTCTTTAGAAGATAAAAATAAGGCACGACTTCATTATTCTGACGTTTTAGATTATGGTCATTTTGAAATATCCGATATTGATTTAGAGGTATGTGATATGACTATCAAAGGAAGTAATGATATTAATTTTAATTTGGATCGGCTTGACTTTATAGATGATAAGGGATTTGAAGTTAAATCTCTAACTAGTGAAAATACGATCATTAGTTCTGACTATATCAGCTTTCCTAATTTCTCTTTTATTACAGACAGAACTAATCTTAGCAAATCTATAGCATTAGATTTTGACTCCTTTGCCGACTTTTCTGATTTTGAACAAAAGGTTAATATTTACTCTAATCTAACTTCAAGTAAGGTCTATCTTGGTGATATTATGCACTTTGTAGAGAAGCTAAATCGAAGTTCATTTTTTATCCAAAATAAAAATAGAACGGTAAGCCTATCTGGTAAAGTCAGTGGAGTGATTGATAACCTTAATGGTCAGAAAATGGATATTAGAGTTGGGAATGAACTTGTATTAGATGCAAGTTTCTCAACTAGAAAAATAACGATTAAAGATAGAGAGTTCTTAGATATCAGAATGAAAAAATTAAAGACGAATATTCATTTTTTGAAATCGTTTATACCGGGATTTGCTCCACCTGAAAATTTCGACAAGCTTGGTAATATTACATTTAGCGGTAGTTATTATGGGTACTTAAAAGACTTTGTAATATTTGGAGGCCTGAAGTCTGATATGGGTGATGCGTTTATGGATATGAGGTTGGATGTAAAGGATGGAAGTAACCTTGCGCAATATAGCGGAGAGTTAAGTGTAGAACAATTTAACCTTGGTGATTGGACTGATAATCAAGATTTTGGATTGGTTGATTTCTCTGCGGCCATTAAGAATGGTAAGGGGCTTACACTAAATTCCGTCTATTCTGATCTTTATGCTACAGTTGAATCATTGACATTCAAAGGGTATGAATATCGAGACTTTGTAATGGATGCGCAAGTAGATAAGAGTAAATTTAATGGTGAATTTAGTATTTCAGATGAAAACATCGATTTTGTATTTGATGGTAGTATTGAAATGAAAGACAGTATTCCGCACTTAGATTTTAAGGCAAATATTGAACAAATTGATTTTAAGAAACTAAATCTTGTAAGCAATCCGCTTGCGATCCAAGGGAACATCGATATCAATGGTTACGGCAAAGATATTAATGATGTAGTGGGTACCATGATTGCAAGTGATATCAGAGTAGCGGCGAATGATACGCTTTATACAATGGATACAGTTTCAGTAACAGCTTTTGCTGCGGGATTTAAGAACAGAGAGATAAAATTGTTCTCTGATATAGCAAGTTTCGAACTTGAGGGAGAATATGATCTTACTTCATTAGTGCCTTCAACAAAACGACTGTTAGAGGCTAATTATCCTCATTTTACGCAGAATTGGGTTATAGATAAGCGAGTCAATCAATCCGAACAGGATCTTCGATTTGATATCAGTATTTATGATAGTCGAAATTACTTTGATCTAGTTGGAATAAAAGATCTAGGAACTAAGAATTTCAAGGCAAAAGGCTCTCTAGACACAAGAAAAGGGGACTTGTCATTTGCTTCCTCTATACCATTTATCGGTATCCAAAACAATAGTTTTTGGGACACACAGCTGTTAATAAGTAGCGATAATAATAGCGGAGATATATTAATCAATATTGATTCTACCGTGATAGGTAGCAATTCATTTAATTCTATTGATATACAAAGTAGAATGATTGGTGATACTGTGGAATTTTTAGTGAGCACCAAAGAATTTGTTGATTCTTTAGAAAGTCTAGATATTCAAGGACGAATGGTACCTCACCCAAAGGGCTATAAACTTAATATTACAGATAACAAGATAGAAGCACTAGGTGGTATTTGGTCTTTTGAAGAGAATAATGAAATACTAATAGGATCGAAATATCATAAGATCGACAATCTAAGGATGTCAGATGGAAAGAGATCGATTACAATTGATGATGTTGATACAAAAGGTATAGCCATGTATTTAGCAGATTTTGATTTTGAGACTATCAATGACTTGATTGATGATCATAGAATAGGTTTTACTGGTGAAGGGGACCTAAGTGTTTTTGTTGATAATATATATGAAAATCAGAATATTGAAGCGAATATGTACATCGAAGATTTTGCTATCAATGATGATAGCTTCGGTACAATGGAACTTGATATGAGCAAGGATGTTGATAAACCAGTCAATATGTTATTATCATTAGGGAACACTGATCATGAATTGTTATTAAATGCCGTAATTGATCTAGCAAATAATAATGAAGTAACTGCTACTGTGGAGACAAAAGCGTTTCCGCTACGCATTTTCGAATATTTGCTAAGTGATGGTATCAAAAACACTTACGGTGGAGTGAATCTGAAGGCGAAGATAAATGGCCCTGCTTCTGACCTGATAATTGAAGGTAAAGGATATTTAAATGGTGGCGTAACTGTCAAATATACAGGTGTAGAATATAAGTTTGAAAATCAAGAAGTAAGAGTCACAGAAAAAACTATAGACTTAACAGGAGCCGAGATTTTAGATCCTGAGGGAGGAAGAGGCTATATTACAGGGGGACTTAATCATAGTACTTTCAAGGATTTTCATTTGGATGCACTTATTTCTGGAACAGACATTGTCGCACTTAATACTACAAAATTTGATAATCCATTATACTATGGATATGGTAAAGGTGATATGTCTGTGGAGTTCACTGGACCAACACACTTAGTAAATATGAAGATTAATGCCAATGCTAAGGAAGGGTCGATTCTTAATATTCCAATATCAAAAGGAGAGACAACAACAGATAAAAACTTTATAAAATTTGTAAAAAGAAAGGATCTATTTGCTAAAAAGTCCAAGGAAGAAAAGGCCTTCCGTTTTGAAGGGTTGGATATTTCTATAGATATGACGATGACTCCTGAGGCAAGAGTCAATATCATATTTGATGAGAGTAGAGGAGATGTAATACAAGGATATGGTCGAGGTAATATGAAGATGAATATTACTAGATATGGCGATTTTGATATGTATGGTACATATGAAATCGAGCATGGAGAATATCTTTTTACAGCACTTGGGGCTGTGGCTAAACCGTTCCAAGTAAGAAGAGGGGGACAGATAAGATGGACTGGTGATCCTATTAATGCCACGCTTAATATCGTTGCAGATTATGAAGTGCGAACCGCTATGGACGTGTTTTTATCTGAGTTTGTGGCGGATAACTCAAAGTTGGAATCTGCATCCAAAAGTAAAACGCAAGTAGAACTTATTCTAAATCTTGGAGGTACTCTATTTAAGCCAAATGTGAATTTCGATCTTGATTTTCCTGATCTCCAAGGAGAACTGCGAACTGTTGTGCAAAGTAAGATGAGAACACTAAATGCCAATCAAGCTGAATTAAATAGTCAAGTCCTTGGTCTGGTAGTATTTAATTCCTTTCTACCTAGTAGCGGTAGTCAAATAGCACTAAGTGGATCTGATATTGGATCTACTACAATTGGCACTTTGAGCGAATTTATATCAAGCCAAGCATCCCTTCTCTTTACTGGATTATTGAACGAAGTATTTGCAGATAACGGATTGATTTCTGGCTTCGATTTTGATATTGGATTACGTAAAAACTCTTTCAACGGAGTGCAAAATAATAACAATGCTTTGGCACCTGATGAAATAGAAGTTAATTTAAAAAATAGATTTAAATTTCTAGATGAAAGGCTGTCGCTCGATCTTGGTGGTAATTATGTTTGGGATAATGTACTCAATGGGACAAATGTAGGTAATTATTTCATTGGAAATTTTGTGCTCGAGTATTTTTTAACCGATGATAGAAAGCTCAAACTTAGAATGTACGGCCGATATGATTATGATGAGATTGAGGCAGTAAGAAGACAGAAGTATGGACTTGGGGTAGGGTATAGAACAGAATTCGGAACCCTATCAGATTTTAAACAGACCATGGCAGAGCAGTTTAGAGTTGGAGTAGTTGATGATGAAACTGAAATTCAGGATTGATGAAATATTAAGTGTTTGTTTCCATTTTTATCTATGCTATAACCCACTAACCAGATCCACCAACCTAGTACTCCGATCTATCAAAATATGATCTAAAATAACAATAGCTGCCATAGATTCTACTATCGGTACTGCCCTTGGTACCACACATGGATCGTGTCTTCCTTTCCCAGTTACAATTGTATCATTTCCATCTTTATCAATAGAATCTTGAGCGGGTATTATTGTGGCTACAGGCTTAAATGCCACATTAAATGTGATATCCATACCATTACTAATTCCACCTTGTATGCCACCAGAGAAGTTGGTCTTAGTTGTGATTTTTCCATCTTTATTTTCGAAAGCATCGTTGTGTGCAGATCCTTTCATAGTCACAGCATCAAATCCAGACCCAAATTCAAAACCTTTGACTGCATTAATACTAAGCATAGCTTTGCCCAATTCTGCATGTAGTTTATCGAATACTGGTGCACCGACACCAACTGGCATTCCGGAGATATTACAATGAATAGCACCTCCGATAGTATCTCCTTGTTTTTTGATTTTGGTAATCAAGTCAATCATTTGGGACGCAGTTTCAGAATGTGGACAACGAATGATATTATCATCGATTTTAGTGTAGTCTATTTTGATGTTTGAATCTAGTTTTATGTTACCCACTTGATTCACATATGCATTGATGTCAATTCCCATTTTTAATAGGATTTGCATAGCTACTGCACCACCTATTACTCTTGCCGCTGTCTCTCTTGCACTAGATCTACCACCGCCTCTATAATCACGTATTCCGTACTTTTTGCTATATGTGTAGTCTGCATGACTTGGACGATACTTGTCCATGATGTGACTGTAATCTTTTGATCGCTGATCTTGATTTCTGATAAATATTGCTAATGGAGCCCCAGTTGTTTTACCTTCGAATACACCTGAAAGCACCTCAAATTCTTCATTCTCATGTCTCTGAGTTACGATTTTGGATTGGCCCGGTTTTCTTCTTTGTAATTCTGAAAAAATATAAGCTTCATCAAGCTCAAGTCCAGATGGACAACCATCTATTACTATACCGATTCCTTTACCGTGAGATTCTCCGAAAGTTGTGATTCTGTATAGTGTGCCAAATGTATTGCCTGCCATAAATTGTAATGTTAGTAATTCTTGTAGTAAAGGTATAGAAATAATGTAAAATATAGAATCGTTCCATTTTAGTATGTGAAGTGATTTAAAAACATAATGTTAATTCCTTCCTGTCTCGTCTGTAACGGGGCGCATATCATTGAATATCAAGTTTTCCCAATTTTTTCGTCGCGTAGCTATGGTTATGCTTCTTAAAAATCGCTTCAGCTTGATAACCAAGCACACCTGTCCCGACTTGACGGGATACAAATCATTTTAACCTACGTTTTTAAATCACTTCTGTAGTAACGATTCTACTTACTTCGTCACTGGCAGAAATATTATTGTTGGAAAGTGTTTTTATAAGTTCCTCATAACCAAGTTTTATCTCATGTTCTCTTAATAGAGTGTCATTAAGTGCGTCCGTAATTTGATCGACTTCGGCTTCATTTTGAATCAATTCTGTGACCAAGCCATAGTCTAATATCAAGTTGACTAAACAAATGTATTTCAGATCAACCAATCGTTTTCCTATCGCATAATTAATTGATGAAGTTTTATAACAAACGACTTGCGGTACTTTGAAAAGAGCAGTCTCAAGTGTTGCTGTTCCACTGGTAACGATTGCTAGATCAGCAATTGAAAGTAAGTTGTATGTATCATTTCCTACAATAGTAATTTGATTTTTATATTCACCCAAGATACTTGAATAGAAGGATGGACTCACATTTGGTGCTGCAGCCAGCACAATCTGGAACTGACTTTTGTACTTCAATGCTGCTGATATAAATTCAGGTAGCATTTTAATTATCTCTTGTTCTCTGCTGCCAGGTAGAACAGCTAAGACTTTTTTACCACTTAAATTGTATTTTTCCACAAAATTCGGATCCGGCTTGAAATTTTGAATGATAGGCAGCAGAGGATGTCCAACATAATGAACCTCTACTCCATGTTCAGCATAGAAATCTTTCTCAAAAGGGAGTATACAGACCATGTCATCAATATACTTTTTCACTTTTTTGACTCTACCTTTTTTCCAAGCCCAAAGTTGAGGAGATATATAGAAAACGTTATAAAATCCTTCTTTTTTTGACCATTCGGCCATTCGAAGATTAAAGCCAGGATAATCTATATATATGATTTTGTCTGGTTGGAATTCTTGGATTGTTGCTTTTGCTTTTTTAAAAAATCCTTTGATTTTGCTGATATTTTTGATTACTTCAGTGAAACCCATGATAGATGTCTCTCTGATGTGAGTGATCATACCGTCTGCCACAGATGCCATATGGTCACCTCCCCAATATCTAAATTCTGCATTAGGATCACGAACTAGTATAGCCTTCATAAGATTTGAGCCATGAAGATCGCCTGAAGGTTCCCCAGCTATGATGTAATATTTCATTTTTTAAAAAAGGATTCTACCAAATTGCCAGATCCAGAAACCAACGTAGAGCAAGGTTGGGAAGACAATACCTCTCATTGTATCATCCCATTTTTGATTCCGGCAGATGTTTAATGGAATCAAATTAGTACAGATTCCTAATAAAGCCAATGTTCTCATTCTTCTTGATAATCCCCCGCCTGACACATACTCCATAAGCCCCGCCTGAGCTAATAGCCCAAAGATAAATTCTACGAGTATATAACCCAGTACGGGCACGATAGCACCAACAATAAGGCCTGTGAATACTGAATTTTTTTCTATCATATATTTAGAATATTAGATTTTCTACTTTTCGTAATTCGAATATTTAAACATTTCTGTGTTTGTAATTCGATTTTTGATTATTTTTCTAGATACTTCAAATTTTCAATTGAATTATGAACTGTTAAGTCATGACCAGTAGGAACGATGCTTACATATCCATTTTCTAATGCCCAGATGTCTGTGTCGTCTCCTTTGTCGAAATTTACAAACTTACCTGTAAGCCAATAGTATTTTTGCCCTCTAGGATCTAGTCCTTCTTGGAAATCTTCAACCCAATTTCCGTTCCCTTGTCTGCACACCTTCATTCCTTGGATGTCTTTGCCAGGGGGTATGTTTACGTTAAGGAGTTTGCAATCTGGTAGTTTTTTTTCTAGCATTTTTTGGACTAGATTTTTTACAATTTTTTTAGCTTCTGTGAAATCTGCATCAAAACTATAGTCTAATAACGAAAAACCGATCGAATCTATTCCTTCGATACTTGCTTCCATGGCTGCTGACATTGTACCTGAGTATATTACATTGATTGAACTATTGGCTCCATGATTAATACCAGACAGACAGAGATCTATTTCTCTTCCCTTGAGGATTACATTTTTAGCCAATTTGACACAGTCTACAGGAGTTCCAGAGCATTCATATGCTTCGATACCATTGAAAGGGTCTACTTTGTTGAGTTTGAGAGGATGCTCAAGTGTTATTGCATGACCTTGTCCAGATTGTGGACTATCGGGAGCGACAACTACAACTTCACCAAAAGTAGAAGCAACTTCTATAAGTGCTTTTATACCTGGAGCTACGATTCCGTCATCGTTTGTAATCAGAATGAGAGGTTTTGACATTGATTTCAATTTGTTCTAATAATGAACAAAGATAACGCTAGACACCTCACTTTTGATATTTTTTACATCAATTTTACTTAAAGAATAAACAGCATGGCAAGATTTGCGTTTACATTGCGCAATCATTTGAAGTTTGGACACATATTTATGAATAAAAAGATGAAAAAAGGAGTATTACTTGTAAACCTAGGAACACCGGATAATCCTAATTATGGTGGTGTATTTAGATATCTTAATCAATTTTTGACCGATGGTAGAGTGATTGATATTCCTTGGTTGCCTAGGCAATTATTGGTAAGGGGAATTATTGCGCCTTTTAGATCAAGAGCATCTTCTAAGATATATAAACTACTATGGACCGAAGAAGGCTCACCAATCAAAGTATACGGATATAAAGTAAAGGAAGAGGTGCAAAAAATACTCGGAAAAGACTATGTTGTAGAACTAGGGATGAGATACCAAAAGCCATCTATCGAATCAGCGATTCAAAAGTTAAAAGAAGCTTTTGTCGATGAGATTATTGTGTTTCCTATGTTTCCTCATTATGCATCTGCCTCTACTGGTTCTGCTTTGGAGGAAGTCATGAGAGTGTTATCGAAGGAGCAAATGATACCACCACTTAAAATGATCAACTCATATTATGATAATGAGGAGATGATTCAAGTTTTTGCAGACAATGCTCGAAAGCATGATGTCGAAAGTATGGATCATGTATTATTCAGTTTTCACGGAGTTCCTCAAAGACATATGCGTAAAGCTGACCAAACGGGAAAGTGGTGCCAGAAGAAAGAGAATTGCTGTTCTACGATGTGTGACGCAAACAAATTCTGTTATTCAGCACAGTGTCATCAAACAGCACACTTAATTGCTGCGGAGCTTGGATTACCAAAAGATAAATATACAATATGCTACCAGTCTAGATTAGGTCGAGATCCTTGGTTGCAGCCATATACAACGGATACGCTTAAAGAAAGAGCTGCGGCAGGGGATAAAAACATGCTAGTCTTCAGTGCAGCTTTTGTAGCGGATTGTTTAGAGACTACTATCGAAATCAGTGATGAATACCAAGAAGAATGGGAAGAGATGGGAGGGGAGAAACTTTTTTTGGTAGAAAGTTTAAATGATCACCCGAAATGGATTAATGCTGTTGCTCAAATGGTGAAGAATGTATGAAAGTAAATAGTACAATTAGCTTTTCAAATACATGAATTCTTATTGTACTATCATTTCTTAAATCAACTGATTGATCAGTCTATTAGAAATACTTTCTTACTTAGTAATGTTTCTCCATCCCTTTTAATAGATATAAAATATAGGCCTTTATTTTTTTTACCCAGGTCTATTCTTGAATTTTCATTCTCGATATCTCTACTTTGGAGAACTTGCCCTAGTGCATTTTTGATGATATATTTATCGTTTTTCTGAAAGGAGGAAAAAGAGATTGTCATTTTGCCTTTAGTTGGATTTGGATAAATCTTCAATTCTGATTTTAAGGGAGTAGCAAATTTAAATGGTTGCCGAGAAGAAGATAATCTACTACCTGTGTTTGATCCATTTGCTGCGAAACCTGGAGAAAATGCACCGCACTGATAATCATAGCATAGGATGTCAGGACAGTCGCCTTCTACTAACATCTCTAGACATTCAAATTCACCGCTTGTGAAATCTTCAATTGAGATAGGAATATCAAGGCAATACAATTGATCAAAATTACCAGTGATGACTTCCTCATAGATAAACTTAGAATCTGAATCATTTGTCATAGCCAAAGTCATATAATAAGATTCTATAGTACAGTCATCTTGTATCACATCTGTCAAGTTAAGGCAGTAGTTAACATATACATATTCTTCAGTCCCATAGAAAATACCGACACAGTCGATCAGGCAATCAAAATCTATATTACAAGATCTGTACGGTAGAAGATATTCTATGCAATAGACTTCAACTCCCATTTCATCACAAAAGTCAAAGCGTATATATGCCGAGTTTTCTTCAAAATCTTGAACATTATCTATAAAAATATTTGCAGAATAATCAATGTGAAGTGTTCCGTCAGAATTGACAATAGTTTCAAAACTGAGGATATCAATTTGTCCATTTGCCATAGAAGCGATCAGACTGTCTCTACATAAATATACTGGTAAACTTGTTGAAATATGGCCTTCATAATAAAATTTTGGTCCACCATTTTCTTCAGATACAACACATTCATAAACAGTAAATCCACAATTAGAACTAAAAATATCAATTGTGTCGCAGAGTATTTCTTCGTCTTCCACTATATTACATTGGATAATATCAAGGGGGATAAGGCCAGAAGTATAGTTGCATTCACCCGCAACCACATTGAGTTCTAGATAGTCATACATTTTATCGGTCACTATCAATTCAGGAATCGATCCAGATGATGAAGTCACGATATATTCTAATCCATTTGTGTCAACAGATGACCAAGACCATTCAGGAAAAGATTCATCATTTTCTGGAATTGAAAAAAGAAGGCTGTCCAAATCCTCTCTGCATGCTTGAATACAGATATTCGATAGATAGTCAAAGTTAACCTTGTTATCTATGACGTTAAAGGTTCTCTTAGATGTACATCCATTTTCGTTGGTGTACGAAGCATTGTAAAGGCCTGGAGTTGAGGTGATAAATGTTTTAGAAGTTTCATTTATGCCGATCCCCGTCCAAGTGACTTCAGGATAATTGTTAACTGTCAATTCTGCTATAAGAGGATCACAGAATGATTTTATTGATGTTACATTCGGAAGTTCGGGATTCGGGAATATGGTTATTATTTTAGAAATCGAGTCGCATGTTGTATTGGTGCTAACCAGTGTTGAAACCACTAAAACCTCATACTGTCCTGGTTCAGTAATTGCTAGACTTCCTCCCATGGATGTAGAGTCACCGTTGAGATACCAAGTATATAAAAATTGATCATTAGCGGAGATGAAAGCATTTGCTATTCCACAATTTTCTTCTTGTACAAAAATACCTCGACTAAATGATTCATTTATACTAGCATTACTAAGAACAGAAATACTTGTGCAACCATGATTATCTGTCACAGTAACTGCGTAATTACCAGATTCTGTTACAATAATTGCAGATGTGTCACTAGCTACAAATACACTCCATTCATATGATATAATGTCAGAATTACTATTTTCAATATAGGTTAATGGCGCTTCAGAATCACAAGGAGCATCAATAAAGTCAATCTCACCATCAATGAGGTTTTTAAATGATTCTACGATAATAGTATCATATGCAGTGCATCCACGATCGTTTGTCACTATTACACTTACAATTTGTTCATCCACACTATCAAATCCTTTTTCTGTTGTTACTAAAGTACTTCCAGAACCATCACCAAAATCCCAAAATATAGATTGAATGGACATTGGATTCAGGTCCACCGTAAAAAGCCACAATTCATTTTCACAAGTTCCGTTGGGCAATATTATTTGAGGCCCAAATGGTCTTGGTGATTTTATGATGGTATCCTTCGTGCAACAATAAGACTCGTCCAATGTGCATTGTGTTAATGAGATAGCTATGTCAAAATTGGACGGAATATCTAAAATTTCAACTTGTTCCCCAGTATAGGACATTCCATTTATTGTCCAATTCAAAGTGTATTCATCTTCGGGCAGAGAGGTAGGATATCTTCTATTAGTAAGTGTAATGTCAAAGTTTAAATCATCATTACAAACGTAAGTTCTATCGACTTGAGGAAAGAATATTGGAAAGTTCTCAACATCCTGAATGAAGTCACAAATAGTGTCTTGATATGTCCCATCTTCTAACCTGATTTGACCGTCACAAAGAACATGCAGAACTACATCACCGACGGTTAGATTATAAGTAAGATATAATGAGTCTTGCGTGAGATCCGCTTCATTGTTAATTGGTATGGTGGTGATAGTGTCTCCTTGAGCAATCCTCCATTCTGCATACAATACGGTACTGAAATCTAATGATCCTCCAAATGAAATTAGATTACACTCGTGCCTTATGATGTAATCTATCGAAGCTTCGACCTCTTCTTTACATTCACAAAACGTCGGGGGCGGATCACAGGTATAATTAAGTGGTACACCTCTTCTGAACGTGCAACCGTTTGGCGAAGTTATAATTAGACTTAACACCGTATCGTTCAAAATCATATCTCTAGTGACTAAGCAGCTATATAGTTTTATGCTTCCGAATCCTTGTTTAATTGTATCACCATCCAGAACCCAATGGTAATAATATTGTTCATCTTGTATAGTTGGTGATGCTGTTATTGTTTCAAAAGAATCCCGGGGACATTGGACTGTCGAACCAGAGTATTCGAATTCAAATAATGGTGTGGGTGCAACATAAATCGGTATAGTAGTATCTGATAAGCCTGGACAGTCATTGGGGTTTAGAATTTTAATTTGCACCTCAACCCAGCCAGTATCATTGAATGTGTAAAAAATGCTATTTCTATCATCGTCAATTAATTCTTCATTAATATAATATTCAATAATGTCATAGTTGCTTAAATTTTCTACTTCAATTTCTAATCTACTATATTGACAAATAGTATCAGGTAGATTTATTATTGGTTGGAAAAAAGCAAACATTATTTCTAATTCAGCTACAATTTGTTCATCACATATTTCTGTTGAATAACTCAAAATTGCACTTTCTGTTCCAGGTGCATAATGCCACTGTATAGTAATACTGTCTGAGATGTCATCACTAATAATTGTACCCATATATGGTGGATCAATAGTCCATTCGTATATACCAGGAATGGACATTTCATATGAAGAGACTGCATCATAACAGACAGTTTCTTCGCCAGTAATCGTAAGAGAATTGGAATCAATGACATTTATACTGAAAAGAACGTCATCTGATTCACAAATTTGGCCAGGAGACGATTCTGTGCCTCTCGTGACTCTAATTAGATATGGAGCTCCACCTTCCAACCATGTAACATTTATTTCTTGAGCTGTGATTTCTGTGAACATTCCATTTTGAAATACCTCCCAATGTACAATGTCATTGCCACCAAGGTTTGATAATGAATAGGTGTATTCTTCATCTACACATACAGATAGCGGACCAGTTAAAATGATGTATGGTGTGTCCAACACCTCAAATGTCAATGCTGATTCACAAATAAAATCAAGTGAAGGAATAGCGGCTGTCATGGTATAAATACCACTACTTGGGAACCCAAACGCTAGAAAATCACTTAACCCTGATTTAATCTCTTCTTTGAAATAAGTACCTTCTTCATTGGTGATTGTCCACAATACATCTTCATCATTCTTTGGTAGCAGTTGAGCTATAAATAAATCTTCACGACACAGATTGTCATTATAAGTGAAGTTAAATCTTCTGATTTTTTCAGATGTAGAAACTTCACAACCCCTGTCTTCTATATATGCAGTTACATTTAAATTGAACTCTCCTACAAATGAAAAGATCTCTAAAGTGACGTAGTTATCTTGTATGAAGATGATCTTTGGCAATACTCCAGAAATGCTGTCGATAATTTCAATTTCCCATAGATAATCCGCTTCTGGTATATAATTAGATGTGTAGGTAAATTCTCCGTTATCGCAGAGATCAAAAGCACCAGCTATATTTATTTCGGAAGGAAAGAGTGCAATCTTTCGTGATAATTCTTGACATACATCTGCCTCACAGTCATCAAGAAATAGTATTACTTCTGTTTCAGTATACTCGGAGACCTCATTCCACATGATTGTGATAATAGAGTCTTCTTGGTTTAATATTGTTCCTAAGTTAGAATCTACAATCCACTCATAACTTGTACAGTTTATTGGAGCTCGATATGTAATTTCATTATCGAAGCACAGTTGTACATCACAAGATATGAGTAGAGTAGGAGTATCAGAAATATTTACAACAGATGAAGTGGAATGTGAAGTACAACTCGTATTACTAGTCAAAGTATATTCTAGAGCAATCAAATATTCACCGGGGAAATTAAATGTGAAATTTAAATCTTCAGCATAATAATTCCATACAAGGGTATCATAAGAGACAGTCCAATGGTAAATAACATTTTCTTGTACGATAGTTGCGTTTTTAAATTCGATTTCTGATCCTAAACAATATGTTATATCTTCTTCATCGATAATATTAAATACAGGAATGTCAATAATTTCTACTATGTTAATGAGCACACAATCTTCTACATAACAAGCTGAATCTGCCTTGAGAACAGTTTGGCAAAGCATGTATTCACCTAAAGAATCAATAGCAAGAGATGTAGTTATAGATTGGAAATTTTCTATTATAAATCCCTCTTGTGGTAAATCTACAGTTTGATCATTTATCGTCCATGATTGAGAACAGTCAAGGCAATTGAGTAAAATGTCAAAGTCAATATCGATAGCTTCGCATGCTACTTGATCACCCAGATAATCACTTACCATTCCAAGAGCAGTTATCGGTTCTCCTCCAAAAACCATAATATTTTGGTTGCAAACATCAACAATATCACCATTTTGATAGTATTGAATTACTATTTCTGCATTTCCTTGTTCTAAGAATATTATTTCTGCAGTCGTATTTGTTTTGTTTTGTATAAGTGCAGGAATATTCATACTTCCTGTTTGATTGAATGCACTGACTGTTACACTATTAAATGTTGCTTCTGTATTGTAGGATATAAATATTTTCTCAAACGGACACACAGTAGCATTAGCTTCCAAATTACATTGAGCATGGATGTTCATTGTGCTAAAGAAAGAGGATAGAAATCCTACAAGAAAAAGTACTGTTTTTTTCATTTTCGTGATTTTTACAGGAAGCCGTAGGCCAAGTCACTTCAATATTTATATTGATATAATGTATATAATATTCAAAGTGCTACAAAAAACATTAAAAAGTTATTTAAATATGGAAATACTTCTATAATGTAATATCAGAAAGGTAATTTAAAATCGGGATTTAGTTGATTTTAAAAATGTAAAATTTTTGATCTTTAGAAGAATAAATATGTAATAAGTCGAATCTCGAACTTGGTTTTCAATTAAATTAGTAAGCAATAAGCTAAGAATAACAGTTTCATACTTTCAAAATTGAGCTTCTTAGGTGGATTAATTATTTGATAGATTATACATAAATCATTTGACGGAAAAGGTTGCCGCAGGAAGTGCAAATAAACCTACTTTTTTGCTTTGGGTATAGCCGTTAAATGATTAATATTTTTATTCTCAAAATCTAATCCACAGCAATATGTCTGTACTCCATTTGTTACTAAAAGATAAGGAGCTCGTAATTGAACATTGTAATTAGCTATCTGGTCAAATGTATCTTGCGAAATGGGGACAGTGTGCGATTTACATTCAATCAATAGATATGGGAGGAAATTCGAATCATATACGACGATGTCAAATCTTCGCATAAGACCATTAATGTTTAGTCCTTTTTCAACTTGAATTTTTTCCTTTGGATAACCAATCTTTATTAGATGTAGAATAAGAAGTTGTCGAACAAGCTCCTCAGGTTGTAATACAATATACTTCTTTCTGATTTGATCAAAAATCAGTACAGTTTTTTCTTCTTTTTTGATCTTAAGTTGATCTTTATATTGATGCAAATTTATGTCTATCATACACTCAGACTTTCAAAGAATCTTTTGTTTTTTGAATGTTATCGACTACGGAAATATTTAGTTTGTTATCATCATTATCACTTTTTAACTCAGTCAAAAAGGGCTTAATCAATTCTTCAAATGCATTATCATTATCAATTAGTTGTTTGTAGGTATTAAGAGATAATATTTTATAACCAGCTGTTTTAAAAGTTTGCAATATATCAGCCTGCCATGAAAGATACTGATGTAGTTCAGGGTTGATCAATTCATCTTTGATAAGCAAATACGGTTGTCTGTTTGTAAATAATATACTTTCAGTTAGTTTATCATACAAAGCTCCAGTGGTTTCAATTGATTTGATGCCATATAGATCCATTTTTTTCTCAAATACTGAGTTATCGGATGTTGGTAAGAGGGATATTATATTCCCAGTTTTTAGTTGATATATTTTTACTTGCTGATTTAAGGACAATATGAATTTTGCTAATTTTTTAGAAGCTTTGAGCTTTTCAGTATTAGGCAATTCTATCAATGGAGATTTATATTTATAGTCATTAAGGTATAAGAATAAGTCCTTGGATTCACTCATGTCTTCAATGTCTTCAGGGAGTATTGGCGATATGAAATGGACAGAATTTGCATCTTTCTCGTTTGAAGGTCTTCTACTGAAACTTATGGTCAAATCATATTCTGAATTATGTTTTAATTCAGAATTAGTATGTATGGGAAAAAAATCCTGAAGGAATGGACGGGCTACAAGAATTACATCATTCCAAGTAGTCTTATGTAATGAATTCTTTTTGAAAAGTGTATTATATAATTCTTTAGAGGACTTTTTTAGTTGTTCAGAAGCATTGATTCGTGTAAGTTGTAATTTGTTTAGAAGAGCAGGAATTTTATTAATAGATAATTCTTCATTAATAGATCTGATTTTTTCAATAGTTTGTTGATCAATTGATAGATCTGAAATTATCGATGTCTTGATTTTTTCATTGTACCAAATCTCAAATTGTTGATTCCATTGATTCTGAGGGGATTTTTTAAGCTTAGAAATAAGATGATTTGTAATTTTATTATGTGATCGAGTATCAGTTTTCCATTTGGTATATGGTGTCTCATGTCCTATTAGACTATAACATTGATCAAGCACTTCAGAAACATGTTTACTCATCTGCATTTGCTTAGTGAAGCTAATCGTATTTGCATTAAAATCTTGATTGATAATTTCTAACTTATCAATTCTAGATATGAAATCGGAAAGCCTTTTATCCAACTTTTTTACACTTTCTGAATTAGTATTTATTCTATTTATTCTATGTATAGAATTAGTAAGTAGTTGTTTTATTTTTTTACTGTAAATAGGAGCATCTTCTGCGTTTTGTGATAGGAAAGCATGAATGTATTCATAGGTAATTTCATGTGTTTGTGGGGCAGGTAAATCTTCGAACCAATCAGATGAGATCTTACTTATTATTTCTGAGACCTCATCAAATGCTTTTACATATGTGGAATTTGATTTTGCTTGATCTTTCTTTCCAAATAATGAAAACTTGTTGCCTTTTATTGGTTGCCTATACATCTCATTAATATGATGAGATATACATTCTTTTTGGTAAATATTTATGGAAGATAGGAGGTGTACTATTTTATCATTTAAATCACTTCCAGCATTCTCTTTTAATGAAATATACGTTTCATTATATTTCTTAGTGATTTCTTTTCCCTCCTCATTAAGTGCATTGATAGTTTTCCTTAAATCTTCGATCTCATCCTTTGTATGTGTCCAGATATTTTCTTTGATTATACCTAATCGATCAAATAGATCAAATTCTTTTTGGTATAATTCTGACGCTCTGATTATTTCTTTTTTTAATGTATAGAACTCCTGTAAACTTAAATCTAATTTTAAATTAAATTCATTGAGTTCTAAGGTTGGACCCATTTCATTTTTTTCTCTATTTACTAGAATTGATGCTGCATAGTTTCTAAAATTACTATTGGTAAGTATTTTGGAATCTAGTGCATTGTAATAGAGTTCTATCTGTGATACTGTTGTTTTAAGTTTTTCTGCGGCTATTATGTTTTCAATAATTGGTTTTGTGTTAATTTCTTTTTTTACAACAGTCCGAAGTGTTATGATATCCGACTCAGGAATTGGTGTTTTACTGTCAATATTTATATTAAGACTTTCAAGCGAAAATCGATTTATTAATTCTATTATATCATTTGTAATATTGCTTTCTTTCGGTATATGTATAAATACTTTTTTATGAATATCAATAGAGTTAATAATTGCATGGAAGACAGACTTAAAAGCAGTATTAAGATCGAAATATTTAATGTCTGAAGTTGATTGATTTAATAATGTTTCAACTGCAACTTTTTGTTCTGGAGAAAGTGAATGAGACATGATATGTAGTTTACTATAATTTAACAGATAATCTGTCTTTTTTATTGAAAATACAACAAGTCGTTTTTATCATTTTGATCTTTTATGTCAGAAACCTACTTGCGCTAATTTTCAATATGTAAATATATGAAAAAGTTTAATATGTAATCAATAGTATTTCCTAAAAAAGATTTTAATGAAAAACGGCTAATATTCTTTTGAATACTAGCCGTAATGTGAGGTGATTTAACTTTGGGTGTTTAGTTAATAATATAAATGTATACAATATTTTTTCTTGTGAGCTTCTAAAGTAATGCTATTAGCTAATAGTTTACATTTTACTTTATTTTTTGAAATTTGGAATTTAATTGATGATGGGTATCTAATGAACAAATAGGAATTTTGAATTTTATCATTTTGCGCTAAAAATTTTAATTGTAAACAAAACCATATGTTTGGCAGTTATAATTCTAGTTATTACATTTGATCAAGATATAAGAGATTATGAGTGTATTAGATACCGCTAGAGTTATAATTTATAGATTTCATGAAAAAGGATTAGAAATATTCTTAGTCAATTCTGATTTAGAGAATGATCCTGATATTTGGAAATTGCCGAATAGTGAGTTTCAATCTGGTCCTAATATATCTAATCTTGAACCAATACAGTTAGAACCTGTTACAGATAAAAACGGTAAGAAAATAAAAACCTTAGCTGTTGAAGGCGAGTGGCATGATATTCCTTCAATACGAGGAATGATTCGTCACGATGTCAAATTAGTAAAGTCTAAGATTAAGGAAGTCGCCCCAGAAATGGAAAAAGGTGGATTCTTTGCTGTAAAAGAAGCTTTCAAAAAAGTAATGCCTGAAGAGTATAAAGCATTAAAAGAATTGAAAAGTATATTAAGAGATAGAAATCTTACGAAGTACATATAATAATATTTTGTTATTAGCGTTTTAATGTAGCTTATCAGATATCAGATCAGTCTAGTACCCAATTGCAATAGTCCCCTTTAAATTAATTTGAAAAGATATCATTTATATATTAATTATTTCTGTAATATGTTTCATATTTGTAGAATAATAGGATGATAAATGACAGTATTTGACATTATTCTCGATTTTTAGAAAAATATCATACTTATGAAGCATCCAATTTGATGTTTCAGACGTACTATTATATATAAAGCAGTAAATTATAATTCATTATTAAATACCCACCATGAATACATTTTTTAACAACGTGAAGAATTTCTTCATATCTGTTTTTAGCAGATCTAAGACTGTCTCTTATACACATCTCCGAGCCCACGAGACAGGCAGAAATCTCG
>OJIO01000460.1_pt1 | contig 26593 bp, 24 predicted proteins | sample 1595621 | NCBI WGS metagenome assembly OJIO01 (sample SAMN05416776, study PRJEB24817) | seawater metagenome | isolation source: Sea water | place: Canada:Atlantic | collected 2013-07 | reverse complement strand
GATTTCTGCCTGTCTCGTGGGCTCGGAGATGTGTATAAGAGACAGCTCGAGGTCTAAGGAAAGGGAAGAAGAGGAGAAGTTAGGACGAGGTTATAAGATCAAAAGAGCTGGTTTGAATTTAAGGGTAATAAGGTTAATTACATTTTTCTTCCTGATAGGCTCAAGCTTGTTTTTATCATCATGTGAGAATCCTGAAGTGAATTACGATGATTTCATAGATGAAAATATTAAGGCTTATAGTTTAATCAAATATCGAGACTCCCTCTATTACAAGGAAATCAATGGATTAATTTATAAGAAGAAATTCTTGTCAATATTAGATTCACTTGTTCTGGATGAAGGAAGAATATTATATTCTATCGAAGTAGACCATAGCTACACAAATGATAATAGAGGTAAAAGGAAGTACCTTTTTTCAAATTCACAAGCAAAATCTGCATCATTTATTTATGATATAGATTATAAATCCTTAAAGGAATCGCCTGCTTTTTGTGAAGGTCAGAGTGGAGGGACAATACATGATTTTATTATTTCATTAGAACTATTTGATGGAATAAATAATTTCCTCACAGTCAATCGGATAAATAATGAAAACAGTATAATAAGTATTTTATCGTTTGTTTTTGGCGAACAATTATCTTCCTTAAACCGAATTACTGAAGAATACAATACATCAAGAGTTATTAGAGCTATGTCTAATGAACGTCAAAAAGAAACACATAAAGCATGGCTGATTAGAGCGGGATATTCTTGCTGTTTAGAAGCTTTGAGGAACTCCGATAAATTAGAAAAATTAGAGAATAAACTATTATTCCCCACTAACCTTTTTGGAATAGTTTCATGTGATATTAATCCAATAAATAAAGCCAATAAAATAGTATTTGGATATCACTATTTCGAATGCAATATTCCGCTTTATTAAACCAGTTGCCATATTGGAGAGAAATGGAAAATAAAAAATGTATCAAATCTAGTCGAGTATTATTAAGATAATAGAGCATATGCGATTGGACAAATTATGTTCCCAAAATCTAATAATATCAATACGTTGAGGGAAATCTCAAAATGTATTTCAACAAACACTTCATTTTATTTAACAATTTTATAAACCTATCCTTCGATTCTTAGTTTTACTTTGTGAATTATTAGTGCACACGAAAATAAAGTGAAATGAAAATTGGTATCGTTTGTTATCCTACCTATGGAGGAAGTGGAGTTGTAGCGACGGAGATTGGATTAGGTTTGGCAAAGCTGGGGCATGAGGTACATTTTATTACTTACAAGCGACCAGCTAGATTAAGCTCATTTAGTGCCAATGTTTATTTGCATGAAGTAAGTTCTTTTGATTATCCATTGTTCGAATATACTCCGTATGAGACAGCCCTTGCTAGTAAAATGGTAGATGTGGTAAGATATGAGAAACTAGATATTCTTCATGTGCACTACGCAATACCGCATGCGGCTGTTGCTTATATGGCAAAGCAAATATTAAAAACACATGGAATCGATATTCCAGTAGTGACGACATTGCACGGTACGGATATTACTTTAGTAGGTTCTAATACCTCGTTCTTTCCAGTTGCAGAATTTAGTATAAACGAAAGTGATGGAGTAACTACTGTTTCCAATCAACTAAAAACACAAACAGAAGAAACGTTTGATGTCAAAACAGAAATCAAGGTAATATATAATTTTATTGATTTCGATAGATTCCGAAAGACAGATAAAGATCATTTCAAAAAGGCAATTGCACCAGACGGAGAAAAAATCATGGTGCATGTTTCTAATTTTAGGAAAGTGAAACGTGTAGACGATGTAATTCACGTTTTTGCTAGAGTGAGAGAAAAAATTCCATGCAAATTAATGTTGATTGGTGATGGTCCAGAGAGACAAAAGATGGAAGAATTGTGCAGGGAATTAGATCTTTGTAACGAAATAAGATTTTTAGGAAAACAGGATGCTGTAGAGGAATTATTAGCCGTAGCTGATCTTTTTATCTTGCCTTCAGAGAATGAATCCTTTGGTTTAGCTGCATTAGAAGCAATGGCTTGTGAAGTTCCTGTCGTTTCGTCTAATGTAGGAGGAATCCCAGAAGTGAACATTGAAGGAAAAACAGGGTACTTATGCGATGTAGGTGATGTCGAAGGTATGGCACAAAGAGCGATTTCTATTCTAGAAAACGAAGAAACACATCAAAAATTCCGTAAAGCAGCATTCGAGCATGCTAAGACCTTTGATATTGATAATATTCTCCCTGTCTATGAAGAATACTATGAAGAGATCATTGAGAAGGTGAAACTGGCGGTTACTGTATAATTTATATCTGAACTCAAATCATTTTAGAAGATGCTCTGCTATCGTTGTGGGGCATAGAAGTCTATTAGTAGGAAATACTTAGTAAGTCGTCGATTTACTCTATACTTCTCTTTTATTTTCTCCCATCTTGCAGCTAAGCAACCATTTTATATTATTCAAACTTTGAATTCTACCTATTAGTGAGGTAGGGCTATGTTTGATATTCTCTCACTTACAAACTTAGATATATGAATGGCTTAACTCGATTTTTTCATTTCTGTGCAGGGACTGATCAATCCATATTAAAGAGAACTCCAACAGATCAAAATAAATATGCTGGGATAGGAGCGACAGTATTTTTTACTGGAATATTTGCAGCAATTGCAGGTGGATTTGCACTATTTTCTGTTTTTAAATCCGTAACAATAGCAATCCTCTTTGGCATTCTTTGGGGTTTAATGATATTTAATCTGGATCGATATATTGTGATGAGTATCAAGAAAAAAGATAAGCCATTGAAAGAAATTGGAATGGCAATGCCTAGATTAATATTAGCCGTATTGATTGCTTTTGTAATTGCCAAGCCTTTAGAGCTGAAATTGTTTCAAAGTGAAATAGGATCAGAATTAGTTCTAATGGAGCAGGAAAGATTTAAAGAACAAGAAGACTTATTACGCACACGATTTCTGCCTGAAATGGATAGAATCAATAATGAAATAGCTGATCTTGAGGGCAAAGTTGAGTCTAAGAGAAATTATAGAGATCAAATGAGTCTAGCGGCAACACAAGAAGCGGATGGCACTGGAGGCTCTGGTCAACGGAACTTAGGTCCGATTTATAAAGCCAAAAAATTAGATGCTGATCTCGCACAACAAGAACTTGACAATACAATAGCATCTATCAGCCCTCAGTTAGAAAATAGAAAATCTGAATTGCTAAAAGTGGAATCTCAAATGTACGAGACAAATGCAAATCTAGAGAAAACAAAACTTGATGGGTTTGCTGCACAAATGGATGCTTTAGGTAGACTTGCAGAAAAAAGTTCTACAATATTTTGGGCGAGTATATTTATCACATTGCTGTTTATTGCCATTGAGACTGCACCTCTTTTTGTGAAGTTGATTTCAGAACGAAGTCCATATGATTATAGATTAGATCAACATGAAACCATGGTAGCTAATAGTTATCAATCTTATGTAGGTAAGATGAATGCTGCCACACATAATGACCTGCAATTTGCAAAGGAAACTTCCCGAACTCAAACATTAGAAGCACTAAATGCAGAGAAAGAGCTTATTAAAAAAGTGATAAGGACAGAATTGGAGAAGGTGAAAGAAGGAGCATTGACTTGGGCAGAATATAAGAAGGTTGGGAGGTATTTTGGGTAGCAACAGATATCTAATGGGGTTCCAAATTTATTTGGAACAATTAATACTTTCCAAGAAAGTCAACTCTATGCGTCAGGTATTTATTTGGAAAATTAATACTTTCCAAGAAAATCTATTCTAAACATCTACGATTTCGAGAAACTGAATATTGTCATCAAACCACTTTTGGGTTTCCTCAAGTGAGCCATTACCTGAGGCTACTTTCATTGTGAAATTGAAAATATCATCATTTGAAAGAGATGTCGTTATATTATAATTATTGATTCTTACGAAGGCTATTGCAGCTTCAAGACCTGTTCTTTTATTCCCATCGGAGAAAACATGATTAGCGATAATATTGTACATGTATAAACCAGCCTTAGAAGCTAATGTTGGGTATACGCGATGCCCAACCATCTCTTAAGAAACTACTTCTATTAAGTAGTCTAGATTCTCCTCGTGTAAATAATTTGATGGTGGAATAAAGTTCCCTCCATGTCTATCGACCGTAAGCAAATTTATTAAAACGATATTCTCTTTGGATAGATATTTCATGCTAAAGCTTTAAATACTTCATCATACCTTTCAAAGTCTTCATTCACAATTTTTTTTAGTTCATTCTCAGAAATTCCTATAATATCATTTTTTTTCTCAATGGCCATTGTAACTTTAGATTGAATGTCTTTGTCAGATTCAAATATTTTTTGAACGAGCGCAATTTTTTCCTCAGCACTAAGGGTCGATACGTCGAGATTTACTTTAATTTCCATATCTACTAATTTGTATGCATATAACATTTAAAGATATTAAAATAGTTCTTTTGCAGTGTACTTTCGAGAAATGTGAATTCAGATATTTAATGGGATACCAAATTTATTTGGTATAATTAATACTTTCGAAGCAAAGTAGATTCCAATCAAGATACGTTGTTTTATATGGATAGAGAGCATTACTACTCCACCACTATCTCATCTATAAACAACCAACATGCTGCTCCTGGAGCAGCATGCCAATGTGGATTATATATTTGACTTTCTATATCGACTTTGATATATCTTGCTTGGGATACTTCTCCATGAAGGATATAGTTTATGGTTTGTGCAGTAAGCGGACCATTTTGGGTTCCATAATCTTCATTAGAAAATTTTTGGAAACTTATTCCATCATCAGATATTTCAATACTGATCCCTTTTGGTGGGAAAATATAAGACCTATCATCGATCAAAGATCCAACACTAATACTTTCAATCGTTTGCACTTCACCCAGATCAATGACAGTTGATGCATTACTTTCGTAAAACCCAAGCCATTTTCCATCTCCAAAAGATTCACTTCCTTTTGTGAAATCAATTAGTGTTGAAGGGCCGTCTCCTGGATATTTTTCATGCGCAGGATTTGATAGGGTAATATCTATTGGCTTGTACTTAGCTCTTACAAATGTCTCTTTTATAGTGTCAGAATTGCTCCAACCATCTTGGAATAAGAAAGAGGATATTTCGGTAGATTCTTTTATATGAAAAGGGACGGTGTAATCATATGATGTAGTTCCGTTTTTAGTACTTAGAGCATAGCTTATTTTTGCTCTAGGGTTACTCGTTATAAATGAAATCAATAGTGAATCTTGGAATAGCTCTGTCTCTCCTTCAATAATTGGACCTGCAAGTTTTGGAGTTCCAAAAATAGATTGGTTAATGCCTAGGTCGATTTTAACGGAAGGGTTGTTTTTTGCCCATGTTTTTGCTACTTCTTTGTCTATATTGGTTTGCCATAAATAGACCTTTATTAGACTTTGTATCTCAGAAAGATAATTTAGAGACTTATTGTCTACCTGTGTTTTATAAAGATTAAGATGTGTCAATTTTTTAAGTGACTGTAAGTTTGATACAGCTTTATTTCCTACTCTAGATCCACTCAGATTAATTTTATTGAGATTTTCAAATTGCTTAAGTAACTTGATGTCTCGATCCGAAACGTCAGTATTAGACAAATCGATTTCAGTTACATTTTTAGCAATACGCTTCAGTCTTTTTAGGGATGATTTAATTCCAGTTTTGTTACTGAAGGATACATCTATCCATGGTGTTTTTGAAGATATTGGAATAGCGTTTATCCCAGATTGATAAAGGTCAGAAATAACTCGGGGTGATACTTTTTCTATCCCTTCAAATTCATCGCCTTCTAAGGATTTGAAATACTTAGTAACTTTAGAGTTAGGAGTAAGATCTTTGACTTGATGATCATAGTTTTTCATCTCCTTTATCCACCATTCTAGAAAGTTAAGTTCGTCAATAGAGAGTTGTAGTTTTCCATCCGGAGGCATATGTTCTTCGTTCTCTTTTGGGAGATATGCTCTTTGTAGAATGTGGCTTTCTGAAGGGACTCCAACAGTTAATATTTTTCCATTTTTACCACCTTTTTGCCACCCTTCTAAATTGTCAAAAAATAAATCACCTTTTGACTTTTCAGGATTATGGCAGCTGACACATTTTCGTTTGAAAATCGGCATCACGATATCATTGAATATATGCGCTTCCTGAATATTGACAACTGACTTGGTTTCTTCCTTCTTAGCACTTTTTGTTAGAAAGCCCTTCCCGTGAGTAAGTGACCCTCCATAATGACCAGTAGCACCCAGTAAGACCATAAAAGCTGTGAAAACTAAACCAAGTAATAATTTCGAGGGCTTTGAAGCATAGATAATGAGCAATAGTATGCTGCCAACTGCAGTGCCAATTCCTAGATATTTGTGCCAATCCAATAATTCTTGATTATAACCTCCTTGTTCGGCAAGTACCCAGCCAGACCAAGCACTAAATATTGCGGAGATGCATCCTAATGCAAGTGCAAACGTAAGATCTGTTGGCGTTGATTCTTTTCCGTAAGTCTTCTTAGAATCAATCTTCAGATATTCAAAGTTTATGGAAGGTTGGGTACTTTCATCACTTTTTGTGTGTTGTGCCCCATAAAAGTTACCTCTGTAAATATCATAGCACCATTGCAGAAATGCAAAAACCAATATTCCTATAGGAAGGTGCAATAGCAATGGGTGAAAACGACCAACGAAATCCATAAATAAGATCATCTATAATATTAATATTTCATCAACAAATAACCAAGGTTTTAGTCCTTTTCCAGGATGCCAATCCGGAATAGAAAGCATGTTATAGACTATGACATCTATTCTGTTTGGATACCTTGGTGGTGTTGTTATTTTTAAATAATTCATTTGTTTCTCTGATTGGACCATGCAATCTGATATTGATAATTCATGATTTTCCTTTGTTCCATCTTCGAAATGATAGTTAAGGCTCACATTTACTGGAGAGAATATCCATGAATTTTGGTCTATCATAGAAGATACAATAGCTCCATTGATAACTTCACCTTCTTCTAATGTAAATGAGAATTTGACTATGCTGTCTTGATAACCATACCATTCGTCACTTCTGAAATTCCAATCTCCTTTTTTATGATCCGTTAGTACACCGATACCTGAGTTGTAGTTTTGATTTGGATCATTTGATACTAATCCTATCCAATTCACCTTCCGCGCTTCGATTGCCTCGACGGTTACAGTGTTACTATATTTAACTCCTTTTTGGAAAGCTTTGAATTTGTGAATTCCTGTTTCAGATACGATAATGTGATTTTTAGCTAAAGGACTATTTTGTGTTGGTTCAGTTTCATCAATTGTATGTCGAATATCGATTTTTGGATCTACATTATCGACTCTTATCAATGTTCGAATATCAAAAAAAGCCTCATCTACAGATATGGAGGGTGTCGATAGGGTAGTATTTGATTTTTGCAAATAAATAGACTTCTGGGTCTTTTTGTTGCATCCCCAAGATGCAAGTATTATTATGACAATTAAATACCTCATACCCGTATCAATTTCATTGGATAGACTTGACCTGCATTCCATTGTGGCACGTAAATATTCTCATCATCATCCACACATACATCATGTGGGTGTTTGAAAACTTGATATGCTTGAGTCATTTTTTTGAGTTTAGATCCTTCATATTGAGGAACTCTGCCACCTGGAGCGGAGACAAGTTTATTATCCTTGTCTAATATTGAAATGAAACCTGTATTATCTCCTTTGTCTCCAGACCAAATTGTAGCTAAGAAAATATTTTCTTCATGAATGACAGGACGACAAATGTATGCTCCCGGTAATTCTATAGTTGACTCATATACACCAGAAGTAGTGAAATATTTTAACTGGTTTTTTTCTCTTGCTGTTACTAAGATTCGTGGTATTCCACTTCGTTCGTCGATGGCAACACCATGACAATTGTAAAACTGATCATCTTCTTTTCCAGGACCTCCGAATCTTGATTTTAGCCGACCATTTTGATCATAAATATATATGTATTGACTTCCATATCCATCGGCTATATAGATATCCCCATTTTCTACGATGGCTGTTTCAGTTGGCACAAAGTTTAATTTATTGTCAGCTGTATCAAACCCTGATGGTCTATTTATCTTCATTATCTCCCGACCACACAAAGTGGTTTTTACAACGAATGATTTTTCGGTGTCCGTTATATAAAGGAAATCTTCCCCACCTTCATTTTTAATTGTCAATCCATGCGCACCAGGATATTTATTACCCCAGGTTTCTATCAGTTTACCATCTTTATTATAAATGATGACATTGTTTTTGGTGTTGTTTGTCAAAAGGATAATTCGACCTTTTGAATCTTGAACCATTTCATGGCAGTCACTTACTGGTGTGGTAAGTTTGTCTAAGTTGCCCCAATCTACGATCACTTTATACTTGAAATCGCCATGTCCAATAATAAGGTCATCACCTACAAATGTATAACCCGCCAGATACAAAGAACTAGTAGTTATAAGAGTTGATTTTATGAAAGATCTACGGTCGATGGTTATGTTTTTTTATTGAAGTGATTTAAAAAGCTGAAGTAATGTGTTTCAACGGCTTGCAAATCAATTAACATTATGTTCTTAAACCACTTCATTGTTAATGCAATCTATGTTATTATATCTCTAACAACTTGACCACTCACATCGGTCAACCTAAATCTTCTACCTTGATATTTATAGGTGAATTTCTCATGATCAATTCCTAATTGATGAAGTAGTGTTGCTTGAAAGTCATGCACATGAACAGGGTTTTCTGCAATGTTATAACCTAAATCATCTGTTTCGCCATATGATATTCCAGGTTTGATTCCACCGCCAGCCATCCAAATTGAAAAGCATCTTGGATGATGATCTCGACCATAATTGGTATCAGTCAGTACTCCTTGAGAATAGTTTGTCCTGCCAAATTCTCCACCCCAAACTACAAGTGTATCATCTAACATTCCTCTTTGTTTGAGATCCATTACCAATGCCGCAGAAGCTTGATCAACATCATGTGCCTGGTTTTTTACAGCACTGGGGAGATTATCATGATGATCCCATCCCATGTGATATAATTGAATGTATCGTACACCTTTTTCGGCAAGGCGTCTGGCCAGTAATGCATTTGCAGCATATGTTCCAGGTTGCATAGATTGTGCTCCATACATTTTATATATATGATCTGGTTCTCCAGAAGTATCCATGATTTCTGGCACAGAAGTTTGCATTCTATATGCCATTTCGTACTGAGATATTCGACTTGCTATTTCTGGATCACCAAATTCTTCCATATGCATATGGTTGAGCTCAGAGATATGATCTAGCATGTTTCTTCTTGATTCCTTGGTTATTCCTTCAGGATCTTGTAAAAATAAAACAGGATCTTTTGCTGATCGGAATTGTACACCTTGATGCAGTGAATGTAAAAACCCATTACCCCATAATCTTGAATATAGCGGTTGTCCAAATTTCCTGCCTGTTCCTCTTGATAGTAGAACAGTAAATGTTGGTAAATTTTCATTCATACTGCCTAGTCCATAACTCAACCAAGAACCAATACATGGTCTCCCTGGCTGCTGTGATCCTGTTTGAAAAAACGTAATAGCGGGATCGTGATTTATAGCATCAGTATGCATAGACTTTATCACACATATTTCATCTGCAATCTTGGAAGTATAAGGGAGTAAATCACTCATCCAAGTTCCACTTTTGCCATGCTGCGAAAACTTATATGGAGATCCTACCAATGGAAATGAATCTTGACCAGAAGACATCCCCGTTAATCTTTGACCATTTCTAATACTCTCTGGTAGGTTCTCACCTCTCATTTTGTCTAGTAGCGGTTTGTAGTCAAAAAGTTCGTACTGAGATGGTCCACCACTTTGGAATAAATAAATTACCCTTTTTGCCTTAGGCGCAAAATGTAATTTACCTTGACCAAGCGCTGCATTTATTTTATTTGATATTGCTTTGGCAGGATCAGGATTGCTACCAATATTGCATCCATAACCTAGAAGTGATGTCAAGGCAGCACCTCCAATACCCAGAGCAGTCTTCGATAAGAATGCTCGACGATTCATGTTCATTTGTCGTTTTTCAATCTCATTCATTATGATCGGGTTATAGATTCGTCAAGATTGTAAATCACGTTTGCTACTGTGGCATATGCAGCCATTTCTGTATTTGGTAATAATTCTCTTCTAGGAGAGTCACCAATAGAAAGATAGGCTTCTGCATCATTAGGAGAAGCTTTGAATCTAATCTTCTCAGCCTCTAAATAGGCAAGCATATTATCTAGTTCTTTGTCGTTGGGTTTTCGACTTGTTGTGCTCTGAAACATATAAGAGATCCGCTGACTTTCCTTTTCTACAGCTTGCACTGCCTGATATGCTAAGTTTCTAGCAGCTTCTATGACCTGCGGACTATTCATCATGACCAATGCTTGCAATGGGGTAGAGGTTGTTTCCCGACTCACCATACAGAAGTCTCTGGTCACAGCATCAAATGTCATCATATCTGGTGGGGGTACAGTTCGTTTCCAAAAAGTATATAAACTTCGTCTATACTGTTTGTCTCCTTTATCAATTTTATAGCCAAAATTTGCTCCACCGCCACCTCCGACTACTTCTTTCCATAGTCCTTCAGGTTGATATGGTTTTACAGATGGTCCACCTATTTGAGCTACTAACAATCCACTTGATTTTAATGTTAAATCCCGTATTTTCTCTGCAGAAAGTCTTATTCTAGATCCCCTAGCGTATAACATGTTTTCTGGATCAGCATTACGTTGTGCGAGTGTCGTTTTTGATGATTGTTGATAGGTGTCAGACATGACTATGTATTTCAACATTGCTTTAATGTCCCAACTTTCATTTATGAATTTATAGGCAAGATGATCTAGTAATTCAGGGTGGCTAGGTAGTGACCCTTGTGATCCAAAATCATCAGGAGTACTAACCAATCCTTTTCCAAAACACATTAACCATAGTCTATTGACCATAACTCTTGATGTAAGAGGATTTTCTTTATTAAATAGCCATTCAGATAGCCCTTTTCTATTTTTTTGGTACCCATCAAATGGTAATATCGACTCTGGTGTAGTTGGTGTTACTTCATCACTTGGGTGGTCATATGCTCCTCTAGATAACACATATGACTTACGCAATTTTGGATCTTCTTTCATAACCATTAGTTCTATTTTTTCTAATGTGTCAAGATTTTTAATGAAAGTTAATTGTGATTCAATTTCTTTTTTTGTAAGTGTGATATAAGGCTCTGGCGTCGCACCATATTCTTCTATTAGACCCTTTTCTGGTACATTATTGAAAAACGAATAGAGACTATAATATTCCTTTTGTGAAATTGGATCGTATTTGTGATCGTGACATTTAGCACATTCTACAGTAAGTCCAATGAAAGCTTTTCCAAAAGTCATAGTTCTATCGCTAACATATTCTACACGGTATTCTTCAGGTATTACACCCCCTTCTTGAGTGATTTTATGATTTCTGTTGAATCCTGTTGCTATAAGTTGTTCGCGCGTTGGATTTGGAAGCAAATCTCCTGCCAATTGCCATTCTACAAACTGATCATAAGGCATATTTTTTTTGAATGCATGGATCACCCAATCTCTCCAGGGCCACATAGTTCTTTCTAAGTCATCTTGATAGCCATGTGTATCTGCATATCTAGCAACATCAAGCCAGAGGCCAGTCATATTTTCAGCATAGGCTTCAGAACTGAGATATTTGTCTACTGCAATTTCATATGCATCAGCAGTATTATCATTTACGTACGTTTGTATGTCCTCAATTGAAGGAGGCAGCCCTGTCAAGTCAAATGATATTCTTCTAATTAAGTTTTCTTTATCCGCTTTTTGGGAAGGCTGTTGATTGTTATTTTCGATTTTTGAAATTATAAAATTATCAATGTCGTTTCCTACAAACTTATTATTGACCACAGATGGCGGCGTTGGATTTGATACTTGATTAAATGACCAATGTTTTTCCCACTTCGCACCTTGTTCAATCCATCGTTTGAGTATTTCTTTCTCATATTCTTCCAATACAAGGTTGGAGGCAGGAGGAGGCATTCGTTTTAATTCATCATCAGCATATATTCTGTCGATTAGGACACTATTTTTAATATCTCCTGGAACAATAGCATAGTGATCTTTTTTATCTCCAAGTACTACTAATGCATCTTCTCGAGCATTCAACGAAAGACCAGCTTCAATTTTTGCCTTATCAGGACCATGACACTTGAAACATCTATCAGATAGTATAGGGCGAACATGATAGTTGAAAGAGATAGTTTCTGGGATCAGTTTTGATTGGATAATTTCGCCACTTGATATAATATTCGCTTGTTCTTCTTTACAACCAAATACAATAATCAACATTATTATTAAAACAGAGGCTACGTCATATCTCATCTAAATCAATTTGTAGTCAAAATAAATTTCGAAAGGTTAGGGTTTTTCGATTAGCTAAAATACGATTACTGATGACTCTTTAATAGTTATTGACTTGTTTTTAGATTTTGATTATCATTAGGCAAAAGACATTTTGTTGATCGTGTAGCAACTTAGTTTCATTTTAAATATGTAATCCCTCAAAATTATACGTTTTGAGGGATTAATTATTTTTATTGATTAACTACGTTTACATGTTTTCCATATTTGATTTCGTAGCTGATTCTATATTTCTTGTTTTCAGATGTTTTTAGACTTTCTTTCCAGGTTAAAAACCCGGAATCTTTTTCATACTTTGCATCTGATATTTCTAAGACCTTGACTTTTATGTCTTCATCAGTACTTATGGGCACTTGATCCATTACTATTATATTGATAGATTTGTTTTTATTGTTTTTGATTTCAATGTCAAATGTGTGTAATTCAATAGTTTTGTTTTTGAAAAATGACTTTTTGTTGTATTCTTTGACTGGGTTTCGTTCTACGTTCACACCTATATCTTCGCCTAATGAAAACCAAAGTGTATCACTGCTCTCAGCAATATTTATTTTACTAACTCCAGTGTATTGTCCACTTAGAAAAAGATTGACATTCCCTGAAAACAAGTTGTAATCTTTCCATTCTGGGATTCCCACGTTGAGGTATGCTATTGGGTCTATTGATGGGTATATCAAATAATTAAATTCGAAAGGGATCTCGCTTGATTTTAAGAGTACATCATATTCTTCGCCATTTGAAGGTATAGTATATGGTTTCAATATTTCGAAGCTGCTTATATTAAGGGATTGCTGTTCTTTTATTGAGATGGATTTTCGCTCTTGTTTCTTTGATTTTTGTTGGTTTCTAATAGATTGGACTCCATAGCCAAGAGCTTTTTTAGATTTTCTTATTCCTGATCCAGTAACTACAATTTCATTTAACAATTGGCCTTCACTTAAAGTTATACTAACTGCAGAAAGTCCCAAAATATCTATTTCTTGTGTTTCGTATCCTGTGTATACTACTACAATGGTAGGGTGGCCTCTAGTGCTTAATTGGAAGCTCCCGTCAATATCAGTAATAGTACCAATATTTGTTCCTTTCATTAATACATTGGCTCCAATAAGTATTTCTCCATATACATCCGTAACCTCTCCACGAATCACACCAGATACAGCATTATTTTGGTTTGAGAATAAACCATGAGTTCTATGCTTAACATTTTGCAATCGATATGGATTCATACTTGGAGGTGTTATTCTCTTTTGAGGATTTCTATTAGAGAGCGTCAGTTTTACATTTTTCCAATCTTCACCTGTGGATTGAGAAACATAGGCCTTATGATCTAGAACACTTTCCGATTCATCATTACCTACTCTTAGATCATAAAAAGTATACCACGTAGCACTAGGTGTAAAATAAGAAAGTGTAATTGACCGATCTCCTATGGTTGGTTTTTCAATTTTAATAATCGCTCTATGGTTATTGAAGGTCTTTATTTTAAGATCGCTTAGGTCTGTGTTTAGAACATAAATTTTATTATTCAATTTTCGAATATCAAGTTGAAGGGTATACTGTTCTATTTTTAATGCTCTAAGCTTAGATTTGTACAGTTCTGATGCTTTTGCAATTTGATCGATATTAACGCCTTGATCCGTTTGGAAATTTTTATTGTATTCAATAACATTGATCTCATGTGTAATACTTGATGTTATTGTATTAAAATATTGAATAGAATCTTTGAACGCGTTTATTTCATGTTGGATGGATTTATATTCTATAGGGAGTTCCGATTTCTCTTGTTTGATATCATATTTTACAGATATAATTTTAATGCCATCACCACTATTGACCTGTAGTGATTTTTGATTTATATTCTGAGGTAAAGAGTCTATAGTTAAGGTTCCTGCTTCAGATACCTTAACCATGTCAATGGATCTAGTGACCATCGCCCCTCGTTCATATATGACGACATCTGATATTTCAGAAGTTGGGTGATATGTAGTTTGGGCTCTAGAGCAGAAAGAAATAAATGATAATGACATTATCAAGATGTAGGTATTCGTTTTCATAAGGAATGGATTTAGTGATTTATATTAGTTTCCTTATGGGGATGTAAAACTTACTGAAATTACATATAAAGCATAAAAAAAGCCCTCAACAAACTTAATTGATGAGGGCGTATTATTTTCTCTACTATATCTCTAGACTACACTTGCAAATTAGCATAGTGCGCATTTTCTTCTATAAATTGCCTTCTTGGTGGTACTTCGTCACCCATCAACATTGAGAATACACTATCTGCATCAGCGTAATCTTCAATAGTAACTTGTCTGAGTATTCTTGTGTCAGGATCCATTGTCGTTTCCCATAGTTGATCCGCATTCATCTCTCCAAGACCCTTATATCTTTGTGTCTTGATCGATGATTCTTCTGCTCCACCAAATTGATTGATTGCATCCGTTCTCTCTTCATCATTCCAACAGTAAACTGATTTTTTACCTTTCTTTACTTGATATAAAGGTGGTGCTGCAATATAAATGTATCCACCTTCGACCAACGGTCTCATATATCTAAAGAAGAACGTCAAGATTAATGTTACGATATGACTACCATCGACATCGGCATCACACATGATGACTATCTTATGGTATCTCAATTTCTCAATATTCAAAATTCTTTCACCTTCTTTTTCTTCGATTCTTACGCCAAGAGCGGTGAACATGTTTTTGATCTCTTCATTTTCGTAGATTCTGTGCTCCATGGCTTTTTCTACGTTCAGAATCTTACCTCTTAATGGCAGTATAGCTTGAAAGTGTCTGTCCCTGCCTTGTTTTGCTGTTCCACCTGCACTATCTCCCTCTACAAGGAATATCTCTGAGATGTTAGGATCTTTAGAACTACAATCAGAAAGTTTACCTGGTAAGCCTCCTCCTGCAAGTACATTCTTACGTTGTACAGATTCTCTAGCTTTTCTAGCGGCATGCCTTGCCATAGCAGCGATGATCACCTTATCGATGATTTTCTTAGCTTCTCCTTGGTTCTCTTCTAGGTAGTATTTGAGTACTTCACCCATTTTCTGAGATACAATGGCAGTAACCTCAGAGTTACCCAATTCACCTTTTGTCTGACCTTTGAATTGTGGTTCAGGTACTTTTACAGAAACTACGGCTGTCAATCCTTCACGGAAATCTTCACCAGTGATTGAGATTTTTGCTTTTTCGAGTTTCGCAAGAAGACCATTGTCATCAGCATACTTCTTGAACTCTCTTGTGACAGCTCTACGGAATCCATTTACATGCGTACCACCTTCTCGGGTATTGATATTATTCACATAAGAATAGATATGTTCTTGGTAGCTTGTATTGTATTGCATTGCAACTTCTACCTCTACATTTTCTTTATCATCTCTTCCGATAACATGGATCGGCGTTGATAAGATTGATGGTCTTGCGGCATCTAGGTACAAGACAAATTCTTTAAGTCCACCTTCTGAGTGGAATGTTTCCGTTTTGAAAGAGCCATCTTTATTAGTCTCTCGCTCATCAGTCATGATAATAGTAAGACCCTTGTTAAGATATGAAAGTTCTTTAGCTCTTTTTGCTAATATTTCATAACTATATTCCAGTTCTTCGAATATCGTATTATCAGGAAGAAAAGTTACATTGGTACCATTGACATCTGTTGTGCCGATCTCACGAACATCATATTGCGGGATGCCTTCTTTGTATTCTTGCTCGAATACTTTTCCGTCTCTGTGGACCTCCACTCTCATGTCCATTGATAGTGCATTCACACAAGAAACACCTACACCGTGAAGTCCACCTGATACTTTATAAGTATCTTTATCGAATTTCCCACCGGCGTGTAGTACAGTCATCACGACCTCAAGGGCTGACTTCTGTAACTTTTCGTGAATTCCAGTAGGGATACCTCTACCATTATCTTTTACAGTGATGCTATTGTTCTCATGGATGTTGAGATAGATCATGTCACAATGACCAGCTAAGTGCTCATCTATCGAGTTATCTACTACCTCCCATACCAAGTGATGCAAACCTTTGGTGTCTGTACTTCCAATGTACATCCCCGGTCTCAGCCTTACCGCCTCAAGACCTTCGAGGGCGGTTATATTGGACTCGTCATAGTTGCTTTTATTGTCGCTCATATTGTAATTATCTGTAATAATATTTTTAGCCCAACAAAGATAGCAAAATATAGGGTAAAAGTGGGTTTATTTTATGGTGATATTGTTCCATGAAATTTAACTTTTAATCTCTTGGAAAGTGCTTTAGAACAATGGGCTTTTGGCGAATAGCCTACTTTCGTTTTTTGATTTGTTAACTTATATCTGATAACCGAGATTAACTTGAAAAATTCCACTTGAATTAGATATTGAACTACCTAAAATATCGTTTTTTAAATTTATTGAACCACTTATTAAATAATTGCCTTTTTGAAGTAATAAGCCTAATTGTAAAGTCATTGATTCATTCTGAATTCCAAGATCTATGAATGGTTTAATAAAACTGTTTATTAAAATATATTGTCTAACTCCAAATGAAATATTAGCTTGTATTTTACAAAAAAATGCCCTTTTTACTAGTATCATCACTGTTTGGATTGCGCATGAAATTTAGATATCCCGTGGTTAACATTCCCTTATAATTTATGCCTAATTCATATGCTATCTGCGGTGCAATTACTGATTCATTTGTCCAGTTATTTCGAATTCCAACACCACCAACATACAGTCTTTTAGCCACTAATGGGGTGAAAAAGCTAGAAGGGATATTAGTTGGGAAATTTAAATTGAGTCGTCTAATTACTTTTTTTATCGATGCTTCACGTAGTTTTAGATTGTTTGACACAGTAATAGAAGCCCCAAGTGATTTTGAATTATGGTTAAGTAATTGCTATTTACTAAAAAACTCCCCTCCTCTTCCAAGAACCTATACATTGTGTCAACCTGTGCAGTATTAATGTTTTCTCTAGTATAGTAGAGTTTTTCGAGAGGTTTATTTATACTTTGAATAAAAAAGACTTTATCCTTGAAAGCAAAAAAGTTGACTTGCCCTTCTTCGATTTGTCTTAATAAATAGTGATCACGCTTATTTTTTATAACAATTTTTTTCGAAACATACTTTTCGTGATTGTCGATTTTTATGAAATCAATTTCGTTTGCATAGTATACATGTGACTCCTTTTCAATGAATATTTCTACCGAGGTTCTATCTTTGGAAAACGTTATTTTATCAAAATACTTATATTCTCCTGATGTGAAATTTATGACTTTTTGACCATTTGCAATAGGGGCGAAAATAAATATAAAGGACAATAGAAAAAAGGATAGCGAAAGCCTATTCATAGTATAAAATTAGAGTTTGATATGACCTCAATGGAGTAACTGGTTCTAGCAATTTTTATGCTAGCTTGACTATATATTGGTAATATCTCAAATATAGACTATGAGCGTTAAGAACACTAAGAAATTCGATAAAACTATTTTTGTCGACTATGTATGATGATATAATTGAATTATTGAAGCTCTGTTTAGGAGTAGTAAAATGTTATCATCTTTTTTGATAAAAGCGTTATAAGCAATTAAGATTTTTAATACATTTTTGAACTATCTCTGTTATTTCTAAATTTGTAATTAATATGAAATTGCAAATACAAAACGAATCCGAAATTGATAAACTAGTCGATGCATACATCCAAGTATCGTCTGGAGAGAAAATAACATTTCTCTATGGAGAGCTTGGTGCTGGAAAAACGACTTTCGTAAAACGATTAGTAAGAAAATTAGGTTCTGAAGATGAGGTATCAAGCCCTACCTATTCCCTTGTAAATGAATATGATGTGATTGGTGGGAAGCTATTTCATATTGATTTGTACAGACTGAAAGATGAGCAAGAGGCACTTGAAATAGGAATCGAAGATTATCTCTATTCTGGACATTATTGTTTGATAGAATGGCCTCAGGTGATAGAAAAATTGGTCGAACGAGCTGTAGAAATCAAAATCACGACCAATGAAGATAAATCTCGATCTGTAGAAATTGATCTCGTAAATTATTAGACTTGGTTATTTGATGCTAGATTTGTGAGCGTAATTTAGTATAGTAATGCAAGAACTAAACCTTATTAACAAATGAGTCCTTCTACTCCGGTAAGTTTTTCTAAGTTTTTCACAGAATCTCAGTTTGAGACGCAAGAAGAACGTCTTGCTGTTGGCGAACGGTCAAAGAGTGTTACTATCGGTGTCCCAAAAGAGGATCACGAAAAGGAAAACCGGGTGTCTATCGTGCCTAATTCAATTCGTACTTTAGTGGGTTTTGGACATAGAGTCGTTGTTGAGTCTAGAGCAGGCGACCATTCTAATTTTAGCGATCATGATTTCTCAGAGGCCGGTGCTCAGATCAGTCACAGTACTGACGAAGTATTCAAGTCTGATATCGTGGTGAAGATTGCTCCTGCCACTTTAGCGGAAATAGATATGATGCATCATGATAAAATCATCATTTCACCGCTTCAACTACCATCTTTAAGCCAAGAATATTTCCTTAAGATAAAAGAAAAAAGAATCACAGCTCTTGCTATGGAATACCTGCAGTCCGAAGATGGTAGCTTTCCGATTGTAAGAATTATGAGTGAGATGGCAGGAGTCGTAGCATTGCAAACCGCCGCTGAGTATCTTAATAATACTAATGGTGGACGAGGTGTAATGCTCGGTGGAGTAAGTGGAGTGCCGCCGGCAAAGGTTGTTATATTGGGAGCGGGAGTAGTAGGAGAATTTGCTACAAAAGCTGCTGTAAGCTTAGGAGCATCTGTCAGAATTTTTGATAATGATATCACCAAATTGATGAGATTGCAATCCGCCGTAGGGAGACAACTACATACCTCAGCGATCAATCCTGTTTATTTAGGTTATCAGTTAATGAGTGCAGATGTTGTAATAGGAGCGATGCATTCTAAACATGGCCGTACACCGATTTTGGTTACAGAAGAAATGGTATCTAAGATGAAAGAGGGGTCGGTGATTATAGATGTGAGCATCGATCAAGGAGGTTGTATCGAGACATCTGAAGTGACTTCACATAAACACCCGACATTCACAAAACATGGTGTTATTCATTATTGTGTACCGAATATAGCATCGAAAGTGAGTCGTACAGCTTCAGTAGCGGTAAGTAATATTATTACCCCACTTCTAATTAAAGCGGGCAGCAATATCAATATCGAAGAGTTATTATACCATAAAGTAGGAATCAGAAACGGCTGTTATGCTTATAAAGGTTGTATCACCAACGAATACCTTGGAAGAAGATTTGGTTTGAAATATACTTCACTTGATCTTCTTCTCACAAGTAAATTGTAAGATTTGAAATTAACTGCAAAACTAATATCATTAATTTTTCATCCACTTTTTATAATTGGATATGTGTTGATCTTATTATTAACAATGAATCCATATATGTTCATTGTTAATGATGAAAAAGCTAGATTTTTATTGGTTTTTAACGTGTTTATGTTGACTGTTTTCTTTCCTTTGTTTTCTATCTTTCTTATGAAAATGTTGGATTTTATCAAGTCGTATAAGATGGAAGATAAGACGGAGCGGATTGGTCCATTGATCGCTACAGGAATATTCTATCTATGGATGTTTGTCAATTTTAAGGACAATACTACCATTTCTGTTTCTTTTAGTTCTTTTGTGCTAGGTTCTACGATTGGCCTATTTATGGCACTGATGCTCAACAGTTTTACAAAAATTAGTCTGCATACAATTGCCGCTGGTGGATTGGTAAGTGGTCTTTTATTTATCAAATATTTATACAGTTACGAGACATTTTTTGTCAACCTTCCTTTTGGCTCATTTCAAGTAAGTTCCACTTTCGTGATAATTATTGCAATGATCATTGCTGGGTTAGTAGGAACTAGTAGACTGATGTTAAAAGCACATGACGAGTTCGATGTATATGGAGGATATATTGTTGGCATATTTTCTATGATAGTAGCATTTAGAATCATGGGCTAACATATCCGCTAGAATTTAATTTTTAGATCTCACGGACACTTCTCTACAATAAACCTGTTTATGAAAACTAAATTCATAATCTATATTTTTCACCTTTTTACAATAAATATTTTCTGCGTTTTTCACCCCTAAGTTTGACTTTATTAGATCTCAAACTGCAAAATACTCAGTCATCCTCGCCACAGTCTCTTCAGTCTTCTGATTGTCTAATACAACCAGCCCTTTTTCTAATATAATAATTCGACTACTGACTTCAGCGACATGTGTCAAATCATGACTTGATATCAGAAAAGTATGTTGATCCAACCGATCTGTTATGATCTTTTTGAGTCTTATCTGAGAAGTAGGGTCTAGACTAGCAAATGGCTCATCAAGGACTACTATTTCAGGATTTCCTATTAAAGCGGCTATAATACCAACCTTCTTTTGATTACCCTTAGAAAGATCTCGAATATATTTTCTAGCACCTAATATTTCACCACTAAAAAACTCTTCAAATTGTTGTAAGAATTCGTTTGTATCGGCTTTTGACCATTGGTTGAGTCCTCCTACAAAATCGAAATATTCATTTGGAGTAAGAAAATCAATGAGGAATGTTTCATCTATAAAAGCAGAAGTATATTTTTTCCAAGTTTCATCCACACTTACATCATAACCTTTGGTAAGTACTTGCCCTTCGGTAGCCTTAATCAGGTCGAGCATAAGACTGAAGGCTGTAGTTTTGCCTGCACCATTATTCCCGACAAGCCCAATACATTCTCCTTTATCTATTGATATATTTTCTATTTCGAGAACAGTCATACTGCCGTATGATTTCTTTATATTTTTAAATTCTAAAAGCATAGTTATTGATTTATATTAATGTTGGTTGAAAGTGGAAGGAAAGGACTATTTGTTTCTGAATGCTGCGCCAATTTTATATCTGTTTTTTTTAAAAAGTGCTACTGATATATTTATCAATTTGTCATGGAATACAAATCCAACCAACCCAATTAAAGCTATTAGAAATACTCCTAATAATGGTTGATCATAAGTATTTGCACCATAATAAAACAGCATTGGAATTGCCATAATGGGTATAATAATCAGAAATAGTGCCATTGAGAATCCTTCATAATTCATAGCTGCACCTTTATTAGTGTCTACTCGTTTTGAGTTGTAACTAGCGGATAGCATGTAAAGGAATAAGACTACACCAAGATTATAGAACATCATCGCAGGCATGAGATAAAAGTATTCAGTCTTGTAAAACCCCCATAAGATCATTGGAAGAGTTTGGCAGAATATAAGAATGCATTGTAAAAAGTATTTTGCCTGAAAAATCTCTTTGATGCTTGTCATTTTCGTTTGTAAAAGATCAAAGTGTCCGCTGTTCCATGAAAGTAAAAGTTGGCCATAAGTAAGCGCATATCCTCCAGTACAAAAAATGGCCACAAACATCATCCATCCCATTGAGCTCATTTGATCTCCTTGTCCATGAATGATGAGCGGGTAGACGCCTATTAAAGGCACGATATAAAGCATGTTTTTGGCTCTCTTATTTCTCAGGATTAATTTTAACTCCATCTCCATCATTTTACCAGCTTTTCCAAATTTAGCGAATAGCCCACTTCCAATATTCACACTAGAAATTGACTCTTCTGATGGTTTTGCATCCTCTAAGTAAGCAATTTGTAAAAGTGTTTTATATGTCAAAAAATAGCTTCCTATAACTCCGATTACAGGGAGTAAAGCTGTTCCTATATTTGTCACTAGAAAGGCATAAAAATATTCTAGAACATCACCTAGAGGTATATATCCTTTATAATCAAGGTAATTGATTAAAATCACGACTATTATAATAATACCTGTTGCTAATCGATTGATAGATAGTTGTTTATTAAATAAAAAAGCTTTGTAGTTGGAAGCATATATTAGTCCAAAAAGCACTAATCCGTGATTAAGTAGATTCATATTGTAACCTTCTGCATAATTCGCTGATATAAGATATGCAATAATGCCTAGTGCAGACATTACATTAATCCAATTGAATGCCGATTTAGTCAAGATGAAATGCAGAAGCGTGCTCTTAGGAATATTTTGTAGTATATATTGATTCAGGTCTTTAAAACCAAAATTTTGGAATATGAGCCTCATCAAAAAAGTATAAATAATAAAGTAAAGAAAGTATCTACCAAAATATAAAGGACCATTTGCTTCTGGAAGCATTTCAGTAATAGCATGAGGTGCAGCGGCCCCAAGGACTATGAAAGACACACCAAAATATAAGCCTAAAAAGGCCATCATAATAGTAGTCGCAAGATTTTGAGTAAAGGCAGGATTCCGCATAAACGATTTCCAGCTCAAAGAGAGGATTTTTCTAAACATAAATAGTAGATTGATTCAGAATAGAAAACTAAGAATATTTTCGAATTCTATAGGCAAATTGAGATAGGAGATTCATAAAAATCGACAGAAGTATTAACTTCAAGTTAAAATTTCTATTCTGATGACGCACTTAAGACATCAAATGAGTCTTCTTATACGAACTATACATGCTATTTTCGTTTTAAGATGGTAGAGTCAAAATGAAATAGTAATTTTATCCGCCGTTTTGATGAATAGCGATAATCACACAATTAAGAGAAGATGAAGATATATATAATAATAGTATTACTTTTTGTAGGGTGCTCCGCTTCAGCACAAGTTTCAAACGATGAGTGTCAATTTGCTACTCATTTAGGAATAGTAACGGACTTTTGTTCTGGAGAACAGGAGTTTTCAAATGTAGGAGCAACAGCTTCTGCGGATCCGATTCCATTTTGTTTCTTTGGAGGTGCAGATCATGATGTGTGGTATTCTGTAACACCTGGACAAGGTGGTCTTTATGTTAGTGTCTCAGGATCTTTAGGATCTCCCTCTATTGTTATTTATGAAGGCAACTGTAACTCATTAGTAGAAGTAAGTTGCTCTTCAACAGCAGCTGGTTTTTTTGCTGAATCCTCTGTTTTCGATTTGTTAATTGGACAAACATACTATATAAGGATTGATGGAAGGGATGGACGAACAGGGGATTTTCAATTGTGTGTTAAATCTTTTGCACCCGTCAAAATGCCTGAATCAGACTGTAAAGATGCAGTTGTTCTTTGTGATAAATCTCCTTTTGCAGTTGAGAATCTGAATAGTTTTGGAGATTTAGAATTTGAAATGACAGGTTCTTGTATTCAAGCAGGTCAAGAAAAAGAACAAGCTTCTGTTTGGTACGTTTGGACATGTAAAGATTCTGGTACATTGGAGTTTTCTTTAACTCCAAATAATCCTAACAACGATGAAGAAGATCTTGATTTTATTGTTTATGAACTTCCAGGGGGACTAACGGATTGTGAAAATAGGCAATCAGTTAGATGTATGTTGAGCGGTGAAACTGGGGGCTTGGATAGTAGTCCCTGTTATGGAGCAACAGGTTTAAGAGCAAGCTCCTCTGACACGCAAGAATTCGCTGGATGCCAAGCGGGAGATGATAACTTTCTAGCTCCTTTAGATATGGTAGCGGGACAACATTATGGAATGATTATTAATAATTTTAGTATGTCCGGATTTGGATTTACAATTGAATTTGGTGGAACTGGAACATTCCTAGGCCCAGATCCTGATTTTGAAATAAATATGTTACAAGCATTTGAATGTGACAAAACTGTAGCGTTTACCGACCTTTCGGAGTCATTGACAGACCCTATTACGAGTTGGAGCTGGAATTTTGGTGCAGGATCTTCACCTTCATTTTCTGACAACCCTAATCCTCCAAATGTTATATATGAATCATTCGGAGATAAAGTAGCCGCATTAACAATTGAAAGTTCAAGAGGATGTTTGGTAACTACAACTGTTGATTTTTTTGTAGAGCCGTGTTGTAAAGATACGTCTACCCTAAATGTAGATGGACTAGCAACTGATTTAGATTGCTTTGGCGATGAAGATGGGCAAATATTGGCTGAAGGTTCTTCAGGTAGTCCGGTGTATTCATATTCTATAGATGGTATAAATTTTCAGCCTAATCCAAGATTTCTTGACTTACCCGCCGGAGATTATAATTTATTTATTGTTGATATAAAAGGATGTAGAGATACTATTGTCATACCTATTTTTGAGCCAACTCAAACGGTTGCAGATGCAGGACCAGACATGACAGTTGATTTAGGTGCTACAGGTATTATTGATGGAAGTGTTATTTCTGATTATGATATTACAAACATAACTTGGAGTCCATTAGACTCATTTGTAGATTGTACCGATTGTCTAACGCCAGAAGTATTTCCATTAGGAGCAACAACATATACACTTACAGTTACCGATGAAAATGGATGTACATCATCAGATGAAGTTCAATTCTTAGTCAACGTTGTTCGACCTGTTTACTGGCCAAATATTATTTCTGCAAATGAAGATAATAATAACGACTACTTCAATCTTTTCGGGGGTCCCGCTGTGGATGGCATAGAAAACCTAAAAGTATATGATCGATGGGGTAATCTGATGTACGATGGTGCACCGCAGCTAAATAGCTATACAGATGGTTGGGATGGAACGTTTAATGGGAAAGAGGTAAATCCAGGTGTTTATGCATGGCTAGCTTCTATTCGTTTTATTGATAGAGATGTTAACGGTCAGAATGTAGTTCTGGGTTATGCTGGCGATGTAACAGTACTTAGGTAGATGAAAGATTACTTTATATTAATATTGGTATTATTTTCACTCGGTTGTTCAACAGACATAGGCGAAGTTAATGCTATTACGGACAATGAAATATTCAAACAGGAAGAGGCTAAGTTTGTCTCTATTTTGTATAGCGATTCCGCTAACGTAAAAGTAAGAATCACGGCTGATAAAATGATCAGACACCTCACAAAAACAAATCCTAGAGATGAGTTTCCTGAAGGGATATTTGTGGAATTTTTGGGAACTAATGGGCAGGCCATTAGTTGGTTAGAAGCGGATAGAGCAACCCGCTATGACAAGAAGAATGAAGTAGTCGCTCAAGGGAATGCTAAGTTTTACAATAAAAAAAAGGAGACTTTAACGAGTACTGAGCTTATATGGGATGAGGATAAATCCATACTTCGAACAAATAAGTTTGTCCAAATTACACAACCAATGCGTGGCGATACTAGCTATGGATATGGTTTTGAAGCCAACGAGGAGTTTACATTATTCACGATTAAGAATAAAGCATCTTCTATACTTAATGCCCAAAGTTTGAAAAAGAAGATTGATAAAGGAGAGTAATATCATTCTGTTCCAAAGTATCGCTTGTTTTTGGTATAATGCTGATAATTACAATTTAACGAATCATCGTCCATAAAGTTGGCCAAAAAACAACAGGCTGGTTCTTGTAAGTATCAATAAATAAACTACCTTTGCACTCCAATTTAAAAATTTGAGATTATGCCTAAAATGAAAACGCACTCAAGTGCAAAGAAAAGATTCAAAATTACTGGATCAGGAAAGGTGAAAAGATTTCAAGCTTATACATCTCACATGATGAGAAACAAAACTAAAAAGCAAAAGAATAGGCTTGGAGGTTCTACACTTGTTTCTCAAGCGGATGAAGCTAGAATCAAAAGATTACTTTGTAAGTAATTCACAATTTCCAACAAAACATTTTTTAACGAGGATGAAGGAAAAGTGTCACAATATGATCCCTTCATTGTACTAAAAACAAAAAATTATGCCTAGATCAACAAATGCAGTAGCATCTAGAAAAAGAAGAAAAAAAATACTTAAAGCCGCGAGAGGATATTTCGGTGCTAGAAGTAAAGTCTACACTGTAGCAAAGAATGCTGTCGAAAAAGCGATGTCATACTCTTACAGAGATAGAAGAAACAAGAAAAGAACTTTCAGAAGACTTTGGATTGCAAGAATCAATGCAGCGACTAGAATGCATGGAATGAATTACAGTACATTCATCCACGCATTAAGCAAAGCAGATATCGACTTGAATAGAAAAGTACTTGCGGATATGGCAATGAACCATCCAGAAGTATTTACTTCAATCGTAAATAAAGTGAAATAAGAACAATTC
>OJIO01000459.1_pt1 | contig 26611 bp, 22 predicted proteins | sample 1595621 | NCBI WGS metagenome assembly OJIO01 (sample SAMN05416776, study PRJEB24817) | seawater metagenome | isolation source: Sea water | place: Canada:Atlantic | collected 2013-07 | reverse complement strand
CTCGTGGGCTCGGAGATGTGTATAAGAGACAGCATTTTATACTAATCGTTAACAATAATTAAAAATACCAGTCGCCGAAAAATTAATAACTAATATGAAAAGATCACTTTTACTATCAATTCTTTTATTAATATTATTTAGTTGTAGCGAAGATGAAACTATTATTGAAACAAAAGAAGAAGTACTTCCTGAACTTTCAGTTATATCAATAAATACAGAAAACTTAGCACCTATTGTTTCAAAAGACGACTATATTAATGGAACATTCGAAATATCTGGTGAAAATGAAGATGAAAATTTAGTAACTAATCTAAGAATTAGAGGTAGAGGGAATAGTACTTGGAGTTTTCCTAAAAAGCCATATCAAATAAAATTTGATAATAAAGAAAATGTTTTAGGAATGCCTAAAGATAAAAAATGGATTTTATTAGCTAATTATAGTGATAAAACGATGTTAAGAAATGAATTGGCTTTTGATTTAAGTAGATATAGTAATTTAAATTGGACGTCTGAGAGTCGTTTTGTAGAACTATTTATAAACAATGAATATTTAGGTGTTTATCAGATTGCACAAAAAGTAGAAGAGTCTTCTAATAGAGTTAACATAGGAGATAATGGTTATTTATTAGAAGTAGATCAACTTTCAAGATTAGATCCAGACGATGTTTTTTTTGAAACTAATAATTATTTATTTAATATAAAAGAACCTAATCTTGATTTTGAAGACAATAGATATAACATTATAAAAAACTATATAGAATTAACCGAAAATACATTATTAGGAAATAATTTTACGGATCCTATAGAAGGATACTCAAAATACATTGATGAAGACTCATTTATAGATTGGTATCTTGTAAATGAAATAACTAAGAATAATGATGCTATATTTTTCTCAAGTGTTTATATGAACTATATCCCTGGAGGTAAATTGAAAATGGGACCAATATGGGATTACGATATCAGCTTAGGAAATATTAATTATAATGGAAATGAAACTACTGATGGTTTTTGGATTAAAAATGCAACTTGGTATTCTCGTTTATTTGAAGATCCTAATTTTGTAACTAAAGTTAAGTCAAGATTTAACTATTTCTATAATAATAGAGATTTATTCCAAGAACATATTAATTCTAACTCCTTATACCTAAATCAATCACAAAAAAGGAATTTTTACAAATGGCCAATTTTAGGCACATACATTTGGCCTAATAATGTGTATTTTTCAACATATAACGAAGAAGTAATATATTTAAAAGAATGGCTGGATGAAAGATTAGATTGGCTGAATGATAATTTAAATGAATTGTAATTGATGAAAAAAACTATTGCTAACAATGTATAAAAATAATAGCGGTTTAGTTATTAAAACTAACTGAAATAATAACAAAAAGGTCTTTGTATAACCGAAAAGTTAGTGTGTAAAAATCCGCTACTATTCTTATACTAAACGTTATGCACAATTAAATGAACCCTACAATAATGAAAAAACTGCTAGTATTTGGAATAATAATTCTTATTTCATCAAATCTCTTTAGTCAAATAAGTATTAAAGATTCTACTGTACAAGTAATTGGTTATTGGTCAAAATATGACAAACAATCGTATGATGTTACCTATGAAAAATATAAACTAAAAAACAAAGACACTATATCGAGAGAATTAATGAAATATGAAGTCGATGTGAAAATTATAGATTCGACGGCAAATAGCTACTCAATTGAATGGTTTTATAAAAACTACTCCATAAATACCGAAAATGAATTAGTTAGAAAACTAACATCAATCGCAGATGATATTTCAGTTAAAATAAAAACAGATGAATATGGTGCATTTCTAGAAGTTATTAATTGGGAAGAAGTTAGAGATTATCTAGAAAAGGTTACCGAAAAACTTAAAGTTGAGTTGAAAGATGTTCCAAATTATAAAGAAATAATTGCAAATGTTATGAGCATATACTCAACAAAGGAATCTGTTGAGGCAAATGCAATTAAAGACGCTTTACAATTTTATAAATTTCACGGAGTAAAATATAAACTTGGAGAAGAATTAACAGGAAAATTGGAAACCTCAAACAATTACGGAGGAAAACCATTTGAGACCAATGTTCAATATAGTTTAGACGAAATAAACGAAACTGATGGAAATTCAATATTAAGATCAAACGAAATTATAAATTCAGAAGAATTAACTGATGCCACCTACAATTATTTAAAAAAATCAGGAACATTTGGAGATAAATTTCCGGCAAGAAATAAATTTCCTTCATTGACAAATGAAACGAATACAGCATCTAGAATTCACGGAGAAACCGGTTGGATTATATATAGCATAGAGACTAAAACAATAACTGCTGAAGAAACAACAAATATTGAGGAAAGAATTCTGGTAATAAAATAACTGTGCATAACACCGTGCATAATTTATTGATGGTGGATTTTCCTTGCGGAAAATCCTCGGACACTTACAATGTTGGTTGTTTTTTTAGTATTATTAGTCTAATAACGTCGTAACAAAATCATGCACAAACACGTTGTGTATAATTAAAGAAAATGCTGAATAATTATGAAGAATTGCAAAAAATGTAAAAACCCTTTCTCATCTAAATTAGTATATAAATCTTTTTGGAAAGGGTACAAAGATTTTAAATGCTTCAATTGCCAAACTAATTATCAATTTAGTTCTAAAGATAGACTTATAGGAGGCATGATTGCTGGAACATCAACATTTTTATCTGGTTTACTAATGTTTACTCTAAATTTAGAATTGATTTCTAAATTAGGATTGGGAATATTAACTTCGGCAGTTCTTTGCATTTGTTTAAGTTTATTTAGTATTAAATTTCTTGAATTTAAATCAATTAAAAAATAAACATGAAAATAACCACAAGAGATATTGCATTTTTTATGCTAGGAATTTTTACAATCTTTATAATTGAAACTTTGGTAGACTGGGAGGGGTCTAAAAAATCTTTTAAAGATGGCTACTATAAAGCAAGGGGTATTGAAGCTGTAAACTAAGCCCTATGCCACTATTTTAGTAACGAGTAAAACAAATGCTACTTACTTAGAATTAACCATGTAAGAAGAACACTAAATGTTACTATGCATGTAATACCGTTGCTTCTGTTAAGGCAGGAGTTTTAGCTACAAAATCTTCTAAAATTTTAAAGAAATTTAAGATGTGTTCTTTCTCGTTGTTTGCATTAATGGTTACAAACCTCACAAAAGTATCTTCTTTAAAAGAACCAAAACCAACTACAGTTTCTTGGTGTTCATACAGGGCTGTGCAAAGTGCTATTGGATCCACATTTTTATAATTAAAACAAACCCCAATAGAATTGTCAAAACTATACAAGGTATAATCAGGGTTACTTCTAATATAGGCCAACGCAACGTTTGCTAAATCAAATTGTTGATCTACAATTTGCTCTAAACCTTTTGTACCAACAGATTTCCAAAGTGTCCAAAACTTTAAAGCATCATTTCTTCTACCGCACTGAAAAGAGGTTTTCCCTAAGTTAAAATCGTCTCCGTCTGTTTGATACAAATAACTTGCATCGTTGCTAAAAGAATTGTGTAAATGTTTTTTGTCATTTACTAAAATGATAGAACAGGTTAAAGGAGTTCCTAACATTTTATGAGCATTATAGCTAAAAGAATCAGATCTTTCTATTCCATTTAATAAGTGTTTGTATTTTTTACTAAACAGAACACTACCACAATATGCGCCATCTACATGCAGCCAAATATTATATTTCTGGGTAATGTCAGCAATTGTATCTATAGGATCAAAAGCGCCTAAAACAGTGGTTCCAGCAGTTGCATTTACATAAGTAGGGATTCCGCCGTTTTTAATATCTTCTTTAATTTGTTCTTCTAGTTTTTCAGGAATCATTTTTCCTTCTGCATCTGCTGCTATATAACGGATGTTATTTCTACCAATTCCTGCAAAACTTGCATTTTTAGCATTAGAATAATGAGACTCTTTAGAAGTATAAATAATTAATGGTTTTCTCATTCCGTTTACACCACATGCTGGGTCTTTAGCATCACGCCCCATAATTAAAGCCATATAATTACTCATAGAGCCTCCTGTTGGAAACGTTCCGTTGCTTTTTTCACCGTAACCAATTAATTGGCAAGATTTTCTAATAATTTCTTGCTCTATGCCCACCTGTGGGCCTGCAACCTTATAGGTATACATGCTATTGTTTAACAAAACAGCTAATAAATCTCCTAAAACAGCTTTAGATTGTCTTCCTCCAAAAAGTTGATTAAAAAATAAATTTGTTGCTGTTTTTGGAGTAGCAACCAAAATATCACTTAATACAGATGTAAAGTCATCATCTATCATAGCATCATTGCTTAAAGACAAATCTAAAGTATCATACAATTGATTTGCTTCAATTCTTTCTGCCACTGGGTGTTGTTGTTCTTCATTTATAAGAACTTCTGCAAGTTTGTTAAATAAAGCTAAATCGTTTTTTAGTGTAGACATATATTAATTTAATTTTTTTATGCGTGTTGAAGCTGTTGTATGGTAGCTCATTTCTTTGTTTATAAACCCTTTAGAATCTTCATCAAAAACTGTGCATTTTCTAATAGGTTTGGCATATAAGTGAAGAGACATGCTTTTTTTGTTTGAGATATTTTCTAAACTATGAAATCCCATAAAGTCTTTCATATAAGTCACTTCGTTTGTTTTTGAAATAGATGATTTTACAGCAATTAATTCATCGTTTTCATTTTTTTTATAGAGCACTTCTTTAAGTTCACCGGTAATAACTTTTACCCAACATTCTTCGCCTCCATGATCGTGAATGGGTGTTTTATGACCTTCACACCAACAAATTAATATCAATTCAAAACTTTCTGTATCTATAATACAATTTCTTGTATAGCAGTCTGTTAACCAGAATGAGTAGGCGTCAAAGTCGGTAGGCTTAAATTTTGCAGAATGTATTATGTGATTGTAAGTCGTCCTCTCTCCTTCAGACAGAGCTGTAATTAAATCAGTTAATGTTTGAAGGGTTTCTGTAGATTTTTCGGTAGAATTCAAAGTTTTCGCTTTTTTTTGTTCATTTGATGTACAAATCCAAGGTGAATCCCTAAATCTAAATTAAATGGGTGAGTTCTATAAATCACCAATAACACAAATATAGTCATTTTTATAGTTTTTATGGTGTTTTTACAGCGTTTTTATATAAAAATGATCATATTTTGGCATTTTTTTGACGATTTCTCAAAATCTAAAAATCTTAAAAATCTTGAATTTCTTCAATTTTTAAGCTCATAAATTATAGGTATCTTTCGCAACAAATTACAGTATATGAACATTACGCCCAAAAAGATTAATAGATTTATGTTATTTAAATTGCCACTTGCTTATTTAGGTGGGGTTCGAGTAGCCTCTATAGAAAAAGAGACTGCCATTGTAAATATTAGACATAAATGGCTAAATCAAAATCCTTTTAAATCTATGTTTTGGGCAGCACAAGGCATGGCGGCAGAAATGGCTACAGGGGTATTGGTAATGAGAGGCATAGAAAATATTGGAAAAAAAGTATCTATGTTGGTCATTAACCAGCGAGGTAATTTTACCAAAAAAGCTACAGGTAAGATTAGATTTGAGTGCCACCACGGTGGTTTGGTAGCCAATGCTTTAGAAGAATCTAACAAAACCGGAGAGGGTAGAGTAATTACCATGAAGGCAGAAGGCTTTAATACAGAAGGGGTGTCTGTATGTAATTTTCACTTTGAGTGGAGTTTAAAAGTGAAGCAATAAATAGCTTTTTGTTATTTTTCTGTTTCCTTAATGGTACTAACAAAATCTGCTAGTTTCTTACCATAGTAAGATTGCTGTACTTTTTCAGATAATGAATTATTAATACTATCTAAGTACTTTATATTGGCGTTTACCAACTCTGTAAGGGTTATATAAGCAGCAGCTTCTGTATCTGCATGGTTTAATGCAAAATTAATGGTGTAGATGTATTTTTTTAAGCGCTGTTTTTCTGCTTGTTTTCTTAAAGATTGAGAGGTCTCTAAATCATTGTCTTTTTGTGCTTGCAAGTTGGCCGCTAATAAGTCTAATTGTTTTCCTTGAAACTTTTTAGCCACTTCTTTATAGTCTTCTAATATTTTTTGGTTGCTAGACCCTTTAATTAGGGGAGCTACTCCAAATTTTTCTATTTGGTCGTTTATAGTAATGGTTCCTTCTTCACCAAAGAAAGAAAGGGTACTTTGGTTTTGGTCTAAATTTAAAAAATACATTTCTGAAGAAGTTATGTTGTCTGTAAGTGTAAAAGTGTCTTCTCCAAACAAACGAATAGAATCTACAGAAACTACCACTGTATCTCTCATTTTTTGTAGGTATAACGTTCCTTTCTTTAACCCTTTAATTTTTCCTTGCACTACCATATTGCCAAGTTCTTTTTCTTGAGAACAAGCTACAATTAAGAGCAACAAACAAACCACCAATACTTTCTTCATAATGTCATAAAACTTTAGGCTGCAAATATGCAGATTTCTATTTAAACTGGCGCAGCTAATTCTAATAAAATAGTACAGCCAATGGCAGCTATGGTTCCAATAGCATAGCCAAAAACAGCCAACAATACACCCACAGTTGCCAACGATGGATGAAAAGCAGAAGCTACAATAGGAGCAGAGGCGGCACCACCCACATTGGCTTGGCTACCAACTGCTAAAAAGAAAAAGGGTGCTTTAATAAGTTTTGCCACCAGTATTAATAACCCTGCATGTATTGTCATCCAGACAATACCAATAACAATTAAGCCCCAGTTATCAAAAATCATGGTTAGATCCATTTTCATTCCAATAGTGGCAACAAGCATATATATAAAGATGCTTCCAATTTTACTAGCTCCGGCACCCTCATAATTTTTTGCTTTGGTATGCGATAATAAGATGGCAATAATAGTAGAAATACTTACCAGCCAGAAAAATTGAGATCCTAAGAAAGTAAAGATGTTTTTTGCTATTTCAGAATTAATACCAGCAACTACTTCATTAAAAAAAGCAGCTAGATAACCTGCAGCAAAGTGGCCAAAACCAACGGTTCCAAAGGCAATGGCTAGAATAATCATATAATCTGTGAGTGTTGGGTTCTTTTTTATTTTTTGAGTAAAAGAAATTACTTTTTCTTTTAATTCTTCTATGGCAGAGGTATCTGCTTTAAGCCATTTGTTAATAGCATCTTTTTTTCCAATACTTATAAGTAAAATAGCCATCCAAACGTTGGCAACAACAATGTCTACAAAGATCATACCTCCGTATTTTGCCGGATTGTATTTGTAAATTTCTAACATAGCAGTTTGGTTGGCACCTCCACCAATCCAACTTCCGGCCAGGGTAGAAAGACCTCGCCAAACAGCATCAAAATCTGCACCTCCAACGGTTTCTGGAGATACTAGAGAAATTAATAAGATGGCAATAGGCCCACCTATAATAATACCCACAGTACCAGTAAAAAACATAATTAATGCTTTAGAACCCAAATTAAAAATGGCCTTTAAATCTATGCTTAATGTCATTAATACTAGGGCGGCAGGTAGTAAGAACCTACTGGCAACATAGTATAATTGAGAACTTCCTTTTACAACTTCTCCACTAGCATTGGTGGTTTCCCAAGCTGGCGCGATAGCACCAATAGTGGTAAATATAGCTGGTATAAAATAGGCCATAAATAAGCCAGGTACTACTTTATAAAATTGATGCCAAAAGCCACTTGTTTTAGATTCTGTATAAAATACAAACCCCAATGAAATCATTAGAATTCCAAATACTATTGCATCGTTGGTAAAGAGTGGTTGTCCCATAATTTTGATTTTAGCTAAAGTACTAAAATAGCAGCATAAAAAAAGCGAAGTTTTTCAACTTCGCTTTAAGTATTAAAACTTCTGCACTTCTTTAAAAGGAGAAATACGAATAGTTTCTAATGTTGTTTTATACGTCTTCCAATCTGTCTCAAAAAACGCATTAGTTTGGCTTATAGCTGTCTCTAATGCCTTTTTGTATTGGCTAATTAATTGCTTTTCAGTAGTTGTTAAATGACCAAACCTACTCCCTACATATCTTCTTGCAGAAGAGTAACGTCTGCTTACGGTTACTTCTGGGTTTCTAGTAATTCCTTGGCGTTTGTCTACACTTCCTATATATACAGCAATAAGCTTGTCTATTTTTGTGATGATGTCTTTAGACGCCTTTATTTGATCTTTGTAGTTCTTTTTGTCTTCTTTAGTAAGATCTTTCTTAAATGCAGTAGCCGTATTTTTACTTTCTACCAATTGTTTTACAACATCTGCCATTAATTGCTGATCTTTTTCCATGTCTTTGCTGGCATTGTAGATTTCTGTAATGGCTTCTGTAGACATCTCTAATCTTGGATCAAACTCAACTTTTATGCTGCTTTCTGAAGTTTGATCTCCAAAAGACATTTTTAAATTATAGGTACCAGGTTTTACAGAAACACCTCTAGGCTCATTGGTTCTTTTTCTTATTTTTCTAGAAGGTCTGTCTGCACCTTTTTCGTTCATAGACCAATAAATTCTATGAATTCCGTTCTCTTTTGGTGCTTTTTGGTGTAAGGTTCTAATTAAACGCGCACCCTCAAAAATCTCTAATTTTATAGAATCAAATTTTACCTCAGAAGCTAGCTCTTTTTTAACAATAGGTGCCTCCATTTTTTTAGTTCCTTTTCGTTTCTTTTTTCTTGCAGTCTCCTTTTCTTTCTTCTCTTCTTTAGCGGCTGCTGGTCTGTTTATATAATATGAAATCATGGCTCCAGAACGTTTGTTTTCGCCATTAAATAAAGCATCTCCACCAAACCTACTTCCTGTAGGTTGTTGATAAGCTGCCTGATAGGCTGTTGGAGGTGCAAATAACTGTAGGTTTTTAGTAAGTACATTACCGTTAGCCATAGCACGAAGCGGTCTAATATCATCTAAAACCCATGCTGCTCTACCAAAAGTACCAATTACTAAATCATGTTCTCTAGGTTGTATTACCAAATCTTTTGTAGAAACTGTTGGAAAACCAGCAGTCCATTTCATCCATTGGTTTCCGGCATTTAAAGAGATATACAAGCCATCATCTGTTCCTAAGAACAGTAAATTAGCGTTCATAGGATCTTCAACAATACTTAAGGTGTAGCTTTTTACGTCATTTTCATCAACAATACGAGACCAGGTAGTACCGTAATCTTTTGTTCTGTAAGCATAAGGTGTAAAGTTAAAACGCCTGTAATCATTGGCAATTAATAAGGCTTCTCCTTTGTTTTTGTTGGAAGCTTTTATTTGTGCTATCCAACTACCTGCGGGTAATCCTGGAATATTAGCACTAACATCTGTCCAACTTTTGCCACCATTTCTAGTCATATGAACTCTACCGTCATCTGAACCAGTCCACAGCATATTTTGTTCAACCTCAGAAGGTTCTATCACTAAAATAGTGGTGTGGTTTTCTGCACCAGTAGCATCCATAGTTAAACCACCACTTTCTCCTTGTTTTTGTTTTTCTTTATCGTTGGTAGTTAAATCATCTGAAATAATAGTCCAGGTAAGTCCTTTGTCTGTAGATTTATGCACAAACTGGCTTCCAAAATACAAGGTGCTAGTATCAAAAGGATCCATATTTATGGCAGAATTCCAGTTAAAACGAAGGGCCACATTAGGGTCTGGGTGTGTAGGTTTTACAGAATAATTATTTCCTGTGATATGGTCATATCTCACCACAGAACCCTGCTGGCTCATAGACCATCCGTAACGAGAATCGTCTTTGTCTGGCACCACATCAAAACCGTCTCCAAAACTAATTTCTTGCCAATATGAATTTCTAATTCCTTGAGCTTTCCATACATATGCCGGACCTCTCCAAGAACCATTATCTTGCATTCCGCCATATACATTGTACGGATATTCATTATCTACATTAATATGATAAAATTGCGCTACAGGTAAATTTCCAATAAAACGCCAAGTTGCCCCTTTGTCTTTTGTGATGTTCATACCTCCATCATTTCCATCTATCATAAAAGAACCATCTTCTGGGTGAATCCACCATGCGTGATGATCTGGATGCACACCGTTTGAAACTCCATAGGCAGGCATTAATTCTTTAAAGTTTTTTCCACCATCATCAGAAACATTAATATAGGTAAATACAGAATAAATTCTGTTTTCATTTTGAGGGTCTACATAAATTTCTGAATAATAAAAAGGCCTATTCCCAATGCCCGGTTTATCATTTATCTTTTTCCAATTAAATCCGCCATCTTCACTTTTGTAGAGTGCGTTCTTTTTTGCTTCTACCAAGGCATAAATAACATTTGGATTGCTTCTTGAAATAGCAACTCCAATTCTTCCCAGTTCTCCTTTAGGAAAGCCTTCTTTTTCAGTCATTTTTTTCCAAGTATCGCCACCATCGTGGGTAATAAATAAGCCACTGCCTTCACCACCAGATTTAAAAAACCAAGGATCGCGTTTGTGTTCCCACATGGCAGCAATTAATTTGTTTGGATTTGAAGGATCCATCACCAAGTCTGCAACACCAGTTTTAATATTCTTATACAGTATCTGTTTCCATGTTTTTCCACCATCTATGGTTTTGTAAACACCTCTTTCTTTGTGTTCTCCCCAAGGAGATCCAATAGCGCCCACATATACCGTATTAGGATTGGTTGGATCTATAATAATTCTATGAATATGACGGGTTTTTTGAAGCCCCATGGCCATCCAGTTTTTACCACCATCTAAAGATTTATAAATACCATACCCACCATTTAAACTATTTCTTGGATTTCCTTCACCAGTTCCTGCCCAAATAACACTTGGGTTAGATTGTTGAATAGCTACTGCACCAATAGAGGCAGTTATTTCTTTGTCAAAAATTGGGTCCCATTTAATTCCTCCAGAAGTAGATTTCCATAGGCCTCCAGAAGCAGTACCTACGTACATAATATCTGGATTTGAATTTACAACATCTATAGACGTTACTCGACCACTCATACCACCAGGGCCAATGTTTCTTGGGGTCATGTTTTTAACCAAATCCATCGAGAATTCTTGAGAGAAAAGAGAAAATGAGGCTACTAAAAATAGTGCAGTGAAGATTTTTTTCATCGGTAAAGGTTTAATTGATTCTTTGTGATTTAAAGGTACGAGTTCTGATTTTTAAAAAATCTTAAAAAAATGTTAATGGAGTCTTTCTCAGTAAGAAAAGAGAACTAGCTAGTCTTCTTTATTTTTAGGTGTTCTTTTGGCGTTTTTTAGACTTTGCATTAAGATCCATTCTATTTGACCATTGGTAGATCTAAATTCATCTGAGGCCCATTTTTCAATAGATTTTAGCGTCTCCTCGTTGAGTCTTAAAGCGAAGGCTTTTTTCTTTGCCATGAGTTAGTTGGTTACAAATGCTGTAATAACAGCGATTAATTCTTTTGAAATGGGATACTCTGATGAATAATAAGAAGATAGATTATCTTCTTCTTTTTGAATATCTTTTAAAACATGATTCATATTTTCTATAAATATGGATTCTGTATTTTTATTGCTAATGTGCAAGGGTTTGGCATCTTCTATAGGTACCTGAATGTCTTTTGTGCCATTAACAATTAAGACAGGCATGTTTAATTTTTTAAGTTCTTCTTTTGGATTGTATTGCATCCAGCTTAGAAAAAAAGGAAGATTTTGTTTAGAAAATATAGTAGCTAAAAAAGGATGCACTTCTTTAACATCTCCTGTTTTTTTTAATTCTTTAAAATAGCTGGTTGCAGTTTCTGCAAGTTCTGCACTTTGTTTGCTAAGTTGTTTAGAGATTGTAATATCTATAGGATCTGGAGTTCCTGCTAAAGAAATATACCCATCAATTTTTTCACTTGCAAGCATGGCTACTAATGATCCCTGGCTATGACCTACAAGAATAATTTTTGAAAACCGTTGATCTTCTTTAAAATAATTGACGACTTTTTTTGCATCATTGGCAAAATCATCAAAAAGCGTTTCTTTTAAGAATTTAAAATTCTTTTTATTTGAGGTTCTTTTATCATAGCTAAAAAAAGCAATCTCGTTTTTATTTATTGCCTCTCTAAATTGTTGAATATAGTTGGCCTTTACCATAGTGCCTTGGTTTCCATTTCTGTCTACATTTCCAGAACCGTGAATCCAAATTAATAATGGGCTGTTTTTCTTAGAATAGGAGAGTGTGCCTGGCAATTCTATAGTATCATTTTTTATCAAAATTTCTTCAGTAGTTATCTGAGCAGATACTAGAGCAATACTAAATAGGTGTATAAAAAATAGTTGTATAATAACACGCATACTAGGCTTCGTTTATAATTTTCTCTTGATAATTTTCTAGCACTTTACTAGCCTCAGATTTCTTTTGAGTACCTATTAATAATAGTTTTCCGTTTTTTAACTTAAGTTGAACGCCAATATCTCCAGAAATAGTAACAGATTTTCCTTTTTTACCCCATAATGAGCCTCCTTTTATTCCCCAACCACCATAGTCTCCAATAGGATCATAATTTCTTATGATGGCTGAATTTATTTCAGACCAACCAATTGTTTTGATTGAAAAATGAACAGGAAAAAATTGATAATGAATTCCTTTTTCATCTATTCTTGTGCTTAGCTTAAAAAAGAAAATAAAACCAATAGAAACTGAAATAGCTACCAAGGTTAAGATAAACTCATTGCTAGACATGGTACTATCTTCTGCAAGATATTCTTTGGTAATAATTAGCAAAGGAGCAATCACACTAATCGCTAAAAGTACTAGTAGCCATGTTTGTGTAAACCGTTGTTCTTCTTTAAAAATTCTCATTTGCTACTTGTTTATAGTTTAAATAATTAATGATTTAGTGTTCCTGTATTTAATACTGGAGATGCTTCTTTATCTCCACATAAAATAACCATTAGATTACTTACCATAGCAGCTTTTCTATCTTCATCTAAATTCACAATTTGTTTTTTGCTAAGTTCTTCTAAAGCCATTTCTACCATGCTTACTGCTCCTTCAACAATTTTATGTCTTGCAGCAACTATAGCGGTAGCTTGTTGTCTTTTTAACATTGCATTTGCTATTTCTTGCGCATAGGCTAGATATCCAATTCTAGCTTCTAGCACTTCTATTCCTGCAATAGATAGACGTTCTTCTATTTCTTTTTCTAGTGCTTCACTTACTTCATTAACACTAGAGCGCAGGGTAATATCTTCTTCATGTCCTTCATCTGCAAAATTATCATACGGATACATGCTAGCTAATTTTCTTACTGCTGCATCTGTTTGAACTCTTACAAAATTCTCAAAATTATCTACATCAAAAGCAGCTTTGTAGGTATTAGTAACTCTCCATACTAAAATGGTACTAATCATAATAGGATTTCCAAGCTTGTCATTTACTTTTAGACGTTCACTATCAAAGTTACTAGCTCTTAACGAGATTGCTTTTTTTCTAAACAATGGGTTTGCCCAATAGAGGCCATTCTGTTTTATAGTACCTACATACTTACCAAATAGTAAAACAACTTTTGAGGTGTTTGGATTCACTAAAATAAAACCAAAAAAACCAAAAAATCCAACAATACTAGAAAGTAGATAGAACCCGTTTTCTTCATTTATGCACATAACAATACCTAAAATGAACAATGCAATTGTAATGGCTACCATTAGATACCCATTGGCAGGTTTGATAATTTTTTCTGAATCCATATATTTTTATTTAAAATGATATTAAAATGATATCATAAATATAGGTATAATTTTTTGATATTTTCAAATTTTTCAGACACTATTTTTTTTACCTTCGCATAAATACAAAACAAAAAATATTATGAGACGTTATTTGATCTTCTTTTTTTTATGTGTTGGAATATCTTCATATGCTACTAAAAACATCCCAGTATGGGGTCAAACTGGTCATAGGGTTGTTGGTGAAATAGCCTACAGTCATCTTACAAAAAAAGCCAAAAAAAATCTAGAGAAATTACTCAAAGGAGAAGGTTTAGCAATTATTTCTACCTATGCAGATGAAATTAAATCTGATAACGCCTATAGAAAGTTTAGTGCGTGGCATTATGTAAACTTTAAAGAAGGAGAGGCCTATGAAACAGGAGATAAAAATCCAAAAGGAGATCTAATTCAAGGAATTAAAGAATGTCAAAAAATTATTTCTAATCCTGCTTCTAGTGAAGAAGATAAGGTGTTTTATGTAAAGTTGTTAGTGCACTTAATAGGAGATTTACATCAGCCTTTGCATATTGGTAGGGCAGAAGATAAAGGTGGAAACGCTATAAAAGTAAAATGGTTTAGAGGAAAGACTAACTTACATTCTGTATGGGATACAAAAATGATTGAATCATTTAATATGACCTATACCGAATTGTCTTCTAATTTAAATTATTTTTCTAAAAATCAAAAAGAAGCAATTCAAAAAGGATCTGTCTTAGATTGGGTAAATGAAACTAGAGTTATTACCATGAAAGTTTATGAATCTGCAAAGATTAATGACAACTTGAGTTACAGATATATGTACGATCATTTTTCTACAGTAAAATCTCAATTAAAAAAAGGAGGCCTTCGCTTGGCAAAAGTATTAAACGAGTTGTTTGGATAAAAGGCAGTAAGAAAGAGTAATAAAGATACTTTATGTTCTTATTCTGAAACTTTTAGTCTGGCTACTGCTTTTACAGAGATGTCTGCATATCTTTTATCCTTATATTTTAAATATCCGGTAATAGCAATCATAGCAGCGTTGTCTGTGGTGTATTCAAATTTTGGGATATAGGTAGTCCATCCCCAGTGTTTTTGTGCCAGTTGTAATCTTTTTCTAATTTCAGAATTTGCAGAAACTCCACCTGCAATGGCAATATGTTTAATACCAGTTTGTTGTACAGTGTTTTTTAATTTTTCTAGTAAAATTTCAACAATGGTATGCTGTATGGAGGCGCAGATATCGTATAAATTCTCTTCAATGAAGGCTGGGTTTTCTTTTAGATTTTTTTGAATAAAATAAAGAATTCCTGTTTTTAAACCGCTAAAACTAAAGTCTAAATCCCCTACTTTTGGTTTTGTAAATGAAAACTTTTTAGGATTTCCTTGTTGGGCATATTTATCAACTAATGGACCACCTGGATAGGGTAATCCTAATATTTTAGCAGATTTATCAAAGGCTTCGCCAACCGCATCATCTATAGTTTCTCCTAAAACTTCAAACTTAAAATGATTAGAAACTTTCACAATTTGTGTATGACCTCCACTAATGGTGAGGCAAACAAATGGAAAAGGAGGAAAGGCAGTATCTTTTTCTTTTATAAAATGAGCTAGAATATGCGCCTGCATATGATTTACATCTATTAAAGGGATATCTAAACCCAAAGCCAACGATTTAGCAAACGAAGTGCCAACTAGTAAAGACCCCATTAGACCCGGTCCTTTGGTAAAAGAAATGGCATGTAAGTCTTCTTTAGTGATACCAGCTTGTTCAATTGCTTGTTGTACTACTGGTACTATATGTTGTTGATGAGCTCTAGAAGCTAGTTCAGGAACAACACCCCCATATTTAGCATGTATTTCTTGATTGGCAACAATATTACTTAAGACCTCACCATCGCAAATAACTGCAGCACTGGTATCGTCACAAGAAGATTCTATTCCTAATATGTATGTTTTTTTAGTTGCCATAAAAATGATATTACAAAATTAACTATTATTACATTGTCTATTTCTTTTTAAAAGAGAAATTTAATAGCCAAGAGGCTTAAACTTTTTTGATGTAAGCGAAAAATAGTCATTTTGTGATTAGATAAAGCAATTTCTTAGTTGCATGGCAATGCGGCAGAAATCAAAAATTGTGTGATATGGGTGTAAAAAGGCATTTTTTAGGAAATTGAAAAAAAGTTTAATTCACTTCAATTTGTTAATTTTATCGTTCTTTGTATAGAAAGGGGCTATTTTTGCGTTTATTCTATAAGAAGGCAACACATATAATATAAAACAAATCAAAAAATTCGGCAAAATACTGTTAAAGTGGTTGAAGTACCTTGTGCTATTCTTGGTATTTCTTGTCATTATTTTTTCTATTCCGTCTGTACAAACAAGCTTAGCAAGAATAGTAACAGACAATATAAATGAAGCATACGGAACCAATTTAGAGATTAAAAAAGTAGACCTTTCATTTCTAGGATCAGTTTCTCTGAAAGGTATAGAGATAAGAGATCATCATCTAGACACACTAATTTTTGTAGATAGATTAAGAACTTCATTGCTAGATGCTAAAAGAATTTTAGAAAATAATATTCAACTAAACAATACTTCATTAAAAGGAGTACATGTCTATGTTAAAAACTATAAAGGTGAAGAAATAGACAACTTAACTCTTTTTGTAGAGAAGTTTGAAGATAACAACCCTAAAGACTCAATCTCTAGTCCTTTTCAGATTCGCTCATCAGATATTTATTTTGAAGATATAAATTATAAGCAAATAAACGAAAACAAAGCTGTTCCGTTAGATTTTGCGGCCTATAATGGAGGTGGTAGTTTACAAGATTTTTCTGTTGTAGGACCTAATGTAGCTTTAAAGATTAGAGGACTTTATTTTACAGACAATAGAGGCTTAGAAATTACCAATCTAACCACAGATTTCACGTACACTAAGACTAAAATGAAGTTTTATAATACACTTCTTCAAACTAAGTATTCAAGAATTAGCGCAGAAATAGATTTTAATTATGATAGAAAAAACTTAAGTAAGTTTAATGAATTGGTATATATAGATGCCAATTTTAAGAACAGTTATTTGTCTACCAAAGATTTAAGAAAACTCTATAAAGAGATTAAAGGAAACGATGTTCTAAGGTTTAATACTACTTTAAAAGGTTCTTTAAATAATTTTTCTTTAGAGCGCTTACAACTAAATTCTGATAAAGGAATAAAAATTATTGGTGATCTAAACTTTATTAATGCTGTACAGCAAGAGGAGTTTTTTTTAACAGCCAATTTAGAAGACTTTTCTGCAGATTATTTTAAGTTAAAAAATATGCTTCCCAACCTTTTAGAGAAAAATTTGCCAATAGAATTAAGTAAACTTGGTGAGTTTTCACTCTCTGGATTTACCAAAATAACACCCAGTTCTATTGAGGCAACCTTAGATATTAACTCTGAGATAGGAGATGTAGTTGCAGATTTAGAATTAAAAAACTTTAATAGTATAGATGAGGCAATATATACAGGAGAGGTGGTCTTAGATAGGTTTAATTTGGGAAGGTTTTTTGAAGATAGTTCATTTGGTAACATTTCTTTTGAAGGTGAGGTAGATGGTAAAGGATTTCGAATAGAAAATATTAATACCAAGCTTGTAGGCCAAATCTCTCAGATAGAATTTAATGAGTACAACTATAAAGACATTAGTGTTAATGGGTTGTATCAAAATAATTTATTTAACGGAAAGTTAGCCGCTACAGATGTTAATTTAAACGGAACTTTTGAAGGTTTGGCAGATTTATCTGAAGAGATTAATAAATTTGACTTTAAGGCTACGATTAATTATGCAAATTTAAGAGCGCTGAATCTTTACGATAGAGATAGTATTTCTGAGCTTAAAGGGTTAATAGATTTAGATTTAACTGGAGATAAGATAGACAATATTGTAGGGATTGCAAATTTTAAAAATATCATGTATACAAATGAAAAAGACAGTTATTCATTTAAGCAGTTTTTAATTTTCTCTACGGTAAAAGAAAATATCAGACAAATTAGAATAGATTCTGAAGATATTATTAAAGGAGAATTAATTGGAGATTTTAAGTTTGAACAAATGCTGCCTCTTGCCCAAAATGCCTTAGGAAGTATCTATTCAAATTATACCCCGTTTAAAGTTTCGCCAGATCAATTTTTAAAATTTGACTTTGTGATTTACAATCAAATAGTTGATGTGTTTTTTCCACAAATATCAGTTGCCGCAAACACTAAAATTAATGGAAATATAAAAGCAAATAAAAATCAATTAAAACTAAAGGTTACTTCACCAAAGATTATAGCCTACGGTAATACTATAGATTCATTATCGTTAGATACAGACACTAAAAGAAGCTTATATGATACTTCTTTTAGTGCAGCAAGTATAGAAACACCCTATTATACCTTGTCAAAACTATTGCTCTTTAATAAAACCGTGAACGATACGTTGTTTTTTAAGTCAACCTTTAAAGGAGGTCTTTCGGAGAAAGAAAAATTTAATTTAGACTTTTACTACACAATTAATGAAAATCAAAAATCTGTTGTAGGAATAGAAAAATCAACGTTTAATTATCTAGGGAATATTTGGGACTTAAACCCCGAAAATAATTCAGATAATAAGCTTCTTTTTGATTTAAAGACTAACGAGTATGTTTTTTCGCCATTTACAATACAATCTAAAGAGCAAGAAATTAATTTTAAAGGAATTATAAGAGATTCTACTTATAAAGAATTAGATGTAGATTTTACAAACGTATATTTAAAAAGTTTTTTACCAGAAATAGATAGCTTAAAATTACGAGGACAATTAGATGGTATCATAAACATATCTCAAGTAGATGGCATCTATGGCCCCAAAGGAAATTTATCAGTTAAGAATTTTGAAATCAATAATTTTAAACAAGGTGATTTAGAATTAAATATAAAAGGTGAAAGTTCTTATAAAAAATACGATGTTAATTTTTCTTTAGAAAGAGAAAAAGTAAAAAGTATTTCAGCAATAGGTTCACTAGATTTTTCTGAAACAAGACCAAAAATTGATGTAGCTGTATACCTAGAAGAATTTGAGTTAGATGCTTTTAGCCCATTAGGTGAAAATGTTTTATCTAAAATAAGAGGTATTGCAACAGGTGATTTTACCTTAAAGGGTTTTTTGAGAAACCCAGATATGGACGGTGAATTGGTCTTAGAAAATGCTGGATTACAATTTCCTTATTTAAACACAGATTATAATTTTGATGGTGATGCAAGTGTAGGCCTAAACGGGCAATCATTTGAATTTAGGAATATAAATTTAGTAGATACTAAGTACCAATCTACAGGGTTTTTAGAAGGTGTCATAACACATCAAAATTTTGATTTATGGTCTTTAAATATAGATATTTTAACTCCTAACTTATTAATATTAGATACCAAAAATTCTGATGAAGCCTTGTATTACGGAACCGGTTTTATTCAAGGAAATGCCAGTATTACTGGCTTAACCAATAATATTACAATAGATGTAAATGCAAAGACAATGCCCAATACCAACTTTGTAATTCCGTTAAAAGATATTGCCTCTATAGATACTTACAGACTTATTCATTTTAAATCAGAAAAAACAGTAGAAGAATTACAAGAAAAATTAGCAATAGATGCTATTGAAGGTGTTTCTTTAAACATAGATTTGGAAGTTACAAAAGATGCGAAGGCACAGATAGTAATAGATGAAATAAACGGAAGTGAGCTTAGTGGAAGAGGTTTAGGCGATTTAAGAATAGAAATTAATACCAACGGTAAGTTTGCTATGTTTGGAGATTATACCATAGATAACGGAATCTATAATTTTAAATATGGAGGACTAATAAACAAACCATTCTCTATTTTAAAAGGAGGAACTATTTCTTGGAGTGGAAACCCTTATGAAGCTAATTTAAATGTAACAGCCGTTTATACAACCAATGCAAACCCAGCAGTTTTGCTAGAGAATTTTAATACGAATAGAAAAATACCTGTAGATTTAATTACCAATATTTCAGGAAGCTTGTTTAATTCAAAGCAAGACTTTGATATTGAAATTCAAAACTCAAATTCTACGATAGCTTCTGAATTAGATTTTGTGCTAAATGATAATGATATAAATTCAAAAATGCGTCAGTTTTTAACCCTGCTTGCAGCCGGAACTTTTGCAAACCCTAATGGAGGAAATATTAATGGAAGTGAATTGTTAACAGGAACAACCTCTAATGCTATTGGTTCTATTCTTTCAGATATTATAAGTAGTAATAAGGTGAGATTAGATGTTGGATACTCTACCGGAGGAGTTCAAAGCCCTCAAGATGATATTATTACAGACGATCAGTTTGATGTTTCTTTAACCACTCAAATCAGTAAAAATGTTATTGTAAATGGTAAGGTAGGGGTTCCAGTAGGCGCTCAAACACAATCTAGTGTAGTTGGAGAAGTAAAAGTTGAGGTATTGTTAAATGAAGCAGGAAACTTTAGAAGTGTTATTTTTAACAGACAAAATGAAATTCAGTATTCTGCACAAGAAGAAGGGTATACACAAGGTATAGGTTTATCATATCAGGTAAACTTTAATTCATTATCAGATTTATTAAAAAAGATTGGTTTAAAAAAGAAGCAAAAGAGTAAGAAAAAAGTGATTCAAAAGAAAGATTCTTTAGGTTCAGTTCATCAAGGCCTTTTAAACTTTAAGAAAAATAATTGATTGAGTTTTTTTAATTGATTACTTTAACCCAAATAGGTTCTCTAGAATTGGTTAGATAAAGCCATTTCTTATGCCTATTTTACTAATGAAATAACCGAAATCGATTTCGTTTTTTTTTTATTTAAACTAATTTTTAATAAGTATTTTTACAATCATATTATGGGAAAAATCAAGAAAATAGCTGTAATGACATCCGGAGGAGATTCTCCTGGTATGAATGCTGCAATTCGTTCAGTGGTAAGGACTTGTGCTTATTACAAAACAGAATGTATTGGAGTTTATAGAGGCTATCAAGGAATGATAGAAGGAGATTTCACAACATTAACAGCTCGGAATGTAAATAATATCATCAACAAAGGTGGTACCATACTTAAATCTGCAAGATCAGATGAGTTTAGAACCCCAGAGGGTAGAAAAAAAGCGCATGAGCAACTAAAAGAACATAATATTGATGGGCTTGTTGTTATTGGTGGTGATGGTTCTTTTACAGGAGGTGTTATTTTTAACAAAGAACATAACTTTCCTGTTATTGGAATTCCTGGAACCATAGACAATGATATTTTTGGTACTTCTCATACCATAGGGTACGATACAGCTTTAAATACAGCTGTTGAAGCTATTGATAAAATTAGAGATACAGCTTCTTCTCATAACAGACTGTTTTTTGTAGAGGTCATGGGTAGAGATGCTGGTTTTATAGCATTAAATGCTGGAGTTGGTGCAGGAGCAGAAGAGATTTTAATTCCAGAAGAGAATCTAGGTTTAGAAAGATTGCTTGAATCTTTACTAAAAAGTAGAAGATCAGGAAAATCATCTAGTATTGTTGTAGTAGCTGAAGGAGATAAGTCTGGAAAAAATGTATTTGAGCTGGCTAAATATGTAGAAGATAATATGCCAGAGTATGATGTAAGAGTTTCTGTTTTAGGACATATGCAACGAGGTGGCTCTCCATCTTGCTTTGATAGAGTTTTAGCAAGTAGGCTTGGTGTAAAAGCAGTAGAAATTTTAATAGATAATAAAACCAACCTCATGGTTGGTCTTAAAAATAACACAGTAATAACCACAGATTTAGAAGAAGCAATTACAGGTGGGCATGAAATAAATAAAGAACTTTTAAGAGTTTCAGACATCATGTCTACATAATTACAAACAATTAAATAAAAAAAATGATTAAAGTAGGAATTAACGGTTTTGGTAGAATAGGAAGATTGGCATTTAGATCTGCAGTAAACAGACCCAACATAAAAATTGTTGGAATTAATGATTTACTAGATGTAGAATATCTTGCATACATGCTAAAATATGATTCTGTTCACGGACAGTTTGATGGAGAAGTAGAAGTTAAAGATGGAAAATTAGTAGTAAATGGAAATGCCATTAGAATTACAGCAGAAAGAGATCCTGCAAATTTAAAATGGGATGAAGTTGATGCAGAATACGTAATTGAGTCTACAGGTTTTTTCTTAACAGAAGAAACAGCTGGGAAACACATAGAAGCTGGAGCTAAAAAAGTAGTCTTATCTGCACCATCTAAAGATCATACACCAATGTTTGTAATGGGTGTAAACAATACTGAATTAAAAGCAGATCAAAAGATTTTTTCTAACGCATCTTGTACAACCAACTGTTTAGCACCAATCACAAAAGTATTGAATGATAACTTTGGTATTGTTGAAGGTTTAATGACAACGGTACATGCAGCAACTGCAACTCAAAAAACAGTTGATGGTCCTTCTATGAAAGATTGGAGAGGTGGTCGTTCTGCAATTCATAATATTATTCCATCATCTACTGGAGCTGCAAAAGCAGTAGGAAAAGTAATACCTGCAATGAATGGAAAATTAACAGGGATGGCTTTTAGAGTGCCAACCATGGATGTTTCTGTTGTAGATTTAACGGTAAAATTAGAAAAGCCAGCTTCTTATAAAGAGATTTGTGCAGCTATGAAAGCAGCTTCTGAAAGCGGACCAATGAAAGGTGTTCTTGGATATACAGAAGATTTAATTGTTTCTCAAGATTTTGTAGGAGATACCCGTACATCTATTTTTGATGCTAATGCAGGAATCGCTTTAAACGATAACTTTGTAAAAGTGGTTTCTTGGTATGACAATGAAATAGGGTATTCAACTAAGATTGTAGATTTAATAGAATATGCAGCTACTTTGTAAAAAACACAAAACAAGCTTACGCTCATAAAAAAAGGCTGTCTTTATAAAGACAGCCTTTTTTTATTTAATAGCAATCATACTAATTTCTACATGTACATATTTGGGTAAATTGGCAACCTCAACGGTTTCTCTAGCAGGGGCAGTTTCTTCATTAAAATAGCGCCCATACACGGCATTAATTTTAGAAAAATTAGCCATGTCTGAAATAAAAATAGAGGCTTTTACCACATTCTCAAAAGTCATATCAGCAGCTTCTAAAACAGCTTTCATATTCTCCATAACCAAGGTTGTTTCTTCTTCAATAGTACCAAGTTGAATCTCACCAGTTGCTGGGTTAATTGCAATTTGACCAGACGTGTACAACGTATTGCCAGATAAGATCGCCTGGTTATAGGGGCCAATAGGAGCTGGTGCTTTTGAGGTTTGAATTATTTTTTTCATAAGATAAATTGTTTTAAAATAATACTCTATCGGGTGGTTTGTTTTGTTCGTATTTTAGATCACTTAGGATGCCAGATTTAACACCAATAAAGAACACATAAGATTGGTTGTTTCCAAAAGGAACCCAATTAAAATTTAATTTCCAGCTATCTAAATCTCTAGAAAAATTCATTCGTGTAAATGTAAAACCACCACTTGCAATATCATATCCTGAAGAAAAGCCAACTTTCCATTTAGGTGTTAGATCAAAATCTCCACCAAACATTACAGAATGCGATTGAATACCTATATTATTTACACCATTATTAGCGTAGGATGCAGAATATGCAAGATTTAAACTCCATGGTATGGTAGATTTGTACAATTCTGTAATTTCTTCTTCCTCATTATTGTTCTGGCTACTAGATGGGTCTGAAGCAAAACTATTGGTAGGATTTAAGTTTTTACCAAGCACATCTGGAGTCACTTGGTTTCCATTTCCATTTCCAGAATTATCTTTATTTTCTCCACTAAAATCTCTACTAGAAAGCGTGTAATTGGCAGTTAGATTGGCTCTGGTTAATCTAGGCAGTCCCTTTACAAACTTATCTATTCGTTGCCCGGTTTCATTAATTTGATAAGGGTCTAAAGAAGCATTTAAATTAAGGGCTAATTTGTCTTTTAAAAATCTAGTTCCAAGAGAGGCATTTATTGGAGACCAGCGCAAACTATCTGCAGCTATATTATAGGCAGAGCTAAAATTTAGGTTGTTTAAAATTGTAATTTTTCTATCTTCTTCATCACTGTCCGGATCTTCTGGAGCTAATTTACCTTCTATAACATTGTTTAAAGAGATTCCTATAGTATTGCTTAAGCCAGTTCCTGGTCTTCCGTAGAGACTTGTACCACCATCAAAAGGAGAGTAGGTCTCAAATTCTGTGCCTTCTAAATTTGTTTGAACTGTTTCATTGTATCTATCGGCAAAGTCAGGTCTATAAGAAAATGAAACAGAGGGTCTAATGGTATGTCTGATAGCTTTTAATCTTCCTTTCTTAAAATTAAAGGTTCCATAAATATTGGTAGATAAACTTACACTAGTACCATACTCTCTAAAATTACTAAAACCACCTATGGTGTCTGATATTACAGTACCAAAAGATCCATCAGAATTTTGTAGAGTAGGATCATAGGTTTTGTTAATTTTTTTAAAGTTCCAGACTTCTTTATAATTAATATTTGGAGATAAAGTAAAGTAATTTAATAAGGTAATATTGGTACTTATATCAGATCTATGCTGAACACCAGCATTGGCTGTTTCAAACATTTTAGCAGTAAAAAATTCATCTTCTGAGGTGTTAATTCTATATTCTCCTTGCATATTATAGGTTAAACCTATTTTTTGAAGTGGGTTCTTTTTAATCCCTCCCTTTCCAGCAAATGGATAAATTCTACTCATAGAGACTTGAAGAGAAGGAAGCGCCATGGTAACAGTTCCTGTATTTGTGTTTTGAGAATGCGTGGCATTTGCACTCATGTTAAATGGCGTTCCAGCAAATGTTTTTTGATAAGAAATAGAAGAGCTAAATGTGTTTGTTAAAAAGTTTGAATTGTTAAACTCATTCAAAGACTGTCTAAAATATTGGCTACTCCCTAAATTAACTGAAGCTCCAAAATTTGAATTTGGACTGGCTTTTGGGTCTTGTCTATGATTCCATCTAATATTAAAGTTTGTTGCCTCAGAATAATCATCAAAACCTCTGGTACTTTTAATTAGTTTTTCAAAACTCAGATTAAAACCTCCAGAGAATTTATATCGCACATAATATTGAGAGCGTGCTCTAAAACCCCAACTACCGTTAGAATATATATCACCTAATAATTCTAAATCTACATAATCATTCACTGCAAAATAATAGCCTCCATTCTGTATTCCTATTCCTCTGTTAGAGGTACCTGTCTGAATTGCTGGAAAAATAAATCCTGAAGTGCGGTTTTTACCCATTGGGAAATACGCAAAGGGAAGAAAAACAGGAGTTGGAACATCTGCAATGACAAGATTGCTTAAACCAGCTACAATTTTTTTATTAGGAACTACTTTTGCTTTTTTTACACCAATATAATAATCGGGTTTTTCTTTGTCTGAGGTAGTAAATTTAATATTACGCATGTAAATTGTAGAATCATTCACACGTTTTGATTTTTCTCCTAAAATAAACATACCGGGTTCTTGGCGAGTTCTTATGCCATAAATAATGGCTTTTTTTGTTTTGAAGTTGTAAATCATAGAATCTTGCTCAGATTCTTGACCACCTTGTTTAAATATTGGTTTTTGATTGTATCCTGTACTATCTTTAATTCCTTTTGCAAACAAGGTATTTTTAATGTAATCAATAATAATTATACCTGCTTTTAAATCTATATCAGTATATACTACATGAGCTTCATTGTAAAGGGTTACTGTTTTGTTTGTTGCATTTTGTGTAGTATAGTCTTTCGCAACATGGGTAATTAAATCTGTAATAGCCTCTTTTGGTTTAATAGTATCTAGTTGAATGCTGTCTTGTTTTTTTACAAGTAGCGTGTCATTTTTTATAATTTTCTCAGGGGTTATTATTGCTTTAGAAATGCTGTCTTTAACAACTATAGGAATCGGTTTTGCCTCTGGCTTTATGTCCTGTGATCTTGTATTTGTTAATGAACAAAATAAAAGTAAAAATAAAAGTATGTAAGACAGATTTGATTGCAATATTTAATATGCTATTTTTGTATGTTAGTAAAAATATGCTTCCATAATTGAAGCACCAAATTTGAAAAGCCAAAATTAGTTAAATTTTGTTCATAGAACCTACAAACAATAGCAAATTTGATACCAAGACATACTTGGTGTTCTTTTTTGTTTTGTCTTTTCTTTTCTTGAATCCGTTTGTGTCAAATTCTCAAAATGATAAATTTATAGTTGTTTTAGATGCTGGGCATGGAGGAAAAGATCCTGGGAATATTGGAAATGGATACAGGGAGAAAAATATAGTTTTAAAAGTTGTACAAGAAATACGCGAAGAGTTACACAAGATAGATGGCATAAAAGTTATTCTTACCAGAGACAAAGATATTTTGATAAATTTATGGAAAAGAGGTGAAATTGCTAACAAAGCAAAGGCAAACTTATTTGTTTCTATTCATTGTGACTCTCATACATCTAATGCCTATGGTGCTGGTGCTTTCGTTTTAGGGTTGCATGCAAATAAAAGAAATTTTGAAGTTGCTAAACGCGAGAACGCTGTTATTTCTCTTGAAGAAAATTTTAAAGTAAGGTATGAAGGGTTTAACCCTAATTCTGAAGAATCTGTTTTAGGACTTACTCTTTTGCAGGAAGAAAATTTAGATAAAAGCTTTTCTTTAGCTGCAGATATTCAACAAAATTTTTCACAATCTTTAAAAAGAAAAAATAGAGGTGTAAAACAAGCCGGTTTTGTAGTTTTACATCAAACATATATGCCAAGTGTCTGTCTCTTATACACATCTGACGCTGCCGACGAAGAGGATAGTGTAGAT
>OJIO01000449.1_pt1 | contig 26951 bp, 15 predicted proteins | sample 1595621 | NCBI WGS metagenome assembly OJIO01 (sample SAMN05416776, study PRJEB24817) | seawater metagenome | isolation source: Sea water | place: Canada:Atlantic | collected 2013-07 | reverse complement strand
CTACACTATCCTCTTCGTCGGCAGCGTCAGATGTGTATAAGAGACAGCCTTTTTAACCGGTTATTAATGACAACGACATAAATTTAAAAATATGAATTTCTTAGCACACATGTTTCTCACTTATGGAGATGAAAAGTTGACTGTAGGGAACTATGTGGCTGATTTTATTAGGAATCGAGATCTTGTTCTCTTTCCAAAAAAGGTCGTAAAAGGTATTATGCTACACAGGCATATAGATCAATATACTGACACACATGAAGAAGTTTTGCGTAGTACCAGGAAACTAAGAAAGAGGCATAAGAAATATGCTCCAGTTGTTATTGACGTTTTTTACGACTATATATTGAGTGAAAATTGGGAAACCTATTCAAATGTGCCAATTCGAGAATTTGCTGATGAGATTTATGAAACATTAAATGAATATTCCCACCTATTTCCGATCCATCTTCAAGATATCACAGCAAGAATGATAGCGGATGACTTTTTACTTCAATATGGAAAGAAATCAGGTATGAAAAAGACTTTTAGCCGAATTGGAAAGAGAGCAAAATTCAAATCTAACTTTGCTACAGCTTTTGATGATTTAGAAAAGGATTTTGATGAGATTCAAGATGGATTTAATGCTTTTTTTCCTGATTTAATTGCGGAGGTTGAAAAGAAAAGGAAATCCTAATATCGTTTTCTGGATTAAATGTTTAGTCATATCGTAATTCATTAAATATTTCCGGCAGTATCTTTTTCATTTCATCAAAAGTACGATCTTCTATTCCTGCAAAACTCCAAGTTCGGCCACCATCATAAGAAAAGGCAAATGACTTATTCGTAGTATTGGATTCACTACCATTTTTAAAAAATGTAAAACTTTGCATCAGAAGCGCTTGTATAGCATCGCCTTCGGTTTTAGTCTTGAATACTTTTATAATTTTTGCTTCTTTTACCTCAACATCTTGGTACATAGATGACATAAGCTCAGCCAATTTCTTTTTTCCTCCTATACTCTGATACAATATTGGGTGGATATATTCCACAAATTGATCAGACTGTTTTGTAACCAATGCATTACCCATTTTTTCAAAAGCGCCATTCAAGTTTTCTTCGATTGCAATCTTATCTAATCGATCAATCTTACTATTTGCATTATATACCTTATAAGAAATGCCTCCACTTATAAGAAATAAGGCAAGTAAAAATATCAAACGTTTAGGTTTGGTAAAGAATGATCCAAGACTTGAAAGAAACATACAAATAAAACTTAAGGTCGCTATCACATATAGGCCGTACCTAAGCTGAACACCCGCTCCAGCATAACTAGTAATTGGGTCGTTACTTTGAAAACTAAACACATCTTCATAAAAGGCATAAATTTTATATACACTTAGTGTAAATATTATGGCCGCTAAAACAAAAGAAAAAATATTTATTATTCTCTTTTTATTACTATTATTTCTAAAAGCTGAATATAAATTGATACCAAGAATAAGAAAAAAAATAATTGCCAACAAAACGCCATCTCCATCATAGCCTTTTAAGGTCATTTCTAGTCTAGGATATGTTATCCAAGGCATTAAAAAAGAGAACACCCCAAGGAGTGAAATAAAAATAAGTAAGTAATTTATTTTTTTGTTGAAATCAAATAAAATCATTAATTAGAATTTTTCTCAAAGGTAAAATAATATATGAATTCTTGATATTTTCCTTAATGAATATAGTCTACAATCTATTACATATGTAGTTTATTAATATATGTTTTATTCTCATATTTCTTCATCAGATTACGCTTATTTTGTGACTTTTATTCCTACATTTAAGCCCTTTATAAAGGAACATAGCAAATATATAAAAACAAAACTTACCCCCATGGATTCCAACTTGAGTATCGCGTTATTGCGAATTAGAAATTCGTTTGTCTCATCTATTGCATACAATTACAAAACAATACATATTTTTTCTTTATGTATTATCTTTTCTTTTAGCATTAGTTTTACAAATGGACAATGTCTCAGTTTTGCCCCCAACGGTCCTTTCAATTATGATGATGCAACTGTTTTACTGATAACAATTCCACCAGTCAATGATCCACAAATCACAAATGAAATTTTTATTGGCAATGGAATTACTAATTCAACAACAGGTGCATTTGACCCAGGATCTGCTAATCTTGGATCAAATACAATAACTCTTTTGGCTAATGATAGTGGTGCTGGTTGTGATCCATCACCAACATTAGTGACCCAAGTTACAGTATGTAATCTTATGGTTAATTGTAAGCCCGCAACTGTTCCAATTGGTCCAAATTGTCTAGCAATAATAGACCCTGCTGATATCAATGATGGCAGTTCGGACACTCAATGTGGTCCATTAACGTATACAGTATCTCCACCGTCTTTTGACTTGAGTCAACTTGGAGATCATACTGTTACTCTAACCGCAACCAATAGTCAAGGAATCTCTAAAAGTTGCATGACAACTGTCACTATCACTCCTCCACCATGTCCAGATTCTGACGATTTCAATTTGACTATAAACGGAGCTGCAAGTACGTCACAAGCTCCACTAACAATTTGTACTACTGCCGGAGATCAAGAGCTGGTAGCTATGGCAGACATTGCTGGGATGCCTATATGTGTTGATGGAGGAGTGTTTTCAAGCGCTAGTTCAATGGATGGAGTTACTGATGGGCCTAACAATTCAGGAACATTTCATCCATTATTAGCAGGTCCTGGTACGCACATTATAAACTACAATTATACTTGCCCAGTAATAGGAGAAATGACTGGAGCTGGAATGACAGTACAAGTAGTACTTACACCGACTGCGATATTAAAATCAGATACGACTATAGTCTGTGCAGCTACAACCGGTACTGTTTTTCTTTCAAGTATGTTCATCATGAACTCTTCTCAAATCGGTACTTGGACATTTGAAAATGGTCCAGCCTCAGCTCCTAGTGCAATCAATGGATCTAATTACGAATATAACCAAGAAGGTTGCTATACTTTTAAATTTACAGCTGATGACCCTAATAATTGTGTCAATCCTGATGACCCTTTTGATTTTGTAGATGTGCATATTCAGACCAAGCCAGATTTTGATTTTGCATTATCCAATCAAGGAGGATGCATAGGTACTGGAGCGACAATAGATGTATCTGCAATTTTAACACCAATGCTTCCAACGGGACAGATACAATCAGGAACTGTCAAGAAAGGCTCTGGAAGTCCCATGTCTTGGAATCCATCATCTAGTTATACTATAAATGCACCTCCACCAGGACAAACAGAAGATTATGAATTTTGTGTAACGAGAGAAAAAACTGGTGCCGTCGCATGTGGACCTAATGGCCCTTGCCCAGAAACAGAATGTGTTTCTATGTCAGTTTACAATGATGGACTAAATTGTCAATCAAATTGCGAAATGAGTCCAACAAATGCTTGTGCAATTGATGTGTCTCCAAATTTGGAGCTCGTATGCAGTTTTTTTAATATTGGTATTCCATTCGATATTGTAGGAGCTAATATTACCCCAAAGTCCAAACTTATTGGATGTTCAGAATCATCTGTATTGATCAACTATAATTTTAAATTAGTGGGTTTTGATCCTGAAGGAGTTTTAGGAGGCGTGGGTGGAGCGACTATAGGCTCACTGCCTGGAATAAGTGTTATTTGTAATGTATTAAATTTTTGTATCTGTTTAGATTTAGGACTGACTGAGGTTGAAATAAAACCATTCGAATCATTATACAATGCTCTTGGTTGTAATAAGTCCCTTGCTAAATTTATCATTGAAGTCTTAGGAAAACTACTTGGAGGAGATGGAGGAGGTGCTGTGTTGGTAGCAGATACTGATGGAGACGGTGCATTTGATTATGAAATTGAAGATGGAACTAATCTCTCTGGAACAAATGTCTCTGTACCAGTGAATGTCGAAGATCAAGGAGAAGTAACTATAAGAATGGTGTCTGCTTGGCCAAATACTCCTGCAGGCGTGTGTGGTACAGCAACGACCCCAGGTCAAGATTTATTAACCTTACTACCAATTGGTTCTATTCCCTTGGTTGGACCACAAATCGTGGCTCTTCTTAATGCCGCTAGTTGTAATGTAGATTTATCATGGTCTAATGAAGAAACTGTTGTATATCAAGTAATAAATAGTAATGCCCCAGTATTTGTTAATTGCAATGAAGCTGGATATACTTTCTCAGAAGATTTCTCATGTGATACAGAAGCGAATTGGTCAATTCCGGTAGCAATGGACGGGTGTAATGGAGAAACCTTAATATTTTATCCAGATATTACTGATCCTTCTCAGTTACCAAATGGAAGTGGTGTCATAAAAGTAAGTGGACCTAATCCAGGAGATGACTTACCAATCGGAGTCCACATGGTAATTTATGAAGCCACTGCATGTAATGGTATAAGTACTCAATGTGCTTTTCCTATAACTATTGATGCTGGAGATCCTCAACTTATTGCTCCTGCCAATTTTGTAGTTTGTACAGATATAGATGAATGTGAAGCTACTGTTCTCGGTCTAGCCCCTCTTAGGGGAATTGGATGTAATACGGTAATATCTTATTTTACTACTGGAGCTACAACTCTGGGTACAATGGTAGCACCTATTACCGGTGAAGCTAGTGGAAATACTTTCAACCTAGGCCTTACTACTATCAATTACATAATGACATGGCAAGATGCCCAAGGCAACACTCAAACAGCAAACGACAACTTTAATGTGACTGTTGAAGATTGTCAATTCCCTATAGCCGAATGTCATTCAGTTACTGCACAATTAGATAATGAAGGATTTGTTACTATTACTGCTCAACAAATAGACGCTCTAAGTAGTGATAATTGTACTTCACCAGCCAACCTTAATCTTCAAATATCAAATGGTGGTGGAGTTTTCAGCGAAACCTTGGAATATAATTGTGATTCAATAGGAATCAATTTTGTAACATTAAGAGTAACAGATGAAGCTGGAAATTCAAGCTATTGTCTTGCCACAGTAGATATTGTTGATTATTTTGAAGGGTTCGAACTTAATATGGATCTACCAGAACTTTGTTTAGAAGCCAACAATCCTGAGCAATTTAATTTCTCAAATTATTTGAATATAACACAACCAAATGGAACCATAATATCAGCTAGTGATGTATCTGGAGTTTTAGGGGGAAATGTGATTGGCCTTTTTGGAATTACTTCTTTCATTCCTTCGGCAAGTACAACTGGAGTCAATATTGGAACATCACCAGGTGATCCACAAGATATTGGATACATTGATCCATTCACTGGCGTCTATACGCCAGGTACCGGAAGTGGATTTGTTACGATTTCATATATAATGACTATAGGTGGAGATGCTTCACAAAACAATAATGCTTTGGACGGTTGTTATATAGTCGTTCACGAAACCTTTGAATTGAAACAACCTTTGATGATGGGCTCACCAATGTGTGAATGTCTAGGTGTCAATTCGAGGCAGGTAGATCTAGGAATAGTTTCTGGTGGTTTAGAACCATATAGATTAGTTTATACAGGAGGCACCTTGGATCATAATGAAGATGGATTCCCTGATGATATAGATGGAGAATATGTTTTTGATGCTGCTAATGGATATGATATTTCTGATTCAGAACAAGACCTAGGTCTTATGTGGTTGAATTATACTTCACCTATTTGGTCTGTTACTGTAATAGATGCAAGAGGATGTGAAATATCTAGATCTGGCTCTTGTGACATTATAGATTTGACAGAAGGTCCAGAAATAGATTGCATGGGCACAAATGACTTCGATACTGAAGTTTATATATGCGAACGACAATACAGTTGGTTGCATGCTATACCTACAGATAATTGTGCTGTGACCCAGTATAGTTATAGAATTATCAATCCAGATGGTACCATTGCAGGCCCATTCACACTTGATGCAATTATTGATAGTTCGAATCCTGGTATTCCTCTTGATGAATTATTAGAAGCAGAATACGAATTTGAAAATGGAACTTCCATTGTAAGCTATTATGCAGAAGATGCAGTGGGCAATACTGCTACTTGTAGTTTCTCAGTCGTAGTAGAAGATAATGACCCACCATATTTCATCAATTGCCCTTATCCAAGAGTAATTCAAAATACAGAAACTGATCAATGTGATGCATTTGTCAATTTTGCACTGCCATTGGCTGAAGATAATTGTGTGATGCCTGTTGTCACACAAATAGATAATACTGGACTTAAAACCGGAGATCGTTTCCCAATTGGAACAACAATATTAATATTCCAAGCAGTTGATGAAGTGGGTAATAAGGCTATTTGTGAAGTCAAAGTCACAGTCAATCACTTTGATCATGTTCCGACGATTACTTGTCCACAAGATGTTGTTCAAACTAATGATGATTGGTTATGTGGAGCAGTAGTGAATAATATAGATGCATTAGCTGAAGAATTATGTTCTGACGAACTTGTCAAGACTTATCAGATAGTACAAGATGGAGAAGTTGTAAATACAGGTATTGATAATGCAAGTGGCAACTTCTTTGATGTAGGAACTTCTACAGTGACTTACAGAGTACAGAATCAACCACTATTGATGATTAGTGAAATCACACAAGATGCAGATGCACTCATCGGTGGTATGAATCCTCCTCCTATTGTAAATGAATTTCAATGCTTTAGTGATACCCTATTCGCACTTGGCAATGGAGATACTGGAGAAGGTCTAGTTTACTATCCAGAAGATGATATTGTCTATCATTTTTCAGGAGCAACAGATGGAAATGAATATTTTGAAGAATTATATTTTCCTGGTAAATGTCCTCAACCTAATCATTTACCTGGTAATACTTTTGGTCCAGATCCTGCCAATCAAATTACAGGAATTGCCTGGGATCCAGTCGTAATGAAATTTGTAGCTATGGATATCAATGGCGATATTTTTACCGTATCCACTACTGGAGATTTCTTACAGATTAGTTCGTATGATCAAGCATTCCCTCTTGCAGGATTTGCTATTGTAGGAACTGCTTACTATGGAGTTGATCAAGCTAGTAATAATCTTTATGAATTCATTCCAGGAACAGGATCTACAGTTGGAGCTCCTACTGCAATGACTTCTTCAGGAGACGCCATAACTACAGCTATAGATATAACTACTGATCCTTTGAGCGGAGATGTTTATATTATATACAATACCGCTACATCTGCAACCTCTTATATAGGAACATTAAATGTAACTACTGGAGCTATAACAGAACTTGGTGATACATTTAATGATTTTGCTGGTATTACTATTGATGCGGCAGGACAAGTATATGGAGTGAGCAGTAAGGCTGCTGGTTCTGATTTATATACAATTAAATGTGCAGTTCCAGGTGATGATTATATTGAAATCACAAATTTCGGTCCTTCTACGTATGATATTAGTTGTTTAACTATTGACAGAACATTATTATCTGGAGAAGTTGAAAGTTATACAGTACCATCTGGTGTTATTTTAGCTCCAGGTGAAGTTATGGTATTGCATTATGGACCTGGTGTTGACAATGTGAATTCACCATCTTACTTCCTAAATTATTGTGAAGCAAGTGACCAACCTGCCAATGCAGCAATTCCTTACAGCATATACTTTGGTAACAATGTGATAGATGGAATGACCATGTTTGCTGATGCTCAAGGAGGTATTATCCGAAAAGATATATTTGACACCGATACATCTGCAGATTTTGTGTTGGCAGAAGATTGTCTATCTATAACATTAGGAGAATACAACCCTATTTATCCTGCACCGATAGATAATGGTACTTCAGCTTCATTGCAATCAGAACCAAAATCAATTGCAGAATGTAACTTCACTGTTACCGTAAATGATGGCGAGCCTCCGAAATGCATGGAAATAGGTGATATGAATGTTTACAATGGTCCAGCATTGAATGCAATAGAAGGAGAATGTAATACATCTATTATTACTGTTCCTGATGCTGATGAATGTATACTTACTGAAATCAATGTATCGATAACCGGCGATATTGTTGGTGCAGAATACATAACTATCAGTCTGATTAGTCCTCAAAACGATACATTAGAATTATATGATAAACTCTGTGCTGGCAGTACAGCAGTAGATCTCACATTCGACGACGAAAGTGAAAACTCTGCATCTGCTATTTGCGGTTCATGGACAGGAGGTTTCAGACCTCAGACAGAAATGTTGATGAAGTTTTATACATCCAAATTGGCTGGGGACTGGACTTTATTTGTCAATGTAGAAGCTGGCAATGGTGCAAGTATGAATATCTCTTCATGGAGTATTGAATCTACATGTATGATGCCTTGGGAAATGGAAGATGTAGTACTCGAAAATGACCCGTCATTGTGTAGTGCTGAATATACATGGATTCACCCTTATTTTGTTGATAACTGTACATTTGGTACAATAAGAGTAGATTACCTTTCTGATGAAGAAATCGATTTACCGACAGGAGGAATTCTTTTAGAAAACTTTAGAAAAGGTGGATATGAAGTGACAGAGATTTTCTCAGTTGGTGTTACTACTGTACAATATACATTAACAGATGATGCTAATAATCAATCGATTTGCAGTTTCACTGTAACTGTCAATGATACAGAATTCCCAGTACTTACATATTGTCCAAATGATATATATGTGCAATTAGAAAGCGGAGAATGCGAAGAAAGAGTCTTCTATGATGTCACTGCAACTGACAATTGTGGTATTCTATCTATCATAGGCTTCCCACCAAGTGGATCTTACTTTCCAATTGGTATCAATCCTGTTGTAGTTGAAGTAACAGATGTAAATGGTAATGTGACATTATGTGAATTCAATGTAATTATTGTCGAATATGTACCTGCTAGCAATCAACTCAATTGTAACAATGCAATTAATCTTTCTCTAGATGAAAATTGTGAAGCTGTAATATTAGCTGATCAGATTTTAGAGGGCAATCAATATGGATGTTTTGATGATTATTGTATTACAATAGAAACAGAAACTGGTATTCCACATCCTAATTATTTTGATGTTAATGATATCAATCAGACTTTCGTTGTTACTATTATTGATTGTAATACAGACAGTACTAATTCTTGTTGGGGAACTGTAACTATTGAGGAAAAATTCAATCCAGAATTAGAATGTCCAGCTGATGTTACTATTGCTTGTAATCAAGATCCTGACAAACGAGATCTATTGGGAGTATTAATAACTGGTGAAGCCCGCTTACTAAATTGTGAGCCTGGTGCAGAAATTATATACGAAGATAATGCTGTTGACTTCGGTCAGTGTGCTACTCCAAGAATGGAAATTCAACGTACATGGATTGTTACAGATGCTGATGGGAACCAAGATGCTTGTACTCAAGTGATTACTATTGATGCGATCAACCTTGATGACATTGTATTCCCTGTTGATGTGGATCTCGATAATGCACTTGAATGTTTTGATGTGAACCTTGACGCTAGTTTGACAAGTCCAGATAGTACTGGCTTCCCAACTATCAATGGTTACCTAGTATCAGCGTCAGGATCGCTCTGTATGATAAGTATGAATATGTCTGATGAGATTTTCGATATTTGTCCTGGAAGCTATGAGATATTAAGAACATGGAAAATAAGAAATATGTGTTTACCTATTTCTGCAACTAACCCAGTTCAGCATACTCAAATTATTAAGGTATTAGATACTACGGCACCTAAGATGGTGGATTGTCCTGCAGATATGACACTAAGTGTAGATCCTTGGGGATGTCAAGCTTCTGGCTTCTTACCAATACCACAAAATATTTATGACCAATGTAGTGATATTGTATTTAGTGCGGTAGTTTACGGTGGTGGACAGCTTGAAATTAATGGCACACCTCAAACAGGTGACTTATCTGTATTTGCTGATAATTTGAGAATAGGTCGCCACACTATTGTATATCGTACTAAAGATGAGTGTAATAATGTTCAAGTATGTGAATTTGATGTTGACGTAGTGGATAACACGCCTCCAACAGCAATAGCATTACAAAACATTGTAATGAGTATTACAAGTTCAGGAACAAGCGAAGATGGAGTTGGTAAGTTATATGTAGAATCACTTGATAATGGATCATTTGATGGTTGCGGACCTGTAAAACTTGAAATTAGAAGGGATACAGATTTATGTGACTTTAGAGGAAATGCTACTTATAATGATGATGGTCATCCTCAAGATGGTAGTCCAAATCCAAACAGTCCTTCTTATGATCCAGATGGTGGAGCATATGTGAAATTCTGTTGTACTGACCTTTATAATACGGATCTAGATGTTAATGGGGATGGTGTGAATGATGTTGGTTATGTAAAAGTTTGGTTGAGAGTTTGGGATGATGGTAGTAATGACGGAATCTTTGGAAATGATGGAGATCAGTTCAATGAAGCTTGGGCATATGTGAAAGTTGAAGATAAGTTAGCTCCAACGATAACATGTCCTGCTGATATTACGATTACTTGTGCGGATGATTTTGCTGATCTAAATGTAACTGGAGAAGCATTAGCATTTGGTTCTTGTGGAACGGCACCAGTTGAGTACAATGATATCATTGTTAATCTATCTTCTTGTAATGAAGGATTTGTAAGAAGAAGATGGACAGTAGAAGGAAGAACGGATGTTTTCTGTGATCAAACTATCACACTTGAAGCAATTGATGCTCCAGTAAGTGTAAGTTTTGCTCAAGTTGGAGATATAGAAGTCAGTGGTTGCCCAGATCAAATTGCACTTGGCGAACCTACATGGATAGCAGGAGCGTGTGATGTTATAGGGTATACTGTTGAAACTGACACCTTCCCGTTTGAAGATGGAGCATGTTTCAAATTAGTGAACACTTATACCGTAATAAATTGGTGTCATTACGATCCTAATAATCCATTTTGGGTAGAGACAGAAGACTTTACAGATGGACTTGCTAGGCATGTACAAATTATAAAAGTAACGGATGATACTCAGCCTGTTATAGACAATTGTGAAGACCAAATGTTTGCCATCAATGATCATGATGACAGTGATAATGATGGTATTGTATGTGAAGCTAAGTTGACACTGACTAATTCCGCAACAGATCCTGGTAGTGCAAATTGTCCTACAGGTTGGTTAAAATGGCAAGTGTTTGTTGATCTATGGGGAGATGGTACAGATGACTTAGAGTTTAGCTCATATTTACCACCTTTTGATAGTCAATTCAATGATACAAATAGTAATGGTATACCAGATATATATATAGCTCCAACATCAAATGGGGAGACAGTATCTATTCCATTGCCAGATATTGAGGGAAGTATGAGTAATCATAAAGTGAGATGGATTGTTTCTGATGGATGTCAAAATAATACATCATGTGAGTCAGAATTTATGGTTGTTGATAAGAAAGCACCAACTCCTTATTGTATTGATATAAGTTCAGCAGTTATGGAGAATGACGGAACTGTATCCATTTGGGCTAATGACTTTAACTTAGGATCTTATGATAATTGTACAAGTGAAGAAAACTTGAGATATACATTTACCGAAACTGCTCCAGAAGACGATCCATTATATGATGAAACTTTAAGATCATCAAGTAGAGTATTTGATTGTGATGATGTAGAAAACAGTCCAGTAGAGGTAAACATGTACGTTTGGGATGAAAAAGGAAATTCTGATTTCTGTACTGTATACTTCACGGTTATTGATAATAATGGTACTTGTGGCGAAGGTTCTCAAATAGCAGGTAGAATTGTTACTGAAGAGGATGAGAAAGTAATTGATGTGGAAGTTTCACTTCAAGCGAACTTACCAGAATATCCAAGAATTTCTCTTACTGGTGAAGATGGTTTATTCTCATTCTTAGGAGTTTCGAATAACGCAGATTTTGAATTGAGAAGTGGATTGGATAAAGACTATATGAATGGAGTAAGTACACTTGATTTAGTAAAGATCCAGAGACATATTCTTGGCTTAGAGCTTCTAGATAGTCCTTATAAAGTTATTGCTGCAGATATTAATGGTGATGAGAAGTTAAAAGCAAGTGATCTATTAGTATTAAGAAAGTTAATACTTGGAGTAATTACTGAGATTTCAACTAATGAAAGCTGGAGATTTGTAGATAAGACTCAAGAATTTGATGACATCTATTCTCCTTGGCCAATCAAAGAAAATATTGATATCTTATCGTTACAAGAAGATAAGTTGGATAATGATTTCATTGCGGTCAAGATTGGTGATGTAAATGGAAGTGCGAATCCTAATTTTGTAGAAGGTCAGGAAATTCAAACAAGAGATTTACAATCACTTGGATTAATTGTAGATGATGCATTTGTAAATAAAGGAGATGAAATAGAATTAACTTTTATTGCCAGTGAGAACTTTGATCTTAGAGGCTATCAATTTAGTATGGAATTAGAAGGTCTAACTTTTATTGATATATCTAGTCAATCAATATCTATCGATGATAATAACATTGGTTTAATTGATAAAGACCTTGTGACGATGAGTTACAATGATGCAGAGAAAGTTAATGTTTCGAAAGGGGCAGATTTGTTTAGTATTTCATTTATTGCTGATGAATCAGGTCTCGTTAGTGAAATGATCAAATTAACTAGTAAGCTTACTGTAAATGAAGCTTATATCGGAAATGAATACAAGCTGCATGAAGTTGAATTAAGGTTCAATGAGGCACAAGATGTTCAATTTACGAATAAGCTCTATCAAAATGAGCCGAACCCGTTCAGGAAAAGAACGGAGATTGGCTTTGATTTGGCAACACAATCAGATGTTACTTTGACAATATTAAATTCAACTGGTTCAATAATTAGAGTGATCTTAATTGATGGTGAGAAAGGTCACAATACTTATGTATTAGATGCTAATCAAGTCGAAGTTAATGGACTTTACTACTATAAATTGGAATGTGAAGGTTTCTTAGATACTAAGAAGATGATTCTAGTGAAGTAAAATAGAATATTTATAATTAAGAATATGAGGCTGTCCAATAAATGGATGGCCTCTTTTTTTTGTCATATTTTATACAATGAATAGATAGTGTATACTCCCAATTATAAAAAAGACTAGAATTTTAAAGCATGAAGAGTTGATATTCAACTCTTCACCAATTTTTATTTTTTATTCCCTTCTCAAACATGCCTCGACAAGAATCTTTCTTAACTTTGCATCCCGTAATGACGTTTTTATGAAGTCTCCAAATATGCTTCATACCGTCGCTAAACAAAATATAATGGCTAAGTATATATTCGTTACGGGAGGAGTGACTTCCTCGTTAGGAAAAGGTATTATTTCTGCATCTCTTGCAAAATTGCTTCAAGCAAGAGGACTCAAAGTTACAATTCAAAAATTCGACCCATATATCAATGTTGATCCAGGAACTCTGAATCCGTACGAACATGGTGAATGCTATGTGACTGAAGACGGAGCGGAGACAGATCTTGACTTAGGACATTACGAAAGATTTCTTAATACTCCTACTTCTCAAGGCAATAATGTTACAACCGGGAAGATCTATCAAACGGTCATTAACAAAGAAAGAGAAGGTGCATATTTAGGTAAGACAGTCCAAGTTATACCTCATATTACAGATGAGATAAAAAATCGAGTTTCACTCCTTGAAGCGGAGAAGGATTATGATATCATCATTACTGAAATTGGGGGTACAGTGGGTGATATTGAATCATTGCCTTATTTAGAGGCTCTTCGTCAGATGAGACAAGAACAAGGTCGTGAAAATTGTCTCGTGATTCACTTGACTTTGATTCCATATCTTAAGGCAGCGGGAGAATTAAAAACAAAACCAACACAACACTCCGTAAAGGAGTTGATGATGGCTGGAATCCAACCAGATATTTTGGTTTGTAGATGTGAAAGACCTATCACAACGGAAATTAGAGAAAAATTGTCCCGATTCTGTAATGTGGATGTTAAGTCTGTAATAGAAGCAATAGATGCTGATACTATATATGATGTTCCACTATTGATGTTGAAAGAAAAGCTGGATAAGACAGTTCTTAAAAAACTAAATATCAAAAATAAGATAACCCCAGACCTTACAGCGTGGAAAGAGTTTTTAGGTAAGTTGAAAAATCCTACAACTGATGTGAAAATAGGATTGGTTGGGAAATACAACGAATTACAAGATGCATATAAATCTATTCATGAATCCTTTATTCATGCTGGTGCTGAGAATGAATGCAAGGTGAATGTAGTGCCAATTCACTCTGAAGCGATACTCACAGAAGAAGATGCTGCGAAGGCTTTAAAGGATCTTGATGGAGTACTGGTGGCTCCTGGATTCGGGGAAAGAGGCATAGAAGGGAAATTAGTAGCTATTAAGTACATTAGAGAGAATAAAATACCATTCTTTGGCATATGTCTCGGAATGCAATGTGCTGTTGTAGAATACTTTAGAAATGTGCTAAAAGTCAAAGGTGCCGCTTCATCTGAGGTGAATCCTAAAACAAAGGCTCCCGTTATAGATTTAATGAGGGATCAAAAGGCGATCACAAAAAAGGGAGGTACAATGAGACTTGGTTCTTATAAATGTAAGCTAACAAGAGGATCACATTCGTATAAAGCGTACGGAAAAGGAGAAATAGATGAGAGACACAGACACCGTTATGAATTCAATAATACGTACTTAGATCAATTAAAAGAGTCTGATCTAAAACCAGTAGGTATTAATCCTGATAATGGACTGGTTGAGGTGGTAGAGCTGAAAGATCATCCATATTTTGTAGGTGTACAGTATCATCCAGAGCTCAAGAGTACTGTAGAGAATCCTCATCCTTTATTTGTATCTTTTGTGAAAGCAGCATCTGAATACAAACTGAAAAAGTGACCCTAAATATGAAAAAACTTAAACTTCAAGAATTAGGAAGAGTTTCTGTTGAGGAGTATCGAGAGGTGAAGAAAGTTCCACTTATTGTAGTGTTGGATAACATTAGGTCTGCTATGAATGTAGGAAGCATATTCCGAACTTCGGATGCAATGGCTATATCAAAAGTATATCTATGTGGGATCTCTGCAACACCACCCAATAGAGAAATCACCAAAACGGCAATTGGCGCTACCGATTCTGTTGAATGGGAATATTTTGAATCCACAAGTCTTGCAATAGCTAATCTGAAATCAGATGGATACGAAGTTGTAGCCATCGAGCAGACTGATTCTTCTGTAGAACTAATGGATTATCAACCCAGTAATGATAAAATAGCTGTTGTATTGGGTAATGAAGTAAATGGGGTAGACAGTGAGTTGTTACCTCTGCTTGATGGTGCTATAGAAATAGATCAATACGGTACAAAGCACTCACTTAATGTGTCAGTGTGTGGTGGGATTGTGTTGCATCACTTAGCAGGGGTATTGAGAAAATAAGAAGATTGATTTGAAATTATATTTACTACTAATTACTCAGGGAATCTCAACCAACCCAGCACATCATAATCAGCTATAGTATAAATACCTTGAAACTCTGCAAGAGTTAATTTTTGGCGTGTTTTTACACCATGATTTTGCTGGATAAGTATAACATGATTGGTTCCAACTTCGCAGATTATACCTGTATGACCAAATGGATTGTTTGGACTTTTACCATAGACAAGCATGTCTCCCTCTTGTGGTTTTTCGTATCGTGTATTTCTATATTGCATTAGACCTCTTTCTGAGTTGAATGCTACATCGTCAAGGGACTGATCAAAAAGTTCTTTAGCATGCCCGTATGAGTTCGGCATTTTATGATTGTGTACTTCGTAATAGAATCGCTTTACATATTCTACGCATTGGTACTTAAGACCAAGATTATAACCATCAGTAGTTAAGTTTCTACCTATAACATTTCTAAAATTGTTACCATTATAGTAGACGGGAACATCATAATACCTATCTAATACTTGCCCTACTTCATAGTTGAAGCTGGTGAAAGATAAAAAGGTAAAACCAATTAATAAGGAATAAAGGTGCTTGTTCATTATATAAATCTAGAACTTCAAAGGTATTTATATGGCACTATATAAGACTAACTATTACTAAGTAAGTCTCTATTATATCATCTTTTGTCAAGTAATTAACATTTAACTAATAACGAACAACCAATGTTTTCTGATTGCATTCTTATATTATAAATTTGAAGTTTCTAAAGTGAATTGTGGAGTTTTTGCTTTCATCCATTCATATCCTCCAAAAAGAATAAGTCCAAATGCAGCATTTCCTATAAGGCTATATGCATAGAATGGAATAGCGGCAATATAGCAAGCAATCAAACCTGAAAACGATTTAGGGTATGTAACGCCACCTATCCAAGTGCCAAAATTAGATACCAACCAGAAAACAGTTGTGGCACTAAGTATTCCGAAAATGGTATTTTTCAAATTTACTTTTGGGATTAAAAATTTGCCTAGTAATACTATCAATAAGATTGAGCCAATAGTCCAAAGCATGTAGTTTTGGTAAAACACAACTCCATCAGCGTAATAAGCACTATAAATAGTATTATTAATTATGAAGTCGCTGACCATATAGGCGGCAATAGGTATAATGAAAGCAAATCTTTTTAAAAGGAAATATGAACCTCCAAATAGTGCTAAGGTCTCTAGCCCAGAAACGTTTGGTTGATTTACCAACAAAAATCTACTTACAATTCCGAAAACAATAAGTAGAGATGCCGTAATGATGGACTTTTTTGAATTAGTATTCATACATTTTTATTTTTCAAAAGATAATGAATAATTGATCTTCTGATTTAGTAAATTGATAAGCCACTTAATTCGTAGTTTACAATTTTTATATTTTATTTATTATTGCAAATGTAATCACACCTTTGGACAAAATCAAACAAATCGTATTATGTCGATTCATATTATTAGAAAAAGTAATATTAAGGACCTAGAATCAACATTGGACCTATTTATTAAAGTCACTGATTTGATGTTAGAACATAATATTGATCAATGGAATTACGATTACCCCAATGAAGAAAGTATTCGTCAAGATATTGCTTCAGGAAATCATTTTGTAATCTCTGAAAACGATACTGTCGTAGGAACCATTCTTCTAGACTCTAACCAGGACGATCAGTACAGGTCTGTTCACTGGAATACAAGAAACAAAGATGTGTTGGTGATCCACAGGTTAGGAGTTTTGCCACAATCTCAAGGACAAGGTATAGCAAAAAGATTATGTCAATTCGCTGAGGAATATGGAAGGGGAAATGGATTTAAAACAATCAGACTAGATGCATATGCTGGAAATAAGATATCTAATGGGCTGTATAAAAAGCTAGGCTATCAAAGAGCAAATGGATATTGTTATTTTAGGAAGAAGGCGATTCCTTTTTATTGTTATGATAAGAGGATAACCTAGTTAAATATCCTTGGAATAAAAAAGCCACACCCAATTAATGGATATGGCTTTTTTTATATCTTGAAACTAGCTATTGATCTATTAAACTATCAATCTTAAGTACTAGTACTCTTCTTTTTTACTTTTTTCTTTCCTTTAGTTTGTTTCGCCATTTGTACCGCATTATGAAGATTGATCGCTCCACCTTGTACGCTTAATGTTTTGAAATCAACTAAGTCACCACTCTTGTCTCCTGGCTTTTTCACTTTCAAGTCAACAGGAACTGCGCTATTCATGATAATTTCTTTTACTTGAGAAGCTTTTAAGCTAGGGAAGTAAGATCTTAGAACTGCAGCTACTCCAGCAACAACTGGTGATGCCATAGAAGTACCTTGTAGGTATCTATATTCATTGTTTGGAAGGGTAGCATATATTTGAACTCCAGGAGAGAATATATCAACATTGTTCTGACCATAGTTAGAAAATGTTGCAACTGCATCTTCACCAGGCTTATATGAAAGAGCTCCAACTTCAATCCAGTTTTTAGATTGCTTCTTTTTCCACCATAACCTACCACAAGCCTTGTCGTATTTATTTACTGGAAAGTTGCCTGTAATATCATTGTCTTGTGCAGAATTACCAGCGGCGTGTACTAAAAGAACATCTTTTTTAGTCGCATATTTTACGGCATCATCTACTACTTTTTTATCCCAACTATATCCTTTGCCAAAACTCATATTAATGATGCTTGCACCATTATCTACCGCATATCTAATAGCGTTTGCTACATCCTTATCACGTTCGTCACCATTTGGCACAGTACGAACAGACATGATTTGTACGTTGTTGGCTACACCGTTCATGCCGATATCATTATTTCTTACTGCACCTACAATACCCGCAACGTGAGTTCCGTGAAGTGCATCAGGACCTTCAATATCATTATTGCCATATACAGATTCATCACTATTGGAATAATCATCTTTTACGATTGTAGACCTTGGGTCGAAATCAGGATTGTATGCATAATCTAATTTGTCTTGTTGTCTCTTTTTGTCTCCATCTAAAGCTTCGGTTAATGCAGATTTTAAATCATCGACAGTATTAATGTCTCCTCCGCCCATGAAATTATTAGAAATGTTTTTCCCAATTGCTATTGATTGATCTTCACTTTCTATTTTGTTGATGTTCTCTAAATTGAAATCCATACTGTCTTTTTCAAGTGCAAGAGCTATGGCATCAACCGCGCCCATTACTCTAGCCTCTACACCACCGACTTCAGCTATAGCTTTTTCAGCTCGTGCTCTTTGTTTTTCAACTTCTTCTTGCCATACAAGAAACTGTTCATAAAGCTTTTTGTCTTCTTTATTTAGAATTGCAGGGTTCGCGTTTGCAAATTTGTATTTGTGTTTTCCATAAAGCCTTGTCACTTCATAAGTGTCTGGCCCAACATTATGACCATTTGGTCCTCCTATGAAATTCCAGCCATGAATGTCATCGATATAGCCATTATTGTCATCGTCAATGCCATTATCTGGTATTTCATCTGCATTAATCCACATGTTTTTCGCAAGATCTTCATGTTCAGCATCAACTCCGGAATCAATAATTGCTACTATTACGGGTTGATTTGATCTACCTTCTAGAGCTTTGTATGCCTTTTCAGTAGATATCCCCATATAACCTTCAGATGGATCTTTGTGAAACCAATCTTTTAAATCTTCTTGAGCTAACATATTTCCCGCTACCAAAAGGAGTACAAATGTTTTTATTATTATTTTCATATATAAATTTGAATTTTAATGATCTGTAAAAGAATACATATAGTTACCACTTTAAGTTTTGCAATTGTACAACTTTCACATTATTTTATGATGCGCAAATGTAAAATTAAAATATCTAATTGACGAGAATTGAGGACATTACTTAATTATCTATTTTTACAAAGATTTTGATTGTGTGTAATTCAGCAAATAATCGTATGATATGATATTTGTTTAAATTTATAGTTAACACATTGTGTGTCATTTATGATGCTTTGTAATCAAAAGATGTATACAAGCATATAAAAGATTCTCATTATTGCGTTTTATGTGAAAGAAACCAGAAAATTCATAGGATTTAAGAAATAAAATATTAAGCTTTGTACTAATATGTAAAGTTAGGTCATACAATGAAGAATCTATTATTAATTTTTATCATAAGTGTTTTTGGGGTTGCAAAAACAGATGCTCAATACCTTGAGTATGGGTTAGGTATAGGGACTTCTGTGTATTGGGGTGATCTAAATGCACCAGATTTTGGGGCTAATATTGGCAATGTAAATCTTGCTGTTCAGGGAATGGCAAAATTAAACTTTAGCAAATATGTTGCTGTTAAGGCCAATTTACTTTATGGTAAGCTTTCTGGTGACGACAGTAATTCATATTTGGATTGGCAGAAACAAAGAAATCTAAATTTTACATCTTCTCTTACGGAATTATCTATTTTAGGAGAACTACATATTTTTGGATATAACTTTGGAGAAGATAATCCTCTATCGCCATATATTACTGCAGGTTTAGGTGTTTTTCATTTTAATCCTAAAACTATTTTTGATGAAAATACTGTTGCACTGCAACCTCTTGGGACAGAAGGCCAAGGGCTTCCGGGCTTTGCTTCTAAGTATCGCAAAGTAGCTTTAGCAATACCATTTGGTGCTGGGGCAAAATTACAATTGACTAACACGATGAATATCTCTCTTGATGTCCTTGCTAGAAAAACTTTTACGGATTACATTGATGATGTATCTACAAATTATGTAGCCTTTGATGAGTTAGCAGCTGGCAATGGTATCTTAGCAGCACAACTTGGCAATAGAATCGGAGAGTTTTTTGGCCAATCTGAACCAGTTAGTCTACCTACAGGATCTCAACGAGGTGGTGCGGACGTTACAGACTATTATTTTACAGCTATGTTAACTTTGACTTTCAAATTGAATAGAAATGTTGGTTTGTTTGGTAGTCATCGACATAGAACTGATTGCCCTAAATTCTAAACTATTCTCCTTCATTTAAAGTGACTTCAAATCAAAAAGATGAACTAATCTTTTCTGTAAAACCGTGGGGTTCATTAACGTTTTTGATAACTAATTTTATCACATAGCTTTTATATGCTACTTTCGTGTATTATATAACAAGAATATTATTTCATGCCATCACCACTTCAAGTACTCAAAAAATATTGGGGCTTCGATCAGTTTCGATCGTTGCAATCTGAAGTTATTGATTCTGTTTTAAAAAGTAAAGACACTGTTGCTCTATTGCATACAGGAGCTGGAAAGTCTGTTTGTTATCAAGTGCCAGCGATTTGTTTGCCAGGGAAGACTCTTGTTATTTCTCCTCTTATAGCACTCATGCAAGATCAAGTAGACTCTTTAAACAAAAGAGGAATCATGGCTAAGGCTATTTTTTCTGGATTAAAGTTTCGTGAGGTAGATCTCATCCTTGATAACTTTATGAATGGTCCTTTAAAGATATTATATGTCTCTCCAGAACGATTAGAAACAATAATGTTTATTGAGCGATTCAAGAAGACTAATATAAGTTTGATAGCAATTGATGAATCGCATTGTATTTCTCAATGGGGACATGACTTTAGGCCTGCATATTATAACATTAAGAGCCTCAGAGAATGGCACCCTGAAGTCCCATTTATTGCTGTGACTGCGACAGCAACTCCTAAGGTGGTAGATGATATTACTGAAAAGTTGGAGATGCTTAATCCGAATGTGATTACTTCAACTTTTGCTAGAGACAATTTATCATTTACAGTAATGCTATCTGAAGATAAGATGGATAAGCTGAGTGATTTCCTTGATAAGATGAAAGGCAGTGGAATCATTTATATGAGGAGCAGAAAGAAAGTGGAACAACTTGCCGCATATCTTAATAAAGGATTAGACCCAGGAGAAGAAATTGCTAGTTACTACCATGGCGGTTTAAATATGAAAACAAGGATGCGAGTCCAAAAAGACTGGATTGAAAATAGAATGAAAATTATCGTCTGTACCAATGCCTTTGGAATGGGTGTAGATAAACCAGATGTTCGTTTTGTGGTACATTGTGATATTCCTCCTAGTGTTGAAGAATACTACCAAGAAGCGGGTAGAGCGGGTAGAGATGGAAAACCTTCTCATGCAGTATCGATTATTAATTTTGGTGATATAGTTAAGTTGCAGCAACATCATTTATCAAGTTTTCCATCCTTGGAATTTTTAGAACAGGTTTATAATAGATTATGTTCTTACTTAAAAGTCGGGTACGGAAGTGGTGCAGGTGAATCTTTTGACTTAAGTCTTGAGGATTTCTGTGGCAAGTATAGGTATCATATAGGTAAAGTCTTTAGGTGCTTGAACATTATGGAAAAGGAAGGATGGCTCTTCCTTAATCAAGGAATGAGAAAGCCGTCCCAAATTGTATTTACATCAGCGAAAGGAAGGATAAGTCTATCAAGTAGAAACAAAGATGTAAAATCTCAAATGATATTGCATTTTATAAGGAAGTATGAAGGAGTATTTACGGACTTTGTGACCATAGATGAAGGTAAACTTGCCAATGAACTAAATATTCCATTGGAGAAATTTATTAGAGAATTAAAAGTGATGGACCGAGAAACTATTCTTGCTTATCGTCCCTCTACTGAAGATCCTAGGATTACTTTTTTAATGGACCGCCCAGCTCCAAATTCTTTTGCAATTGATGAAGTCACTTATAAAAAAAGAGAAGAGAATGCAGCATCCAAAATGAGGGCGATTCAAGAGTATATGACTTCTTATGATTGCAGACAACAGACTATTCTTTCCTATTTTGGAGAAGAAAAAGAACCTTGTGGACGTTGTGATATTTGTCGAGGAAGTAAAGTGAAGTTGTTTTCTGAAGTAGAGAAATCTGCATTGTTGACACATCTTAGGAAAGTGGCAAAAAATGGATTGATGCATTGTGATAGTTATATGGGTATGTGGCCATTTAATAAACAAAATAAGGCACTTGCAATTCTTCAACAACTACATATTGAACAGGAAATTCATTTTGATCGAGACAACATAATTCAAACTAATCCTAAAGCCGCTAATGCCATATAAAATAGCTGTATCTGTTACCAACGACCTTAATCAGGATCAGCGAATGCATCGCATCTGCAATAGTATGTTAGATGCTGGATATGAGGTTGTGTTGATTGGTAGGGAAAAAAGATCTTCACAAGAGTTATTGAAACAAAGATTTGAGCAAAAAAGATTGAAGTGTTGGTTTGAAAGTGGAGTCTTGTTCTATCTAGAGTACAACATCCGGTTGTTTTTTTTCTTGTTGTTTGGATCATACGATTTATTGTATTCAGTTGATTTAGATACTTTATCATCAGCTGCTCTTGTTTCTGTTTTGAAAAGAAAGAAACTAATTTATGATGCCCATGAATATTTTGTAGAAGTTCCAGAATTACAAGACTCAAAATTTAAGAAATGGTTATGGAATCTAGTTGCTAATATTTTCATCCCAATTAGTGATCTAAATATCACAGTGAATAATGAGTTATCGAAGATATTAAGTGTCAAGTATAATCATGATTTTGAAGTAATTAGAAGTGTTCCTTTATTGGATATAAATAATGAGGAGGATATAGGAAGTAAGGAAAATATAATTCTATACCAAGGTGTTTTGAATGAAGGTAGAGGTCTAGAAGAAGCAATAAAATGGATATCTAAAAATAAGGAAGATATTAAATTGCACATCGTTGGAGAAGGAGATTTATCAGATAGTTTGAGAAAATTAAAATCGGAAGTAGACAAAGAAAATAAAGTGCAATTTCTAGGATGGAAATCACCTAAGGAGTTGGATGAAATCACAAAAAAAGCATGGTTGGGGCTCAACCTGTTAGATGGCACGAGCTTGAATTATAAGTATTCTCTTGCCAACAAGTTTTTTAACTATATGCATGCCGGACTTCCTTCCATAAATATGGATTTTCCTGTTTATTCGAGATATTGTAATGAGTTTAACGTTGGCGTATGTATTGCAGATTTGGAAGAAGAGTCTATTGATAAAGCGATTATTCCATTCCTGAATGATCCTACTAGATATCAAGATATGGTTACTTCTGCAAAGAAAGCTAGCGATGTAAATTGCTGGCAAGTGGAAGAAGTTAAGTTGATAAATCTTATTGATAAAATAATGAGAGGATGAGTGTAATAATGGGAGGTTCTGGAAGTACTGGGTCATCATTGGTGAAAAATATTTTAAATAGGCATAGTGATGTATTTGCTGGCGAAGAAACGTCCTTCTTTGCAAAACAATTGATCTATAATGATTGGTCGAAGGCTAAAAAGAGAATAACTAAAAGAAAGCTAAAAGGGTTGAAAAATATGGGATACCATATTTATAATGGTACAGACTTGGAGCAATCTGAATACGGACATTCGAAAACTGAAATTGAAATATTGGCAAATCAATCTGAGACCCTTCTTGAATTTTGTGATCGATTTTATCATCCAGCACTAACACAAAGCAGCGCAAAGTTGTGGATGGAAAAAACACCTGCAAATTCTGCATGTTTTTCATTGTTTCTAGATCAATTCGAAAAAGGAAAAGTGATTCACATGTTGCGTAATCCTTATGACAGCATAGCTTCATTATGGAGTAGGGGATATGACCTTCATTATTCTGTCGGAATATATTTATTGAATACATCAAGTGGAATTTCTGCAAGCAGTAATAAAGAAAGATATCATGAAATAAAGTATGAAGATGTAGTCCAGCGACCTTCGGAAACTATCTCTAAAGTGTGTTCGTTTTTAGAGATTGAATACAATTCAGAAATGCTGACTTCCAAAGATGAAAAAATAGAAGTATCTCAGCTTTCTGGATGGAATTATGACGAGACAGCAAATATTGGTACGAAAGCTTTAGGACGTTTTGACAGATTGCAGGAAGAGAAACGGATACAACTATTGGAAGCTGTAAGCATGATCAAAGTAAGTGATGCAGGTAAAAAATACAATAATATTGAGTATGTTAATATAAGAGACATTTGTAAAACGTTAGATTATAAATTTTATGAAATTGATAGTTCTGACACGCATTCAAACTTGAAAAAGGAATTAAGAAAGGATAGATTTGAAAGGCTCAAAAGAGGATATGCTACAGGGATTCACTATCCTTTAGCCTTATCAAAATAGTAATCTTAGAAAAGAATAGAAAGGCGAATGACATTCGAAGAAACAATAAAATCAGACCTGAAAAATCACTTTACCAATAGAGAAATAGACTACTTTGTTCGAGTTTTTTCCGAAGATATGCCTTTGCTATTAGATGCACCTGAATGGGAATGGGTATCCATTACAGAACGTCTTATTAATCAAGAACCAATCCAATACATTACTGGGATAGCTCCATTCTATGGCTATTTCTTTCTAGTAAATCCTAGTGTCCTCATTCCTCGACCTGAAACAGAAGAGTTGGTTTACCTGATTCATGACTATATAAAAAAGAATAAGTTAGATGCTCCTAGAATTTTGGATATTGGTAGCGGCTCTGGTTGCATCCCTATAACACTTAATTTATTGAATACTGACTCTGAAGTAGTTTCTGTGGATATAAGCGAAGAGGCAATAGAGGTCGCAAAGTCTAACAATTCAAAACTAGGAAGCAAGGTAATCTTTGAAAAGGTAGACATTTTAGATGAAAACCAATGGAATAAACTATTAGGACAATTTGACATCATAGTTTCAAATCCACCATACATTCCTAATCAGGAAAAATCATTGATGTCATCAAATGTTCTAGATCATGAACCACATTTAGCGCTGTTCGTAGAGGATGATAATTCACTAATATTTTACGAAAAGATCCATGATTTTGTAGCTAGGTTTTTAAAAAAGGATGGCGTTATTTTCTTAGAGTGTAATGAATACAATGCGCAGGAAGTGAAATCTATTTATGAATCACTTTATGTAACTGAAATTGTAAATGACATGCAAGGAAAAGAACGAATGGTTGTTGCAAGAAAATAATTAGTAATATACATATAGAACAATACGATTTGATAGCTTTGGACCCTGAAAAGAAATTCATGAACTGGAAACTAGTATGTAGTGATATTGATGGTACGCTTCTAGATAAAGATCGTCAGCTTTCTCAACGGACAATAGATATCCTAAAAGATATAAAAGATAGATTGCCAGTGGTTTTGATATCCTCTAGGATGCCAAAAGCAATGCGGCATTTACAGGAAGAATTGGACATTCTTACTCATCCTCTGATATCCTTTAATGGAGGATTAGTTTTAGATTATTCCAGTGGAGAGGCGAAAGTTTTATCATCGATAGAAATTCCAGTCAATATAGCGGAACTGATTATCGAATTCTCTAAAAATTCTTCAATACATACAAGCTTGTATCACAATGATGAATGGTATGTTGCAGCACTTGATTATTGGGCAGAAAGAGAGATGAATAATACAAAGGTCCATCCTGAAGTTGCTGATTTACAAAGTATATGTGAACAATGGAAATCTGACAAAAAAGGTGCTCACAAAATTATGTGCATGGGAGATGCATCAGATATACAGTTATTGTACAATTATTTGCTCTTGCATCATTCTGAGACTATCCATGTTTATCGATCAAAGGATACCTATATTGAAATAGCTAGCAAAGAGATCTCAAAATTATCAGCTCTTGATCTTTTATTGGATCATTCTTATGACATCAATCTATCAGAAGTGGTCGCCTTTGGTGATAACTATAATGACGAAGAGATGATCGGTGGAGTAGGCATGGGCGTTGCCGTAGGTAATGCTCGAGATGAAGTCAAAACTGTATCTAATGCAATTACCAAAAGTAACAAAGAAGACGGTGTAGCTATCTTCTTAGAAGAATTATTTGGCTAGGTCAGAAGAATCGTTTGATTTGTTAAATTTGTTAAATTTGATAGATTTGTTTTGTGATTTTGACCCATACATTATGTTGTCAACATTATGAACCAAATCCACAAATCAATATATCAACAATTCACCCTAAAGCCTCCAAGTTGATTGTGCCTCTAATAAAGAATTCATATATAGATTCTTAATACTATCACAATTATCACGACAACTCCCTCCTTCTTAATCCTCCTCCGAAGGAGGACAAACGAGTGGTTTGCACAGCAAACACGTCGATCAGTATAGAGAATTACAAATTCTCGGGCTGATTCAGCGATTCAGCGATTCCTCAATTATAACACATCACCACATCACCACATCAAATAATCCTACTTGCTCAAATCCAAAAATACACCTACTGAGTATGATGGTGCAGCTGCTATAATCTTTCCTCTGAATGCAGATGCAAATGAAGCCGATATACCAAATTGCTTTGTAATATAGTAAGCTGCTTCAACACCATAACTTGTATATTCAGCTCTATCGGCAAAGATGCTTGTGCTATTTATATTTTCAAATATGTCACCATTATTAAACGATTCTACGCCGTTCAGTCTAGCAATTAACCACAATTTTTGATTGAATAATCCCTGTCTCTTATACACATCTGACGCTGCCGACGAAGAGGATAGTGTAGA
>OJIO01000448.1_pt1 | contig 26967 bp, 31 predicted proteins | sample 1595621 | NCBI WGS metagenome assembly OJIO01 (sample SAMN05416776, study PRJEB24817) | seawater metagenome | isolation source: Sea water | place: Canada:Atlantic | collected 2013-07 | reverse complement strand
TTCGTCGGCAGCGTCAGATGTGTATAAGAGACAGGGTCTACCCAACTTGGGTGTTTTTATCTATTGATATTCAATGACTTAATTTAGTTTTATTTAACAGATGCTCATTAAATCATATATACTAAATGATGATAACTAAAATTAATTTTATTTTCTCCCAAGTGCTACCCAACTTGGGAGAAAATTTAACATTTAAACTGAATGTGTTTTACCCATCAGTTTCTTCCATTCTCCTTAATAGTGTTGTTTTTAGTCTATCGATAAACTTGGTTTGGTCAATCTTCCGTTCTCTAATTTCTAGGAATGTTCTATAGACATTTCCGAGTTTAAGCTCAAAAATGTCTTCACAAGCCGAGGCCATTTCTTTAATTCCTGCCGTCCCACTTTTTATTGCTCCGGATGCCTGTAATGCATAAATTAATTCTATCAAATCTGTTTTTGAGGCTGTCCATCCTAAACGCTCACCGTTTGTTAAAGTATTAAGCTTGTTTGGTAAACCAAAAGACAAATCCCTCAAATAACTTAACTCCTCAACGTAATGGTTTATTAACAAGTCATAAGCCATAATTTTAGCAATTGTATTATCGTGACTTGTAGAAAACTCAGCATCAGTGTAAAAATGAGAAGTGTTTGATAATAGGCTAATTTTATCATTTCCACGTAGAAAATAAAATTCATCTAGAAGCTCAGAATCCTCCCTATAATATTTGATAAAATCTATATTTTGCCTATTGCTTTCTTGTAGTCTATTTATTTCTGAATCAATAAACTCCTCTTGAGATTTTATCGTTCCGGCAGGTCTATTTATTAAAAACTTATAGAGTTTAGCATAAAATTTTAATCTGCTGTAGATATAGGGTTTATGCTTTTTAAAGAATATTATTTCATTTTGTTTATCAACAAATTCATTTTCTCTCACACAGACTCGCAATTTCTGTAAATATTGTCTTGAAATGGAAATTCCCTTTTCAACATTATTGAAATCGTTAAGACTGGACTCCTCAACTATCTTTATTTCTTCTTTGTAATTGTCTAGTATTTTTTGAATTAGTTTATGCAAAATATTTGAGGCTTTAAAATTAATTTAGTTATCAATATGTAATTTTTATGAGTGCTATTTTTTGTGTCGATATGGATTTTTGAGAAAAAACAGAAAGCTTATTGCAATCAAAACGATGATTCCCGCTACTATAAAGGGATAATAAAATCCACCTGTAACTAACCAAGTTCCCAATACAGGCCCTAGAATTTGACCAATACTGTTTGTTGAACTCTGTATTGAAATATTTCGACCAGTATTTGTTTTGGATAACAAGGATACCGCAGATAACAGATTAGGTGTAACCATAGCACCTCCAGCCGCAAATAAAATGATTAACCCATATATCATAAATTCACTTTTGAAAAAAGGGAAGGCAATTAAGGATGCACCAGATATTAGTAGTCCTAAAGCAATTTGGTTTTTTGAGGATAAAACTTTCTCACCATAACTGGCAAAAATGGGTTGTAAAATTGCCATAACCGACCCGCAGAGCATAAAACCAATCCCTACTTGATTACTATTAAATGCCAGTACATCTTTCCCATAGATTGAAAATACTGTTTCAAACAAGGTCACTACAAATTGGATTACAAAGGATATTACCAATAGAATTATGAAATAATTACTAAACGAGAATCGCAACCTCACTTTTTGAGTTGTGAACTTATGTATACGCGTAGTGTTTTTTAACCATTTCATAACGATAAATAGGACAATCAATCCTAGTAGTGCTGCGAAAAGAAATGGTGTTGAAAATCGGTCTAAATGTAGCAGACCAAAAGAATATTGTAAATGAAGGTCAGTTTGAGAAAGAAACCCACCAATAACAGGACCAAAAATAACCCCAGAACTTATTGCAACACCAGACCAGGCCATTATCTTTGTTCTCCGCTTTTCAGAAGTAATATCGCTTAAATATGCATTACTGACTGGAATAACTGACGACGTGAAAATACCACCAAAGATTCGAGCGATATAAAGCATTGTCAAGGATGTGGCTAGACCAGTAAGTAATTGCATAATTACAAAACCAATAAGGCCACAAATAATGATAGGTTTACGACCGTATTTGTCTGATAGCTTTCCCCAAACCACTACGAATAGTAATTGGAAAAAAGGATAAATGCTGGTAAGTAACCCAATATGGAAGTTGATTAAATCGGTATCGAGATTGTCTTTTAAAGCTAATCTTTCGGTATAGTAGGGAAGGGTTGGTAATAAGATACCATAGCCCAACATTACTACAAATAAACTCAACAGGATTAAAGATATCCTGTTGAGTTTTTCTTTCCTATCCATTTATTTTTTACCGATTTTTCGTTTCAATAATTGCGCATTAATAGCCACTATAATCGTACTCAAACTCATAAATACAGCTCCTACAGCTGGTCCTAAAACAAAGCCGGAAGAGTATAGAACACCAGCAGCCAATGGAATGGCAACGACATTATATCCTGTAGCCCATATCAGGTTCTGAATCATTTTATTGTATGTAGCCTTTCCGAATAGAATAAGGTTTGCAATATCTTGTGGGTTGCTATTTACCAATATAATATCGGCAGTTTCAGCAGCTACGTCAGTACCAGAACCAACAGCGATTCCAACATCAGCTTTTGCAAGCGCAGGCGCATCGTTTACACCATCACCTGTCATTGCTACAAACTCATCTTCTGCTTGAAGCTTTTCTACAATTTCTACTTTTTGATGTGGTAGAACTTCAGCATAATACCCATCCAAACCAAGTTTGTCACTCACGGCTTTGGCTGTTTTTTCATTATCTCCTGTCGCCATCAAAACTTTGATATTATTCTTTTTAAAGACTTTTATGGCTTCCGCAGATTCTGGTCGTATTTCATCAGCAAGAGCAATGTATCCTGCTAGCTGTCCATCGATTAATACAAACACAACAGTTTCAGCAGCGTCACTATAGGCATCTTCAGGTATAGTGATTTTTTCGTCCCTTAAATAACCCGGACTTACTACTTTTACTTGCTTACCTTCTACATTGGCCTCTACACCCTTACCAGTAATGGCATTAAAGTTTTCTGGCTTTGGGATTGTAATATTATCTTCTTTGACTCTTTTAATAATTCCGACGGCTATGGGGTGTTCGGAACTTTGTTCCAATGCACTTGAAAGCCTTAAGATTTCTTCTGTAGAATATTCTTGTTTAACCGATTCAACTCTTGTGACACCAAAATCACCTTTTGTCAATGTTCCTGTTTTGTCAAAAAGAAGAGCGGATATTTTGCGGGATTCTTCAAAAGCAGTTCTGTTACGAATTAATAATCCGTTTTGAGCTGAAACAGCCGTTGATATGGCGACTACCAAAGGAATCGCAAGACCCAATGCGTGTGGACAAGCAATAACCATAACCGTTACCATTCGTTCCAATGCATATACAAATGGAAACCCAAGAATCAACCAAACAGCCAATGTTCCAAAACCAATGGCCAAGGCAATGTATGTTAACCATTTTGCAGCCCTGTCTGAAAGGTTTTGCATTTTAGATTTGGTCTTTTGCGCTTCCTCAACCATCGTAATAACCTTATTGAGATAACTATCTTTTCCTGTATGTTCAACTTTTACCTTTATGCTGCCATTGCCGTTTACCGAACCTCCAATTACTTTATCCTTTTCATCTTTTTTCACAGGTTTTGATTCTCCCGTAAGCATAGACTCATTCAGATAACTTGAGCCTTCAATAATAATTCCGTCGGCAGGAACCTTCTCTCCGGGCCTAACTAAAATAATGTCGTCTATCAATAAATCTTCGAGTGGTATGTCTTCTACGGTATCATCCTTTACTCTATGCGCTTCAGCGGGCATCATACTTACTAAAAGTTGTAAAGCTTTGGAAGCACCCAAAACACTTTTCATTTCTATCCAATGTCCCAATAGCATTATAGCAATTAGTGTAGAAAGTTCCCAGAAAAAATCCTCTCCACGTAAGCCAAAAACTGTCGCGGTGCTATAAAAGTAGGCAACACTTATAGCCATAGAAATTAGGGTCATCATTCCTGGTGCTCCTTTTTTTATTTCAGACCAAAAACCTTTTAAAAATGGCCAACCACCGTAAAAATAAACTACAGATGAAAGGGCAAAAAGCACATACGAATTACCCGGAAGTAAAAATTCATACCCGAAAAATTCCTGTATCATTGGCGAGAAGAACAATATGGGAATGGTAAGTACAAGCGTTACCCAAAACCGTTTCCTGAAATCGGCAATCATCATTTTATGATGGTCGTGACCCATTTGACCGTGTCCCGGATTATGGCCAGAATGGTCGCCTTTTCCGTGGTTCATTTTAGAATGGTCTTCTTTTTTGTGTTTCATTTTCGAATGGTCCATTTTCGAATGGTCCATTTCCTCGTGATTGTGATGTTCGTGATTTTCCATTATTGGTTTTGTTTAAGTGTTATCGTAATTTTTTTCTCATTGCTTCAGAAATATTTTCGGCATAGACACCATAGGCATCTACCAAAAGTCCCTTTATACCATCTTTGGATGAAATGGCATAAAGAACACTGTTATCGTCCGTACTGCTCATACCTTCAAAACGATGGGTTTCATCCACATCAAAATCTTCGGGCTGAATTTCTATTTTCAGTGAGGCACATTGCAAACATTCTGGTTTCAAGTTGAAATCATAGGTATATCCTCTTTGTTGAAGGTCATTGATTGCTTCTGAAAGGGTGTCGTAGTTGTTCATTTTCTTTTATTTATAAGTCATTGTGAAATAACTGTTGTCTTCTTCGGTAAATTTCTGAAAGGTCAATAGGCCGTTCTCATTTAATTTTTCTATTACATTATAATTTAATTGCTTGATACGAATACCCAACGCATAGGCCTTAATATTGATTTTTGATTTAATATTGTTTTTGTTACTGTCTAATTTTCGGTTGTAAATCTTTATGGTACTTTTTGAACCGAAGAAATTCAACAATCCTGAATCAAAGCTCATTTCCAATTCTATATTTGCCAAGTTTTCCAAATCATATAGCTCTTTAAAATTTGCAGATGTGGTATTGATTTCGGTTTCCTTTGATTTTGGGTTTGAAAACGGAAATGCCATTACCATTATACTGGCATCATCTGGTTTACAGCGATATGTGGTTGTATATTTGTCGGTAGATTTTTTGTCCTTATCAAACAATTCTGTAACGACTTTAATTTCATAATACCCATTTTTCTTTATTGTTTCACCAGCCTCAAAAGTTTGTTTGTTTAAAAAGTCACCATCTTCATCAAAATTCTCACGAACTACAACCCTGCCCGAAATCTGCCCAATGAGCATTTCAGTTTGTCCAGTCATTATAATGCTGAATAAAGTAAGTAATACTATGAAGACTCGTTTTTTCATATATGGTGCATCAATTTCTTTACTTCTTTTGCCAGTATATCGCTTAAATCAATACCATTTGAAGGATGCGGAATAGTATTGCAGGTAACAATCTTTTCTACTCCGGAATCCAACAAATCCTGATAGGCATTACCTGAAAAAACGGCGTGAATACCAACACATATTGGTGGTTTCATTCCTGCTTTTTTCAAATGTTGTACTGTTTCAATCATTGTTCGAGCTGTAGAAATAATATCATCTACCAAAATTGGTGTGGCGTTTTTAAATTTTTCCACATCTGGTACAGAGACTTCCACGTTACGGTCGCCGTGACGTACTTTTTGCAATACTGTAAAAGGTGCTCCTGCATTTTTTGCTACTTCAGATACCCATTGTTCGCTTTCGGAATCCGGACCAATCAATACTGGGTTTTTTATATTCTCTTTTATCCATTCTGAAATGGCATCGGCTGCGTGAATGACTTTGTTTGGAATTTGATAGACTTCGCTTAAAGAGCTAATCCTGTGTAAGTGCGGGTCAACCGTAGTAATACTGTCGGCAAAACCTGAAATCAGCTTTCCGAAGAAAGTAGAAGTAACGCCTTCACCTTCATTAAATATTTTGTCTTGTCGCATATACGCTAAATAGGGTGCTACCAAACACGTACACATTGCTCCCAATGATTTGGCGGTGTGGCTTAAAAAATATAGCGGTAATAATTTCTCATCAGGGTCGTGTAGGGTGCAGACCAAGACCACACATTTATCTTTTACGTCAGATAATATGCGCGTGTAGGATTCACCGTCAGGAAATTTTCGCAACGTTGCTTTTCCTATTTCTGCATCCATTTTTGTTGCCATTAACTCTGTTAATTCCTCGTTTCCGGGAAGGCTGAATAATATCGTTTTCATAGTATGTTTTTAATTTATGGTTATAATATCCTTGTGATTATTTTTATACTCCATTGCATAATTGAGTTCGCCTTGGGATTCCGCATATATGGTATATAGTAATTGGTTCTCTCCAACTTGCTCTCCTAGATGGACATTTAAAAGAATACCTGCGGATTTAGATTGGGGTGCACCAGAAAGCTTGGCGAGTTTGGCTATCTTTCGATTGTCAATACGCTCTAAAATACCTGACGTCTCTGCTCTGATTTCAATTTTATAAGGTGCTAAAACAGGTTTTGAAAAGCGGCCTTGGGCCTTACAAATGGCAAGGAATTTTTCATACGCTTTTCCAGATTTTAGTATTTGATGTGCGGTTTCCGTTCCTTTTCCTTTTTCGACTTTGCCCGAAAGCTCTATTAGTTCGCCAGCCAAAAGCATTGCTCTTTCCATAAGGTCGATGGGTGCATCTGTCTCATTTTTCAAAACCTTTAGTATATCGATGGCTTCCAAAGCTGGTCCAATTCCTCTCCCTACAGGTTGCGTACCATCTGTAATGACCACTTTCACATTAAGCCCAACAGCGTTACCGACTGTTTCCATATGGTTTTTTAGTTTTTGTGCCATTTCTTCACTTCTAACTTTTGCAGTTTCTCCCACGGGAATATCTATAACAACGTGGGTTGAACCTGCCGCAGATTTTTTTGAAAGTACCGAGGCTATGAGCTGCCCTTCACTATCTATATCCAAGGCCTTCTCAATCTTAATCAGTACATCATCGGCAGGGCTTAATTGCGCTGTACCACCCCAAACAAAACAACCTCCTTCTTTTTCTACCACAGCCGTTATTTCTTCGGAAGAGAGCGTTACATTGGTCAGAACTTCCATAGTATCTGCTGTACCAGCGGGCGAAGTAATGGCTCGCGAGGACGTTTTTGGCATTGTAAGTCCATAAGCAGCAACAATGGCAACTATTAATGGTGTTGTTCTATTGCCAGGTAATCCGCCAATACAATGTTTATCTACTACTATTTCTTTGTTCCAATTTAGTTGCTTTCCAGAGGCAATCATAGCTTTTGTGAGGTCGGATATTTCATCAATATCCATTCGGTCTCCTGCACAGGCTGTTATAAATGCTGAAAGATGGATGTTGGAATAGTCGCCTTCAACGATGTCGGTTATGATTTGGTTGTAGGCGTTATAATCCAGTTTTTGGTTATAGATTTTTGCCCTGACGTGGCTTAACGATTCTATAGGTTCTAAATGGGAAACGTACAGGGTGTCATTGTCGGAAACATTCAACTTTTTTGCAGCAGCATCCGATAGTCCTATTTCGTTGGGCAGCAGGATATCAGAATTTAAAACATTTAGACTTGCAACGATTGAGGTGCTTGCATTGGATATCCTTATTCGTGTTAATGCTTCAAAACCTTCTGAAATACACACGTGGCAGTCTTCACGCATATATACTACATTTTCGTTTTGGGTGTAGATTCCAAGATGTTTGTATTTTAATATATTTGAATGTTGTTCCATAGTGTATCTTATTTTTTTTCTTTTAATAGATTTGATGAGCTCCAAAGAAGCCAAATTCCTATTGTTACATCAACTCCAAAACAGAACAGTGGCCACCATTGAGGTGGGTTTGTTGAAAACACAATATTCCCTTGAAAAAGGTCATATATTCCGTGTAATACCAGTGCGATGCCTACTAATTTTAGGTTTCTGTGATGCCCTAAAATGGCAATGACAGAGAATAGCAAAGCAATAATTACTTCGAATATAATTTCGTAAGTCTTGTTAGCCTGAAAAGCAAAAAGAACATAGTAAAAAGCAATAACAATCAATAATACTGGATAGAAACTGCTGTCCTTGTCAAAGCCCGTTTTTATCGCAAGTAATACAATAAAAACCCCTAGTAGTATCCCAATTATTAATTCAACCATATCGCTTAGTTAAGTGTTATTTCTTCAATATTATACAGCTGAGGAATCTCAGCATCCCAATTATAGGTTTCCTTGATACCTTTTTGTAGTGCTTCTGCACTTTCTTTTTCACCGTGCACTATGAAAATCCGCTCTGGTTTATTATTTATTTTACTCATCCAATCCATAAGTTCTGTATGGTCTGCGTGTGCCGAAAGTCCTTCGATTTCTGCAACTTCCATATGAAATGGCACCCATTTTCCGTACACTTTCAATTCTTTGTCACCTTCCAGTAATTTTCTTCCACGGGTTCCTTCGGCTTGATACCCTACAAAAAGCAAGGTGTTATTTGGGTTTTGTGCCTGTGTTTCAAGGTAGTTGAGCATTCTTCCACCAGTAAGCATTCCACTTCCTGCAATCACGATTTTTGGTTTGTTGTCGGTCCGTAATTCCATTGTTTCACGATAACTGCTTACGACCGTGAAATGTGAGCACATTTCATCACATTCATTGTCCTCTAATCTGTGCCAATCCCTTGTACGGTGGAAGAGTTCGAGTACATTCGCTCCCATTGGACTGTCCATTATCATTTGTACTTTCGGTATTTTGTTCTCTTTTAATAATCTCCAAAAAATGAGCATCATCAATTGGGCACGTTCTACCGAAAAGCTTGGAATAAACAGGCTACCACCTCTATTGATGGTATCGTTGACCAATTTTTCAATCTGTGGCAGTGCTTCTACTTCATCTGGATGAAATCTTCCACCGTAGGTTGACTCAATGAATAAGATATCCGCTTTATTGGGTTTTAGAGGTGGGTATAAGAGTAAATCGTTGGTTCTACCTATATCTCCTGAAAAGACAAAACGTTTTCCGTGTATATCCAACTCGATGTAAGTGGCACCGAGAATATGACCATTGTATTGAAATCTGGCCTTTATATTTTTCATCAATGGCATCCATTGAGCAGGTGGTATTCCCTTGAAATGTGGAAGGGTTTTTTCAACATCGTTTAAATCGTAAAGCGGTTCTGCCGGACTATGTTTGGAATAGCCTTCTTTGTTGGCGCGTTCGGCTTCCTGCTCTTGGATTTTTGCACTATCGTTCAAAATGATTTTTGCAATGTCCAAAGTGGGATTAGTGCCGTAAATCAGGCCTTTAAACCCTTGTTTTACCAATCGAGGTAAATACCCTGTGTGGTCCATATGGCCGTGGGTAAGCAAAACCATATCAATTTCTGAAACTTCAACGGGTGGATATTCCCAGTTTTTAAGGCGCAATTCTTTCAGCCCTTGAAAAAGTCCGCAGTCTATCAATATCTTTCTCTCTCCCGTATCCACTAAATATTTTGAACCGGTTACAGTACCGGCCGCTCCCAAAAAGTGGATGTTGATTTTATTGTTTTTCATCATATTCTTATGTATTAGTGCCCACCACAACAAGAAGGTGCGCTTCCTTTATCTTCGGTCGATTTGTATAACGCTACCACTTCATTATATAGATTTCGTGAATCTTCTTTGATATAAAGTGCTACCTTTTTTATAGATTTAGGTTCAAAGTCTACCATATCCAATAGTATTTCCAAGGCCTCTTCAAGTAGTTTCGGGTCGTCCTCCAATGCCTCGTAAAATGGCTCAAAATCTAAGTTATTCTGTGGTTTTGATTCTTCAGTTTTCATATGATTATTTTTAAAAGTTTATTTTTTTAATGGTTTTTACACAATGCTTCTGAATCTTCCAAAATCTTTTTTTGCCTTGATTTATCTATTCCGATTTCATTTAATAAAGAAGGTGTTTCGCTAAGCTCTTTACAGAGTACAATACCTTTATCCAATAATTTTGTTTTTTCGGATTTGGTCATTGCTGTTAATGCTGTTAAGGGATGAAATCCAGACTTGTCTATTCTATCTTTTAAACCGTTTCCCTTTGGATAGTCCCAGCTTGTCAATAATAACCCTACGCATTTACCATATTGTATCGCATCGGTTGTAAATCGTGTATTGGTGTACACACCGCCTTTATGTAGTTTAGCCTCGTGACCTTTTTGATGTTCCCATTGTTTTTCAACATCCAAAAATCGTGAATGGATGTACAAGGGAATCTTGACATTGCAAAACCGTCCTTGGTCGCTATGGTATTTGCACTCAATCATATAATGGTAATTATTCTTTTGGGCTATAACATCTACTTCGTGTTGCACGCAATTGCCCTGTACAATCACACCAACCTTTGTTTCAAACCCTTCGTGTGCCAATAGTTTCCCCACTAATTTTTCAAATGGAAAACCGGAAGGCCCTAATTCCATCAAGGCTTTTTTGAGTTTGTACTTTGAGGCACTTACACGTGATTTACCTTTAAGCATTTTAAATGCCATTTGGTAGATTTTTTTTGTAGTAATACCATCGTAAATTGCAGACTCAATTTGTGCTACTATTTGCTTAATCACGGTGTCGTTTGCCTGTGCCCGTTTTAGAGAATTGATGAGTTTGTCCACATCAAATTCAACAACATCTCCAGAGTGTTTCACTATTTTAATTGAGTTTTCCATTTTTTAAATATGTATTGTCATTACGGGTAATGTGGAATGATTGGTAACACCTTCAGCGATGCTTTTAGAGAATAGACTTAAAAACCCTGTCTTGCCGTGTGTAACCATTGCAATTAAATCTGTTGGATGCTGTTCTACAAACGTGTTGATTCCCGTTTCTACCGAAGGTTCATTGTAAACAGCCATCCCATAGTTTTTTACTGATGGAAATTTTTCCAGAAACTCTTTTATTGGCTTTAATCCTTGCTCGATGCTATTGAAGTCAGTTTCTGTATTAATCCGTAACAGATGGATTTTTGCATCACATTTTTCAGCAATGGATTGCACTTCTTGAAACGGTCGACTGACATCTTCCTTAAAGTCTGAAACAAATACAATGTCTTTGAACGGAAACGATACTGGTTCATCCTTTACCACAATAACAGGAGCATTTGCTTTTCGAACAATCTCTTCGACATTACTGCCAGTTATTTCTCGGATGACCCCCTTGGTGCCACTGCTTCCTGTTATGATGAAATCGTGGTGATAATGATTTGAATGGTCTAAAATATCGCCTTGGCCAGCGTCAAATTGTAAGAACCTGCGACACTTTAATCCTTCACGTTCTGCGGTTTTTTCCAGTTCTCGTAAAGCTGCTCTGGCAATGCCAATTTTTTTTAATGTCTCTGGATATCTTTTTTCCTTTTGCTTATCCAATTTCACCCAATCTACAGGGGTTTTCAATAGGTGTAAAAAGTGTATTTCAGCCTTATACAGTTTGGCCATTTTAATACCTAAATGTGCAGCTTTGGTACAGTTTTCAGAGAAATCGGTGGGTACGAGTATGTTATTCATAATATTTATATTTTGTATATTATTCTATAGTAACTTCATTTCCAGAAAGTATTTGTTTTTCAAAACAGTCCAGATTATATATGGTTGTTTCAGCAATATTGGTCAAAGCTGTTTCGGTTAAAAATGCTTGATGGCTTGTGATTAATACATTGTTGAAGGTCATTAATCGTGCAATCACATCGTCTTGTAAAATATCTTCAGAATGGTCTTCAAAGAACAGCCCTTCTTCTTCCTCATAAACATCGATTCCGAAATAGCCAATTTTTTTGGTTTTCAATCCTTCGATAACCGCCTTGGTATCTACCAATCCGCCACGACTGGTATTGATGAGCATTACTCCAGGTTTCATAAGTGCAATATGTTCTTTGTCAATCAAGTGTTTTGTTGAAACTTTTAATGGTACGTGTAGGCTTATTATATCGGAGTGTTTACAGAGCGTTGCACAATCCGTATAGATTACACCATATTTATCTATCATATTTTGGTCTTCATTAATATCTTGAGCAAGAATATTGCAACCAAATCCGTGTAGAATTTTTATGAGCACAGACCCAATTTTCCCTGTTCCAATCACACCCACGGTTTTTCCATTGAGGTCGAAACCAGTCAGGCCGTTCAATGAAAAGTTTTGTTCGCGAACCCTATTGTGCGCTTTAATTAATTTTCGATTTAATGCAAGTATCAGCGCCATTGTATGTTCGGCAATTGCATACGGGGAATATGCGGGAACACGAGCTACTTTTATACCCAGTTCTGATGCTTTTTTTAAATCGACGTGATTGAAACCTGCCGAGCGTAATGCAATATTTTCTACACCAATTGCATTTAATTTTTCGAGTATTTTCTCCGAGGCATCATCGCTAGTAAATAGGCTTACTGTTTTAAAACCTGTAGCGAGAATGGCAGTATCCTCTGTCAAACGATTTTCGAGAAATTTTAATTGATGCTTTCCATTGTTTGCCTTAATGATATAAGGTTCTTCAAATTTATGTGTGCTGTATATTGTTGTTTTCATTATTCACTTTTTAAATTCCTAACTGTATTAAAATATATGCTATACCCACGATAACAACTGTTCCAAAAATCAACATCACTAGTTTCCCTGTTTTTTTTGAACCTTTGAAATAAGTAATGCCTAGTTTCACAATCATATTACTAATAGTTGCTGTTATAATTACATTGGTGGCAAGAGCGAGTTTGTCTTCCAAAGAGCCAAATTTTGCCATACTAATAGTTATCGCATCTGTATCTGCCAATCCTGCAATTAGCGCTGAATAGTATAAACCACTTTCTCCAAAAAATTGATTTCCATAAAAAACTGCAAATAGGATTACCACATAAATACCACCAAAGCCAAGGGCGTTCAATATATTAAGTGGGTTGCCCAGGTCAATTGCTGTCTTTGAGACTTCAGTATTCTTTCTAATAAATAAGATGGCACTTATCAAACAAATCAATGTTAGGATGGTAAAGGGAACGGCCAAATAAGAGAGTATGGCAGTATTAAAAATATAGGCAAGAATGGCAAGCCTAGGAAACATTATGGCCGAAGCTATGATGATACCCGCAGCATATTCTTTAGAAAGTTCAGGTGACTCCTTGCTTCGCGTAGCATATATCCACGAAACTGCGGTACTTGAAATCAATCCGCCTAAAATTGCCGTGAGAAGAATACCTCGCTTGGAACCTACATATTTTACAAGGAAGTAGCCGATGAAATTCAGAAAAGAGACAATCACTACTATTGCTCCAATCTCAAAAGGGTTGAGCAAACCTTCTGGGCCATAATCTTGATTTGGTAAGAAAGGCAAAATCAAAAGCGCAATAATTGCAAACTTAATAAAGGCAAAAAGTTCTTCTGAAGTGATATTTTTAATGAAGGTATTGAAGGTTGTTTTCAATGATAATAAAGTAACTATAACTACTGCGGTAGCAACGGCTTCCTTGTGCAAATGATTAGCAACCATAATGCCCAAAATCAATGTAGCGAATAAAGCCATATTGGTGGTAATACCAGTCATAATATGCTTTTGCACTATGGAAAGATGGCTTAAGGACAAAAACAAAAGAAAGGCAGCTGTAATTATAATGACCAACCAATGTGTGTAGGCAGTGGAAAGATTTCCCAAGATAAAACCAATAATTGCTACAATTGGGAAGGTTCTTATGCCGGCAAAACCTTGTTCCTCTTTCAGTTTATCGTATTCACGTTCCAATCCCAGAATAAGACCAATTCCCATACTAATGAGTAGTCCGAGGATAAATGGGTTGATATTTTTAAACGCTTCTGTCATTTCTACTTCCCAAATAGTTCTAAAAGTTCATATAATTCAGTATTTACCTGATGTTGCTTGACCACCTCTTTAAAAGGGGTTAGTTGCAATTGATTATTCAAAATTCCAACCATCGCATTCTTTTTACCTTCTGAAAGAACGTTTACACTTGCTGCTCCAAGTCTAATTCCCAACATTCTGTCCAAAGCGGAAGGATTTCCACCTCGCTGCACGTGACCAAGTTTGGTGATTCGTAAATCGACATCGGGATTAACTTCCTTTATTTTTGAGGAAACAAGTTCAGCACCTATTTCATCACCTTCAGAAACCACGACAAGGAAGGCATCTTCGCTATCGTAATTTTTAACCTTGTCCAATAGGTATATAAAGTCTTTCCCGCTTTCTGGAATTAGGATGGCATCTGCACCTACCATCAATCCCGAATGAATAGCGATATAGCCTGAATCCCTTCCCATTACTTCTACAATGAACACACGGTTGTGGGATTCAGCGGTATCTCGTATTTTATCAATATTTTCAATAGCCGTGTTTACTGCGGAATCAAAACCGAGGGTGTAATCTGTACCGGAAATATCGTTGTCGATAGTTCCCGGAATACCTATAAATGGGATATCGCATATTTCTGAAAAAGCCAATAGGCCTTTAAATGTGCCATCGCCGCCAATAGCAATTAGGGCATCTACGTTGTTCGCTTTTAGGGTTTGCAATGCTTTTTTTCGACCCTCCAGTTCCAGAAATCGCTTGCTCCGTGCTGTTTTTAGGATTGTGCCACCTTGGTATACTGACTTTTGTAATTCGTGTGATTTTAATGGTATCAAATCATTATCTACCAACCCTTCATACCCTTTTCGAAAACCACTAATTTTTATATTCTTTGCTTCAGCGGATTTGGCAATGGCATAGAGTGCAGCGTTCATTCCAGGGCTATCGCCTCCAGATGTAAATACGCCTATATGTTTAATTTTATTTGTGTTCATTCGATAATATTTTTTGAAATCTTATTTCTGAAATAGTAAAATCTTGAATTACCTTCCAAACAAATTCTGCTTCTTTCAAAAAGAATTGATGGTCTCCTTCCGATGAAGTAATCAGGTGTGCGTTTTTAAATTCCCTTGATAATTTTAAGGCATTTTCTAAAGGTGCCGTGGTGTCTTTTTCTCCGTGAATAAAAAGCACGTCTTTATCCTCAATTTTCCTTGCCATCGCATATAAATCTGTTTTCAAGATAACTTCAGTGAGTGAATAATAATAACTCATCCAATGATGCTTTTTTGCATCTTCATAAACTTCATCCGTTAGGTTATCGGGCTTGAATGCACGTGACATAAATATGGGATGAATCATACAGATGTATTTTGAGAATTTACTTGACGAAATTCTATCCACAAAGGAATGTGTGGACATTACTTTCTTAAATTCATCTGCATCCTTATAAACAGGTATGCCGATAAAAATTCCTGCCTTGAACCAATGAGAATATTTCTCTAAAAGTGCTAATGAAATTATCGCTCCCATTGAATGTCCCGCGATAGTTGTTTTTCCATCATTGAACCCTTCTTTCTTTAAAACTAATTCTAACGCTTGCAGTTGCACCGATAAGGAATAATCACTTTTTGGTTTTGGCGAATCACCAAAGCCGAGAAGGTCTATCAAAAGCAAAGAATGTGTTTTTGAGATGCTTTCTAAATTGCGCTTCCAATAATTCAACGACCCTGTTAAACCGTGTAGCAAGACGAGTTTGTTCTCACCAGAACCTATTATTTCATAGTTTAATGGTGTTTTATTAGGATTGTAATCAGGTTGCTGACTAATCTTGTAATGATGATAGCCCGCTATGGCTACTACAGGAAAAATGAACAATATGGATAGGATTAGTAAAGTCATTGTTTTGAATTTAATTTATCATCCGTTTTTATATTAACCAAGATTGGGGTTTTACCATAAAACCTATTGAAAACCATACAAGCTGTTAAGTCGCCTGTTACGTTTACGGCCGTCCTGAACATTCCCAAAAGTCTTTCTACACCGATGATAATGATGATGCCTTCCGCCGGAATGCCAACACTTCCCAAAACAGAAGCGAGTATCACCACACCACCTCCAGGAATGGCTGGTGTACCTATTGATGCAGCAACGATGGTTACAATGACTACAATAATATTTAATAGGCTCATTTCCAGTCCGTAGGCTTGAGCGATGAATAGTGTCGTAATAGTTTGATAAAGTGCGGTTCCGTCCATATTAACGGTTGCACCTATGGGAATGATAAAATTGCTAATGGTCTTGTCAACCTCTAATTCTTCTTCCGCTGTTTGTAGTGATAAAGGCATCACAGCCGCAGAACTTGTAGTTGAAAAAGCCAATAGCTGAACATCCCTTATTTTTTTTAAGAATTGCCACGGGTTTGTTTTTCCGAGAATTGCTACCAATCCTAAATAGAAAATTACCAAAAACAATAGACCAAGCAACACGACTCCTACATAATAGGTAAGGCCCGATAGTGAACTTAAACCAACACTAGAGGTAAGCTGTGCCATAAGACCAAAAACGGCAATAGGTACTAGAAGCATTGACCATTTTACCACCGTCATACAGACTTCCTGTATGGCACTTAAAAGAAGCTTTACTGGGCGCAGTAATGCATTTTCAAGTGATAGCACAGCTACACCAATAATGATTGTGAAAATCACGATACTTAACATTTCACCACTTACCATTGATGCCAATGGATTTTCGGGAAGTAGGTTCGATATGGCATCTGGAATGGTGTCAAATCCAAAAGAAAGTTCGGCATCTTCCGTTGCAGTGGTTATTATGTCGTTGTGTTCTGATAATGCTTGCTGATGTAAAAAACGACCTGGTCTGAAGATTTGTGATAGAATAGTGCCTAGACTTACCGAAACTATTGTAGTCCCCAGAAAATATAATAATACGCCTCCACCTAATTTTTTCAGACTGTCCTTATCGTTGCTTGCAATTCCTGTGATAATCGAAGCTACAATCAGCGGTATCATAATCATTTGCACCAACTTTAGAAATAGCACACCTGGCAAAGCCAACCAATTTCCTGCAATATCAGCGGTCTCTTTGCTAATCCATCCGTTTTGCGGACTTAAAAGCAATCCAAAGCCAACACCTAAAAACAAGGCAATAATTACTTTAAGCCATAGACGGCTTTCTACCAATTTTATGAGGTAGTGATTAAATGATTTAAGTGATTTTATTTCCGTATCAAACATTCTTTTCGTTGTTATGCAATACTAATTTTATGGTCTAGATAGACTTCTTGTACCAATCTTAAAAGGTCAATCCCTTCAGCAAATGGTTTTTGAAAGGTCTTTCTTCCCAATATCAATCCAGAGCCTCCGGCTCTTTTATTTATTACGGCTGTGGTTACGGCTTCGAACAAATCTGATTTACCTTTGGAACCACCACCTGAATTAATCAACCCTATTTTTCCCATATAACAATTGGCCACTTGTAACCTGCATAGGTCAATGGGATGTTCTGTGGTAAGGGTTTTATACATTTCATCGTCATATTTTCCGAATCCTATTTCTTTGAATCCGAAATTATTCGTTGGTAATTTTTGTTTGATGATATCAGCTTGTATGGTGACACCTATATGATTTGCCTGTCCGGTTACATCGGCAGCAGCGTGATAATCGTCTTTTTCGGTTTTAAAAGATTCGTTTCGAGTATAGCACCATAAAATGGTCGCCATCCCCAAATTATGGGCTTCTTCAAAAGCTTCGGCAATTTCCTTGAGTTGTCTGTTACTTTCCGCTGAACCAAAATAGATGGTAGCACCCACGGCAACCGCTCCCATATCCCAAGCCTCTTTGACCTTTCCAAAGAGAGTTTGGTCATATTTATTGGGATAGGTAAGTAGTTCATTGTGGTTAATCTTAACGATAAAGGGAATTTTATGGGCATATTTACGAGCATTCAATCCCAAAACACCAAAGGTGGAAGCCACTCCATTGCATCCTGCTTCTATTGCCAATTTGATGATATTCTCTGGGTCAAAATAATCTGGGTTTTTATAGAATGAGAAAGCAGCACTATGCTCAATGCCTTGGTCAACAGGCAGAATGCTCAGGTAACCTGTGCCACCTAAATTTCCGTGGTTATATAATTGTGAAAGACTTCGCAGAACCTGCGGATTTCTGTTGCTTTGAGCAAATACCTTGTCTAGGCTTGTCTTACTAGGTGTTTGCAATTCGTCCTTGGTTATTTTTTCACAGACGTGTTCTAAGTAGAAGTCTGCTTTTTCCCCCAATAGTTCGGTAATATTTATGTCTGTTTTCATTTTGTTAATATTTAATGAATTCCCAAGCTTTCGTTGGTTTTAGCAATGGACTTTGCTCCATCGCTTTCAATTCCGGTAAGTGCTCTAATGGCATCAATGGTTTCAGGGATAACAATAGCTTGGTTATCGACCACGTAGGCATAAAAAAGTTCATCACCTTGTACCTTTAACATATCTTCCCAGAGGGCTACTTCATACATATCTCCCCACGGTCTTCCCATATCCAAAAACATTTCCTTTATGGTGTTGTTGGACACCAACCCTTGGTCATATCGAATCAATTTAATACGGCTTGACGTTTTAAATGCATTTAGCACTTCTTCATTTGAGGCTTGTTTTTTCAATTTCACATTCCAATAGTGCATATGGCTTAAGGTTTGGGGTGCCTTTATTGCGGTAGTGATAACATCCAAATCAGGATCCACACTTTTAGCATCCGGACCTTGGTGACTTGGGATATCTTTTTCTGGCACCATTGTATTCATAATACCACCTAAATGGCTTTCCCAAGGGTCAGTAGCTCTTCTTAAAAGTGTCCCTCTGGCGTAATCCAATAAGTCAGCTCTTTTTAATGCGGTCAATGTCCTTAAGATGGAGGTAGTGTTACAAGAAACTACCCGTGTTGCATCTAGATTTAAAGCAGATTTATAATTGTTTTCGGCACTAAAGGAATGGCCTGTGGTTTCGTGTTTTTCGCCACCGTGCAAAATGAATTTTATATTTTGTTCTTTATAAATCCCTACATTTTGAGCAGCAACTTTTTTAGGTGTACAGTCCACAACGAGGTCTGATTTCTTTAAAAGCTCTTGCATATGGCCTTTAACTGAAATCCCTTCAGATTTCATTCTATCAGCGGCATCTTGAGTGGCAGCATAGATTTTGTAATTCTTTCTTACTGCATTTTGAATGCGCCAATCGCTTATGATATCACATACTCCCAAAAGTTTCATATCGTCTTGTAAATTGATGGCATCTGCAACTCTTTTTCCAATGACTCCGTAACCTATAACTGCAATGTTTTTCATATTTTTTTTATTTTAAGTTTTTCAGTGTTTTTAAAAAGTATAATCGAACCTATTGTACCAGCGATTAAAGAGGCAAATAGGATGCTAACCTTTGCGGTATAAATAAATTCTTCATTTGTAAATGCTAATTCATTGATGAATAATGACATTGTAAACCCGATTCCTCCTAAAAAGGCTATTCCGTATATTTGATTCCAATTAACCCCATCTGGTAGTTTGGCAAGTTTAAAAGCAACAAGTATTCTCGTAAAGGAAACAATGCCCACAAATTTTCCAAGAACCAAGCCTGCTCCTATTCCTAGGCTAACGGGGTTGAGTAATACTCTACCTACCTCTCCGTGTAGATGAATACCTGCATTTGCAAATGCAAAAAGTGGTAATACCATAAAATTTACGATAGGGCTTAGCGATTTTTCTAACTTTTGGAGAGGAGTTTCGGCTTCTGAACTTGTTTTTTTGATTTCTTCCAATACTTCAAGTTGTTCGTTGGAAATAAGTGTTCCTTTTACAGGCTTTATTTTTATAAAACGTGCGTGTAGATTGCTCAAACGCTTCAGAAAAGTATCTTCTTTAATCTTTACTCTTCCCGGAATCGCAATAGCTGTAAGGATTCCGGCTATGGTAGGGTGAATGCCTGAAAAGAAGAAAGCCAGCCACACGCCCCCTATTCCTATAATGGCATAAAACCACGTTTTCCTAATGCCTGCATAATTGCCTATGATTAAAAGAGCAAAGAAGAGTAAGCCGTGAAATAAATCCATAGTAGAAATACCGGAGGTGTAAAACAGTGCAATTACCAATACGCCGCCTAAATCATCCACAACGGCAAGTGTTACCAAAAATACTCGCAGAGCTATAGGCAAACCTTTTCCAAAAAGTGCTAATACACCAAGTGAAAATGCGATGTCTGTCGCCATAGGAATTCCCCAACCTTGAGAAGCTTCACCAGCGGTATTAAAGAGAAAATATAATAAGGCAGGAAAAACCATACCTCCTATGGCAGCACCGATAGGAAGTATGGCATTTTGAGGAGTCGATAGTTTCCCGCCCAATATTTCACGTTTTAGTTCCAAGCCAACCTGAAGGAAGAACAATGCCATTAAGCCATCATTAATCCAAAGCAGAAGGGGTTCAGTAATTTCAAAACCACCTATTGTAAAGGAGATGTCCATTCTCATTAAGCTACGATATACTTCTTGCCAGGGTGAATTGGCCCATACCATTGCTACGATAACCGTAATGAGAAGCACAATACCTGTGTTATTCAGGCCTTTTGAAGTGGCGCTGAATACACTCTGTATTCCGCTATATGTTTTCTTCTTCAACATTACTAATTCACGTTTTTGACTTCCTCTTTATTTTCCTTTTTTGGCGTTGTTTGTGAATTTTTTGGTTTAAAATTTCTAATAATCAGGCGGTTGCTCTTTTCATAAGTGAAATAGCTTACCGCCCAATTAAAACCAACCATCAATCTATTTCTAAAACCGCTTATGGACATAAGGTGCACAATAGACCATAGCAACCAAGCGAAATAACCTGCAAACTTGAATTTGCCTAAATCGGCCACTGCCTTGCGTTTTCCTACTGTCGCCAAAGAACCCTTGTCTTTATATTCGAAAGGTTTTACACTTTCATTTTTAATAATTTTTAGTAATGAATTACCCAACCATTTGCCTTGTTGAATTGCTGCCTGCGCTACTTGTGGATGTCCTTTTGGTGTCTCTTTATTAATTATGGCCGCTATATCGCCTATGGCAAAAATGTTTTCGTAGCCTTCTACCATTAAATATGAGCCGGTTTTTATACGGTTGCCCTTGACCACGTATTTTTCATCTATGCCTTTTGGGAACTGCCCTTTTACACCCGCTGTCCAGATTAGGTTTTTGGTTAAAATGGTCTTATCACAATTTGTGATAACCTTTGAGCCATCATAATCACTTACAGATTCATTGAGTAATACTTTTACATTCAAATCTTCCAAATATTTCAGGGTTTTGGCTGATGCTTTGTCTGACATCGTGCTTAAAAGCTCATCAATGGCTTCTATTAAATAGATGTTCATTATAGAGGAAGGGTATTCTGGATAGTCCTTGGGAAGAATGTATTTACGGAATTCTGCCAAAGCTCCTGCCATTTCCACACCAGCCGGACCACCACCTACTATAACGAAATTGGTTAGGGCATCCCGCTCATCATCATCACAGGTTATGGCTGCCTGTTCCAGATTTTGCAACATCATATGACGGATATTTAGGGAATCACGAATGTCTTTCATCCCAAGACTATGCGACTCGACGTTATCCATCCCAAAAAAGTTGGTGGTTGTACCCGTAGCCAACACTAAATAATCGTAATAAACTCTTCCTTTGGAAGTTATAAGTATATTTGAAGAAGGTTTAATTTCTTCAACTTCCGCCAAACGAAACACCACATTTTTATAGCCATTGAATTGCTTTCTGAACGGAAAGACTATACTATCAGGTTCCAATGCGCTTGTAGCCACTTGGTACAGCAAAGGTTGAAATTGGTGAAAGTTATTTTTATCGAACAAAACCACCTGTACCTCTTTGTTCTTTAGTTTTTCTACTAACGCCAAACCTGCAAACCCTCCACCAATGATAACGACACGTGGGAATTTTGTATCCGGAAGACAGATTTCATCTGCTACCATACAAGTGGAATCCATTGTGTTGTTATGTGAGCTATTACTTTTCATATAATATTTTTACTATTGACAGCAGGTTCAATTTTGGTCTTTTTCTTTCACAATTAGTACCGAACACTTGGCGTGGGTTGCCAGATATTGTGACACAGAACCCAATAAGAAACGTGAAAATGCGCCTTGCCCTTGCGAACCGACGACTATTAAATCGGCATTAAAAGCTTCCGCTTTTTCTAATATCTCTCGTTTTGGAAGACCACTAACTACGTTGGTGGTTATTAGGAGTGTTTCATTTTTGTTCTTGAGTTCATCAGCGGCTTCTGAAACAATTTTCTCTCCCATTTTTTGTGCATTATTTATAAACTCTTGATAGTAACCGTCAAGAGAACCTGCGGTTGTAATAAGTTCTGGGGTTGACATTGCGGGATGCTCATAAACATTTATAATACTTACCTCGCTATCATTGGGTAAAGGCATTTTAGCAAGTGCTTGAATGGCAGCTTTGCTAAAATCTGACCCATCTATCGCTAATACAATTTTCATAATTTTAATGTTTTAATTGGTTGTGATTTCTTTGGGTTTTATAAGTTTTCGCCAATACAAGTGTTCATATAATCCAGACCAATACATCCCAAAGGTGAAAGCGAAAAGTAATTCTTCAATTGGGATTCCCAGGATAAGGATATGGGTTAGGTTTTCGAGGTTCCAGTACAGCTCCACATATTGGGGATAGAACGGAAGGATACTTCCGAAATAAATGAAGTAAAGTAGTGTAAACAAGATTCCCCCAACCCATATTTTTCCTTTTAAATCAGGGCGACAGTACAAGGTTGCCAAACCACCCAAAAACATTGCAATGATGCCGCAATAGATATGGTTAAGAGTGGTGAAAAGACTAAAAATGATAAATACAATTGCAGGAACAAAAAGTATATAAATATGCAGCTTATGTCTTTGATGACTTCGCTCGGTATGAGGCATATTTATATAGTGTTTTTTAAATATGAGGTTATACAATACCGTCCCAATACCGCCAATAGCAAAAGAAAATATAAGGCTCTCAATATCAAAGCCTGTTCTTTCAGCTAAATTAAATAGGGAAGGAGGAAACCAATATTCAGGCACAAACAAGGGTTCTGTTAAGCCAAAGGGCATAGTAATTAGGCTCATTTTAAGCATTTCTTTCCTATACCCCTTTTTTGACAAATAGATGATTGCCCAAAGTGCGAGAATAATTAGCGACCATATAAACCAGACGTACTGCATAAATCCTATTTAACTCTCTTATTTTTTAATCTTTATTTGCGCATTATAAAAAGCGCCAATGCAGGCACCTATAAGCCATCCTAAAATGAACGTTTGTATAATGCCAAAGAACGCTTCTAGCAATGGCACGTCCATTCTAATAATACTTGTGGTATCCAAACCGTGTAATAAACTGTTAAAAAAGCTTATTGTTCCTTCTTGTCCTGCTGTTGTCATTACTATCATACAACCCAAGTAAATTATTGCTCCCGTAAGACCGAAAGCAAATCCGAGTTTTTTTACGTTTAATCGATACATAATTTTAAAGTTTTGAGTTAGTTGTCTGATTTTAAAACCTTTTTTGATTCTTCAAATTCTTCCTTGGATATTTCGCCTTTTGCAAAGCGCTTTTTCAAAATATCCAGTGGGCTTTCTTTTTTTGTTTTTTGATAGGGGATATCTACAGGGATAAAGAATATCCAAGCAATGAGGATGCCCCATATAATCCACCATATTAGGTGCATACCTCCAAAATGTCCGTCGTAATAATGCATAATTTTAAATTTTAGATTGTTATTAATTTATTTCTGTAATTGTATATCCATTGAGTCTGTCAAGTTGCTTTTGTAAATCGGCAACTGAAAGTGCTTCATTCATTGTGATAAGTGCAGCACCATTTGGTGCCAAGAAAATCTCTGCTTTTTCTATATTGGGATGTTCCTCCAAAGTCTTTTTTACTCTTGCTACACATCCGCCACAACTAATTCCGTTTATTTGAAATTTTTGTTTCATTATTTAGTATTTAATGGTGATGGTGTCCTTTGCCTTCATCTTTTCGTTCTGTTTTAGACACTTCATTACTGTGTTCGTGTTCTTTTTGTCTATTCTGGGAATGATTATGTCCACCGTGACGATGCGAACCGTGAGGCATAAATAAGTGACAAGCAAACATAAACAGGATGAATATGAAGAGAGAAGAACTGCTTCCGATACCAATTGATGGTGCGAAAAAGATGAACAGTAGTGGTAACCCACAACCGATGACCATCCATATCCAGTGATTATTTTTCATTGTTTTTGATTTTAAAGGTTAAAATTAATGATGTTCGGTATGGTCTTCTTTGGTTGGGCTATCCATTTTATTCATTCCCTGCATATCCATACCTTTTTCGCTCATCATTTTTGAGCAGGATTCCATACAGTCCTCGCTCATCATCCCTTTTTCGTGCATCATTTTCATCATTGTTCCCATCATTTTGCCGTCATTCATCATTCCGTTCATCATTGAGTGCATCATCGTACTGTCTGTCATCATCATTTGCATTCCTTCTCCTTGCATCATAGAGCCCATCATTTTTTTATTGCCCTGCATCATTTGCATTGCGTGTTGGTTGCCGTGCATACTTTCCATAAACTCGGTCATATAGTCGTGATTTTTAGTAATGGCATTAAAAACTTCTGTGCGAGTTTCAGGATTTTCCAGTACAGCTTGAGGGTCTGCTTGTTGATTGCAACTGTTTAAGCTTACAAGACCAACAATCGATATAAAAATTACTAGTGTTTTCATAGTTTTCTGTTTTATTGTGTTAAACATTTATTTTAATTTTTATAAACCCATTCCCAATACCTGATTAGGTTTTAGGGAGGGAATGGGTTATCAGCTATTAATTGGCAGATTTTAAAAAGGTTTCAATTTTTGTTATTTCCTTTTCAGTAAGATTTGCCCTAACTCTCATATGAAGACTGATAGTTGACCAATCAGTGTCATTATAATCTGCAGGAGAGGGTGCCAAATGACATCTATTACAAGCTTCTCCCCACAATTGAGCGCCAGATTTTTCAATTTTAAATTCTTCCTCAACGTCTGTTGCAGCTGTATAAGTGTCTTTTGTTGAAGAACAACTCACTATTATCCCTCCTGTAATAAAGAACATTAATCCTGCGATAAATATTTTATGTATTGTTTTCATAATTTTTTAGTTTTAATGAATAATTAAAATCCAATCGCCCAGTGTATATAAAATCCATTGACCGTGCCGCCTCCGTCGTGCCCACCAACACTATCGGTTGTTTGATAAGCAACTTTTATAACTGAACGCCACGTCAACCAGTAGTTTAAACCAAATGCGTATTGTTCAGATTGTTCTTCCCATTCGGCGCCTTCAGGTGCATTGTAGTTTGAGTATCTCCCGACTAATTCCAGTTTTTTTAAAAAATCACTTTCTGCCATGGTTGGACGATAACTTAATTGTGTATAGAAAGAGTTGCTTTTATTATCGAAGGTATATTCTTCTTCTACATCATCCTCTATCTCAATATAAGTTGCATCATCAATATTGGAATTATTGTACTGTCCTTTTATATCAATAAATCCACCAATTGCAGGCACTTGTTTTACGAATGAGAAATCAATAGCATATAAGAATGCTCCAACGTCTTCATATTCTGAATCTGTTTCGCCAACCCCATTAGTTGAATAAGCTGAAAATCCAAACTCTGTTGATGAGTCAGCAAATGGTAAAATTCCCAAACGCCCTCCAAATGCTTTACTGTTATTATTGTCTTCAAAATTTTGAAACAAAAGCATTCCTGCTTCTTCAGGTTCTTCACTTCCATCTTTTAATCTTGGACCATTGGTTGAATACACGGAATAATTTAGTTTTGGACCTCCAAGGTCAAAAGCACCACGAAGCTCTATGCCAATTCCAGAGGAAGGAGCAATACCATCGTGACCAAAACCTAATGGTCTTGTGGGCAGTCTGTTAATCCAAGCAGGATGCAAACGTTCCATAAATGTTCCAAATGGAAGAAGGAACTTACCTGCGCGAACCGTCATATTTTTGTTTAAAACATACATCACATCTGCATATTCTAAACCTACTTCTAACTCATTATTTTCAAGTACAAATTCAAGCTCGGCCTCAAACATAAGTCTGTCAGAATGTTTAAATAAGAAAATAGGTGCAAACGCAGAACCAACATATGAAGATTCCTTTTCACCTTCAGAATTCATAAAATTTAATCCTGTGTGTCCATAACCTCTTATCATAAATTGAGTTTTGCTAGGTGTAAATGGTTGAGATGTCGAAGTACTATCGGTCTCAAAGTCATTGTAGGTCTGACCATAAGATATATGACCAATGCCTACTATCATTGTTAATATGAATAGTTTTTTCATTGTTTTAGAGTTCTTATATAATTAATAATTTCCCAGCGTTTTTTTTCTGGAATTGACGTTTTGTAACCAGCCATAGGTGCTCTTCCTTCAGCAATTTTCCAAAAAATAGCACCATCGGTTTGAGATTGAACTGCTTCACTGGTTAAATCTGTTGGTTTTGGAGTGAGGCCAGCTCCTCCCATACCATCACCTTTCCCTTTTGGGCCGTGACATACGAAACACATAGCTTTGTATAACTTTTTGCCAGAGGCAGCTGCGTTGGCATCACCTTTTAAAGGATTTGCTATTTTATCAGCACTAGCTGGAGCTACCCATTTTTTTTGCTGTATTGCTACGTATTCGGTTTTTGGAACGTAAGTAAAACTCACGAGTAGTGCATATAGCACACCCGAGAGTGTTAAACTGATTATGATTTTTTTGGTTTTCATATTGTTATATATTTAGAATTATTAAATTTAATTGCCTTGCAAACTTTTCATCTGCATAACTTTCGTACTTATCTATATAATTTCATCATAGAAATTTCGTTTCCATTTTTCTGTATTCTTATAATCGGTCATACTCATTCCAACGACTTCCTTAAACTGTCTTGATAAGTGATTTACACTACTGTAATCCAGTAAGTAGCCTATATCTGAAAAAGAAAGTTGCTTAAGTTGAATGAGTTCTTT
>OJIO01000447.1_pt1 | contig 27022 bp, 27 predicted proteins | sample 1595621 | NCBI WGS metagenome assembly OJIO01 (sample SAMN05416776, study PRJEB24817) | seawater metagenome | isolation source: Sea water | place: Canada:Atlantic | collected 2013-07 | reverse complement strand
CTATCCTCTTCGTCGGCAGCGTCAGATGTGTATAAGAGACAGGGTAATAATAGTATACAATATGAAATGCAAAAAGAATATATATAATACAGATCCGATTAAAAAACTGACCCATTTCCTAAAGGTCAAGTTAAATACCGTTGGTGTAAAAATCACTTATTCGGCTATGCTACTATTCTTTGCATACAATAGAGCTGAAACACCTAGATGGGCAAAGAATATTATTCTTGGTTCATTAGCTTATTTGCTTTCTCCGATCGATTCTATTCCAGATTTAACACCTTTGATCGGTTTTACTGATGATATTGGCGTACTAGGCTTTGGTTTAGTAACTATCGCTTGCCATATTGATGAAGAAGTAAGAATTGCAGCAAAAAATAAGGTATTGTCTATGTATAAAAACGTAGATGAGGAAGATTTGTTAGAAGTAGATGCGCAGTTGTAATTATAATCTATGACTTGGCTTAATTGTGATTTGTAACTACATATTTTCTACCCATTTTTCCTGTTGCTTGGTGTACAGATTCCTCAACAAACGTCATATGCTTTTCTAGTATTTTCACTGATGGCATATTCTCAGTATATACATAGGCGACCAGTTGCGGTATTTTGAATTCTTTCAAAGAATATTGAATCAAGGAAGCTGTAATTTCACTTCCGTATCCATATCCCCATTTCACTTCTGTAAATCTGTAAGCAATTTCAAAGTCCGATTGTTGATTTTGATACACGCCACAAATCCCTACAAATTGATTGGTTTCAGAATTTGTAACTGCCCATATGTTATAAAATTTATCTGGATTAGAATAGTATCCAATGAATTTCGCTAATTCATCTTTAGCTTCCTCATAATTTAGAGCGGCCTTTATATATTGCATTACTTTAGGATTGCTCTGCATAATATAAAAAGCGTCAAAATCTTCTTTTGTCAGTTGACGAACGACCAATCTTTCGGTTATAAATACGATATCAGACATTTTCTAGATCTTCATAATTTGCATCAGTAAAAGGAGGATTACAAATCGCTAAGAAAATGAGATCTTCTTCTCCTGTATTTTGAACCCGTTGAGCAAAACTAGCGGGTATAGTAATGATATCGTTTTTACCAACATTGAAGCCTTCTTCTTCACCGATTTCCATAAATCCTATTCCACTTAAAATGTAGTAATACTCCACAATATCAGATAGTCGATGCCAAGCAGTGGTTATTCCAGGTTCTACTCTAGCACGAGCAATAGAAAATGGTTTGTTGGAATTATGATTATCCAATATTTCTAGAATATGACACCTCTCATTAGTGAAAAATTCTTTGGATTCATCAGGCTTTGATAGAAACATGCTCATTTGATTAGAATTCATTATTTTCATTGTAAATATATACAAACAAATATTGTTGCCTATGCAACTGTCTCAATATTATGTACTTATGTTTAAAATATATTTTGGAATAGTAGTATTGTTTAAATAAAACCTATATGTTTACGCAATGATAAAAAGAGATTTCACATATAACAACTATTATTTCTGGTTCTATTTTAGTGAGTAGGAACAGGTACTATATTGTTATTTTATAAATAAATAATAGAAAGGACCTGAAGAAATTCAAGTCCTTTTTTTTATTTATGGAGATCATACTCAATTTAATAAACGGTTATAAAAATGGCTAACACATATTTTACATACTGGAGTTACTTCTATTTTAAGGATAGGGCCTAGTTAATATGTATTCTTAGTTGAAGATTAAATAAGCCCAGTCAAAAAAATGAATTGGGCTTTTGTTTTAGATAGGATAATGGAGAAGAGAAAAAAAATAGCAATACAAGGATATCCAGGTAGCTTTCATGATGAAGCTTGTCACCAATATTTTGGTGATGATGTTGAAAGTATACCTGCTGATTCATTTGACATATTAGCTAAGATGTTGGCTGACGGTAAAGTAGATGGTGCAGTAATGGCTATAGAAAACTCAATTGCAGGCACTATCCTTCAGAATTATAGAGTATTGCGAGAATATGGCTTCTGGATCGTTGGTGAAAGATATCTTAGGATAAAACATAATCTACTAGCATACCCAGGGTCAAAAATAGAAGACATAAAAGAAGTTCATTCTCATCCAATGGCACTGAATCAATGTCTTAAATACCTAAGAAACTATCCTGAGATCAAATTAGTAGAAACAGAGGATACAGCACTTAGTGCACTTAAGGTAATGGAGAATAAAAGTCTAGATATAGCCAGTGTTTCTAGTATAAAGGCCGCAGATTTATATGGGTTGGATGTGTTAGGAAGTGAGATCGAAACAAGTAAGTCGAATTATACGCGATTCTATATACTGGAAAGAGAATGCAAAAGGAAAAATGAAAAAGCAGATAAGGCATCAATATATATAAGAATTCCTGACGTAAAAGGTCAATTGCTGAAAGTGCTACAAGTAATTCATAATCATGATTTGAATATGAGTAAACTACAGTCATTCCCAGTGTTGGGACAGATAAGAGAATATTTCTTTCATCTAGATATTGAATTTGATGAGACGAGTCAGTATGAAAACCTAAGAGAAGATTTGATGGAGTTCACGCAAGAATATACGGAACTAGGAGTTTATAAAAAAGATGATATCAAAAAATTGTTGATTTAATAAATCACTATGAAAAACACATACAAACATATGATTGAATCATATATCTCGGCATATAATAATTTTGATATTGCTGGAATGGTGAAGAGCTTAGATCCTAAAATAGTATTTGAAAATTATACAAATGGAAAGCTTACTCATTGTACAAATGGATTGAAAGAATTTAAAAAATTAGCTATGACCGGTTTTGAATATTTTTCATCTCGTTCACAAACAGTAATTTCCTGGGACTTATCTGAGAATTATATTCTATTAAATATTAAGTATAGAGGAGTTGCAAAAATCAACTTTCCAACAGGAGTTAAAGCAGATGAAAAGATTGAATTCGATGGGAAATCAGAGTTCACTTTTAATGAAAATAAGATTATCCGAATCGTTGATAAAAGCTAAACCAATACATGAAGATAAAACAATCAAAACGGCTAGAAACTGTATCTACATATTATTTCGCAAAGAAATTGGCCGAAATAGCGGCTCTTAATGCAAATAATGAAGTACAGATAATAAACCTTGGAATAGGGAGTCCTGACTTATTGCCACCAAAAGAGGTGATAGACATTCTTAAGACCAATGCCGACGAGTTTGATGCAAATAAATATCAATCTTATAAAGGTCAGCCAGTATTAAGGTCTGCTTTTTCGGAGTGGTACAAAAGACACTTTGATGTATCGATCAATCCTGATTCGGAGGTATTGCCACTCATGGGATCGAAAGAAGGAATCATGCACATACACATGAGTCTTCTCAATGATGGAGATGAAGTGCTGGTGCCAAATCCTGGATACCCGGCATACAGCATGACCGCTGCATTGGCTGGTGCGAATACAGTCTTTTATGATCTGAAAGCTGAGAACAATTGGCTCCCTGATCTTGTAGAACTAGAATCACAAGATCTCTCGAAAGTAAAACTCATGTGGATCAACTACCCTCATATGCCTACCGGTGCGAGTGCAGACCTAGTTTTTTATGGAAAACTAGTAGCCTTCGCTAAGAAACATGAAATTATTATTTGCCATGATAATCCATATGCATTCATACTCAATGATAATCCAATTAGTATAATGCAAATAGAGGGTGCTCAAGATTGGTGTGTAGAACTAATTAGTCTTAGTAAATGCTATAATATGGCAGGATGGAGAGTGGGTGCATTGGTTGGTCATCAAAACATGATTAATACTGTCATGAAGTTCAAATCGAATATGGATAGTGGGATGTATAAGCCGCTTCAATTAGCTGCTGCAAAAGCGCTATCAATGGGGCAAGAATGGATGGATTCACTCAATAGGGTATATGCTTCACGCAAAAGGATTGCTCAAGAAATAATGGAAGAAATTGGTGCTGAATATGAAGAGGACAAAGTAGGAATGTTCGTTTGGGCAAAGATCAAAAACTCAAGGTTAACTTCAGCCGATTTTTGTGACCACATCTTATATAATGCAAAGGTGTTTATCAGTCCAGGGCATATTTTTGGATCTAATGGCGAAGGGTATGTTAGAATTTCACTATGTAGTGACGAGAATACTTTGCGAACAGCATTAGATAGAATTAGGGAAAATGTTACTGGGGGGCAACCCACTATTAATAATGAAAACCTCCAAGATCTCAGGAAATTTGAATCACAGAATTTGGAAAGCAAGGATACTTTCAGAAAAAGTCAAAATCAATAGGAATGAGAATAGGAGTTGTAGGATTAGGGCTAATCGGAGGATCGATTGCAAAAGATCTCAAAGCACAAATCAATGTAGATGTCACAGGGGTTGATAATAACGCAGATCATTGTAAAGCTGCCCTTGAACTTGGATTGGTACATAGGATTTCCAGTATAGGCGAAGTTGCATTGGATTTAGATGTTATTATATTAGCAACTCCAGTAGATATTATCGAATCATTGTTACCGCAGATTTTGAATGTGGTAAGAGAGGATGCTATAGTGATCGATGTAGGATCTACTAAAAGTGATATTTGTAGTGCGGTTGAGGGACATGCAAATAGATCGCAGTATGTAGCGGCTCATCCATTGGCAGGAACTGAATTTTCGGGACCAGAGGCAGCTTTCAAAGGATTGTTTAATAATGCTAAAAACATAATTTGTGAAAAGGAAAAGTCGAGTTCAGCTGCATTGAATATTGCACTACAAATATTCGAAAGTATTGGTATGACTACAAATTTCATGTCACCAATAGAGCATGATCGACATTTAGCATATGTATCTCACTTGTCACATGTCACTTCGTTTTCACTGGGTTTGACTGTTCTTGATATAGAGAAAGATGAAAAACAGATATTCAATCTTGCGAGTACAGGATTCAAGTCTACTTCTAGGTTGGCAAAAAGTAACCCAAATACGTGGGCAGCTATATTTGGAAAGAATAGAAAGTATATTGGAGAAGCGTTGGACAGTTACATAAAAACGCTTTCAAAGTTCAAGACAGCAATTGAATTAGAAGATCACGAAAGCATGGTCAAACTAATGTCTGATGCTAATGATATAAAACGAGTATTGAATCAATAAGGAAGAGAATTACAATAAATTGAATAAAGAGATTATGAAGAATACATTTTTACCAAAAGAAAATAGACCATTACTGATAGCTGGACCTTGTTCGGTCGAGTCAGAAGAACAATTATTAACAACTGCAAAAAGATTACAAGCAACTGGAAAAGTGGATATGATTCGTGGGGGTATATGGAAGCCTAGAACTAGACCAAATGCATTCGAAGGTGTTGGCGCAATTGGGCTGCCATGGATGAAAAGAGTGAAAGAAGAAACTGGTCTTCCGGTCACAACAGAAGTAGCTAAAGCTAGTCATGTTGAATTGTGTCTTGAATTTGATATTGATGTACTTTGGATAGGAGCTCGGACTACAGTAAATCCATTTGCAGTACAAGAAATAGCGGATGCACTCAAGGGTGTGGATATTCCAATCATGGTAAAAAACCCAATCAATCCAGATCTTGGTCTTTGGTTAGGAGCGGTAGAAAGATTGCAAAAAGCTGGTTTGAAAAAGATAGCGGCCATTCACAGAGGCTTTTCATTCTCTGGAGAAAAATTTTATAGAAATAGACCTCAATGGCAGTATGCTATCGACTTTAAGCAAGAAATGCCTGATGTGCCAATGATCAACGATCCATCACACATTTGTGGAAGAAGAGATATCCTTCAGAAAGTATCTCAAAAAGCTATGGATCTCAATATGGACGGACTTATGATAGAATCGCATATCGATCCTGATAAGGCATGGTCGGATGCAAAACAACAAATCACTCCGGAAGTTTATGGACAAATGATGAAAGATCTTGTTTTGAGAGAATATGATCCAACAAATAATCCACAAAGGTCAGAACTAGAAAAACTAAGAAAGCAAATCAACCTTATCGATGATGAATTGATCAGTATCTTGTCTTCTAGAATGGCTGTTGCAAGAGATATTGGAACATATAAAAAAGAGAATAATATTACAATTCTTCAATCCGCTCAATGGCAAAAAATCCTTAATAAATATAAGGAAAGAGCAAAAGCACATGACTTGAGTGATGATTTCATTACACGGTTTATCAAGGCAGTACATGACGAGAGTATAGATCAACAAGAGAAAATATTTGGGGAGTAGACGAGAATGCTTTTGCTGAAAAGCTCACTGATGGATAGCATACAATGATTTTGGTTTTTGTTGTCTTTGTGAAAGCATGGTAAAATGTAATGTTTCAGATCCCTATTTCCGAATGGGGATCTGAATTTAATTTTCTCAAAATCCGATCCAATCCAAGATTCCCAATACTCCCTATAGCAGTGTGCGAAACCTCTTTACTAGGTTTAAAATTTCCATATTGGATATCTTTGGCCACAGCTAAATATGCATCTCTAAATGGCATGCCTTCTAAGACTTTTTGATTCACTTCTTCTACACTAAATAGGTAATCATACTTCGGGTCATCAAGTATGGATTTATTGACCTCTATTTGCGGGATAATGTAGTTTAATATGGATAGCACATCTTGTATCATAGCAATAGCTGGGAAAATGATCTCCTTGAGTGATTGAACATCTCTATTGTAGCCAGACGGAAGATTACTAATGATCATTGTTATTTGATTGGGGACGGTGATCAGCTGGTTGCATTTGGCTCTGATTAGCTCAAATACATCAGGATTCTTTTTATGAGGCATGATAGATGATCCAGTGGTTACATTATCTGGCAATGAGATAAACTTATAATTCTCATTGCAAAACATACATACATCTGTAGCAAACCGATTAATACTGATGGCAATGGAAGCAACAATTTGGCCAATCCATAATTCTGACTTTCCTCTTGTCGTCTGAGCATAGATGGAATTGACATGCAAAGAATTGAACGCTAGAAGTGTTGTAGTTAATTGCCGATCTAGTGGAAAAGAATTCCCATATCCCGCCGAAGAGCCTAGCGGATTTTGATCTATGATCTCCATTTTTGAAAATAGCAAATTCGCATCATCAACCAATGCTTCGGCAAACGAAGAAAACCATAGCCCGAAACTAGAAACCATACCGACTTGCATGTGTGTATAGCCTGGCATCAGAATACTTTTGTGTTCTTTTGCCATAGTTATGAAAGTCTCTATATTTTTCTTGAGTAGTTTGTGGATTATGTCCAACTCGGCCCGATAGTAAAGCTTGAGAGCCACTAAGACTTGATCATTTCTAGATCTGCCCATGTGCACTTTTTTTCCAGTATCACCTAGCTTTTTGATCAAGTCATTTTCTACCTGAGAATGAATGTCCTCTACATTTTCACTTATGACATAGTTGCCATTCTGAACGACCTCTTCCAGTTCTCTTAGCGCAGCGACTAATGCCGTACCTTCTTCCTTCGTCAGTAATTCGACTTTCTGTAGCATCTGCACATGAGCGATAGATGCGATGATATCATACTTTGCAAGCTGCAAATCAAATATCTTATCGTGCCCAATAGTGAAAGTTTCTATTCGCTGATCTAATGTTATATCTTTTTGCCAAATTTTCATTGCTCCTCTTTTATTATGTTCATTAATAGTGATGTGTGAAGACCTTAAATCACTACTTGTTTTAATAGATTAATGTAAACATCAATCCCCTCTTCTATTTCTGATATCAGAATATACTCTTCTGCTTGGTGTGACCGATTGGAATCACCTGGTCCTATTTTTATACTATTGCACGGTAGGTTGACTTGGTCAGAAAGGGTAACTGATCCAAATGTCTCTATACCTAGCATCTTCCCTGCCTTCACAATCCAATGATCTTCAGCAATCCCTGACGGAGCGTTATTAAATGATCTAGCGGTTAGTGTCGATGTGCATTGATCTTGTAGAATTTCAAAAATATCTTCTAGTTTATAATGTTCATTGACCCTTACATCCACCACGAAATGACATTCATCTGGTATAATATTATGCTGATAGCCTGCTTTGATTTGAGTAACAGATTTGACTACAGGACCTATGATGTCGGACGTCTCTGTAAATTGATAATTATTGATTTTTTGAACATCTCTTAGTGCTATGTCTATGGCATTTTGACCATTAGGTCTTGCAGCGTGACCAGATGCTCCTTTCGCCAATCCGTCTAAAACCAACAGTCCTTTTTCTGCGATAGCCATTTTCATCTCAGTAGGCTCTCCTACGATTGCTAATTCGATAGGGAAGTCAATTTCGTTTATCACTCTTTTGATTCCGTTCGGTCCAAAGTTTTCCTCTTCGGCAGACATGATTAATACTAAATTGTGATCCATTTCATTTTTATAAAAATGAAGAAAGGTAGCCAACAATGACACAAGTGATCCACCAGCATCATTGCTGCCTAAACCTACTATTTTTTCGCCTGTGATCATGGCTCCAAAAGGATCAGAAACCCAAGAAGCATTTGGCTTCACAGTATCATGATGAGAATTGAGGAGGATTGTCTTCTTTTCCGTTTCAAAATACTTATTCTTAATAATGATGTTATTTTTTATGGTGCCAAAAGGGATTCCTTTTCCTTTCAAATAGTTGGTTATTATCTCTGCTGTACCATCCTCTTCTCCTGATAGAGAAGGGGTTTTAATCAATTTTATTAGAAGATCTATTGCTTCATTTTTTAATTGTTCCATATTATATGATTTTAGTCGAGTTGCGTAAATCCAAAAGATTGGAAATACCACAAATGGCGACTGATTCTACTCCGTTTAGTTTCGCAGTTATAGCATTGTGTACTTTAGGTATGACTCCTCCTTCTAATATTTTTTGCTTGATGAGTTTATGAAAATTACTACATTCTATTTCATGTATAATAGCTTCAGAGACTAGATCAGATAAGATACCATTGTACTCAAAACAGAATTGTAAATTTATCTCTGCAAAACCGACCATAGCCACCGCAATAGACGAAGCGATTGTGTCTGCATTGGTGTTGAGTAATTGTCCATTTTTATCAGCTGTGAGAGCACAAAATACAGGTACATATCCCAAATCTAATAGACTTTTCAATTTCTTAGATTCCACTGATTCGATGTCTCCTGCATATCCAAAATCAATGGGATCTGTTGGCCTTTTACTAGCTTTGATAAGGCCACCATCAGCGCCAGATAGTCCGATAGCATCTACACCGATGGATTGCAATAAGACAACTATTTTTTTATTAATATTTCCAGCATATTGGCCGATACATACATCTAGCGTAGCCTTATCTGTTATCCTTCTTCCATTGTGCATTTTCGGTACTATTCCTAATTTGGTCAACATATTAGTAGCGGATCTACCACCTCCATGGACTAAGATTTTCATCCCTTCTATTTTTGAAAATTGATCCAAAAATTCATTCAATAGTTCTCCTGCATTAATGATCTTACCACCTATTTTGACTACCGTTATCTTATCCATTTTCGAGTATAGTTTTGATGATATACTTAGCAGCATGCAGTCTATTTTTTGCTTGGTTGTGCATGAGGCTATCCGGGCTGTCAATGACTTCATCTGTTGCTACTACATTTCTTCTGACTGGCATACAATGCATGAAGTGTCCATTGTTTGCCTTTTGTAATTTAGCTTTGTTCATCATCCACTTCTCATCCTGATTGAGCACTTTTCCATAGTTTGATGTAGCAGACCAATTTTTTACATAGATGAAATCTGCATTCTCTATTGCTTTCTCTTGATCTGGCTCTAGTATGTGCCCTTCCATAAAGTCTGCCTCTAATTCATATCCCTCGGGATGGGTGACTACAACTTTGTAATTGCATAACTGAGCCCACTCCAAAAATGAATTTGCCACAGCATGAGGCAATGCTTTGGGGTGGGGAGCCCAAGAGAGAACTACTTTTGGTTTTGTACTGCCCGAATGCTCTTTTATGGTCATCATATCTGCCAATGACTGCAGTGGATGACGGATCGATGATTCTAAATTGATGATAGGAACAGTACAGTATTTGTGTAGGGCATTGATCAGATGATCAGAATAGTCGAGTGCCTTATCCTCAAGTTTTGCAAATGCTCGTACTCCAATAATATCCGCATACATACTGAGCACAGCTGCGGCATCTTTTATATGCTCAGCTGTATCAAAATTCATAATAGTGCCTTCCTCTGTCTCTATATTCCATGATGATGACATGTCCAGAAAGAGTACGTTCATACCTAATTGTTCCGCGGCTATCTGAGTACTTATTCGTGTTCTGAGACTTGCGTTGAAAAATAGTAAGACCATCGTTTTTCCTCTTCCAATCTCACTGTTATTTGATCCCTGAGATTTGAATTCAATAGCTTCTTTGACAAGTGAATTTACATCAATGAAGTATCTGGGATTTATGAAATTGTTCATTCTTTTAATTTTAAAGATTTGATTATGAAGTAACTAATGCCTGATTGTGCTTTGTCACTCCTGTCCTCAGTTTATCAATAAAACAATCAACATCATCTTTAGAAATATTCAACGGAGGTAATATTCTAAGCAAGTTGGGGTCTTTTGCAGAACCTGTGAATAGCTTGTTTTCATACACTAGACTAGCACGTAAGACTGCAACTGGATAGTCAAATTTTGCTCCTAGCATCAATCCTCGGCCTTTCACTTCTACCACTCCATCAATGGAAAGAATAGCATCTGTTAGATATTGACCTATGGTGTTTACATTGGCTAGAATATCTTCGGATTCTATCACTTCTAATACTGCATTACACGCTGTGCAGGCTAGATGGTTGCCGCCAAAAGTGGTCCCAAGCATCCCCGTCCACGAATCGATAAATCCTGATCGAGTCATCACGCCTGCTATTGGGAACCCATTGCCCATTCCTTTTGCTATAGTTATGATGTCAGGTTGGGCTCCAGATTTCTGAAAGGCGAAAAAATCTCCCGATCGACAAAATCCGCTTTGTATCTCATCGACAATGAAGGCAGTATTGGTTTGGATGCAGATCGATTCGATCTCTTTTAAAAAATCGTCATTCGCTTCGTCTAATCCGCCCACACCTTGGATGCATTCGATAATAACAGCTGCATATGTATGAGTTGATAGACTTTTTTTCAATGCTTCGATATCATTCATTTCTATAAATGTAGTTTCGAATCTGGTATTTATTGGGGCTTTGATTTTTTGATTGTCAGTAGCATTAACTGCTGCAGATGTCCGACCATGGAAGCAGTTCTTAATAGATAGAATCTTATGTCTTTTTGTCTTGAAAGAAGCCATTTTCAGCGCATTCTCTACAGCCTCAGCACCAGAATTGCAAAGGAATAATTCGTAGTCTACACAACCCGACAATTTGCCTAGATGATCAGCTAGTTGTACTTGCAATTGATTTTTGATAGAATTAGAATAAAAAATCATCTTGTCTATCTGTTGCTTCATCTGTGATACAAAATATGGGTGACTATGACCAATACTGATCACGGCATGCCCACCGTAAAAGTCTAAATATTCTGTACCATCGGCGGTATAGACTTTGCAACCTTTGGCTTTGATGGGTTCTACATTGAATAAGCTATATACTTCTTGTAATTTCATAATTCTAGTTATTTAGAAAGCACTAGGCTTTAGGTTTAGACCTGTATCTTCTTCAAAACCTTGATTGATATTCATGTTTTGTACCGCTTGGCCTGCTGCTCCTTTTAGTAGATTATCTATGGCACAGGTGATTAATACTTTATTGTCAATTTTTTGAACACTGATTAGTGCATTGTTCGTATTGACGACTTGCTTCATATCTATGGCTTCATTGCTGATATGAACAAATGGCTCGTGGTCATACATTTTTGCATATAATTCATTCAGTTCATCGATGGATTTGTCGGTTTTAGTATATGCACTGACTAGGATTCCTCTTGTGAAATTTCCTCTCATGGGTATAAAATTTACTTCACCTCGATAGTCAGATATGTGCGCATCTATTAGCTGCTTTACTTCCGATAGATGTTGATGGGTGAATGCTTTGTACACAGAAATATTGCTTTCTCTCCAGCTGAAATGTGTGGTGTCTAGACTGGAAAATCCAGCACCTGTGGATCCTGTCATTCCTTGTATATGGATATCATCTACCAGTATACCACTTTCGGCCAATGGATATATGGCAAGTTGAATAGCATTGGCAAAGCAACCAGTATTTGCTATTCTATTTGTGGATTTGATAAGAGACTTGTTCCATTCTGGGAGGCCGTACACAAATTCGTTCTCATCAGATATCATTCTAAAATCCCTAGACATATCTATCACCACTGTATCATCAGTCACCTCCAATTGTTCGACAAATTTCTTGGACTGACCATGGCCTTTACTAATAAATAGTACATCCGCATCTCTATCATAATCACTACTAAAGATCAAGTCTGAATGATATAAATCACGATGAACAGCTCCAATCTTTTTGCTAGCTTGGCTATTGCTTTGTACTCCGAGAGTAGCGACATTAGGATGGTGAGCTAGTAATCGTATCAATTCACCACCTACAAAACCTGCGGCTCCAATTATATTTACTTTTATCTTTTTCATCTTCTATTTTTTGTGGTTGTGGACACTATAATATATTGCCATCTGATTGCTCAATATTTTTGTAAATCCTCTAGCATCGGCACCTGTCCATGCTTTATTTTCTTCGCCATATGCTCCGAATTTCGAAATCATCAAGTCATTGTCAGATATCACACCATTCAAGACAAATCGATATTCAAGCAATTTGATGATCACTTTGCCAGTGACATTTTGTTGTGTATCAGTAAGGAATGACTCAATATTTCTCATCAATGGATCTAGATATTGCGCTTCGTGAAGCATCATACCGTACCAGTCAGATAGTTGTTTTTTCCAGTGGATCTGCCACTTGGTGAGCGTATGCTTTTCTAACAATTCATGGGCATTGATCAAGATTAGTGGTGCCGCAGCTTCGAATCCGACTCTTCCTTTTATACCCAATATAGTGTCACCTACATGTATATCTCGACCAATGCCATATGCTCCAGCTTTCGCGTCCAATGCTCTGATTAGGGCGATAGGGGAGTCAAATAGATTGTCATTTATCGCAACTGGGATTCCCTGTTCAAAAGTGATGGTGACCTCTTCGGCTTCACTCTTGGTTTTCATTGTCGGATATGCTTCTACGGGTAAGGTCATGTTAGAAGTCAGTGTCTCAGCTCTTCCGATACTTGTGCCCCATATGCCTTTATTAATGGAATATTTCTTCTGTATCTGCGTCCATTCGAAGCCCTTATTTTGAAGATAGGCCAGTTCTGCATCTCTTGATAATGTCTGATCTCTGATGGGTGTGACTATTTCAATATGAGCCGCCAATGATTGAAATAAAATGTCAAATCTGATTTGATCATTTCCAGCACCAGTGCTGCCATGAGCAAAATAGTTTATCTCATGATCAATACAGTATTGAAGCAATGCCAATCCCTGAAATGGCCGCTCGGAAGAGACACTTAGTGGATAAGTATTATTTCTAAGCACATTCCCAAAGAGGAGGAACTTCACACATTTTTCCCAATATTCTGTTTCAATATTGAGAGATTCAAATTTTACTGCTCCCAGTTGCATGGCCCTATCTTCTATCTCTTGTAGTTCCTTCTTTGTAAATCCGCCTGTATTGACATTTATCGCATGGATATCGTATCCGGCATCTTTCAAATAGGGAATGCAGTATGATGTATCTAGACCACCACTGTAGGCGAGCGTCAGTTGTTTATTTTTTGTTTTCATTGATGATAAGGTTAGTTAGATTGATTTTCATTTCTTCCGCTGAGGAGGCTAGCATTCCTGTGCAAAGGCACATTTTTCGATCATTTCGTAGAAGGATGTCGTAGTTTGTGCAACTTATACAACCATCCCAAAATTTGATGTCCAAAGTTAATTTGGCAAATGACACGGGAATATAGCCCAGATCAGAATTGATTTTCATCACTACATCACTAGTCGTTATTCCGAATATTTTGGAAAATGGATATCGTTTGCGAGCAAGATTCACTGCTGCGGTTTTGATCTCTTTTGCAAGGCCATTTCCTCTATATGTCTTGCCTATGATGAGCCCAGAATTGGAAACATATTTTGCACCTTCAAAAGTCTCGACGTAGCAAAACCCTAAGATGGTTTCACCTTTGATGGCAATGACAGCATTCCCGGAAATTATTTTTTGAGAGATGTATTCTTCCGTTCTTAGTGCGATGCCTGTCCCTCTTTCTTTCGAGGATATGATATACCAATCACATATCAATGATGCATAGGTAGCATCATCGGATGTAGCGGTTCTAATTATTACTTCCATAATAACAGAATTATAAAATGATTGAAAACGAAACTGAGATTGATCTCAATAACGAAGAAGAAAGTGTCCTGAATCCATGAAATACAATTCTAAATTCTTGGAATCTGAAAGCCTTTCTATTATATTAATATGTGAAAATGATGAAGACGCGAGTTGTAGGACATCACCCTACGGCATATAACTATTTAGACCCAAGTGGGTCTTGTTCTCCTTGGAGTAAGTCTTGCAGAAGCAGACGGTAGAGTGTTATATGTTATGGTTAAAATCACTATACAAATGTGAATATAAATATTCAACTTAGCAAATAATGCTCTTGAATTTATCAAGTATAATTAAATGCAAAACATTATACTGCCGTCTGATATTTTATATTATAAATAATGGGAAATAAAAGGAAATTATAATCGTTTTGAGAATTAATTTATTTTACGCCGGATATTGATTTATTGCAATTTTGAGACACTCCATAGCTTTATTTAGGTCGTTGCTGTTCAAAATATATGCAATTCTGACCTGTTTTTGTCCAAGTCCTTTATTAAAATAAAAACCATTTGCTGGAGCTAGCATTACTGTATTTCCATTGTGAACAAAATATGTAAGCATCCATTTGCAAAATTGCTCAGCATCTGAAACAGGTAATTTTACGATGTTATAAAATGCAGCCATGGGTTTATAAAAAGCAACTCCTGGTAATTGCTTCAGATTATTGTAGAGGACTTCTCTTCTGATTTTATATTCTTGTCTAGCCGCATCTATATATAGATCTGCATCATGGTAACATTCCAGCGCTAGTTGCTGACCAAAATATGGAGGACATAATCTTAGTTGGGCATATTTTGTTACCGCTTCGAGGAGAGGTTTGTTTTTTGTAATGAGATAACCCACTCTAGCACCACACGAACTAAACACCTTAGATATTGAGTCAATAACTATAACATGCTGCTCTATGCCTCTAAATGAAAGTACCGAAGTAAATGTCTGATCGTAGCAAAACTCTCGATACACTTCATCCACAATCAAGAACAAATCATGTTTCTTGATTATAGACATTAACACTTCTAATTGCTCAGCTGTATACATCTGCCCAGTTGGATTTCCAGGGTTACAAAGGAAGATGGCCTTGGTTTTGGAGGTAATTAGTTTTTCAAATTCGCCAGGTGCAGGCAATGCAAATTCTGTTTCTAAGTGAGTCGTCAGTGGAACGATATTGACATTTGCTAGATGAGCAAATCCCAAATAATTAGCATAAAAAGGCTCAGGAATTATAACTTCGTCGTCATTGTCACAAGTAGCCAATAAGGTAAATAGTATGGCCTCGGATGCACCCGTAGTGACATAAACATTTTCCATGGAGATCTTAGCATCAAACTTATCATAATATCGGGCAACCGTATCCCTCAGCACTGGTAATCCCTCTGATGGACCGTAACCCACTATCGGGTGATTGATATTTTTTATTCGCTCGAGGGCATGTTCTGGAGTATTAATATCAGGCTGTCCGATATTGAGATGGAAGATGTGTTTTCCTTCCTGTTTTGCTTTGTCAGCATATGGCAATAGGCTCCTGATAGGCGAAGCACCTATATCTAGTGCTCGGGTAGATGGTGTAAGCATGTTTGTAACAACTTTCTCTTAATCAAAAATAAGGTGCAAGTTAATTAGAAATAATAATATTGGTTACTTGAACTCATAAGTATATAGGGCTTCGAGTTTTAACTCAACATGCTCATCTAATATTCATAGATATAATAAATGCCAATCAACTTTCAAGTTGACCAGCATTTATTATGTCTAAAAGTAATAGGTTATTTATGATTTCAGGTTAAGTTTCTTTTTGATTATCTAGCAAACGCTGTTGCTCTTTTCTCTCTAATCACAGTCACTTTTACCTGACCAGGATATTGCATTTCGTCTTGAATTTTCTGAGAAATCATAAATGCTAAATCATCAGCATAAGAATCAGATACTTTATCAGATTCTACGATTACTCTTAATTCTCTACCCGCTTGCATTGCATATGCTTTCTGCACACCCTCGTGTCCCATTGCGATATCTTCTAGCTCACCGATACGCTTGATGTAACTTTCGAGTATTTCTCTTCTTGCACCAGGTCTTGCACCTGATATTGCATCACCCGCTTGTACGATAGGAGAGATGATATTGTTCATTTCTAACTCATCGTGGTGAGCTCCTACTGCATTGAGTACTACCTCATGCTCATTGTGTTTTTCACAAATCTGCATACCTAATAGTGCGTGTGATAATTCAGAATCCTCCTCGGCTACTTTACCTATATCATGAAGAAGGCCAGCTCGTTTAGCCATCTTTACTTGCTTAGGAGTTAATCCTAATTCTGATGCTAATGCAGCACATAAGTTTGCAGTTTCGATACTGTGCTTCAATAGGTTTTGTCCATATGATGATCTAAATCTCATACGACCAACCATTTTCACTAAGTAAGGATGTAAACCATGAATGTCAAGATCGATTACAGTTCTTTCTCCGATCTCAACTATTTGTTCGTCTAGTTGCTTTCTAGTTTTTTCAACTGTTTCTTCGATTTTTGCTGGGTGGATTCTACCATCAGCTACCAATCTCTTAAGGGAAAGTCGACAGACCTCTCTTCTGATCGGATCAAAACTTGATATGATGATCGCTTCTGGAGTATCATCAACAACAATTTCGGCACCTGTCGCAGCTTCTAAAGCACGTATATTTCTTCCTTCTCTGCCAATGATCTGACCTTTGATGTCATCACTTTCAAGATTGAATACCGAAACCGTATTTTCAATTGTATACTCAGCACACATTCTTTGTATTGATTGAATAACAATCTTTTTGGCTTCTTTATTTGCATTGGCTTTTGCTGTAGCTACTGCTTCTTTTTCAATGGCCATTGCTTCAGTTTCAGACTTTGCTCTTACTGCATCTAGCAATTGCTCTTTAGCTTCCGATTCAGATAACTTTGCAATTGTTTCTAGTTTTTTGATATGTACTTCATTCGCACTTTCAAGCTCTTGTTTCTTTTTAGCAACTATTGATAATTGTTTATCAAGATTTTGACGGATTGTATTAATTTCAGATTCTTTACTTTCGATTTCTTCAACTTTTGCTTGGAAGTCTTTTTGTTTAGCATTTACTTCTTTTTCAGTAGCCTTGAGGTTCATTTCGAGCTCTTTCAATTCTACTTTGTGCTCAGACTTGTAAGTTTCGAATTCAGATTTGAACTTATTGAACTTCTCTTTTGCTTCTTGAATCTTCTTTTGTTTGATAGATTCGTTTTTTGCTTCTGCTCTGGAAACTATTTTCTCAGACTTATTTTCTGCTTCATCTAATTTTCTTTTTGCAGTCAGATCAGCTTCCTTCAAAGTCAAATCGGCCTTTTTATTGGCTTCGTCTATTTTTCCTTGGTGTGATTTTTTAATAAGTCCATTTACTATTAAGAATCCTATTATAGCACCTACGACTAATCCGATTATTAATCCTATTCCTATATTTCCTATATCCATTGTAATTTGTGTTTTATGGATGAATCCATGAATTTTCAAAATTCATCTATGATAAAATACCCAAAGGACTATGTCCAAAGAAACATTAAGAATGAAATATAGAGAAAAATAGATATCTAAATTACTGATTCTATTAGCGAGTTGAGGTGGTCTAACTTTTCTGAAACAGCCTCTGTGTTTGGTTTTTCAGCGTTATTAGAAGACATAATATTAGTAAGTAGCACCATTGATAAGTAATCCTGCATGTCTAGTTCTTTGTACGACATTTGGATTTTCATTATTTGATCATTTATTTTCTTCTCTATGCTTGGTATGAGCCTTGCTTCGGCTTCGGTGGCTTTTACAGGATACGATCTGCCAGCTATTACTACAGTTATTCGTTTTGTACTTTTTTCCTGTTCTGTCATTTTACTCCAAGCGTAATTTATAATATAATTATCAATTATGAACCTGCATCTTTTTTGATCCAGTCTTTTTATTGTTCTATCAATTCGATACAGTCATCTATCTCTTTAATATAGGACTTGATATCATCTTTGATTTTATGATGTTTTTCTTCTGATACTCCAGAAGGGGACTTACTATTATACTCTCCTATCTCTTCACTTCCTCTTTCTACGTCAACCTTATTGATTTCTAGTTTGAGTTTATTATTTTCGTTATTTAATAGTTGATTATCTTGCAAGGCTTCATTCAGCTTTCTGAGAAGTGCTTTTACATTGCTATCCAGCGTGTCTAGTTTTTCATGTAAATCTTGCATAACTTCAAAGATAACTTAAAATATTAAATGTTTAGAGTAACACGTGTACATATTAAGTATTACTTTGATATGTTATAAATGGCTGGAAACTTGTGTCTAAGGAATGATACATTGATATAGTCCGTTTTATGTGCTGATACTTATTCATTCTTAAAGCAAAAAACGTAGGCTATGCATCGCATGGGCGAGGATTTTTAACGAGAAGAAGGGAAAAAGATCAATCAGAAGAATACAACTTTATTATTGATTCATTCCTAAGCATAAGTGAAGAAAAAGATAGGAATCTTAAGTAAATTAATCCACTAATTTTTTAGCAACACGCATTGGCACACTAATGCACTTCTTTTCCATATAGTCCATCATTTCGAAAATGAGAGATTGAGCGTTAGAATCAAGCTCAGCAATTTTTTTGTGGTATACTTTTTCAATAGCCCTTTCTTTGATTTGGCGTATTTCAAGAGGAACGGTATTGAGTGCTTTTTCTAGTTGACGTTTTTGGAATTGGTTGTTGAATGCTAGTAATTGATTTTTGAGTAAAATCCTAGCGGCATGCACTTCTTTTTTTCTGAATTCTAAATTAGCTGTAGACAATGATCGTAACTGCTCTATGTCTATGTAGTCCATATCAAATCCGTCCACCACATCAACGGCAACATTATTGGGTACAGATAGATCGATTACTAGTTTTTTAGAATCTTCTTTTTGTACTAGATTTCTATAGATTGGAGCATCGATAATAGCCGAAGTCGCAGCTGTACACACGATCATCACATCGAACCCTTTACTATAAGTCGATAATTCACTCAAGTGATAAGCGGTGCCATCAAGCAACTCAACTAAATGAGCTGCATTATCAAGACTTCGGTTAAATATACTGACGTTAGTAAACTTGTATTTTTTTAAAAATTTAGCAAACAACGTGTTAGTTTCACCAGCCCCTACTATTAGTAATCTAGCATTTTTATCTACATCTTTTGCGAGTAGAGATTGAACAGCAAGAGAAACAATAGATAATGGTTTCTCACCTATTTTCGTTTTGTCGTATACTTCTTTTGCGGCTTTGACAGTAGCGTTTTCGAGCATTCTTAGATTATCTGCTATCAGTCCAAACTCTAGACTTTGCTGATATGATTCTCGGAATTGACGGAATATTTCTCTTTCTCCTACTACCAATGAATCCATAGAAGACGCTACTTCGAACAAGTGATTAACACCTTTGCTTCCATGATACACATCTACGAATTTACTGATCATTTTAAGCTTATCTTCTTCCAAATTTGGATTTACAAATTTGAAAAATGATTTCACATAATCAGTATCAAAATCTTCGTTACTATAACATATGAAACTTACTCTATTACAAGTAGATAGATAGATGATCTCTTCTAAGTTTGCACCTGATTTTAGCTCATGAAGTTTAGTTGAAAGGTCTTCCTTCCCTTCATTTTTAATTACAAAATGCCCGATCTCATCCACATTCAGATTGTGGTGAGTTATGGTCAATATTTTGAAATTGTCTAGCATGTTCATAGAACGACAAAAGTACCATTCATGAGTTTTGATTTTGTCATTGTGGTGTAAAGATTGAATTATATGTTGTTACAATGAACAATTATCAATTAGGGGCTAGATATAAATGACACCTTCCATATATGTTTTGGCTTCACCTATAAGCGCCACTCTATCTCCCTTGTATATGCATTCTATATCTCCACTTCTTGAAGATATCTGCCTTGCGTTTAATTTGTTTTTGTGTAATCTATGTGCCCAATAAGGTGTCAATAATGTATGAGCACTGCCCGTCACAGGATCTTCATCTACTCCAGCATTAGGAAAGAAACATCTAGAAACAAAGTCTTTTTCGTCCCCTTTTGCAGATAATAACACACCTCTCGATTTTATATTTGACATTGCCCTTAAATCTGGTTGGGCATCTAAAACTGATTGCTCATTTTCTAGGATCAGTAAATAGTCATCAGTACCTTTATAACATGCAGAAGCATTCACATTCATTGCTTCTGTTATGTGGTCAAAGTCTGTAATTTGGATTGGAGTATCAGTTGGAAAATCCATTAGATATTTTTCATTCTTAATATTCTGTACTGATAATACACCGCTTCTAGTTTCAAACTTAATTAGAGTTTTTTTATATCCATATTCTGAGAATAATATGTGAGCGGATGCCAAAGTTGCATGTCCACAAAGGTCAACTTCAATAGTTGGGGTAAACCATCGAAGACAATAAGAATCACGATCGCTCTCTACTAAAAAAGCAGTCTCAGCAAGATTGTTTTCCATGGCAATATTTTGCATGGTTTCATCAGATAACCAGTGATCTAAGACACAAACCGCTGCTGGGTTGCCTTCATAAAGCTTTGAAGCGAAAGCATCTACTTGATATATTTTTTGATTCATAGCTCTGTTTATTTTATCCGTAAAAAGCATTCTTTAGTCGTGTATTACTATCAAAAACGGGTGTGAAACTGTAAATTAAGTAAATAACATTAAACTATGTCAGGTGCTGGAACTACAATATCAATGATCAGAAGTATTGAAAGCAATGCTAGGCTTTTGCATAGAACTAATATGTTTGCTCAATTAAGAAACATAAACCATAAGTCTGATCAAAAATACACGTATATACCAATGCCAAAAGAAGCATTGGCTAGATTAAGAAAGGAAGAGAGAAGCAGGTTGAAAAGTAACTTTTTTAAAAGAAGAGTTATTGGGGTATTGGTTATCATTCCAACATCTATTATTTTAATGGCTGGTTTCTACTTACTTATTCAAGCGCTTATGTGATTAATGAATCTTCCTCTTGGTTTAATGATTAAATAGAACATTCTGAATCTGAATTTTGGTGAAGTAACATATTTTTATCTATATCTTGCAATGTACATAAAGAAGCAATTTGAACATTAAACCACATTCAGAATTAATAACTAAGATTGCAGGGGAAACCATGCAATTACTATCCGAAAAGGCAATCTACCTGCCGGATCATGATACGCTAGTTGTCTCTGATCTTCACTTTGGTAAAATCGAACACTTCCGAAAAAATGGAATCGGACTTCCTGCCAAAGCAGCCAGAAAAGACATCGATAAATTGGAGAGGTTAATCAAATCGGTGAATGCAAAAGATGTTGTGTTTCTTGGTGACTTATTCCATTCTGATTATAATAATGCTTGGCCTGCATTTAAAGATATGTTGGAGCAATTTCCAAAAAAGACATTCCACTTAGTTCTAGGGAATCATGATATTCTGGACGAGACTCTTTATCGAGGAATGGAGTTGACCTACCAAATGGAAATTAATGACCTTATCCTAACTCACGAACCACAAGACGTTATTATTGAGGGGAAATATAATCTATGTGGTCATATTCATCCTGGAGTAAGGCTTAAAGGAAAAAGTAAGCAAACGCTAAGATTACCATGTTTTTACTTTGGAAAGCACACTGGAATCTTACCCTCGTTTGGGACATTTACAGGCACCCACGTCATAAAACCAATGGAAGGGGATCAAATTTTTGTAGCTCAAGATGATATTGTCATGCAAGTATATTATTGACTAAAGCCAAATAGTATTACAATAGGCTTAGCCAAGATAACACAAATGATATTTGGTTTGAATAATTCTTGATTTGAAATTACTTCCTCATATTAATTACACAACCCATTAATATGACCATAAGCTGGCTGATATCCAAGATCAGCACTCTTTCTCATATCGACACAAGCTTTCTGATTTTCCTCTAATTTTGCGAATGCATTTGCTCGGTTGAAGTATGCTTCTGCAAAATCTTTTTTAAGCTTGATTGCCTTGCTGAAATCATCTAGGGCATTTTCATTTTGATCGATTTTAAGGTAGGTGATTCCTCTATTTACATATGATTCGGGATTGTTTTTATCCAAGCCAATGATGTTTGAGTAGTCATTTACCGCTTCTTCGAAGTTACCCAAATTGTAACTTGATATTGCTTTGTTTTTGAGCGCACCTTTATGTCTAGGATCAATTTCTAGTGTACTTGCAAAGTCTGAATTTGCACCATTAGTATCATCGATACTCATTCTAGCGAAGCCTCTGTAATAATACATTTCTGGATCGTTTGGCATTTTTCTGATAGCTGAAGAGAAATCTGAAATCGCTTCTTCATACTGCTCTAATTTAAGATAAGCTTTACCCCTTGCTCTATGTGCGGGCAGATATCCTGCTTTATATTCTAATGCAGATGAATAATCATTGACTGCATCATTGATTTGATCGATTCTTTGATAACAGATACCTCTATTAAAATATGCACTAGCTTGTTCTGGATTGATGTCTAAAGCTGCACTATAGTCTTCTATCGCCAATTCATAATTTTCTATTTTGAGTTGGATCGTACCTCGGTTTAGATATGCTTTGGTGAGCGTTGGGTCTAGTTGTATCGATCTAGTTAGGCAAGAAGAAGCTTTTTTGTATTCTTTCATTTGCATGTAAGCATACCCTTTGTACATATGTGCTTTTGCAAATTCTGGATCTAAGTTGATTGTCTTATCAAAATCCCTGATAGCTCCTTCATAATCTTTTACATTGATCTTTGCACTGCCTCTATTATAGTATGCTTTGGTGTATTCAGGATTTACTTTTAGAGCTTTACTATAGTATACAACTGCTTTTCTGTAGTCTTTAGCTTTATAATGTCCGATAGCTTCATTGAAGAATTCATATGCTTCATTTGGATTATCACTTGTCTGAGACCATACAGATATAGATGAAAATATGATTATAGCGGTTAAGATTAACTTTCTCATTTATTTGATTTTTAGGCAAGTACATTGCCTAAGTATATAGACCGACTATTACATGCATGGCACCAATTTTAAAATTGTGTATATATCAAAGGGGGCATTCGTATTAATATGAATATAGCAAAAATAATTCCTTTATTGCTAAATATTCATAATCGACTCATGTATTAACGTCTGTCAACATAAATTGAGTATGTTTGTTATACGATTATTGATTCAAATTTTCAATGAATTTAGGAGGATTAATGCTGATATATATTGCAAGAAGAATTAAATTTCCATTTTCAATAGTATTCGATATTTATTCTTGATTTAAAAAATTTCAAAAAAAAGCGTTCTGAAAAAAGATCCAACTGCCGAATCACGTAAAAAGGATCATATTGATCTAGCATTCCGATCTCAAGTGAGCCATGATCTGCTGGACAATAGATTTTATTACGAGCCTATTCTTAAAGGGCATCCGACTGAAAATACTGATATTTCGATTCACTTATTGGGTAAGGAATTTCAAACTCCGATCTGGGTATCCAGTATGACAGGAGGTACAGAACTGGCTAAATCAATCAATTCCAACTTAGCCAAAGCTTGCGGAGAATATGGTATGGGTATGGGCTTAGGCTCTTGTAGATCATTACTTGAGAGCGATGAAAGGATGCAAGATTTTGATATGCGTGGATTGATGAATGATCAGCCTCTATATGCTAATCTCGGGATAGCACAGATAGGAGAATTATTTGGATCTGGAAAAGAATATTTAATTTTAGAATTGGTCAAAAAACTTCAGGCTGATGGACTCATAATTCACATAAATCCATTACAAGAGTGGTTGCAACCTGAAGGTGATATCTATCATGAATCTCCTCTTGACCTGATAAAGAGAGTAATAGATTTAGATGGTAATCTGAAAATAATTGTCAAAGAAGTTGGGCAAGGAATGGGACCCCAATCCCTCAAGGCATTATATAAATTACCTATCCAAGCTGTTGATTTTGCAGCTGGCGGTGGGACTAATTTTGCAAAATTAGAATTGCACCGAGCTACTGAAGAACAAAAAGGAAGATATACAGGACTAGCTCAAGTTGGGCATTCTGCATTTGAAATGGTAGGAATAGTAAATAATCTAATTAAGCTACATGGAGATAAATTTCTATGTGATGAAACTATCATATCGGGTGGGGTCCAAGATTATCTTGATGGATATCACCTTACCCAAAAGCTAAATGGTGCGGCTGTGTACGGACAAGCTTCAGGGTTCCTAAAACATGCAATGGGAGACTATGAAACGCTTCAGCAACATATCGAGTCTCAGATCAAAGGACTACAAATGGCACATCAATTTCTATCGGTAAGATAGGCTAAGAACATAGAATTACAACAATAAAATGAATAGCAGTAAGACCATAAGCGGATTCTCGAAACTGACAAAGTCGGAAAAACTTGATTGGATAGAACAGCATTTTTTTGATGGTGATGTTAAAATGTCAGAGACCCTAAAACAATACTGGCATTATGATAATGCAATGCAAGATGTGTTGGATGGGTTTAGTGAGAATACAATTAGTAACTTCCCAATGCCGTATGGTGTAGCACCAAATTTCATGATCAATGGAAAGCATTACCTTGTGCCTATGGTGATAGAAGAGAGTAGTGTTGTGGCAGCAGCATCAGCAGCTGCAAAATTCTGGCTATCGAGAGGAGGATTCAAGACTGAAGTTATAGGAACTAAAAAGATAGGACAGCTTCATTTTAAGTTTACAGGAGGCAATTTATTGCTCAAAAAACTATTTCCACAAATAGAAATCTACTTAAGGAAAGGTACCGAAAGCCTTACTAAAAATATGCGAAATCGTGGAGGTGGAATAGAAAGTCTCCAGCTTATAGATTTTACATCGGAAGAAGAGTATTATTACCAAATAAGAGGGGAGTTCGAAACATGTGATTCCATGGGTGCGAATTTTATTAATTCTATTTTAGAGAAATTTGGAGAGCTGTTAAAAACCTTTATTCTTAATCATGATGAGGTGGCCGCAGAATATAAGGATGTTCAAATCATTATGGCGATCCTATCTAATTACACGCCTGATTGTATGATTCGTGCTAGCGTGTCGTGTAAGATTGAAGAATTGGGGATGTTCGCAGGTGGGATTGATGCAAAGGAGTTTGCCGACAAATTTGCAACTGCAGTTAAGATAGCCCACATAGATCCTTATCGAGCAACGACACACAATAAAGGGATATATAACGGGGTCGATTCAGTTGTGCTAGCCACTGGAAATGACTTCAGAGCTATAGAATCTTGTGGTCATGCATATGCTTCCAAAGATGGTAGATACAAAAGTCTTAGTTCGTGCGAAATTAAAGATGGAAAATTTAAATTTTGGATTGACTTACCATTAGCGGTGGGAACAGTAGGTGGATTGACAAAACTTCATCCTATGGCGAAGATATCTTTACAGATGTTGGGAAATCCATCTGCCGAGGAGTTGATGGGTATTATTACATCTGTGGGCTTGGCTCAGAATTTTGCAGCATTGAGGTCTCTGATTACTACAGGCATACAGCAAGGTCATATGAAAATGCACCTGCAAAATATCCTCATACACATGGATGCTACTCCAGAACAAAAAGTGAATGCTGATAAGTACTTCGAAGATAAAACAGTGTCCTTCAGTGCTGTGCGAGCATTTTTGGAACGTCCAGTTGTCAATTCTTGATTTTTTTCAAAAAACATTGATAGATTTGAAACTCTAATCTAAAATATCTATGTTGGAGTTCAATGAATGTCAATACCAATTTTGACTATTACCAAACTAAATAAATATTAATTAAATGGATTTAAGAGACTTATTCCAAGGTCAAATCAACGATGTATTAGTTGAGCAAATGTCAAACCAATTCGGAATTCAAGATAAAGAGAAAGCTGAGACTGCTGTTGAAGGTGGTTTTACAACATTATTAAATGCAATAGCTAAGAATGTGGCTACTCCGTCAGGTGCTTCTGGTCTTGCAGGTGCTTTGGATAGAGATCATGATGGAAGTATCATGGATGATATATCTGGATTCTTAAGTGGAACTCGTCAGCCTGACAACACAAGTATGTTGAATGGGTCAGGTATATTGAAGCACCTTTTGGGTGGCAATCAAAATCAAATCGTAGAGATGCTTGGAAAAGCCACTGGATTACACAAATCTCAAGCTGGACAGATGCTTATGTCTCTAGCTCCTGTAGTAATGGGAATGTTAGGAAGACAGAAAAAAGTTAACAATCTAGACCAAACATCTTTGGCAGATTTAGTAACTAGAGGTACAGAAAACTTCAACAGACAATCTCCAACAAACACTAGCCTAATCACAAAATTCTTAGATAAAGATGGTGATGGTAGTGCTATGGATGATATCATGAGCATGGGTGCAAAAGCGCTTTTCGGAAGTATCTTTAAAGGATAAGAATTGTTGAATTGTTAAATCGTTAGATTTGATGAATCATTCCGCGAATTTTCAATTCACTACAATGATCTACGTGTTTGCTTCGCAGCCCACTTGATCGCTTTATGATGTTGATAAAATCAAACTGAATAT
>OJIO01000445.1_pt1 | contig 27133 bp, 22 predicted proteins | sample 1595621 | NCBI WGS metagenome assembly OJIO01 (sample SAMN05416776, study PRJEB24817) | seawater metagenome | isolation source: Sea water | place: Canada:Atlantic | collected 2013-07 | reverse complement strand
AACTCCAAGTTTTTTTATCATTAATTTTATGTATTAGTATTCTAGGCTTAAACTTCTGTTTAAGCTTTTTTAGTTATTTATTTTATGGCCGTTATTACTATTTAGCCATTAACACTGAAACAAATTTTTCATCATATGGGTTTCCAGATTTGGCTATTGCAAATGCTTGTTTTAATAATTTATTAGAAACTGCAATTAACGCCAACTTCTTACTCTTTCCTTTGTTTACTATTCGCTCATAAATTTCTCGACACGATTTATTGTGTTTACAGGCTGAAAACGAACAGAGAAACAACAAATTTCTTAACTTTTTATTTCCTACTTTACTGATGCTACTTCTGCCTCGAACACTAGAGCCTGACTGACGAATTGTAGGCGTAATTCCCACATAACTACACAATTGAGCCGCTGTTTCAAATTTGGTAAAACCATCTGTTATAACAATTAAAAATAACGCTGTCTTTACGCCTAAACCTGGAATGCTCTTTAACAAAGTTAACTGTGCCTGTTGATCTTGTTTTACCAATGATAGTAGTTTTGTTTCAATAGATGCTATCTCAGTATCCAAATGCTTTCTATTACGCTTTAAGGAGCGATAAACATGTTTTGATGGAATACCTAAGACATCTTCTCCATGAAGCTTATTCTTGGTCATTGTTCGTTTCTTTAAATAACTATCCAGTAATCGAAAGAGTTGTAAACACTCGCTCTGAACATCACTTAATGCACTATATAGTGGCACCTGGTTTATTTGACCATATTCACAAATTGCTTTGGCATCGCTTTTATCTGTTTTTACTTTTGCCAACTTCATTTGAATAAAACGTTTTACTGATAAAGGGTTTACTACCGAAACTAAAACACCTTGCTTAAATAAAAACTGAGCTAACCTATAGTGATAATAGCCTGTTGCTTCCATTACAACTAATGATTTCTTAGGAAGGTTTTTTAGAAAAAACATAAATCCAGATGCAGCATTTTTAAATTGATTATGACCACTTTTACTTCCATAAACATCAAACACGTCTTTGCTAATGTCAACTCCAAAAATTTCATTATATTTATTCATAAGAACTGATTTATGAAAGAATAACCTACTTGACTCACAACAACTTGAAATCGAGATCTAGGTCTCACAGAACTGAACGTGATTTATAGTAGAAAAGAGAGAGGATTACCAATGTTGTCGAAGTCAAAAGCTTCACCGTGTATAGTAACCTTAATTCTCTCTTTTATTCTTTCTGATTATATCTATAAAACTAAAGATTGTAAACTTAAGAAGAGGTAACCTTACCTTGGATAGGAGTTTCTATAGGGAAACGGTTTTAAAATTAACATTAAAAAAAATATAAAATTCCTACACTAAAATGTATTGCTTTATTGCCATTGTTAAATTAAGAATGCTTGTTGAAAAAAAAATTAAAACATAAGTATATGAAAAAAACAGTCTCATTTTTTAAAAATATAGTGCTCATCTTTATTTTAAGTACACTAGTTAATATTTCTGCCAAAGCACAATCTGAAGTTGTAAATACTTCTAGTAAAAACAATGTCTATTTTGATACAGGCATTTTCCCAGGAGCTCATATTTTTATGAACTATGAACGAAAGGTTCACGAATCAGACAAGATTTCTTTGTATGGGAGAGTAGGTTTTGGTTATGCTGGAATGATTTTAGGTGATGCAGGTGGTGGAGTGTTAGGTGCAGCAACCTTGCTTACTGGAAAAAGAAATTCTCATATGGAATTTAACCTTGGGATTTTTTCTGGAAAAGATAATAACGACCCTTTTATACTGCCTTTACTTGATGTAGGATACCGATATCAAAAACCTGAAGGAGGGCTCATTTTTAAGGTTAAAGCAGGTATTTTAGGCATCTTTAGTGTAGGCCTCGGATATGCTTTTTAAACCTCTATGCAATACCAAAAATTCACCTAATAAAGCTATGGAAAAAATATCCTTCATTATGTTCTATTTACTACTTTGCTATGGTGCAGTTGGTCAGATAAAAGCCTTAAAAATAGTTAACAAAGTTTGAAAAAAGAAAAGTAACTCAAATGTAGATGTCAATTTTTAAAAAAGATATCTTTGTAAAATAGTAGATACACTATGGAACTTAATATTTTTGGAGACTCACTTATTGCTTGCTGTTCTGATCCTATGACAGGATATTTTAGAGATGGCTTTTGCAGAACCATTTCTGAAGATACCGGCACCCATACGGTTTGTGCAGTAGTAACTAAAGAGTTTTTAGCCTATTCTGCTTCTAGAGGAAATAATTTAATGAGGCCTATGCCTCACTGGAATTTTCCTGGGCTACAACCCGGAGACAAATGGTGTTTGTGCATTTCTAGATGGTTAGAGGCAGAAAAAGCAGGCAAAGCACCACCTATTATTTTAGAGGCAACACATCAAAAAACCCTGCAATATGCTTCTTTAGAATTGTTGCAACAATATGCCTTTGTTCAGAAATAGGTTTTTATGCAAGACAGTCTATAACTCTTAATGCAGCTTTTTCTCCAGAAATCATAGCAGCGTTTAAAGACCCATTTAATTGTAGATCTCCTGCTAAAAAAATACCAGAAGACAGCTGTGTTTCTGATGGCAAAACTTCATATTTTACATCTTTTAAGTCTGGCAATGCATTTTTTATATGATAGATAGCCAAGAATGTGAGATCGTCTATTTGGCACTCTTCTTTTAATTGCATAAGTATCTTAGTTACCAATTCTTTTTCAGACAATTGGTGTTGTTTTACAACGGTTACAGATAATAATTCTTGGGTAAAAGGGGTAATAGTCTGCACACTGGTATGATAAAAAATATTATTGATAAGACTATCTTCCTCAGAAACTAAGCCAATCATAGGTTTTTCTATTACACGTTTGTTTGCCGTAAAATAAAGTGTTTGGCAAGATTTCCAAGAGAGGTTTTTTGGTGGTGCATTATTTACAAGCTTACTGGCATCTGTGGCAATAATTGTTGCGGTGCTTGCTAGCTTTTCTCCTGTATTTAGTATAATTTCTTCATCAGAAACTGTACGTACTTTTGTGTTAAATTGAAAAGTTGTATTGCTAAGTTTGGCTACTAATTGTTTAGAAATTTCTTCCATTCCTCCTTTTGGAATTACAGCCAACCCTTCTCCAAACATTTTAAAAACAAACTCAAACATTCTACTAGAGGTTGTTAACTTGTTTTCTAAAAATATGCCTGTAAAAAAAGGAGAAAAGAATTGAGCTATCATTTGAGAAGAAAACCCAAACTCTTGTAAATACTCTTTGGTACTTATTTCTTGAGATGAAAAAATAGCATCAATAGATTTTTTTTGTAAGCGAAGGCTTAGTTGTAAAATTTTAATCTTGTCTAACAGGTTTCCAACTCCAGAAAATAGGGTTGAAAAAAGTACAGAAATATCTCTCAGCGGATCACCAATAACTTGCTGTTTTCCATTTTTAAAAATAACAGCACCAGATCTTAATTCTTGCAATTCTAAGGCCTTAAAATCTAAGTATTTTTGAGCTGCTGGATAGCTAGACAATAGCACCTGAAAACCATGATCTAATTGAAAACCATCTATAAGATCTGTTTTAACACGGCCACCTGCTCTATCAGTAGCTTCAAGAACAACAGGTGCATACCCGCTGTTTTCTAGTACTTTAGCGGCTATTAAACCGCTAACTCCTGCTCCAATAATGTATATTTTTAAATCTTTTTGAGCCATGCTACATTAATTAAAAGAATAGTTGTAAAATTACTACAATTAAATACACATTTTATGACAAATTTTATCCTTGTTTTATGATAGAAATTACACGCTTAGTTTTAGACGTTGGTCTCTTGGTTTTAATATGGATGATTCAATTAATTGTCTATCCTAGTTTTTTATTTTACACAGCAAAAGAACTTATTGCGTGGCATAAAATGTATACAAAAGCAATTGCTCTTATTGTAATTCCGTTAATGCTTGGGCAGTTGGGCATTATCATATATCAGGTATTTCTTGTACAAAATACCTATACCCTCACCAGCATTATATTAGTTGTTTTTCTATGGGGCATTACTTTATTAAAATTTGCACCCATGCATCAGCAAATTTCTGAAGGAAATACCCATGAAAAACTATTAAAAAAGTTGGTCCAAATTAACTGGATTAGAGCCCTTATTTGGACCATCTTATGTGCTATGAGTGCTACCTCAGTTTTCTTTTTAAATAATCTTTAAAAGGTACTAGTCTAGATCTAGTCTTAAAACTCATATGCAAATAGACTAACTTTCTTTTAATTAGATTTCCTATATTCGTTTGTGGCATGCTAGCAAATAAGCAATGATTAAAAAACTTCAACATACCAATTTAGAAATAGCAAGAGAGATGCGTGCTGTTTTTCAAGTATCATACGCTGTAGAGGCTCAGTTGCTAAATGCTGTTAATTTTCCGCCCTTGCAAAGACCTCTCAAAAATTATGTAGAGAGCAATACTACTTTTTTTGGATACTATAAAAACCAAGAACTAGCCGGAGTTGTAGAAATTAGTCACCAAAAAACAGCAACACATATTAATAGTTTGGTGGTAGCCCCAAAGTTTTTTAGGCAAGGAGTAGCCAAACAACTTATGGAGTTTGTACTCACTAATTTTGACTCGGAGATTTTTACAGTAGAAACTGGTCTTCAAAACAAACCCGCTTCTAAATTGTATCAAAAATTTAACTTTAAAGAATTGAGGCAGTGGGATACAGACCATGGCGTCAGAAAAATACGATTTAAACTGAGTAGATAAATATATAGATGACTTAGCATTAATAAGAATATAGTACTAAACTAACAATGAAAGTAAAAGCACCATACTTAAACCACTTAGGGCTAAAATTAGGGTCATTACAGACCAACTCCTAAAAGTGTCTTTTTCTGAAAGACCCAAATAATTGCTAACCAGCCAAAACCCACTATCGTTTACATGAGATAAAATAGAAGCTCCAGCAGCAATCGCTATAACGATAAGTGCCGTATGAAAGCCCCCTAACGGAGATGTAATAAGTGAAGAAGTTATACCTGCTGCAGTAATCATTGCAACGGTTGAAGAGCCTTGTAAAATTCTAACAGTAACAGCTGCTAAGAAAGCAAAAAGCAACAGATTTAAACCTATACTTGAAAAATAATTGGCAAGCATTTCACCAGTACCTGTAGTAATTAGCATTTGTTTAAAAACACCACCAGCCCCAGTTAATAAAATAATAATTCCTGCGGGTGCCAAAGATGCAGAAGTAATTTTTGACAAAATAGTTTTTGAAACTCCACGTCTGATTCCAAGTAGATACCAAGCCATTAGATTAGCTATAATTAATGCTGAAAAAGGATGACCAATCATTTGTATCCAAGCAATAGTAGTTTTAGACCAGTTTAAGCCACTACTTATAGAACTATTTAATAAGGTATTTAAAACTATTAATAAAATAGGAGTACCAATAATGATAAGTATTAAGCTAATGGGTGGAAAGTTACTAACAGCCTTCTCATCTATTATTTTTGGTGCTGCTATAAAAATTTTAGAGGCTATAAATTTCCCAAAAATAGGACCACTAATAATAGCAGTAGGAACCCCTACTATAAATCCTACCAGAATAACCCAACCCAAATCTGCATTAAGTATATCTGCAACCGCAACTGGTCCTGGAGTTGGAGGAATAAAAGCGTGTGTGATAGCCAATCCTGCAAGTAATGGAATTGCATACAGGAGCAAAGACTTTTTTGTTTTTCGCTGAAGAGAATATACCAGTGGAATTAAAATAATAAAAGCCACATCAAAAAATACTGGTATGGCAATAAAAAAGCCAGTAATCATTAGTGCCCAAGAAGCATTTTTTTCTCCAAAAGCCTTTAGTAAATATTGAGCCAATGCTTCTGCTCCGCCAGAGTGTTCTAGTATGGCGCCAAACATGGCTCCTAACCCCACAACAACAGCCACAAAACCTAGAGTGGAACCCATTCCTTGTTTTACAGTAGCCATTATTTCTAGAGGTGGAACACCCGCAATAATTCCAACAAGAATACTTGAAATAAGCAGTCCTAGAAAAGGTTGCATTTTAAATTTTAAAATCAAGAACACAAGAACAGCAACCCCAATAAAAACTGATAAAAGAAGATGATAATCTATCATATTAATACCATTTAGTGTGAAAAAAATTACCCAAAGGTTTGTCTACTCTTTGGTAGCTGTGTGCACCAAAAAAATCTCGTTGAGCCTGAATAAGGTTTGCAGGAAGATTTTTGGTGCAAAGAGCCATCCAATAATGATACGCCGAAGAGTAACTGTCTAAAGCAATTTTTTGATCAATTACATGATGCAATAAAGCCGCTATATTAGGTTCTGTGTTGGAAATACTATCTAGAATTTTTTCATTGTTTAACAGTGATTTTTCGATAGAAAAACACCCAATTAAATCTTCCATTAAACGAGATCGGATAATGCAACCTTGTGTCCAAACTCTTGCAATTTCGGCTGGATTATAATCCCAATTATATTTTTTAGAAGCAGCCTCAATGAGATTAAAACCTTGAATATGATTTATAGTTCTTGCAAAACTATAGGCTTCTTTTAATTTTAAAAGATCAAATGAATTTAGCTGTTTAGGATTGGGTTTTCTGTGATCTAAAAATATGCGTTGTTGTTTCATGCTCGATAAATAACGAGCAAAGACAGCTGAAGACATCATGGTATTTGCTTCTCCTAAATCTAAAGCAGCCTTGGTAGACCACATGCCAGTTCCTTTACTTCCTGCATTGTCTAGAATTAAATCTAAAACATAGTCATTTCCTTCTTTTTGCTGCAAGATTTTTGATGTGATCTCTAAAAGATAGTTGGCCTCCAAACCCTTGTTCCATTCTTCAAAAAGTGATGCAATCTCAGAATAGTTCATCTGATGAGCTAATACAGCGTAGGTTTCTGCCAAAAGCTGCATTTCTGCATATTCTATGCCGTTGTGAACCATCTTCACAAAGTGCCCTGCTCCATCAGCACCCATATAAGCTTCACAAGGTTTATCTTCTAAATCTTTTGCTGAAATATTTTTTAAAATAGGACTAAGAATCTTGTACGCTTCTTTACTCCCTCCAAACATAAGCGATGCTCCATTTCTTGCACCTACTTCACCTCCAGATACTCCACACCCAACATAGTGTATTTTTCTTTTTTGAAGTTCTAATGCTCTTCTTCGAGTATCTTTAAAATAAGAATTTCCTCCATCTATAATGATATCCTCCTGGTCTAGTAAGGGTACAATTTCCTCAAGTAAATCATCTATAGCAGAACCACTTTTAATCATTAACCAAACTTTTCTAGGACGTTCTAAGGCACAAATAAAGGATCTGATATCGGTAAAGCCTTTCAGGTTTTTATATTGAGTATTTGTTGAAAGAAAATCAAAAACTACCTCTTCTTCTCCTTTCACAAAACGATTATAAACGGCTGTTTTAAAACCTTTTTCAGAGCAATTCATGGCAATTCCTTGCCCCATAACTCCCAAGCCAATAATACCAATTGCCAAAGAACCTTTATTTGGAATTTTATTTAATACTTCTTGAACCAACACCTTTACTGGTTGATCTATATTTAGATGTATGCCATACGATGGAAGTTCTAAAGTATTTAGTTGAGATTGAAGTAATTCGGGTTTAAAGAAGTGATTTTCTCTATTATTTAAGCGAGATTGAATAAGATCAAAAGATCCATTAAGAACAACCCAAGTAATATTAGTAGTAAACTTAGAGAGGATAGCTCTGTATTCTTCTTTTAAAGCAGAGCATGCCAAAATACTTCCACCACTTAACGTCCATTCTTTAATTTTACTCGCTAAGTCTAGGAGCCATGGATATCTATCTGAATCTGTTAATGCAAGACCAGATGCCATTTTATTTTTATTTGCTTGAGTATGAAAATCATCAGCGTCATAAAAAGGTGTGGACGTTACAATAGAAAGGTGTTTGCCGAGACTTGTTTTTCCAGAACCACTGACCCCCATGATAATAATCATAAATGTTTTTTTTTGCTAAAGATATAAAAATAAAAAAAGCATCTCAAATGAGATGCTTTTTGCGGTCTGGACGGGACTCGAACCCGCGACCTCCTGCGTGACAGGCAGGCATTCTAACCAGCTGAACTACCAAACCGTTGCTTTTAGCGGATGCAAATATAAGTCAGTTTTTTATATTTCCAAACAGAAAGAGTGAAAATTACATCATTTTTTGTCTGCTTAAAAAATAGCGTGCTAATACCTGATGAAAGCCTTCTTGTATATCTACAGGTACATACGATATCTTATATTGCAAGCATTTGTTTTTCAATTCTTTAAAATAAGAATCTACTAATTTGGTGTAGTTTTCTTGGATGTTTTCGGCAAATAAATTTACCTCTTCACCTGTTTCTATATCTACGAATTTTTTAGGAGAATTGTCAAAATCGAACTTAAATTCTGTTTTACTATCAAAGGTGTGGAACAAAATAACCTCGTGCTTGTTATATTTTAGATGCCGTAGAGCCTCAAATAATTCTTCTTGATGGGTGTTAGACTGAAACATATCTGTAAATAAAAACAGCAACGAACGTCTATGGATTTTTTTAGCTATTTCATGCAAATACGCATAGGTTTCTGTTGTAGCATTTGAAGTAGTAGTTAGTAGGTTTTCAAGTTGTTGTAAAAGCATTTTTCTGTGCCTATCACTTCCTTTTTCTGGAGCATAATATTGATAAGAATCTGCATAAATACTTAAACCTACTGCATCGCGTTGCCTTTTTAAAACTTCCATTAAAGAAGCTGCTGCAACAGCAGAAAACCCTATCTTATTTAATTGATCTAACCGTTGTTCTTTAACAACAGGATAGTGCATAGACGCAGAATTGTCTATGATAATATGACAGCGTAAATTAGTTTCTTCTTCGTATTTTTTGGTGTATAGTTTTTCGGTTTTTGCAAAGAGCTTCCAATCTATATGACGAGTACTTTCTCCTTTATTATACAACTTATGTTCAGAGAACTCTACAGAAAAACCATGAAAGGGACTTTTATGCATTCCAGTAATAAACCCCTCAACTACTTGGCGAGCCAACAGTTCTAGGTTTTTAATTTCTGGATTTTGTAAGTTAGAAAGGTTTATCATTAGATACCGAAAATAGAAAAAGGCTTGGCGAATGCCAAACCTTTTGTCTTTCAATTTTGTTAATCTTTTTTGGTTGTCTATAAATAGTATTTTATTTACAAGGTCAATTGTTACCCTAAAGATAAAAGGCTGCTAATTTTTATAAATTAGCGTCAATTTTATCTGTGTATACATTTTTTTGAGCAACCCCAACTTGTTTGTCTACAACTTCACCGTTTTTAAATAATAATACGGTTGGTATATTTCTAACACCATATTTTGCTGCAAACTCTTGATTTGCATCAACATCTACTTTTCCAACGATAGCTTTTCCATCATAAGCTGTGTGAATTTCATCAATAATTGGCCCAACCATTCTACAAGGTCCGCACCAAGCAGCCCAAAAATCTACCAATACTGGTTTGTCTGACTTTAATACTACTTCTTCAAAGTTTGCATCTGTTATTTCTAATGCCATGGTCTTATATTTTTGTAATTAGTTTAAATTTATCCTGCAAAAGTAACTAAATATTTTTCTTTACTATCTTGTTGAAATTACTTTTTGTTATTGGTCTATAAAAGAAGCTTATTCTTACAATTAAAATACCTTAGAAGCTATTTGATATATGTTGGATGATTTTCCCATAGAGTAATAATGAAGGAAAGGAACGCCATATTTTAACAACTCTTTACTTTGCTCAATACACCACGCTACCCCAACCTCTCTTACAGCATTATTATCCTTACATTTTACCACTTCCATGATTAAATTATCTGGTAAATCTACATTGAATCTGTGCGGAATTAAATTCAATTGTTTTTTAGTAGCAAGGGGTTTTAATCCTGGAATAATTGGAACCATAATTCCTTCAGCTCTACATTTATCTACAAACTTAAAAAATTTTTGATTATCGAAGAACATTTGAGTTACTATATAGTTGGCTCCATCTTTTATTTTTTTCTTAAGAAAGTGAATGTCAGAATCCATACTTGGTGCTTCTAAATGTTTTTCAGGATATCCAGATACACCAATGCAGAAATTAGTCTTCGAACTATTCAATAGCTCTTCCTCTAAATAGGTCCCGTGATTCATGTCTTTAATCTGAGAAACGAGTTCATTAGCATATTGATGTCCTTCTTTTTCTGGCGTAAAATAGGTTTCGCTTTTTACCGCATCTCCACGTAAAGCCATCACATTATCAATCCCTAAAAATCCAAGATCTATTAAAAAATTTTCTGTGTCTTCTTTTGTAAAACCTCCACACAAAATATGAGGAATGGCATCTACTCCATATTTGTTTTGTATTGCTGCACAAATTCCAACGGTTCCTGGTCTTTTCTTAACCACTTGTTTCTTGAGTAAACCATTTTCTAATTCTTTATAGACATATTCTTCTCTGTGATAAGTAACATCAATAAAAGGTGGTTTAAATTCTATTAATGGATCTATATTATTAAAGATAGACTGAATATCTTGACCTTTTAATGGCGGTAAAATTTCAAAAGAAAACTGAGTTTTATCTTTAGAATTTGTAATATGATCTAATACTTTCATAAATATGTTTTTATTTTCATTCCGAATAAAATGAGGCTATCTTATTACTCATAAAAAGAGTATTTGGCTCTATTCGTAATGACATTATTTTTTACTCTTTTAATTGTCAGCAATCACAGGATACAACCATTTGCGTGCCTTCTCTAATGAGATTCCTTTTCTAGTAGCAAAATCTAGCACTTGATCGTCTGTTATTTTTCCAAGACCAAAGTATTTTGCTTCTTTATTTCCAAAATAATATCCAGAAACAGCTGCTGCTGGCCACATAGCCATACTTTCTGTAAGTCTTACTCCAATTTGTTTCTCTACATCCAACAATTCCCAAATTGTTTCTTTTTCTAGGTGATCTGGACAAGCAGGATATCCTGGCGCTGGACGAATTCCTTTATAATCTTCTTTAATGAGTTCTTGATTTGTAAGTTTTTCTGAAGAAGCATATCCCCAATGTTGAGTTCTCACTCTTTTGTGTAAATATTCTGCAAGAGCCTCTGCAAAACGATCTGCCAAGGCTTGCGCCATAATTGCATTATAATCATCTTCCTGTACTTTATATTTATTTGCTAGCTCATCAGCTCCAAAAATTGCGGTACAAAAAGCGCCCATATAATCTTGCTTATAGCTTTCTTTTGGTGCAATAAAATCTGATAAAGCGATACTTGGCTTACCTTCTCTTTTCTTCAATTGCTGACGAAGCGTTCTAAAAATGGCAATTTCTTTTCCTTTCTTCTGAATAGAAATATCATCGTCGTTTATTGTGTTTGCCTCAAAAAGACCAAAAATAGCTTTAGGTTTTAGTGCCTGTTTTATGATGATTTCTCCTAACATTTCTTGAGCATCAGCAAACAAACTAGTTGCTTGTTCTCCCACAACCTCATCGGTTAAAATATCTGGATATCTTCCATGTAAATCCCAGCTTCTAAAAAATGGACTCCAATCAATAAATGGAACCAATTCTTTTAAACTCAATTGCTCTAGTGTTTGAATTCCTAATTCTTTGGGCTTGAAGATATTACTCGTTTCCCAATCAATTTTAAATTTTCGGTTTCTTGCCTCAACAATAGAAGTATATGATTTTGTCTTTGCACGCTTTAAAAAATTCTCACGAAATACTTTATACTCTTTTTTGATATTTGATACGTATTGGGTGCTGGTCTTTTTATTTAATAAATCTCCAACTACAGTAACAGCTCTAGATGCGTCATTTACATGCACTACTGCATTTTTATATTGGGTATCTATCTTAACTGCCGTATGAGCTTTGGATGTTGTAGCGCCTCCTATTAACAAAGGCACCTCAAAATTCTGACGTTCCATTTCTTTTGCCAAATAAACCATTTCGTCTAAGGAAGGTGTAATTAAACCACTTAACCCAATGGCATCTACATTTTCTTTCTTAGCCGTTTCAATAATTTTTTCTGGCGGAACCATCACTCCTAGATCGATAATTTCATAGTTGTTACAACCCAGCACAACCGATACAATATTCTTTCCAATATCATGCACATCTCCTTTTACAGTTGCCATTAAAATACGCCCCATGGCTTGCTGTTCTTCTCCTTTTTCTGCTTCAATAAATGGATTTAAATGAGCCACAGCTCTTTTCATGACGCGTGCCGATTTTACTACTTGAGGTAAGAACATCTTCCCACTCCCAAATAAATCTCCCACAACGTTCATTCCAGTCATTAAATGACCTTCAATCACATGCAAAGGTCTTTCCACACTTAGTCTTGCTTCTTCTGCATCGGCTACAATAAAAGCATCAATTCCTTTTACTAATGAATGTGTAATTCTTTCTTGCAATGGCAATAATCTCCACTCCAAAGCTTTTCCATCATCCTTTTTTTTGACTCCTTTTACTGTTTCTGCATAATCTAGCAATCGTTCTGTAGCATCCTCTCTTCTATTGAGAACAACATCTTCTATACGTTCTAACAAATCCTTTGGAATGTCGTCATAAATCTCTAGCATCGAAGGATTTACAATTCCCATATTCATTCCTGCCTGAATGGCATAATATAAAAACACAGAATGCATTGCTTCACGTACGGTATTATTTCCTCTAAATGAAAAAGAAACATTACTGACTCCTCCACTCACACTAGCATATGGTAAGTTCTGCCGTACCCAACGAGTAGCTTCAATAAAATCAATGGCATTTCTTTTGTGCTCATCCATTCCTGTTGCTACAGGGAAAATATTTAAATCAAAAATAATATCTTCTGGAGCAAAGCCTACTTTGTCTACTAACACACGATATGAACGTTCGGCGATCTCTATTCTTCTTTGATAATTATCGGCTTGTCCAACTTCATCAAACGCCATAATAACAACTGCTGCTCCATAACGTTTAATCTGAGTTGCTTCCCAAATAAACTTTTCTTCTCCTTCTTTTAAAGAAATGGAGTTTACAACACACTTTCCTTGTACTACTTGCAAGCCAGCCTCAATGATTTCCCATTTAGAACTGTCAATCATTACAGGAACCCGGCAAATATCTGGCTCGGCTGCAATTAAGTTCAGAAAACGAACCATGGCTTCTTTTCCATCAATCAAACCATCATCCATATTAATATCGATAATTTGCGCCCCTCCATCTACTTGATGCCGCGCAATTGCCAATGCTTCATCAAATAGCTCATCTTTGATCAATCGTAAAAACTTACGAGATCCAGCAACATTAGTACGTTCACCAATGTTTATAAAATTACTTTCTGGTGAAACAATTAAAGGCTCTAAACCGGATAATCGCATGTAATTTTTTTCTCTTTTGCCCATTCTAGAATCTTAATTGTTTGCAAATAACTTTCTAGGCTCGTATTGCTCAGCTAACTCTGCAATAGCTGAAATATGAGCTGGTGTTGTTCCACAACATCCCCCAATAATATTGATTAAATTCTTTTTTAAATACTCTTCTATTTGTAGAGCCATTTCGTAAGGTGTCTCATCATATTCTCCAAATGCATTTGGCAATCCTGCATTAGGATGTGCAGAAATAGCAACATCAGTTTTAGAAGCAATTGTTTCTAAATGTGGTTGTAATAAATTAGCTCCTAGAGCGCAATTAAATCCTACAGACAATAGTGGGATATGTGAAACAGAAATTAAAAAAGCTTCTGCTGTTTGCCCAGATAAAGTTCTTCCAGATGCGTCTGTAATAGTTCCTGAAATCATTACTGGTACTTTTATATTTCGTTCACTTTTCACTTCTTCTATAGCAAACAGTGCTGCTTTGGCATTTAAAGTGTCAAAAACAGTTTCCACCATTAAAAGATCTGCCCCACCATCTAGTAAAGCTTCTACTTGTTGTTTATAAGCAACTCGTAATTCACCAAAAGTAACAGCTCTATATCCTGGATCATTAACATCTGGAGACATGCTTGCTGTTCTGTTGGTAGGCCCAATAGAACCTACTACAAACCTAGGCTTATGAGGTTCATTTTCTGTAAATTCTGCTGCCGCTTCTTTTGCCAACTTTGCCGATTCATAATTAATCTCATATACCAAATTTTCCATACCATAATCTGCCATGGCAATGGTGGTGCTAGAAAAAGTATTAGTTTCTACAATATCAGCACCTGCTGCAAAATACTTTCTATGTACCTCTTTTACTGCCGCTGGTTGGGTAAGGGAAAGCAAATCATTATTTCCTTTTAATGAAGACGGGTAATCTTTGAAACGCTGTCCTCTATAATCTTCTTCTGAAAAATTATATTGCTGAAGCATCGTTCCCATAGCTCCATCTAAAATTAAAATCCTCTTTTGTATTTCTTGATAAATATCACTCATTTTCTAGTGCTTGTTTTAAATCGTAAATGATATCATTACTGCTTTCTAGACCTATTGAAACTCTAATTAATCCATCTGATATTCCTACCTCTAATAAATCTTCTCTAGATAACTTTCCATGTGTTGTTGATGATGGATGCGTAACAATAGTTCTTGTGTCTCCTAAATTTGCTGAAAGTGAACACATCTTAATATTATTTAAAAATTTTCGTCCCGCATCAATGCCTCCTTTGATTTCAAAAACAACAATATTTCCGCCCATTTTCATTTGTTTCTTTGCAATTTCATAGCTGCGGTGAGATTTTAAAAAAGGATACTTCACTAAATTTACTTGCTGATGTTCTTCAAGAAACTTAGCAACTTTTAATGCATTTTCACAATGCCTTTCTACACGAACAGCCAATGTTTCTAAACTTTTTGACAATACCCAAGCATTGAATGGTGACATTGCTGGCCCAGTATTTCTTGAAAACAGATACACTTCTTTGATTAACTCTTTTTTTCCTAAAGTAACCCCACCTAAAACCCTCCCTTGACCATCTATTAATTTTGTTGCAGAATGAATCACCAAATCTGCTCCAAATTGTATAGGGTTCTGAAGGTATGGAGTCGCAAAACAATTATCAACAATAAAAATTAGATGGTGCTTTTTTGCCAGTTTCCCTAATTGCTCTAAATCTAGAATATCAACACCTGGATTGGTTGGCGTTTCTAAATACAGGATTTTTGTATTGGTTTGAATTAAGCTTTCTACCTGATCTACTTCATCTACATTAAAATAGCTTGTTTCAATATCCCATTTTGGAAAGTATTTCGTAAATAAGGTATGTGTTGACCCAAAAATAGAACGACACGAAACCACGTGATCTCCAGCGTTTAATAAGGCTCCGAATGTTGAAAAGATTGCAGACATTCCTGTTGCAAATGCATAACCACTTTCTGCTCCTTCTAAGGCAACCATTTTATTGACAAACTCAGCTGTATTTGGATTTGAAAATCGACTATATAAATTGCGCTCTTTTTCTTCTGCAAATGATGCTCGCATTTCTTCTGCATCTTCAAAGATAAAACTAGACGTTAAATATAACGGAGTTGAATGTTCTTGAAATTGAGAACGCTCAGTTTGAAGCCTAATAGCTTTTGTTTCAAAATCCATAAATATGTTGTTATGATTTAAATAGTGGTTTTAAAATCTTATCTAATTGATCAAATTCTATTAAAAAGGCATCATGTCCATGAATTGATACTATTTCATGATAAAATACATTGCAATTTGATTCAGCCATTTTCTTATAGGTTTCTTTATTTTCTTGTGCCAAAAAAAACAAGTCAGAGTCTATGGCTACAAGATGAATCTGAGCCTTTATTTTATTTAATTCAAAAGCCCAATTTTTGGCATTAGTAACCTCTATAGTTCTTAGTAAATGATTCATCATTTTGTAAGCGCTTAGCTGAAACCTTTCCTGAAGTTTTTTACCATGATGCAATAGCCAGCTTTCTATATTAAATATCTTCAATTCTTCATGAACAGATCTGTTAAACTTAGCTTTGTAAGATGCAGGAGTTCTATAACACATCATGGCATGCATTCTTGCATCATGAACAGGATTTTTAGAATTTAATAAAAATTGTTCTTGAATAGAACAGTTAGCAATTAGCCAATCTGTAGATTTCCAATCTGCTGCAATAGGAATAATATGCTGGGCAATACTAGGGTTTAAGCCAGCCATTTCCCAAGCAATACCTCCTCCTAAAGAACCACCAATAATACTATGCAATTGTAAAATACCAAGTTTCCTTAAGCCTATTAAAAATAAGTTTGCAATATCTTTTGCAACAAAATCTTGATAATTTTCTATCAATAATCCATCATAACCATTTCCAGGAATATTAAATGAAATAATGGTAAATTTATTGGTGTCTATGGTTTTATTTTTACCAATTATATCTTGCCACCAACCCATTTCACCAATTACAGAACTATTGGCCGTTAAGGCATGGTTAACCAATACCACAGGAGCAGTTCCCAGTTTCATCCCAAACAATTCATAACTTAATTGTAGCTTAGATAACTGAAAACCACGCTGAGTAGTAAAGTCTTCAATAGGTATGTATACTAGTTTTTGATTCAAATTCTTATACTAAAACTTGTGAAGGGATTTTTGAAAATGCCTCTTTTAAGTCTATTTTTAAATCTTCAATATTTTCTAATCCAACAGACAATCTAATAAGATCACTCGTTACACCTGCTGCTTCTTGCTGCTCTTCAGATAATTGTTGGTGGGTAGTGCTGGCTGGATGAATTATCAGAGATTTTGTATCACCAATATTAGCTAACAATGAAAATATTTTAGTAGTATCTGCAATAGCTTTTGCTGCTTCAAAACCTCCTTTGGCACCAAAAGTAACCAGTCCGCTTTGACCAGTTGGTAAATATTTATCTGCTAATTCTTTATACTTACTTGAAGCTAGTCCTGGATAGTTTACCCAAAGAACTTCTTCCTGTGCTTCTAGCCAGGTAGCCAATGCCAAAGCATTTTTAGAGTGTTGTTGAATTCTAAGTTCTAAGGTCTCCAATCCTTGAATAATTTGAAAAGCGTTGGTTGGGCTTAAAGCTCCTCCAAAATCTCGTAATCCTTCTAAAATTAACTTAAAAGTAAACGAAGCCGCACCCAAAACATCATGATATACCAAACCGTGATATCCTGCAGATGGCTCTGTAAATTCTGGAAACTTACCGCTAGACCAATCAAAAGTACCAGCATCTATAATAGCTCCTCCAAGAGAGGTACCATGTCCTCCAATATATTTTGTGAGAGAATGAATTACAATGTTTGCTCCATGTTTAATTGGGTTTAACAATGCTGGTGTTGCCACTGTATTATCTACAATAAAAGGAACTCTAGCAACTTTTGCATGTTCAGAAATAGCCTCTAAATCTAGTACATCTAACTTTGGATTTCCAAGAGATTCTACAAAAAAAGCTCTTGTATTTTCTTGAGTAGCTTCAGCAAAGCTATCAGGGTCAGAAGCATCTACGAATGTTGTTGTAATGCCTAATCTTGGCAAGGTTACATTTAGTAAATTAAAGGTTCCTCCGTACAAACTACTGGAAGCTACAATATGGTCTCCAGATTTTAGTAAGGTTAGTAATCCGGTAGCAATTGCGGCAGACCCAGAAGCAAATACAACAGCACCAGTACCTCCTTCTAAGGTAGCCAAACGTTCTTGTAAGATTTGGTTGGTAGGGTTGTTTAAACGGGTATAAATAAACCCTAGTTCTTTTAATGAAAAAAGATTGGCAGCATGGTCTGAATTGTTAAAAACATACGATGTTGTTTGATAAATAGGAACGGCTCTGGTTCCTGATGTTTGTGTTACGTCATGCCCTGCATGCAATGCATTTGTTGAAAATTTTTGTGTACTCATTTTTCTAATTTGAATGATTAAATAATTAAATTTAAAAGTCAAAAAACCAACTCTAAAAGAGTCGCTTAAAAGAAAAATGTTAAAAAGAAATCATAGAAAATTACAGTTATGTAATCTTGTTTGAGTTATCTATCTTTTATACGCTTTTACTGAAAAAATCAGTAAAACAAGTATGAAGTAGAAGTTAGCACCTTCTTTAAGTTTTCAAATTGTTTTGAAAAAACAAAGGGTTGCTAAGGTTTCATCGGGTCTAATCCCTCAACCTTTCTTGATAACAATATTCAATAAGTGTTTGAACTTTTGATATGCAAATATTCAGTTAGAAAAGTTTAATATCCAACTATTTCTTGCTATTTTTTTAATTTTTATGTATTTCATAATTATTCACCTATTAAATTTAATTATCTACAAAAGTGCCAGTTATTTAAATGGATTCTCTGTGAAATAAATTTATATTTAAGTGTCCGTTATATATATAAATCGTAAATTTGTTTCTTAATTGGAGGAAAAATTTGACTGATTGCAACCTCTTTGTACTGAAATTTCAGAAAACAAAAAATGCTAAAGCAGTAATTCACTACTACTTTTGGCGACCAATCAGACTAAATTTTCCTTTATAATTTAAAAGAGAACATATGTCATATTTATTTACTTCAGAGTCTGTATCTGAAGGACACCCAGATAAAGTTGCCGACCAGATTTCTGATGCTTTAATTGATAATTTTCTAGCATTTGATCCTGAGTCTAAAGTTGCTTGCGAAACTATGGTTACTACCGGACAGGTAATTCTGGCTGGTGAAGTAAAGTCTAAAACATATTTAGATGTTCAAAAAATTGCTAGAGATGTGATCAATAAAATTGGATATACCAAGAGTGCCTATATGTTTGATGGAAGCTCATGTGGTGTTCTCTCTGCAATTCATGAACAATCGCCAGATATTAATCAAGGGGTAGAAAGGGCTTCTAAAGAAGAACAAGGTGCTGGAGACCAAGGAATGATGTTTGGATATGCTACTGATGAAACTGAAAACTACATGCCGTTAGCCTTAGAATTATCGCATCGATTGTTAATTGAACTCGCCCAACTACGAAGAGAAAATAACCAGATCTCCTATCTAAGACCAGATGCAAAATCTCAAGTAACAATTGAATATTCTGATGATAATGTTCCTCAAAGAATTGATGCAATTGTAATCTCAACACAACACGATGATTTCATCAAACCTACATCTAAAGGTATTGAAGATAAAAAAATTGCTGATGATAAAATGCTGTCGATAATTGAAACTGATATCATTCATATTTTAATTCCAAGAGTTGTGGCAAAATTACCAGATCATCTTCAAAAATTATTTACCAAAGACATTACCTACCATATCAATCCAACAGGAACTTTTGTTGTTGGTGGTCCTCATGGAGATACTGGCTTAACAGGTCGTAAAATTATTGTTGATACCTATGGTGGAAAAGGAGCACACGGTGGTGGAGCATTTTCTGGGAAAGACCCCTCTAAAGTTGATAGATCTGGAGCATACGCAACCAGGCACATTGCTAAAAACTTAGTAGCTGCGGGTCTATGTAAAGAGGTCTTAGTACAAGTATCTTATGCTATTGGTGTGGCAAAACCTACCAGTATTAATGTTGAAACTTATGGAACAGCTAATATAGATATGACCGATGGTGAAATTAGTAAGATCGTAGAAACTATTTTCGATATGCGACCTTACTTTATTGAACAACGGTTAAAATTAAGAACACCTATTTATTCTGAAACTGCTGCCTATGGACATATGGGAAGAACTTCAGAAATTAAAACAGTAACGTTTTCTAATCCTATGGGAGAAACTGTTTCTCAAGAGGTAGAAACATTTACTTGGGAAAAATTAGATTATGTAACAAAGGTAAAAGAAGCTTTTAAACTATAATTATAGTAGAATAATTTATCAATCTCCATAATTTAAAATTATGGAGATTTTTTTATTTCCTGTTTTTTTTGTAAATTAAGGATGTTGTAAATTTTAAAATTAAATTGTTATGAATAAAAAAAGAAGAACACAGGGCTTTAATGGATTTGGACTTGTAAGAACAAAAACATACATAGCCACAAGAGAACCTAAGGTTATTTTTGAAAAAATTAAAACTTTTTATGGCGATCATTTACACGGCAGCAACGGTACTATTAAAATAAACACTAATGAAGGGAATACTTGCACTGTTGTAAATGAGTTTGTTTTAAAAGAAAAAAGGAGACAATTTTTTTCTTATGTAATGCATGGTATTACAGCATTGCTTGCTATTATTTTATTGAGTTTTATTATGAATGCGCCATTTAACCACTAAAGAATTATTGTAAGAACTAAACATTTCTTATAGTTTTTTTTGTGGAGACATAAGTCTAATCATCCGTTGATTTTTCATGCGTTTCCAAGCAATTTTGTGACGTTTTTTATACAACCATAAACAGCCTAAATCTAATCCAAAGTAAAAGAAGCTAATTCCACTTGGTGGATTTGCACTTGGTAAAAAAGAGAAAAAATCAAAAGCTGTACTTGGCCATTCCCAACAAATAAAATTTGTTCCAATAATTTCTAAGTAGGCAACTGTAAGGTACATTACTAGATAAAATAACCGCTCTCTGGGTCTTTTTCTTAAAATGAATACCGTAAGTATTGTTAAGACAAAACCAAAAACATCATTTTCAAAAATCAAGAATACAGAAGCATAGACAAGCACAATAATTGTGAGAACCTTTTCTAACAAACGCTTATGAAGTTTAGTAAATGCTGTTTTTGTAAAATATAGCACACCTACATACACCAAAGCATGCCCTGGTGGTACATAATGAGGTACATTTTCTAGACGATAGGTATACATCCCTAGGGCTATTGAAAACAAATACTCACCAATTATAGCAATAATAACTGCTGTGATCATCTGTTCCTTAATTCTGGGGGTTACACTCTTAAAACACAGAAAGAAACCTGTAAGCATCACTATATTTGCAATCCATTGAGGTTCAGCCACCCATTCTTGCATTTGATTACTGTCTAAAAAAAGTCCTATAAAAATAAACCCCCAAAGAAGTCCTAGAGTTTTTAGAAAAGCTGGAAAGAATGTTTTAGAGGTTGATGCTGTCATTTAGCGAAAATACAAATAAAAAAGCTCCTCATAAACTGATATAAACTCAATCTATGAAGAACTTTCAACTTTGTACATAAAATATTATTCTATGTTATAATTGATATCTCAACCTTAAACTTACAAATCTAGGTAGGATAAAGGTTTCATTTATAGAACGCGAAATATTATTTACATTTACACTAGTTCTAGAATCTGTTCCTAATAAATTACTTCCTATGAGCTCGTATTCCCATTTAGCATCTCTGTTTTTTTTGTAAGCAAGTGTCATGTCCCAAATTTTAAAAGAATTGGTAACCTCTCCATCTTGCTTCACTTCATTAAACGAAAAATCACTTTTAAAGGTTAATGAATCCCAAATATAGGCATCAAAATTAAAGGATGGAACATGAGTTACACTGTTAAACTCATCTCTATTGGTACTGAGCTGATCTGTAAACGATACTCTATAACGCAAACTTACATTAGGTGCTTTTGTGAAATTAGTTCCAATACTAGTTGTATAGGAATGATTGTACAGTAAATTCTCATTTACATTTCCTTGTAAAAACTGAAAGTTTTTAGAATACGTAAAATTACCTCCTAAAGAGGTTCTTATTTTTTTGAATGTTTTTCCTATACGACCAAAAGCAGAGAGTGTTTCATTGTCAAAAGGTGAATTTAAGTTTGTTCTAATCGAAACAACAGAACCGGGCACAAAATTAAAATCTGTACTAATTTGATCAATCGTTTTTGTGTAGGCAACTCTTGCAAAAACATTGCTTGCATTATATAAATTATAACTTCTGTAGAATAAACTAAGGTTATGAATACTAGCATTCATAACATCTGAGTTTCCAGAAAAGAAGGCATTATACCCATTTGCTACCAAGCCTTTTGCTAATTGATTTACATCCGTAAAATTAACCTGCTGTCTGTAATCTAGCGTTAAACTTTCACTACGTTTAAATTGCATAATCATTTTAAACTCAGGTAAGAATTTTTGAAAAGTATCTTCAAAAAAGTCTGTCCCATATTGTGAATTGTTTGTATTGTATGCATGAGCCGTAAACCCTGGACTGAAAGTAAAAATGCCCGACTTCACTCTATATCTAAGTCCTAGATATAAATCTGTGAATTTATACTCAATATCATTAGATGTTTGCAAATCTGTTCCAAAAGTGGGTATGGGATCTAATGTAGTTCCTTGGTTATCTAAAACCTGAAAGAATCTAGAATCAAAATTTTGTTTGCTTAATATGGTTCCACCAACAACATTTAAATTACTTTTTTCATTTAAAATATAATAGTAATCTAACTTTGCATCTAATTGATTAGATTTCACACGTCTGTTCTGGTTTAATTCATATAAATCTAAGCCTGTATCTAATCCTAATATAGATGCTGTGCTATCAAATCCATCTGCTTCTGGAGTATTATTATTTAAAGGATCATTTTCTAATAATGCTACATAAAATGGGTCTTCATCTTGTAAAAGATGTTTCATTTCCAAAGCAAGTATATTTTTTTCGTTAATGGTATAAAAATAACTTAGACTCTGATCAATTTTATAAGGTGTAGATTTTTCTAATTCTGAAATATCACTCAACACTTGTGAGTTTGCATTATCTGTTCTGCGTTCATTAGAAAACCTTCCTGTTACATCATAATTTACTTGGCTATTAAAGTTCTTCTTATAAATACTTCTAAAATTAAACAAGCCTGTATTACTAAATTGATCTGTGATGCTCTGAACAAAATCATTTCTAGAAGGGTCATCATTAAAACTTTGAGCAGTATTGTTTTTTTGACCATTACTATTACTAGACCAAATTAAAAACCCGCTTAAATCTAATTTTTTAGTTGGTGAATAGCTGTAGTTAATAGCACTTAATTTGGTTTCTATACGATTGGCATTTCTTGAATTCGCATTCAAAAACCCTAAACCAGCACTTCCTAGACTTAGGTTTGTTCCGTTAGATGGACTTTGGCTTCTAAAACCACCACCAAAACCTCTGATGTCATTTCTATCTAACACAACATCTCCAAGATTATTAAGATCTCCTATGATATTGATGGTATATTTTGGGGTGTAATAAAATAATTTTGGCTGAAAAAGGTATAAATCATCATTAGTAGCATTTCCTAACCCTGCAGTAACATCACCAAACCAAAAGTTCTTTTTACCTTCTTTTAATTTTATATTTATGGCTACCCTGTCTTGATTGTCTTGAACTCCTCTAAGTTGACTTACATCACCATAATTTCTTAAAACTTGAATTTTATCTACAGCATTGGATGGGATATTCTTTGCAGCTAGTTTTGTATCACCACTAAAAAACTCTTTCCCATCAATCATTATTTTTTCTACAACCTTTCCTTCAACTTCAATTTCGCCAGCATCGTTAATTTCTACTCCTGGCAATTTCTTCAAAACATCCTCTAACTTACGCTCAGAACCGTTTTTAAATGAATCTGCATTGTATATAATAGTATCTCCTTCTATTCGGACAGGCATTTTAGACACAATCGTAATTTCATCTAACATATTGTCGTTAGACATTTTGTAGTTTTTAATTACATCTGTATCTGTTGTTTTTAGGTAATCATCAACAGATTTGAGACCTATATAGCTAATCTTAATATTGTAAACAGTATTTTTTTGTAGGTCTAATTTGTATTGTCCATTAACATCTGTAAACCCGTAAGAGACAATTCTTTTAGAAATTGTATCTAGTGCTATCACATTTGCCATTTCTAATGGGCCAATACTGTCTTTAACAACACCCGTTAATTTAATTTGAGCATTAGTAATTAGAGTAGTCATGAAAATGACTAGTATAAATATCTTTTTTATTTTCATTTTTTGATTAGATTAATTTAGAATCGTCTTCCTCCACCTCTGCTATTTTGAAAACGCTCTCTGAGTTCTTCAGATTTTACCTTCATCATAGTATCATATTCTTCTCTAGAAACTTCTTTTCCTTTGGAAGGTTTTTTAATTTCAACAACATCTTCTGGATTAATTATAATTTCTGTACAAAGCATGGTTGTTCTGCCTGCATTAATTTCTAGAATTAAACCAGGCAATCCCCAATAACCTTCTGGCCCTGCACTTACAGGAATTTGAGGAGTATACCATGCCGTTATTGTTTGAGTTTTTATAGCTTCTTTTGTTACTTTTACTTTGGTAGAATCTTTCTTTTTTGCAGTACCGCCTCTTCTACTAAAAATACCGCCCCAATCAATTGAATTATCTACTTTTACCATGGTTGCCTTATAACAGAGATATTGACCAATCTGTTTGGTTTCTCCACTCATTTCCCATTGAGGAAATTCCATTTCTTCAACAATTCTAAAGCGTTTGCTAAATTGCTCAACATCCTCAATCATCTCTTTGTCTTTAAGATTTTTATAGATAGAGCCCTGTCCATTACTTCTTCCCCAACTTGGGCCAGAAGTACCTGGAGCATCCAATGTAACATTTTCTTTGAATGATGATTCAGATTTATTAAAACTAAGCGTATATGTTTTCTCTAGAAAATTTTTAAAACGTGCTTTCATTTGTTTCTTTTGCTGCTCACTCATTTTATCAAACCGAGACATGTCCATAGTTCTTTTAGACATATAGGTAGCTTTTCCTTCAAACTTTTTTTGAGAAAAGGTAACAATAGTAAATAGTAGTAGCAGTAAAGTAGTTAATTGTTTCATTGAATTTTGTTTTTATTTGAGTAAAAGTAATTCTATTAAGAAACTATAAGACTTAAAAAAAACTTAAAAGTTTACGTGATCCGTAGAAATAAAATAAAAAAGATTTTCTAGCCACCAATTTTAATCTCAATCCCTTTACCATCTCTACTTCTGTAACGATTCATCATCTCTTTCGTTTTTTCTAAAGAAATCTCACTAAACTTTTCTCGAGTTACTATTTTCCCCTTGATAGGTTCTTTTATTTCTTTGACTTCTTTTGGATTTAAAACGATCTCTGAACACATAATTGTTTCATTCCCATCATTAACTTCTAATATTAACCCTGGTAGACCTCCATAATTATTGGGCCCATTACTTATTGGAATATCGGGAGTATACCAAGCAACTATGGTTCTTTTTATTGTTTCTTTTACCTCTTTAACCTCACCATCTATCATATCTATTATAATATCATCTTCTTCTATTTCATACGCTGCCTTGTAACAAGTATAATTTCCTATGTTTTTTGTTTCTCCAGTTAATTCCCAGTCATAACTAACAAGATTATCTTTTATCAAAAAGACTTTTCCCATCAATTCTTTTTTATTTGCCATTCTTTTTTCTAAAATATTCTTATATAATATATCTGATCCGCCATCGACGCCTAATATCATTAACATAGCCCCATCAGATGATGGTACTTTTGGAGCATCTAATTCTTGTTCTTCTTTATAAATAGACTCTGATTTGGTGAAATCTAGTATAAATGTCTTTTGAAACATTTTCCTCATTTGAGCCTCCATTTGATCTTGAATTCCCGGATTAGTGGCCATAGTGGTACTGTCTAATAAAAAAAAAGATTTCATGTGTGTCTTGTAGGTTGCACTTCCAGAAAATCCTTGAGCAAACATGCTTCCTGTGATAAGACAAGACAACATAAAAGTTTTTAACACTAATAGTTTCATATTTTATAGTTTAACATTATTATTGCTACAAAGATGGTCTAGAAGTTTGAGTTATTGAGTTAATGAGTGTTAACGTTTGTTAACCAATTGTTTTAATAGTTATTTACTCATTACATTTGAGAAATGAACGCAAAAAAACAGCATTGGACTTTATATTCTATTACTGCGACAATTGTCTTAACTATTGCGGTTCAATTGTATTGGAACTATAATAATTACTTAGACAATAAACAACGAGTACAGAATGAAATTCAAAACAGCCTAGATACTGCCATTGATGAATATTACACAGATCTTTCTAAATCTAATTTTTTTGCTATCATAGACTATGATAGCATTAATAGTAAAAGTAGCTTTTTAAAAGATTTTTGGAATGAGGATATTAATTCATCAAAGTCTAAAGTTAGCATTTCCTCCATCAAAATTAGTTCTGATTATAACGGAGATACAGATGTCAGTAAAATTCCAAAAAAATTAGCAGAAATTTATGGGTCTTCTATTTTCATCACCGATACTATTAATTTTGAGTATAACGATAAAAAAGTCACCCCTAAAACGTCAACTAAATATCAACAAGAAGTTCAAAGGCTTAAAATTAATTCTGATAGTTTGAAATTTCTAAAAGGTATTCAATCAGTAGCGATTGCACTTAATAATGATGATATAAATTTCACCAAGCTAGATTCTATTTTCACCAATCAACTTTCAAAAAAAGGCATCAAAACACCTCATTATATAATTTTGATAGATAAAGATATTAAAGTTGGGGGAAGCAATAAAGCCAAAGATATTGAACTAAGCTTATTTTCAAATTCTAAATCTACTTTTTTAAGACCAGATCAAAATTTGAGAGCTTATTACGAAGACCCAACTATTCAAGCGTTGAAAAAAAGCTCTACAGGAATTTTATTATCATTACTATTGTCTCTTTCGGTAATTTTTTGTTTAATTTATTTGCTAAAAATAATAAGTACCCAGAAAGAGTTAGCTGAGATTAAAAATGACTTGATCAACAATATCACCCATGAGTTTAAAACACCAATTGCAACAATATCAACAGCAATTGAAGCCTTTGAAAGTTTTAATGTAATTGACGATAAAGAAAAAACTAAAAAATATGTATCTATTTCATCCTTTCAATTAAAAAAACTACATCAAATGGTTGAAAAATTACTAGAAACAGCCACCTTAGATTCTGAAAGCTTAATATTACAAAAGGAATCAACTAACATCAATGATTTAGTTTTAATAAATATAAAAAAATACGAATTATTAACTGAAAAGAACATCAATTTTACAACCAATACAGATTCTAAAATTATAGATATAGATCTATTTCATTTTGAAAATGCAATTTCAAATCTTATTGACAATGCTATAAAATATGGAGGAAATACTATTGAAATTACTCTTAATTGTATTTTAAGTTCAGTAGAGATTTCAATAGCAGATGATGGAGCTG